>Ga0247841_10008399_pt1 | contig 14899 bp, 14 predicted proteins | sample LaCruzMarch2015__2_FD_192410 | JGI IMG/M metagenome (GOLD analysis project Ga0247841, IMG submission 192410) | Freshwater microbial communities from meromictic Lake La Cruz, Castile-La Mancha, Spain - LaCruzMarch2015_18m | ecosystem: Environmental > Aquatic > Freshwater > Lake | place: Spain...
CCTCGTCAATCAGGACGCGGCGGCGGCGTGTGATGCGGAAGGCCATCATCGTGGCCTCGAAGAGCGCCGTGCCGCCGTCGTAGAGCGAGGCATTGGCAACCTCCATTTCCGTCAGCCGTGTCATGGCGGTCTGAAATTCATAGATCGCCTGCAGGGTGCCTTGCGCCACTTCCGGCTGATAGGGTGTATAGGCCGTGTAGAACTCGGCGCGCCCGGCCAGGGCATCCACGGCGGCTGGAATAAAATGATCGTAAAACCCGCCGCCACAGAAATTCACCAGGTTGCGCGCATTCGCATCCGCCAGTTCCGCGAGCCGCCGGGTCATTTCCATTTCCGAGAGGCCCGCCGGCAGATGAAAGGCGGCCGTCTGCAGGTCCGGCGGAATCGATGCGAACAATTCATCCATCCCCGCCAGCCCCAGCGTTGCCAGCATTGCCTTATCGTCGGCCGGACTATTAGCCTGAAATGCTTGTGTTGGTGTCATATTCGTGGTAACCATAATTCAGGTGTTCGGTATCGGACGGATTAGACGGATGTTTCCGGTTCTCTGTTCTCTGTTGTCTGTCCTCTGTCGTCCCGCCTTCGTCCGGCAGTGCCGGACTACGGTGGGCAGGCCGTCGTCCGTTTTCCACCACCCTACGCTCCACGCCCACGGTCTACGGTCCTCAGCCTACAGCCTTATTTTAAGCGCACTGTCCCTTTCTTATATAGCGGCAGGGCTTCCACCCGGGCATTCAGCGATTTGCCGCGAACCGAGATGGCCAGGGCCTCGCCCAGGCGGCTCACGGTCTGGTCCACGTACGCCAGCGCCACGGCCACATTGAGGCTGGGCGCAAACAGTCCGCTGGTCAGTTCCCCCACCCCAATTCCATCTTTCAGCACCGCATCGCCCGCGCGTCCCGCCATACGGCCTTCCAGCAAAAGGCCCACCAGCACCCGGTACGCGCCGATTTCCATTTCGCGGCGCACGGCTTCCCGCCCGATAAACGGCTTGGCCATGTCCATGAACCGCCCCCGGCTGGCGCCCGCCACGTCGGCAGCCAAGTGGCCACTTGCCCCGTAGCGGAGCGACGTGGGCGGCCGCCACTCGCGGCGCAGTTCGTGACCATACAATGGATAGCCCATTTCCACGCGCAAGGTGTCCCGCGCGCCCAGGCCGGCGGGCAGGATCTGTCCAGGCTTCAGCAGGAGATTCCAAAAGCGGGGAACTTCGTTCGCGGGCACATAAAGTTCATAGCCGTATTCGCCGGTATAGCCGGTGCGGCTCAATAGGCATGGCGTATCCTGGATGTTAACTTCCTGGAAGTGAAAATAGCGCAAGTTCGGCAGGGCCTGACCAAGCGCCGCTTCCATCGCGGCGCGGGCGCAGGGCCCCTGGATATCAAGCTTGGCCATGGCCGGCGAAAGATCCGTGAAGGTCGTGCGCGGCGAGAGGTGCGCCCGAATCCACTCCCGGTCGCCGGCCAATGTGCCGGCGTTAACCACCAGCCAGAACCTCTCGGCGCCCAGGCGGAAACAGATGACGTCATCCAGCACGCCGCCATCTTCCGCCAGCAGGTAGCCATAGGTGCAAGCACCGGTTTTCAGCGATGCTATCGCCCCGGTCACCAGCCGTTCCAAATCCGCTTCGGCGGTCGCGCCCTTGATTTCGAATTCGCCCATGTGGCAGATGTCGAAGACCGAGGCCTGCGTACGGGTCCAAAGGTGTTCAGGAATTATGCCGCGATAGACCAGCGGCATATCCCAGCCGGCGAACGGCACCATCCGGGCGCCCAAGCCTACGTGGTCGTTATAAAGTGGTGTTTGCATGTCCAGGTATAACTGTTCAAACCCGGACATCGTAGAATATGAATCGCCGCGCGGCAAGCAAAAAGCGCCCCCGCTCGAAAACGCGAACACTGTCGCTCGAAAACACTTGCGCCCGGCGGGAAAGGACATTATCTTCACCCATTGCGACGGCAGTTCATTAACACATACGGAAAGGATCTGTAATGAAAGTCGGTTTTTACGGACACGTGCGGCAATATCATAACCTTAAGAAAGAAATTGATGCCAACATTCAAGCCGTGCTGGAAAGCGGCGAATATGTCATGGGGCCAATGTTGAAGCGCTTTGAGAACGAACTGGCCCAATACGCCGGCACGAAGTACGCCATCGGCGTCGGCAACGGCACGGACGCCCTGTGGTTGACGTTCATGGCGCTGGGCATCGGACCGGGCGACGAATGTATTACGCATCCCAATACTTTTTTTGCCACGGCGGAAGCCGTCTGGATTGCCGGCGCCACCTGTGTATTAGTGGATTGCGATCCGCGCACGAAATGCATCGATCCCTCGAAAATCGAGGCGGCCATTACGCCCCGGACCAAGGCCATTATTCCCGTGCATTTGTACGGCCAATGCGCGGACATGCCGGCCATCCGCAAGATCGCCGACAAGCACCACCTGATGGTCGTCGAGGACAACGCCCAGGCCTTCGGCGCCAGCGGCAAGGGATTCAAAATCGGCCAACTCAGCGACGCCGCCTGCACCAGCTTTATTATTCAGAAAAACCTGGGCACCTTCGGCGACGGCGGCGCCATCATGACCAACCGCGATGACATTGACCGTCAAGTCCGCAAGTTGCGCAATCACGGCTCGGAAAAACGCTCATGCCACAGCCCTGGGTTTAACAGCCGGCTGGATGACCTGCATGCCGGGATCCTGAGCGCCAAACTCAAGGCCATCAACGCCGGGAACGATGTCCGGCATCAATTAGCCGCCCGCTATACGGCCGGCCTGCGGAATGCCAGGCATTTCACGCTTCCTTACGAAATGCCCGGCTATCGCCATGTCTACCACCTGTATGTCATTGAAACCAAGAAAGCCGGGGATCGGGACATCCTGATCAAATTCCTTAATGACAATGGCATTGACGCCAAGTGCCACTACCCGATTGCCATCCACCAGCAGGTCGGCTATCCCTGGGGCAAGGGCGCGCGCATCGTCGGCCCAATGACCAATGCCGAATGGAACGCCGCGACGTGTGTGTCATTGCCCATGTACCCGGAATTGACGGCCGAGGAAGCCGATTATGTCGTCACCAAAGTCCTGGAGTGGGACCGCGCGGCGCGCTGAAAATGACGACAGACGCCGGATGCCAGACACCAGGCCGGAAAATTCGGCTGCAGAACCAGAAACCGTTGATTTACGCGTCAGCGATTTATCCGCCGTAGTTCTTAGCGAAGGCGGATGCTACCGTGTGTCGAATTCGGTTTCCCGCTTGCGGGATTCGAAAAAGCAAGGTAAGCTTGGTCTAAATGTGGGTGCGCCGTGCGCAGCGCTATACTCATGTATGCGCAAGCACGGCAAACCCGCAGATGGCCCAAGATCGCCGACGCCTTTCTCGAACCGAATGCGATCACACTGCTTGGAAAGAGACCGCAAAATTGGGAGCAAATTATGACCGCCCCTTATCGTGTTGGTATCGTCGGCATGGGCAAACGCGGATTGCACCATGCGGCCACGTTCATGGCGAATAACCGCTTCGAACTTGCGGGTATTTGCGACTTGGACCCGGAGCGTCTCGCGACGGCTGCGGCTAAATTTGGATCGCCCCCCGTATTCACGGACGCCCGGGCTATGATCCGGAGCGCAAAGCTGGACCTGTTTTGCTTCTGCACGCTGCCCAATCTGCGCCGGGACATGATCCGGTTGGGAATTGAAAGCGGCGCCCGGCTGATCGCATTCGAGAAACCGGTGGCGCTTACCAGCGCCGAAGGCCTGGAGGTCAAGCGCCTGCTGGATACCGCCGGCGTCAAGGCCGTGGTCAGCCACCAGCATCGCTATGGCGTTCATTACCAAAAGGTGCATGAAATTATTGCCAGTGGCGCTTTGGGCCGGGTGCATACGGTTTACGGCACCGCCACCGGCTGGATGACGCACATGCTGAGCCATCTGATTGATTACCTGCGCTGGTTTAACGGCAACGTGGACGCCGAATGGGTAATGGCCGCCGCCGCCGGGCGCGGCAAATTGGCCGATGCGCATCCGTCGCCGGATTATATCGCCGGGTTCATTCATTTCAGCAACGGCGTTCGTGGCATCGTGGAATGCGGCGCCGGCGCGCCGGACGTGCCGGAAGTGGATTACTGGTGGCGCAAGTGCCGCATGGGCGCCCAAGGCACGGAGGGATTCGCAGAAGTGCTTACCGGCGGCGGCTGGCGCGCCGTCACAAAGAACGGCGTGCAATCGGGTCCCGGTTGCATGAATTACGACCTCGACATGCCGCCGTATATCCAGCAAATGGCCGACTGGCTTGATGACGACCGCAAGGTTCATCCCTGTCACTTTGCCAGCGCCTATAAAGGGTTTGAAATCATGATGGCGCTTTGCCGGTCGGTTATCGCCGGCGGCCAGATCGCCTTGCCCCTGACTGGCGCGCCTGGGCGTAGCGCTTCGGCGGAGCCTGGCGGCGCGGATGAACTGGCGCAATTACGGGCAAAGCTCCCCGCCCAGCAAGTAATCCTGTCCATGCCCCAGAACGCCAAGGAATATCCGACCTGAAAGCAGAAGCAAATATCGAACGCCCAATGCCGAATGACGGAATAAGAACAAAAAATCACCAGTAACCGTTGCGTTCGGCGCGAGTAGTTAATCCGCCGCAGCTTCTTAGCAAAGGCGGATGGCTATCGTGGCTCGAATTCGGTTTCCCGCGCAAGCGGGATTCGGGAAAGCAAGGCAAGCTTGGGCCGAGTGTGGGTGCGCTACACGAAGCATCGGACTCGTGTCCATGCGAGCGGAGCAAACCCACAGGCGGCTTAAGATCGCCGCCGCTTTTTCCGAACCGAATTCGAGCCACATTCCATAAAAAACAGACAAGATCATAGCCATGGAAGTCATTATTCAACCAAATGCCACGGCGGCCACGCGGCTGGTCGCGCGCCTGATCGCCAAGGCCCTGCGTCAGAATCCCCGGCTTGTCCTCGGCCTGGCCACCGGCCGGACCATGGAACGGGTTTATGCCTTGCTGGCGGACATGCATAAACAGGAAGGTCTCGATTTCGCGCATTGCCGGACGTTCAATCTGGATGAATACGCGGGCCTGAGGCCGGAGGATAATCATTCCTACCGGTTTTATATGAACCACCACCTGTTTTCCAAGGTCAACATTGACCGGCACAACACGCACCTGCCGGACGGCATGGCGGACGACCTGGATGCGGCCTGCACCCGATATGAACATGCCATCCGGCAAGCCGGCGGCATTGATTTTCAATTGCTGGGCATCGGCCACGATGGACACATCGGCTTCAACGAGCCGCTCTCCGCCCTGCGCTCGCGCACACGCGTCAAGATGCTGACCCCCCAGACGATCGCCGCCAACGGCCCGCTCTTCGGCGACCAGGAGCGCATGCCCCGACGGGCGCTCACAATGGGCGTGGGCACGATCTTGGACAGCAAACGCTGTGTTCTGCTGGCCACCGGGACAACCAAGGCTGACATCCTCGCCAAGGCCGTCGAAGGCCCGATCACCGCCATGGTGTCCGCCTCCGCCCTGCAATTGCACCCGCACTGCACCATTGTGGTCGACGAGGAAGCCGCCGCACGTCTCGCCGGCAAGGATTATTATCGCTTTATTTTCCAGAATGAACCGGAATGGAAAGAGTTTCAGTGAGCGGAAAATAATGGCCCATCGCGGCGGATCTCGCCATTTCGGCATATGCCCCATGCATTACACGACCGTTCAATTCCGGCTTGCCTTGTCCCGGGTTCTGATTATACTATGCTTCGTTTTTCGTGAGTTTAATAAATTAGGCGACCGACGCACCTTTGCCGTTCTATCGAACGGCCGCTACACCAATCTGGTGTAGCAGCGGTTCGGAAGAACCGCTATGGATTGAATTAGCATGCATTTAATAACAGCGGGGGCCATCCCCCGCATCAAAGGAGGAAACCATGGCTATCAAAATCCCGTTAGTTGAATTCAAACGCCGCCAAGCGGAAGCCCAGCGCCTGATGAAGGCGCGCGGCCTGGACGGACTGCTGGTCCACAGCGATGAGGCCGAGTTCGCCAACGTCCGTTATTTTTCGGACTACTGGCCTATTTTCGAAAGCGCCGGCGTGTTCATACCCGCTGAAGGCGAACCGACCCTGCTCATCGGCCCGGAAAGCGCCACCTTTGCCCGCGACCACAGTGTAATTCCCGCCATCAAAAAAATCCTGTACTATCGCGAATCCGCCGAGCCGGATTACCCGAACATCCCGCTCGACAGTTTCAAGGAAATTTTTGCTTCCGCCAACGGCGGCAGAGGCGTGAAAAAACTGGGCATTGGCGGCTACACCGCCATGTCCGCCAGCGTTTTTGACGCCGTGCGCGCGGCCCTGCCAAACGGGGAAATCGTCAAGGCCGATGATCTTATTTACCAAATGCGCATGATCAAGAGCAAACCGGAGATCGCCATTCTGCGGAAAGCATTCCACGTGTCGGAACGGGCCATGGACGCGGTCCTGAAACACATCAAGCCGGGCATGACCGAGCTCCAGGTGGTGGGAATCGCACAGGAAGCTTTTTACCGGCATGGCGCGGAATACGAGGCCCACCCGACCTACGTGCTGTCCGGGATCAACAGTTCGCATGCCATTGGACGGCCCGGCCACCGGGTAATCAAGAAGGGCGACCTTGTTCAGCTCAACATCGGCGCGCGCGTGAGCGGTTATTCGCCCAGCATTGGGCTGCCCATCTGCATGGGCAAGATGCCGGCCAAGATGCGCGACCTGGTTTCCTTCGGACTGGAAGCGCACCTGAAGACCATGGAGTGGATGAAAGCCGGCGTGCCGGCCAGCCAGGTGGCTTTGAAATTCTTCGACTTTGTCAAGGGCCGCGGCTACGGTGAGAATGCCTTGTACGGCCCGTGCCACGGACTGGGCATGCACGAAGTGGAACGGCCTTGGATGGAAACCACGTCCACCTATCCCCTGCAGGAAAACATGACCTTCCAGGTGGATACTTTCCTGTACGGCCGCCAATACGGTTTGCGTTGGGAGACGGGTACGCGCATCACGAAAACAGGCGTCGAGGAATTCTCCAAGCGTTTCCGCAAGATCGTTGAAATCAAGTAAAAAGAAAAGACAACCACGGATTACACGGATTGCACTGATAAAGACGGAGCCGAAAACAAATGATCAAGAGTTTCGCCTACATCCGTGCCATCAGTGAAATCCGTGGTGAGTAGTTGCCTAATTTTTAAGGTGTTCCCATGAATCCTCGCGTTGTTTTCGGGTTCGATATGGAAACGGATATCGGGAGCTGGACTCCTTTTTACAAAGGGCTTGTCCACGGCACGCCGCGCATTCTGGATGTCCTCGCCAAGCACAACATTACCGCCACGTTCTTCTTCACGGGTGACGCCGCCCGCCAGCATCCCCGGGTCGTCAAGCAGGTTGACCGCGCCGGACACGAAGTGGGTTGTCACACGCTCTACCATGAAACCATCGGCGACGAACTGTTTGACATTCCCGGCGTCAAGCCCCTGTTGCCGGAGGAGTGTTATCACCGCATCAAGGTTGCCACCCAATTGGTGCGCCAGGCGTTGGGCAAGAAGATTGTGTCTTTCCGCGCGCCGCGCCTGTGGGGCAGCACCGGCATGGTCAACGCCCTGGAGGATCTCGGCTTCCTGGCCGACGCTTCTTATCCGCTCTACTTTTACGAGAAACGGCTGGTCCCCTACCATCCCAGCCGCAAGGATTGGACCAAAAAAGGCAATATGCGGATCGTGGAAATCCCTAATTTCGCCGACATGACCATTGCCAGTAAGGATACTTACGGACGGGACCGCGACCAATGGCCGCTCTTCCGCACGGAAGGCGCCGCGGCCATCATGGCACACATCGACGCCATGCTCCGGTTCTACGAGCGCAAACATCTGCCGGCAGTCCTGTGCTTCTATATGCACCCCTGGGAATTCCATGAAATGCCTCAGGGCCTGATTCACTTCGGTGAAGGCTCCGTGTTTCCGGACCCGTTTATCGTAAAAAACTGCGGCAACGTCGCGGTGAAGGAACTCGACCGGCTGGTGGCGCGGCTGAAGGACCGCGGGGCCGAATTCCTGACCGCGCGCAATCTGGCCCGGCAGTTCTGAATTACAGGCTGAATTAGGCCCCGTGACGGGGCGACTGTTATCCAATTTGGATTGTCATCCTGAGCGAAGTCGAAGGGATCTCCAGCGGCGAGATTCCTCGTCCCGACCTCTTGGAGAGTCGGGACTCGGGATGCAACCAATATCAGGATTGAAATTCCTCTACGCTGAGTCGACAATTCCGAAGGACACACCCATGAGCACCCCATGCCGATTCCGGTGGACAATCGCCGCCTTCGGTATGGCCCTCGCGCTTCTGATCCGGCCGACGCTTGCCGAAAGCCCCCATTCGCTAAGCGTGGACGGCCGTTATCACACGGAAAACACCGTTTTTTCCGACCTGCCTTATGGTAATGCCGATCTCTCCTACGGATTGGCTTATACTTTTTCCGAGGAGCATATCGGCCTGAAATTGGGCGCTGATTTCTCGCCCGATGTATCCGGCACCCGGGACGCGCCCCATACCAATAAAACCGATTACGTCATCACACCCCAAGTCAACATCATCGTCAAAGACCGGATTTTTCGCGGAGGAGTCGGCATCCTGACCAGTTACATCCGCGACGACAAGGGTGAAGGCGACTGGCTGGACCCCTACTGGCAAATGATGCTGGGACTTTGCTTTCCGATCTATAAAGGTTTATCCCTGGAAGGCAACGTGTATTATGTTTTGGAAAATTGGGATAAAATTACCGACTTTCGAATTAAAGAGCTTGAATATGGCCTCTGGTTGAATTATAACTTTTAGCGTAATTATAAGGTTGGTGGATTTACGGTTCAACGGTTGAAACCAGAAACTATTGATTTCCGCGTTAGGAAAAAGCTATGACTGAACCCCTATTCCAGATCGGCGCGGAGGGCGTGGATACCGAGCGACTCATGGCTGAGATCCAGGCCGCCGTGGCCCGCAAGATGGAGCGTGGCGTCTACTGCAATGCGTATATCGCCCAGGCCGAGCGGAGTAATTTGGCTAATCTCCAGGACGATGAGGCGTTCCTGCGGTATTATTTGGACTGCCTGCGCAACGCGGTCTTCATTGACATCAACGATTTCGAAATCCGCGAACGGCGCCGGCTGGGCGCCGGCCTCCTGGTGGGCCTTAAAAAGACCCTCTGGAACCTGCTGAAGTTCTATACCTATCGGCTCTGGTCCCAACAGAACCAGGTCAATGGCCTGCTGGTCACGGCCCTTGAAGGCTTGGACGAAAAATATCGCAACCGCCTCCGCGACCTCGAACGCCGCCTGGCGGCCCTCGAAGAGGAAAAGAGCAAATCATGCCGACCGCCGAACGCATAGCCTTCGTCTGCCCGCGGTTTGCCGAAGGCGCCACGGTCGGCGGCGCGGAAACACTCCTGAAAGCGCTTGCCCAGCAGGCCGGCGCCGCCGGACACCGTGTTACCTTCCTGACCACCTGCGCCCAAAATCATTTCACCTGGGCCAATGAGCTCCCGCCCGGCCCGCGCCGGTTTCCGCCCTTGGACGTTATCTTTTTCCCCGTGGATGCCGATCGCGACACGCAAGCGTTCCTGCGCATCCAGGACGCCATCAGCCGCCGGAGTAATTTCACCGAGGCCGACGAACAAACCTGGCTGAGGAACAGCGTCAACAGCCGCGCCCTGTGTGAATATTTGCAGGTCCATGGCGACGAATTCGACTGGATCGTGATGGGGCCTTATCTGTTTGGGCTGGTGTATTTTGCCAGCCGCCTGGCTCCCGCCAAAACGCTCCTGGCACCCTGCCTGCACGACGAAGGCTTCGCCTATACCCGCGCCTTTCGCGAAATGTTCCGGAGCGTCGCCGGTTGCCTGTTTAATTCCGAGCCGGAACGCGCGCTGGCCCGCCGGCTGTATGACCTGCCGGAATCCGCCGGCGCAGTCGTGGGCATGGGACTCAATTCGTTCGAGGCCGCGCCCGACACTTTCGCCCGCAACCACGGCCTTACTGCGCCCTACGTGATTTATGCCGGCAGGCGCGAAGGCGGCAAAGGCACCCCGCTCCTGCTGGACTATATCACGCTCTTCCGCCGACGCACGGGAAAGGACATCAAGCTGGTGATGGCCGGCACGGGGGAGATCACGCCGCCCGCCGAGTTGCGGCCACACCTGCTGGATGTCGGATTTCTCTCGGAAACTGAAAAACACGAGGCCATGGCGGGCGCAACGGCATTCTGTCATCCATCGATCAACGAAAGCTTTGGCATCGTCATCCTGGAATCCTGGCTGGCCCGCACGCCCGTGCTGGTCCACGCGCACTGCCTGGTCAACCGGGATCATTGCCGGAAAAGCAACGGGGGCCTCTGGTTCCGGATGTATCCGGAATTCGAGGAAGAGCTGCTCGCGCTCCTTCAGCAGGAAGGGCTGCGCCGCTCCATGGGCGCGGCCGGCCGGGCCTATGTTTTGCGCGAATACGCCTGGAGCGTCATCAACCGTAAATTTCAAGACGCCCTGCGGCAGTTTGCCGCCCGCCGAACATGAAGGCTATTCACCAGTTTGTGGCGGGGTTCACCGCCGGCGACGCCATCAGCAACGAGGCGCTGACCCTACGCGCATTGTTCCGCCGCTGGGGCTATGCCGCCGAGATTTTCTGTGAACCGAAACACACGGGCCCGGCCCTGCGCCAGGAGGCCCGCGATGCCGCGCGCGCCGCCGAAATCATGGGCCCGGATGATATCGCGTTCCTGCACCTCTCGATCGGATCGGCCGTGAACGACATTTTTGCGGGCCTGGCCTGCCGCAAAGTCCTGCGCTATCACAATATCACCCCCGCTCATTTTTTCCGGGGCCTGCAGGAACAACTTGCGCGCGACCTGGCCTGGGGCCGGGAGCAGGCCCGCGCCTTGGCAAAAACGGCGGCCGTCAATATGGCCGACAGCCAATTAAATGCCCGGGAACTGATTGCCCTGGGATACTCCGCCGTGCATGTGATGCCGCTCGTGCTGAATTTTAACACGATCAATGCGCGCGCGGATCGTCGCGTACTCCGCGCGCTCAGGGATGGCAGCATCAACATCCTCTTCGTGGGGCGCTGTGCGCCGAACAAACGCATCGAGGATGCGCTTACCGCGTTTAACTATTTCCAGAAAACCGTGGAGCCGAACTCGCGTTTCATTCATGTCGGCTCGTTCGCGGGCCTGGAACGCTACCAGGCACTGCTATCTGTCTATGCCCGCAACCTCCATCTTAACCAGGTGGTCTTTGCCGGCGCCGTGCCGCAGGGCGAGTTGACCGCCTATTACGAAGCCGCGCACCTGTTTCTGTGCATGAGCGAGCATGAGGGCTTCTGCATCCCGCTTATCGAAAGCATGGCGCACAACCTGCCGATCATGGCTTATGCCGCCGGCGCCGTGCCGGAGACGCTCGATGGCGCCGGGGTCCTGGTCCGGGAAAAATGTTGGGATTACATCGCCGAAATGATGGGGCAACTCACGCGCCGCGGACCGTTCCGTGAGGCCGTGGTGCGCGGCCAGCAGCAGCGCCTTGAGAGCTATAAAGCGCGTAACCTTGAAGCCGAATTGAAAACCTGCCTTGCGCCGCTGCTAAACAATGCAGAATGCAGAATGTAGAATGCAGAAACGGGATGCTTTTTTAATTCTGCATTCTGCATTTCTTCTTCAGGCCAACGGTTGGGTGTCACCGGCCTCCGGCTCTTCCATGGTCTGCAAGATAGCTTCCATCCGATCCATCGCCTTGCGGAACGTGATCATTTCCCGGCGGAGCGCCTGCAGATTCTGGGTGGCGATGGCATGGCGCTTTTCCAGAAACCGGCGCCGGAACTGTAAATCGTCGTTTTTCAGCATGAGCGCGTTGATCTGCTCGCGGGCATCGGCCAGCACGTCGGAAATTTCAGGAAGTTCGTGTTCCACATCCTGCGCGTCGGCCAACGCTGTGGCGGCGTTCGGCTCGACCTCAGGGCTGGCGGCTTCCACGCCGTCGGGCTGGGGCACCTGCAGTTCGGTCCCGCAGTCGGGGCAGGTGATCGCAAGCCCCGCGCCCAAGGCGTTGATCACCAGACTCTTGCCGCAAACCCCGCAATTGAAGACAATGTCTTTTGCAGGGAACGATTCGTTAAGCGTGTCGTCGTTCGCCATGGCCATACCTCCTGCTGATATTTATATTATCATCGCTTGCCGGGAAAAATGCAATGCTGAAATGCAAAAAAGATTGCTGCTCAGCAAATCTAAAGACATCCATTTTACCACGGATATCACGGATAACACTGATAGAAGGAAAAACCATGTTTGCTTAATTATATATATGGATTCGTCTTCATCCGTGCTATCCGTGTAATCCGTGGTAAGCAGTTACAAAAAAAGATGTCGCGGTGCGAGCAAAAGGTGACAAGTAGTGTGCGATCAAAGTTGGGATTCTGCTGCGGGGGCTTGACAAGAGAAGCGAGTGAGTGTTGTGACTGTTCAGCAAGGTACCTTCTCTTGGCTCCTAGGAGTTTTACTACTGTACCTTTTGTAGCCTCTCCAGGGGCCTCCCTGGAGAGGGGAGCTTCTATGCGGCAGCCTGACTCTGCGACGGAATGCATTGCTTGCAGGAGGGATCTCCATCCCATATTAGATACACTTCAAGGGGTTGGGGGTAGAACCCCTATCGTGTAGAGTGCTGGGCATGAAAAAAAACAAGCGCAGTTGGTACATCGAATCGCCCTGCCACTGATTAGACATGTCTTGGAGGGTGTACGCACGGGCGAGGTGTCGGCTCAGGCGGCAGCCGAAGCCTTGGGGTTATCCCGCAACCGTCTCTATCAGTTATTCAGTGACTACCTGGCGGCCTGCGGTCCCGGAACGCACCGGAACTGGACTCCAGGCGTTTCAGGGGGCGACCATGCGCCTGCTTGGCCGCCGACTGTTACGGCCTTGCTCCGTAAGCGACTATCCTCAGATCCACCCGCCTCGTATAGTTTTGCGGCCAGCGAGGTATTGCGCCTGTACGACTACCGGTTGGATCGGGCGCAAGTCCGCCATTGGGCCATGGCCAACGACTTAGCGCATAGGAAGGCACCACGGCGACCTCACGCGCCTGTGCGGCGATGGCAGCGTTCGCGGATCGGAGAGTTATGGCAATTGGACGCCACACCACATCGATGGTTCCCTCCAGCCAATATACAGTTGCCGATGCTCAACATGTTGGACGACTGTAGCCGCCTGTTTACCGGCTCTAAAATCTACGAACGCGAGACTCTTCTTGCGTATATGGACTTCCTCCCGGCAGCCTTTCTGGACTATGGCCTGCCGCTGGAGATCTACGTGGATTACCACAGCATCTTCTTCACTCAGGTGCCCGATGCTCTCACCACATTGGGGCAGGCTCTGCGATTTTACGGGGTATCCCTCCGTTATGCGCCCACACCGCAAGCCAAGGGCAAGGTCGAGAGGGAACACCACTTCTGGCAACAGCGCTTACCGGCTTACTTCGCCAGCGAACCGGTCTCGCATCTGCTTGATGCAAATACGCACATCACAGCCCTCCGCCTGCATCACAATCAGTTCGAAATCCATCGAGAGCTTCAGATGACTCCGCAACAGGCTTGGAGGGATGCGCAGGCCCAAGAACGTTCCGTTCTGCGGGCGGCATCTCGTTGCCCTTGGTGGCCTTATGTATGGAGCGATCAAACACCCATCCGAACCTCTCCTGAAGGCCGCGTTCCCATCGGCACCCATCTGGTCCGCTTGGAAATCCCACCCTTAACTAAAGTCATCTTATGCCACCATCCGTCAGGCCACCATTCCATCCTCGCCGCCGCTCCAAACCTCAACGCTATGCCTATCCTGCTTTTCACCAGCCGCCCAACGTGAAAATCCCAGTTTTGCTAACTACAAAAATCCCAACTTTGAAAACTACGCGACACAGTTACAAAAAAAGATTGACGCCGACCCGGAAATCGCTATACAGAGAATCTTCGTGCCCAACCATGCGTACCGCGGGGTAAACGCATCATGTTTCGAACGTTCATCAAGGAGAGGCAACCATGATTGTCAACACCCGGGAATTATTTAAACACGCCTATGGCAAATACGCCGTCGGCGCCTACAACATCAACAACCTTGAGCAGACCATGGGCCTGTTCCAAGGCAACCTGCAAAGCCAGGCCCCGTTTATGATCCAGATTTCCAAGGGCGCCCGGTCCTATACCGACAAGCGCATGCTGGAAGCCATGATCCGCATGGCGGATCAGATCTTTCCGGACGCCATTTTCGCCGTACACCTGGACCATGGCGACGAGGAAGCCTGTATGGACTGCATCCAGAGCGGGTTTTACAGCTCCGTGATGATTGACGCCAGCATGAAGTCCTATGAAGAAAATATCGCCATCACCCAGCGCGTGGTCGCTTCCGCCCATAAAAATAATATCGTGGTCGAGGCGGAACTCGGCCAGTTAGGCGGCGTCGAGGAGCATATCTCCGTCTCCGAAGACCAGGTCCATCTTACCGATCCGGCTCAAGCCGCGGATTTCGTCAAACGCTCCGGGTGCGACAGCCTGGCTTGCGCCATCGGCACGAGCCACGGCGCCTACAAATTTGCCGGATCGCAGGGCCTGCACTTCGAAATCATCTCGGCCATCCAGAAACTCCTGCCGGGGTTCCCGCTCGTGATGCACGGCTCCAGCTCCGTGCCCAAGGACGAAGTTGACCGAATCAATGCCGCCGGCGGCGCGATGAAGAACGCCAAGGGCGTTGATGCCAGTCAGTTCCTTAAGGCCGCCAAGCTGGGCGTAACCAAGGTGAATATCGATACCGATGGCCGCCTGGTATGGTGCCGCGTGCACCGCGAATAT
>Ga0247841_10008401_pt1 | contig 14895 bp, 10 predicted proteins | sample LaCruzMarch2015__2_FD_192410 | JGI IMG/M metagenome (GOLD analysis project Ga0247841, IMG submission 192410) | Freshwater microbial communities from meromictic Lake La Cruz, Castile-La Mancha, Spain - LaCruzMarch2015_18m | ecosystem: Environmental > Aquatic > Freshwater > Lake | place: Spain...
ACCGCTACCACCACGACCACGACCACGACCACGACCACGACCACGACCACGACCACGACCACGACCACGACTACGACCACGACCACGACCACGACTACGACCACGACCACGACCACGACAACGACAACGACGCCCGGTCCCTCAGGCATAATCCCGACTGGTCGCTTAAGCCAAAGGACTCGATCCACGACGGGGGCACTGCATGCGTATCCTCTATGTACTCTTCAACGCCCCGCCCCTGCACTCGGGTCGGGCGCGCCAGGCCCTGATGCTCGCGGCGGAACTGAACACCCGCCCCGGGGTCCGGGTCCAGGCGATCTCACTGGACCAGGGACCGGCGATCCCCCCGCCCTACCCGCCGCCCCTGCGCCGACGCCTGGACGTGTGGCAGGCCAAGCGGGTATGGCGGGCCGTGCTGTTCTGCTGCCTGCGCGAACGCATCCAGGCCGTCCACTTCCATGGACACAACTACGTGGTCCACCTGACCCCGCTACTGCGCCTCTTGGGCATCCGGGTCTTCCTGCACATGACGCAGAAAGGCCACGACGACCCAGCCACGCTCCTTGACGGGCGGGGCAGCCGGCTGCAGCGCCTGGCGCTGCGGCAACTGTCCGCCTGGATCGTCCAGAACCCGGACGACCTGGTGGCGAGCGCCCGCCCGCGCCTGGTCAACATCCCCAATGCCGTCGCCCCGCCCCGGCCCCGCCCGCCGGACACCGGGGGCCGCACCCTGGTCCTCTCCGGCGTGGTCTGTCCGCGCAAGGGCCAATTGGAGGTCCTGCGCCTCTTCGCCGCCTTGCCGGAGGCGGCGCGCGCCGGCCTGCGCCTGCGTTTGGCGGGTTCGCTCACCAACGACTACTGGGAATACGACGCCGACTATGTGGCCCAGTGCCGGGCGGTCGCGGCGACCATCCCCCAGGCGGCGCTGCTCGGCCACCTCGGCAAAGAGCAACTGCTGGACGAGCTGTCCGCGGCCCACTATTTCTTCGCCATCTCCGGCGTCGAGGGCCTCTCCAACGCCTATCTCGAGTGCCTGAACCAGGGCCTCCTGCCCATCGTCTACACCCACCGGCACGACCCCCTGTTCGACACCCTGGGCCTGACCGGCGACCTGATCCGCATCCCCGCCGCTGACCCGGCCGCTGGGGCCGCGGCCTTGGCCGCGGCACTCGCCGGCAATCCCTGGTCGGAACGGCTCGCGCTGGACCTGCAGGCGCGGGTAGCGGCCGGTTTCGGGCTCACGCGGATCGCCGATCGCCTGTTGGCGCTGTACGGGACAGACCTTCGGGACGCACTGCCATCAGGTTTACCGTGAAAGCCGCCCTCGCCGGGGACTTCCATGTTCAGGGGGTGACGAACAACCCCTCATGGCCGTTAGGCGCACTCGCGGACCGCGCTCCCGCCGACTGGAGTCCAAGGCTTCAGCCTTGGAAGGGCGCCAAGGCTGAAGCCTTGGACTCCGGGAGGTGTGCGGTGCTTGACCTAAGCCAAAATCCGGGAATTGCTCTCACAAAGACACAAAGACACAAAGGAAAAAAAATTTTTGAGGCCTTGCGCCGATCACCGCCCAAGTGACCTTCTCGACCGACAGATCGCCTGGACGATCTTTGTGATCTTTGTGTCTCTGTGAGAGAACAGGTCTTTCTGGGTTGATGCCAGTGACCTGCGGAACGGGGCGAATGCCCGGCCCCGCTCGTGGGAGCGGCTTCAGCCGCGACGCGACCGCGTAAGCCGCCGGTGGCCTCGTCGCGGCTGAAGCCGCTCCCACAGCGTCGCTGCGCGACCTTCACGAGAGGATCAGTGGTCGGATCAGTGATCAGTGATCAGTGATCCAGTGATCAGTGAATGGGGGAGACGCACAAGACACGCAGCCCAATGCTGTCGAAGCGGCCGTGCGGATCGCCGTCGCCGCGGGCGGCCGCGCGCGCGCCGTGCCGGCCGTCGCCCCAAGAGCCGCCGCGCACCACCCGCGACCCGGTGCCGGTCAGCGCGTCCCGGGCGGCCCGGTCGGCGGCGGACTCTGGATAGGGCTTGCCGTCGGCCCAGAGGCTGGCGGTCCATTCAAAGACGTTGCCGACCATCTCCTCGCAGCCGTGGGGGCTGGACCCAGCAGGAAAGCAGCCCAGGGCACTGGGTCCGCCGATCTCGGTGGCGTGGAAATTCATGCGCTCAGGGTCCGGCCCGTCCTGCTCCCAGGGCCAGCGCCGGTGCGGGGCCGGATTGTCCCGCACCAGGGCGACAGCGGGTGGGCCGCCGTGCAGGTCGCCCGGTTTGGACGGGGGCAGAACCCCCAGGGGCAGCCGCAGGCCGCCGCGGGCCGCCTTCTCCCACTGCGCCTCGCTCGGCAGCGTGACCCGCCAGCCCTTGGGCAGCCGGTCGGCCCAGCGCCGGGTGAGCCAGTCGCAGAAGGCCAGGGCCTCGTGCCAGTCGACATAGCGCACCGGCTGGTTGTCCGGGTCGCGCAGACAATCGGGGTCACCGGGGGTGAAACCGGGCTGTGAGTCCACGAAGGCGCGGAACTGGGCGACGCTGACGGGATAGCGGCCGATCCAGTAGCCCGGCTCCAGGTCCAGGGTGCGGCGGGGCTTCTCGCGGTCAAAGGCCAGATTGTCATCGTCATCGCTGCCCATGACGAAGGGTCCGGGCGGCACCCAGCACAGGTCCATGGCATCCGGGTCCATGACCTCGGGCCTGGGGTCGCCCAGGCGGGCGAGCAGCCGGCCGATGGCGGCGCGCTCCGCGGCCGGGAACACCGGGTCCCCCAGGAGGCGCACCAGCCAGATACGCACCGACCCCAGGGTGGCGGCGTCGTCCGGGTCCAGGTCCGCAAGCTCGGCGGACTCGCTCAGGACCTCGCCGGCCACCCGGGCGCACCAGGCGGCGGTGCGCTCCAGACCGGCGGCCGGCGGCGGGCCCGGGCAGAGCTTGGCGGCCAGGCGCCAGACGAACCCCTGGGTGGCGCGGGCGCGGGCGGCGGCCAGCAGCGCGACCTCGCGCCAGCGCTCGGGGCCGGCGCGCACCCGGGCGGCGATCTCGCCCTCGCCGCGGCGCAGCCCCGCCAGGGCGCAGGCGGCCAGGTATTCCTGGAAGCTGCGGTGGGGGAAGCGGTAGCAGCCGTCGCGCGGGGCCAGCGTCAGGATGCCGGAGCGATGGCGCAGGTACTCGATCAGCAGGCGGTCGTTGGGCGGGGTCTCGGGGCGCCCGCCGGGCAGGGCGGCCAGGCCGGCGGCCAGTTCGCGCGCCTCGATGTCGGCGCTGCCGCCCTCCTGCGCGGACTGGCGCGCGTGCGCGGCCAGGGCCAGGTCCTCGAGCAGGCCGCGGATGCGGCGGCTGCCGACGTTGAGGAACTCGGTCAGGCTCGGCTGGCAGGAGCGGACCTTGCCCGCGGCGTCCAGCACCACGCGGGACTGCTCCCAGTCCTCCAGCAGGAGCTTGACCGATTCCTCGTAGAGTTCCGCGCGCTCGTCCGGGAGCCCGCCGCCGCGCTGGTGCAGGCGGGCCATCAGGGTCAGCAGCAGCGGGCGCTCGGCCAGTTCCCGGAGCTGGGCGCGGCCGAAGATGGCCCGTTCCAGGTCGGCACCCAGCCCAGTCGCGTGCCCGGCGGAGAAGACCCCGCGCTCGGCGGCATGGGCATACCAGCGCCGGACGAACCGACGGACCTGGCCAGCGCCCAGGTGGGCGAGTTCCGCCTCCACGAAGCCCTCCGGGCGCCAGTCGTCGTCCCGATAGGAATAGGTGCGGCTGGTCAGGACCACGCGGCAGGCGGCGAACTGGTCCAGGAAGCCCTCGATGGCCAGTTGGACGCGGCGGCGCTCGGGGCCCTTGGGGACCTCGTCCAGTCCGTCGAGCAGGATCAGTCCGCCCTCCCCCGCCAGGTGCCGCTTGAGCGGCGCGGCATAGCCGGACCTGACGGCCCCCAGGGTCCGGGCCAGATAGTCCCAGAGCAGGTCGCCGCCGGTGGGCGCGTCCAACTGGTCCGGCCAGGGGCACTCGGCGGCGAAATAACGCAGCGTCACCAGTACCGGCAGGCGCGCGCCCTGGGTCCAGGGCTGGGGCGTCTCGCCGGGCTCACCGTCGTCGCCGGGCAAGGGGGCGGTGAGGAGCTCGAGCCCCGGCAGGTCCGCGGCGCCGTGGTCGCGGGTCAGGCGCTCGCCGGCCAGACACAGGGCCACGAAGTCGAGGAAGGTGCTCTTGCCGGAGCCGGCCTCGCCGAGCAGGACCAGGCGCGGAGTGAGCCCGAGCAGCTCCAGGGCGGAGAGCGGCGGGCGCTCGCCCCGCGCCGACTCGTCCGGGCGCCGGGCCTTGGGCGTGCGGTCAGGGTCTTGCGGGTCGGCCCTGGGGGTGCGGGTGAGGAGCGCGGTGTAGACGGCATCGAGCCTGAGCCGGGCCTGCGACTCACCCGCCGCCCCCGAGACGCCGCCGCCCTGGCGCTCCAGGCGGCGCGAGACCCGGGCCAGCCGCTCCAGATAGGCGCGCTCCAGGGGGCGGACCTCCGCCAGGGTGATGATCCGGTCCCCCGGGGGCGCGTCCGGGGCGGCGGACGGGCTGGCTTGGTCCGGGTTGCGCTCGAGCAGCCGCTTGATGACCGACTTGAGGTCGTCGGGCAGGCGCGCCGCGAAGGCGGCCGGGTCCGGGTAGGCGTTGACCGCCCCGGACCAACTCCCGTCCGGGTTGCGCAAGCGGGCGCAAAAGGCATCGACCGCCTGGAACTGGGCGATCTGCTCCTGGGCGCGGGCCGGGTCGCGCGGGTCGATGGGCGCGAAGCCCTCGCGCCGGTAGATCAGGACCTGGGGCCGGCCCAGCGCGGCCTGACCGGCGCGGGCGTCCAGGTATTCCCACTCGGTGCCGGAGGCATAGGGGGTGCCGTCCGGCCTGGTCTCCCAGGCGGGGTCGAGCGGGGTGCCCAGGCGCGACCACAGGATGACGAGACAGAGGTCGCAGTCGCGCGGGCGCGGCAGCCCGGCGGCGATGGCCGCCTGGGGACTCAGGGTCGCCGGGAGCGGCAGGCGGCTGCCGGGCTGGTCCCAGGCGACCGACTCGGTCGTGACGCGGCCGCGCAGCAGGGGGTCTTGCGGGAGCCGATCGACGATCGCGCAGGCGGTGGCGCGCTCATCCGGGCAATCGCCGGGGGAGGCGATGAAGATGCGCAGGTGCAGTGGCGGTTGGCGGTCGCGGGTCACGGCGGTCCCCATGGCGGTTCAGCGGTCAGGATGGCCGATGGGTCGCGGCGGCGCAAGGTCCGACGCGCCGCCGCGGGGACCAGTACCGCACGCTGGAAATGCTCGGACCATTGACCGCACCGCGACCCTGGGGTGCGCCGTGCGCCCCATGGCGCCAACCGAAACCCTGGCCGCGGCGATCGACCGCAGCCGCTCAAGGTGCGCACGGCGCGCCCTACGGCACTGGTCTGGGCACTTCCATCATGCGCGACTAATCACTGTCACGGCGCCCGGTCTTGCCGCCGCGTTACCGCTTGGCACGGCCCGCCTTGAGCCGCGCCCGGAGCCGCTCCAGGCGACTGGGTTTCTGCGGCGCCGCCGACACCGCCTTGCCGTCCTGCGCGCCATAGCTGTCCTCCAGGAACTGGGCGATGGAGATCACGAAGGCGGCGGCGATATAGATGGGCCAGGTAAAGCCCATGGTCAGGAAGGAACCCGAGACCGCGGTCCCCACCAGCCCCATCAGTGCCCCCTGGGTCGCCACGCTCACCGCCGGCGAGATGGTGGCGGCGTGACGGTCCACGGTCTTCATATTCCTGATACCGGAGCGGATCAGGCCGACGAAGAGGGTGATGAAGAAGATGAATCCGATATAGCCGCTCTCGGCCAGGACGCCGAACCAGGTGCTGTGCACGGCATGGTTGAGGCCGTCCCACTTCGGGGTGAAGGCATAATAGTTGCTGTAATAGCAGTGCAGGCCGACGCCGAAGAGAGGATAGGCGGTGGCCATGCCGACGGCCGCCTCCCAGGCGTGCAGACGCTGCTCCGAGGAGGTATCGAGACCGCCGTCCGAGGACTGGGCGGTCTTGCGGCTCCCCACCCCCGCGGCCACGTACAGCACCATGGCCGCCAGCCCCCCGCCGCCGACGAACAAGAGCTTGTTCTTGACATAGCGCCAGCCGTAGAGCCCGAACACCGACATCACCCCCAACAAGGCCCCGCGGCTCTGGGTGGCGAGGATCGCGTACATCAGCATCACGATCCCCACGAGCCCCAGCAACCGGTTGAAGAACCCGGTGCGCGCGGTGAGCACGAAGGCGACGGCAAAGCTCAAGGGGAACTGGAGCACCGAGGACAGGTCGTTCGGGTCGCCGAGCGAGGAGTCGATCTCGCGGCCGATCGTCACGCGCGTCTCCTCCACCAGCCCGATCCCGTTGAGTTTGTTGTAGATCGCGACATAGGCAATGGCGATACCGGAGATCACGATCATGCGCACCCCGAGCAGAAAGTCCTTTTCCTCACGCAGCAGCCAGGCGACGATGAAAAGCATCAGCACGATCTTGGAATAGACCTGGGTATAGTAGTTCTGGGCCTCCGGGACATTGGTTGCCAGGGGCACGCCGACGGTGATGAGGACGATGAAGATCGTCAGTGGGGTGAACTCGAAGCGCCAATAGGGCTTGATGGTCTCGGCGATGAAAATGTTCCAGAACAGAACGCTGATGGCCGCGAGCGACAGCAGCTTGGGGATCTTGAGCTGATAGAGCAGCGGGAAGGCCTCGTGCAGCCGGAAGAAGGAGAAGCACACGAACAGCAGCACCACCAGCACCGGGGCGCGGAAGACGCCGATGACCGCGAGCGGGACTATGGCGATGATAAAGGCCACCGCCGGGTTCGGCAGCCCCCGCCAGGCCAGCCAGACCAGCAGACAGGCCGCCACGGCGATGATGATCTGGCGCCACTTGGTGTCGGTCGGGATACGCATGGGCGGCTCAGCCTGGTACGAAGCGATAACGATCCTGCTGCCATCTGGAAGCCCGAATGGTTGCAAATAAATGGACAGGATTAACAGGATTTTTCAGGATTGACAGGACAATGATTTCGTGGTTACGGGCATCGCCACCTCCGGAAATCCTGTTAATCCTGCGAAATCCTGTTAATCCTGTTAATCCTGTCCATTTGTCACCAGCCGGCACGGTCGTTGATGCCCGGCTTGTGGCTGCCGACTCCTCGGTCTGAGACGAAGCCGCGCGAACCATCGACGCTCTCAGGTACCGACGGGCTGCCAGCCCGCCTCCCGATAGACCTCCAGGAGGCGCGGCAGCACCGCCTCCGGGGTATAGCGGGCGGCAATGGTCGCCTGCGCCGCGCGGCTGACCGCGGCCCGGCCCGCCGCGTCCAGGTCCGCCCAGGCGCGCACCGCCGCGGCGAAGGCCGGCAGGTCGAGCGGCGGCACCAGCCAGCCGTTGCGCCCCGCGTCGATCAGGCCCGGCAGGCCGCCGACCGCGAAGGCGGCCACCGGCACCCCGTGGGCCATCGCCTCCAGCGCGGCCATCGGCAGGCCCTCATGACGCGAGGTCATGCACAGGAGCCCGATCTCACCCCAGACCCCTGCCATCGAAGGCTGCTGGCCGGCGAAGCGCACCCGCGGGTAGGCGGCCTGCAGCTCGGCACCCAGGGGACCGTCCCCATAGACCACGAACTCCACCCCCGGCACCTGCCCGCTCAGGCGGCAGAAGAGGTCGGGGCCCTTCTCATGGCTGAGGCGCCCGACGAAGGCGGCCGCCCGCGGCCACCGCGTCGGCCCCGCCGCCAGGGGTACGAAGTTGTCGATCACCCGGGTCCGGCGGGGCAGCCGGTCGGCGATCGGCCGACTCACCGCCACGATACCGCCGGCGAGCCCGGCGGTCGCCCGGTCCAGGATGTTGTAGTAACGCACCATCCCCGGACCCGGTTCGCCGGCATGGTAGGTACTCACGCAGGGGAAACCCCCCAGGCGGGCCGCGACCCGGCCGAAGACCCCTACCTTATAGCCATGGGTGTGCAGCAGCCCGGGCGGCGCCGCGGCCAGGGCGGCGCGCAGACCCCGCCAGCCGCCCGCGAGCACATCGCAGGCGATCCCCTGCCCGGCCAGGGCCGCCGCCATGGGGTGGGGGCCGTGGTCCTTGAGAAAGACCACCCGTACCGGCATATTGCGGTCGTGCAGGGCGGCGGCCAGGGTCAGCACACGGGACTCGACCCGCCGAAACTGCGGCTGTCCAGCAGCAGCCAGATGGCCCCCGGGGCGGCCGGGCTCATGGCCGCACCAGCGCCGTCCGGTCGGACCGGTCGCTGCCCGCCGGGGCCATTGATAGGTTTAGACGATCGTAACGATATTTATAATCCATTTTCCGAATCATTCCCCCTTCCGTATAGTGCACCACATGGGCGGGGTCATCCCGCGCCGAGACTTGACGAGCCGCGGCTCAGCAACCCCTTATCAACCCAGGAGACCTCCGAAATGTTAGAAGATCGTACCGGAAAGCGCGTCCCGCAGGTAGTGTTCCACACCCGTCAGGGGACCGAGTGGGTGGACGTGACCACCGACCAGGTGTTCGCCGGCAAGACCGTCGTGGTCTTCTCCCTGCCGGGGGCCTACACCCCCACCTGCTCCTCGTCCCATGTGCCGCGCTACAACCAGTTGGTCCCGGCCTTCAAGGCGGCGGGGGTCGACACGGTGGTCTGCGTCTCGGTCAATGACACCTTCGTGATGAACGAGTGGCAGAAGGCCCAGCACGCGAACGCCATCACCTTCCTCCCGGACGGCAACGGCGAATTTACCGCCGGCATGGGGCTCCTGGTGGACAAGGAGGACCTGGGCTTCGGCAAGCGCTCCTGGCGCTACTCCATGCTGGTGCGCGACGGGGTGGTCGAGCGCATGTTCATCGAGCCGGACCTGCCGGGCGACCCCTTCCAGGTCTCCGACGCCGACACCATGCTCGCCTATGTGGCACCCAAGGCACCCAAGCCCTTGGACGTGACGGTCTTCAGCCGCGACGGCTGCCCCTTCTGCGCCAAGGCCAAGGCCGCTCTGCAGGAGGCCGGCATCGTCTACGAGGAGCTGGTGCTCAACCGCGACTACACCGACGAGACCCTGCGCGCGGTCGCCGGGGCGTCCAGCGTGCCCCAGGTCTACATCAACGGCGAGCTGATCGGCGGGTCCGACAAGCTGGCCGAGTGGCTGGCCAAGCGCGCGGCCTGAAGGAAGCAGGTTTCTCACCAAGACACAAAGACGCCAAGGGCATTGGGTTCGCTATCAGCGGTGCGCCGTCCACCCCCGGGATCGACTGGCCCGCACCGCGACTTCGTTCCTGATGCCCCGCGTCTTTGCGTCTGCGCGTGAGCAAATCCCCAAATACCCCGGAGCACCACGCAATGAGCCAACACTTCGATCTGATCGCCATCGGCGGCGGCAGCGGCGGCCTGGCGGCGGCTGAGCAGGCCGCCCAACTGGGGCGGCGGGTCGCGGTCATCGACCCGGGCCCCCTGGGCGGGACCTGTGTCAACCGCGGCTGCGTGCCCAAGAAGGTCATGTGGTACGCGGCGCAATTGGCCCAGGCGGTGCGCGACGGCGCGGGTTTCGGCGTGCGCACCAAGGACCAGTATTTCGACTGGTCGACCCTGGTCGGCGGGCGCAATCAGTTTGTCGAGGGGATCAACGAATATTGGGACGGCTATGTAAAGCAGGAGGGCATCACCGACATCAGCGGTCACGCGCGTCTGGTCGATGCCCGTACCGTCGAGGTCGACGGCAAGCGCTACAGCGCCGACCACATCGTGATCGCCACCGGCAGCCGTCCCCTGGTCCCGCGGATGCCCGGGGCCGAACTCGGCATCACCTCGGACGGTTTCTTTGAACTGGCGCAGCAGCCGCGCCGCGTCGCGATCATCGGCGGCGGCTATGTCGGCGTCGAGCTGGCCGGCGTGCTGCGCGCGCTGGGCTCGGAGGTGACGGTGGTCGCCCTGGAGGAGCGGGTCCTGTGGCTCTTCGACCCGATGGTCGGCGAGGCCCTGGCCCGGACCATGAGCCGGGACGGCATCCGCCTGGGACTCCAGTTCGAGGTCTCGGCACTGGAGCGGCGGGCCGACGGGCTGGCGCTGATCCCGCGTACCGGCGAGCCGCTGACCGGTTTCGACACCATCATCTGGGCCGTGGGCCGGGCGCCCAACAGCGCCGACCTGGGCCTGGAGGCGGCCGGGGTCGAAGTCGCGCCCAACCGACTGATCAAGGTCGACGCCTTCCAGAACACCAACGTGGCAGGCCTCTATGCCATCGGCGACGTCACCGGCCGCGAGCCGCTGACCCCGGTCGCCATCGCCGCCGGCCGCCGCCTGGCGCGGCGCCTGTTCAACAGCGAGACCGAGCTGAAACTCGACTACGACAACGTCCCCAGCGTGGTCTTCTCCCACCCGCCGGTCGGCCGGGTCGGCCTCACCGAGCCCGAGGCCCGCGCCCGCTACGGCGACACCCTGACCGTCTACGAGACCCGCTTCACCCCCATGCGCTATGCGCTCAACGAGCACGGCCCCCAGACCGCCATGAAGCTCGTCTGCACCGGTCCCGAGGAACGCGTGGTCGGCATCCATCTCATCGGCGACGGGGTCGACGAGATGCTTCAGGGCTTCGCCGTGGCGCTCAAGATGGGCGCCCTCAAGGCGGATCTGGACGACACCGTCGCCATCCACCCGACCAGCGCGGAAGAACTGGTGACGCTGAAGGTCCCGGTGCGGCGGCCCGGCGACGCGCTGCCCTAGGGGAGGCGGGGCGTCCCGCCCGTCGTTGTCGTTGTCGTTGTCGTTGTCGTAATCGTGGTCGGATTATTCGATTACGACAACGACAACGACAGCGTACCCGGGCCCTCGGTCACCACATCAGTTCCGATCGCACCCCCGCCCGCCCGCCTCCTTGACGAAATGAAAATCCGACTTTATTTTCGTCAGGATGTATATCCAACGCACCCTGAGCGACACCCTGCGCGAGGCACTCGCCGCCTTCCCCGCGGTGCTTCTGACCGGTCCGCGCCAGTCCGGCAAGACCACCTTCCTGCGCCAGGAATACGGTGATCGGTGCGACTATGTCACCTTCGATGAGCCCCTGGAGCGTGACTTCGCCCGCAGCGACCCCCTGGGCTTCCTGAACCGCTTCAAGGACCGCCCCCTGATCCTGGACGAGATCCCAGTACCTGCCGGAGCTTCTCCCCTATCTCAAGATGCGCATCGAAGCCGGGGCCTCACCCGACAGCCAGGCGCTCGGCCGCTGGCTGCTGACCGGCTTCCAGCAGTTCGAGCGGATGCGCAACCTGACCGAATCTCTGGCCGGGCGGGTCGCCATCCTGGACCTCTATCCCTTCAGTGCCCTGGAGCACGCCCCCGCCACCCTGGCCGAGGCGGTCTGGGTCGGCGGCTACCCGGTACCGGCCCTGAACCCGCAGCGGCGCGACCTCTGGGCGCGTTCCTACCTCCGCACCTACCTGGAGCGCGACGTCCGTCAGGTGAAAAACGTCGGCGATCTGCGCGCCTTCGAGCAGTTCCTGGGCCTGTGCGCGGCGCACCATGGGCAGGAACTCCAGAAGGCCGGGCTGGCGCGTGACTGCGGACTCTCCCAGCCCACCATCGGGGCCTGGATCGGGGTGCTGGAGGCGTCCTTCGTCGTGACCCTGCTGCCGCCCTATTTCCGCAACTTCGGCAAGCGGCTGATCAAGACCCCCAAACTCTACTTCCTGGACGCGGCCCTGGTGACCACCCTGACCCGCCAGCCCAACGGCACGGCAGCCCTGGCCGGCCCCCTGGGCGGCGCCTTGTTCGAGGGCTGGGTGGTGACCGAGGCGATCAAGGCCTTCGCCGCCCGCGGGCGCAAGCCGGACCTCTTCTGGTGGCGCACCCACGACGGGCTGGAGGTCGACCTGCTGATCCAGGTCGGCACCCGCCTGCACCCCGTCGAGATCAAGCTCACCGCCACCCCCACCGCCCGGCACCTGGACCCGCTGAACCGACTCAAGGCCCTGATGGGCGACGAGTCCGCGCCGGAGGGACTGCTGGTCTGCACCACCGAGGAGGAACGCGCCCTGCCGGGCGGCAACCGGGCGATCCCCTGGCAGCGGTTCCCGGAGTGGATCGCGGGGTTGCTTGGCTGACCGACCAACATAGCGCCCGCACTCACCCCGCTTGGCAAACGCGGTCGAAGACCCCCATCGCAACCTGGACGCAGACGCCCCTGACCGCAACCCAATCGTGCCAACGTGGATCGAGGTTCTTATATTCCGCAAGTGCGGGTTCGACCTCGTCCAGGTCATAGGGCAATGGGTTGGCGAGTTGTACCGCAAGCTGCTGGAGGGCAGATTCGCCGTTGGGTTGAGGATACAGGCGGTCAAATGACTGCAAGGCCTGCGCGGTAGCATCGTCCCCTAGGGCCACCGCCAGGGCCACGAAGTCCAGGTAGTCCCGGGTCGCGTTGCGCTTGAGAATCAGGATGGCCTTGATCCGCAGGATCTCAGGCAGCGTCGGCACCGTCAGCGGCTCCCCCCGATGCGCGATGACCATGGTCTCCAGCGGCTGTTCCCGAATCAGTTGCCGGATACCCGTCTCGATACCGTCGAGACTGCCGAGTATCTGTACCGGCCGTTGCACGCGGGCCGTCTTCCAACCGGCGACCGCTTCCAACTCATCCAATACCTGATCGAAGCGGGCGCGCAAATCCGTCAGCACATGATCGGCATCGCGTGAAAAACGGTGCCCGACATGGATGGCCGCCGCCGTGCCGCCGACCAGCACCGCATCCGGCAGGATACGCTGCAAGCGGGCGGCGGACGACAGGACTGTCTCCCACTCAGGCAAGGTGCGCGTCGGCATAGTGCATCCAGAAGTGATAACGCTGGGCATAGGGGTCCGCGACCCGGGCCAGGCAGACACGCCGGACCTGTTCCAGGACGTACCGATCGGCCAGCGCGGCGCGGCGCAGTTCGGCCCAATCGTCCCAGCGCCCGCGGGCAATCACATCGTCGATCGCGGCGAGGGTGAGTCGCTCATGGGTCAGGTGGCGGTGGAGCATACTGATCGCCAGGTTGAGGCGTTACCGTGAATGTCGGGCCGGAACCCGGTGGGAGCGGCTTCAGCCGCGACGCGACCGCGCAAACCGCCGTGGCCTCGTCGCGGCTAACGGCCATGAGGGTTGTCCGTCACCCCCGAAACATGAAAGCACCCGGCGGGAGCGGCTTTCACGGTAACCGGACCGACGCGATTCTTCTCTGCGTCTCTGCGCCTCTGCGTGAGATTCTCTAAGAGGTCTCACGCAGAGGCGCAGAGACGCAGAGGTGGTGATCCTCGACGCTCCGGTAACCCGCGAGGCCTCGTCGCGGCTGAAGCCGCTCCCACAGCGTCGCTGCGCGACTTTCGCGAACCTGCCGACAAGCATAGCGTGGCCGGGCGGGTCGGCCCAGGAGTCCAAGGCTTCAGCCTTGGAGGACCGCCAAGGCTGAAGCCTTGGACTCCTGGGGTCGCGGCCTGGGGCACCGCGGGGCCGGACCGCCCGCGCCTTCCGCTTGCTCTGCTCGCTCCCTGCGCAGGCAGTCAGGCCCCGCTCCCTAGCCGGCTGGCCTGGCCTGCCTTAGCTCGGGACCTAGGGCAAGCCGGAAACCGGCATTCAGGTTGCGGATGCCGGGACCGTAGTCGAGGCGGTACGCGGAGCGCAGGGACTGCGCCCCGTTGAACCAACCGCCGCCGCGCAGCGCACGCCACACGCTTGAGGCGGGACCACCGGGGTCGGCAATTGGCCCGGACTCATAGTCCCCAAACCAATCCTGACACCACTCCCAGACGTTGCCGTGCACTTCGCAGAGGCCCCAGGAGTTGGGCGGGAGGCTGCCCACCGGGACCGTCTGCTCCCGGTATCGACCCTTGGCGCCATTGCCGTAGGGGTAGTTGCCCTCATAGTTGGCCTGGTCAGTCGTGACAGTCGCACCAAGGTGGAAGACGGTCGCGGTGTCGGCCCGGCAGGCTTACTCCAACTGCGCCTCGGTAGGCAGCCGATAGGGCCGACCGGTCTGCTCAGACAGCCATTGGCAGTAGGCCAGGGTGGCGAGCGCGGCCTCGTTCAGGTCCTCAGCGGGGAGTAACTCGGCACGCCGCTGCGCCAGGATTTGGCAGGCGTCCAGGGTACGGCGGCGCAAGGAGGCCAGCGCGGGCGCCGACAGGCCGCGGCCGGCACCTTAGGGCAGGAGGAAGTCGCGCTCCACCGCCGCGGCATAGGCCCGCGCCAGGTTGGGCGAGAGCGCCCGGCCCAGGCGGGACAGGACCCCCGCCCCCTCGTCGCAGAGACCCCGCGCGATGGCGCCGGCCCCGCGCCCCAGGCTGTCCTGATAAGGCGGCGGCCAGGTCGCGCCCGTCGAGGGTGAAATGGTCCTTGAGGCATTTCACGGCCCCGGACATGGCGTTGCCGCCGGGCAAATCCGCGAGGAACCCGGTGCCCAGCGCCCGGTTGAGCCCGGCCCCGATGATCCGCCCGACCGTCATACCCGTTTCCCCCGTCGCCTGCGGCTTAAACGGGGGGATTGTACCGCAATGCCATTAAGTTAAGCGCCCACGGGGCGGCTTCTCGTTCCCACGCTCCGCGCGGGACTGCCGCGCGGGCGCTCCGCGTCCGGTCTTGGCGAGCTTGGCGCCTTGGCGTGAGCAACTGCCGGAGTTAGGATCACCCATCCGCGCCCGGCCCGGAGCATCCGCCGCGCGGGCGACGACAGCTCGGGCTGATCCGCACTCAATTGCTCTCCCGCAACTCCTTAACCTGCGTCTCACTCAGCAATTCCCGGTGAACGCTCATTCGATACGCTACCAGAGCAATCATCTTGACGCAGATTTCTGTCTTCCAAGAATAATCCTCAGCACAATCTGCTGCTGAAAACTGGCATAGTAATTTTGGACG
>Ga0247841_10008402_pt1 | contig 14894 bp, 15 predicted proteins | sample LaCruzMarch2015__2_FD_192410 | JGI IMG/M metagenome (GOLD analysis project Ga0247841, IMG submission 192410) | Freshwater microbial communities from meromictic Lake La Cruz, Castile-La Mancha, Spain - LaCruzMarch2015_18m | ecosystem: Environmental > Aquatic > Freshwater > Lake | place: Spain...
CGGATGTATATCGGGGAACCGTTCGAGGAACTAACCTGCCAAATTGACCCTAAAAAACAGGAAACCCTGCCCGTTGCTGTTACCAGCAATGAACAGGGTTCGCCTGAGCGTCAACAATGGCGGAGAGACTGGGATTCGAACCCAGGGACCCAGTTGCCCAGGTCAACTCATTAGCAGTGAGTTGCTTTCGACCACTCAGCCATCTCTCCAAAAATTTACTAGCTATTTCTTGCGTTTCTTTTTTCCCGCCAAGTTATTTGATAGCGGGCGGGATCCCGCGCGGCTCGAAGAACGTAAGCGGGAAAAAAAATCTTTTAAAATACTGCTGCATTCTTCCTGTAAAATACCACCGGTAACTTTTACGCGGTGATTTAATTTTTTATGGTTTACGATATTAATTATCGAACCACAGGCGCCGGTTTTAGGGTCGCTGGCGCCAAAATATAGGTTTTTTATCCGCGCCAGAACTATCGCCCCGGCGCACATACTGCACGGTTCAATTGTAACATAGAGGCTAGCCTCATTCAACCACTTTGTCCCCAGGTAATTCGCGGCGCTGGTAATGGCGATTATTTCGGCGTGAGCTGTGGGATCCTTCAAGCGCTCAACCTGATTATGGCCGCGGGCGATAATCTTACCCTGATGAACAATTACCGCCCCCACAGGAACCTCATCTTCTAGAGAGGCTTTCCTTGCGTCTTTTAACGCTTCCTGCATATATAAATGATGTTTTTTAATCACAATTTAAAATCTCAGGGACAGTCCCCTACGGGGACAGTCCCTTTTAGTAATTGTGCGCCCAGCTGGGATCGAACCAGCAACAACCAGCTCCGTAGGCTGGTGCTCTATCCAGTTGAGCTATGGGCGCAAATTTCATTAATCCAGTCGCCCGCCAAAAACATTGGCGGGTCCGCCACGATTTGTGGCGGAAACCATGGGCGCAAATTTTATTAATCCAGTTGTCCCGTAATTATCAGGCAGGAGGCAGCTTATTACGCTCTACAAAATTAGTTATTGCCAGCCTATCTGCTTCTGAAATCCTATCAAACCGTATGCCTATTCTATGGCTTGCATCCAGCAGGGAAATATTAGAAACGGCCTCGCCGGTAATCTCCATATGCCGGCAGCGCTCATCACCCTGCAAACGTAAATCAATAATACTAAATTTAATATACAGCTGCGTCCCCGCGGCAAGATCATACTTGGTGATAATTGCCATGCCTAAATCGCTTAAATTAAGCATTAACGCGTCAATCTCGTCAGTAAAACCCAACTGAACGCGCAAAGCCAGCGGCTTCTCTACCTGGTAGATAAGAGTAAAAGCCGTGTCCAAACGTTCAGACTTGCGGCGGTTTTGCCCGCTAGAACTATTTTCTATGAGTCCTCCTTGGTTTTAAGATTTTTAAGCAATCTTCCAGATTTGCTGTTTATACTGATCAACCATGCGATAAGTGTTAAATTGCGCCGCGGCGCAAATACATTCAATCATCATATCTATCCACCCGGAAGAAACATCAACTTTACCGCTGGAGTTAGTTTTATAATACAAACTAACCATTCCCTCCAGGGCGCGGTACAATTCTTCGGAATCATCATTCATATGCAAATCAGATTCATTGCCCACGCTGCCTTCGCTATTTTTATACCCAAAGAAAACGCCCATTTTTCTATCGGTGGCTTCAGCTACCCAGCCGTCAACCGTGCTCATCTGCAAAACAGCATTTAAAATCGCCTTCATTCCGCTGGTCCCGGAAGCCTCAAAAGGCGGCAGAGGATTATTCAACCAGACATCAACGCTGGAGGTAAGCAGTTTACCCAGAGAAATATCATAATTCTCCAACACAATAATTTTTAATTTATCATAATCGACATTCAGCTTGTCCACCTTATCCAACATCTCGTTAATATAAGTAAAACCTAAATTATCATTCGGATGCGCCTTGCCGGCGAGAATAATCTGTAAAGGCCCGATTTTATCGGCAATCCGCGCTAACCTGCTAATATCATACAAAATAAGGCTTGGCCTTTTATACGCCGCCATTCTCCTGGCCCAGCAGATAGTAAAAAGATTTTTATCCAGCTTCCACTTCTCTAAGCATTTACACAAATCAGCCTTGTTGGATTGATGCGCCTGCCATAACTGCGCGCGAAAATCAGCATCCGCCTTAAGCTCGGCGGCCCGGGATAAAATCATCGGATTGGCGCCAAAATCAGGAAAGGTTTCCGGAAATTTATTAAAAAGTTCGCCAAATCCCCGCGACATCCAAGTGTAAGGATGCACGCCATTAGTAACATATTGTATTTGATCTTTATAATCGGGGAATTGAATATGCATTACTTTCTGATGGCTATGAGAAACCGCGTTTATCGCGCAAGAAATATTCATCGAAAGCAAGGTAAGATTAGCCATCCCCGAACGCTCTTTCCCGAACCGCTCAATAATTTCGGTGTCTTGCGGCTTAAGCACTTTATTCAAATCATCAAAAGAGAACCGGTCATGGCCGGCCTCAACCGGAGTATGGCAAGTGTAAACAAATTTACTTTTTAAATTTTCCAGTTCATCTTTGCTCAGGCCCCTAGCCTTAGCAATAAAAGCAAACACCGCGTGCCCCTCGTTAAGATGATAGGTATTGATATTATAGCCTAAATCATCCAAGGCGCTTATCCCGCCAAACCCCAGCACTACCCTCTGTAATAATTTTAAGAATACATTATCGCTGCGGTAAAGCTGATCCGTTAAATTCCTGGCCCGCTGGCTATTAGGCTCGAGATTAGAATCTAACAAGATCAAAGGCACCACCGCGTCCTGCTTATGGCTATAAACATAATATTTCCACAACTTAAAATAGACATCTTCAGATTTAAGAGAAATCTTAATTTTGTTTTTTAAAGGGATCAACCCCGGATAAGTATAGGGATCCCAGCGCATTTTTTCAGGAGCCTGGCCATATTTAAACCAAAACTTCTGCCTAAAGTAACCGGAGCTCCAGAGTATCCCGATGGCCGCCACCGGAAGCTTGTAATCCGCCATGGTCTTTACCGTATCCCCGGCTAAAACCCCCAGGCCTCCGCTGTAAATTGGCAGATCAATAATATTGTTTTGATGCAAAGCAAAAAAATAATCCGCCACGCGAAAATTTGAAAAAACCGCGTTTTCCGGAACCTTATTTGAAGAATTAAGCGCCAGTTGACTGGATAATTTATTATAACAGCTAGTGGCCAAACCATACTCCATCGAAAAATAAGCAATACAGCGCTCAGAGCTTAAGCGTAATCTTTTTTCCGCTTCGACAATCGCCTCCAGGGGCATGCCAAAATAATCGCTATTCTTGATATCCTTAGCGTAATGCCCATCGAGGTCATCAACCTGGACTAATGAATAAAATTCTTCAATCAAATTATTTTTTTCCATGGCCGATTTTACTTCCACCTGAAATGTAAATAAATTCTCCCCCAGCCTTTATCAGTTTTCTCTAACCTGGAATAAAGCTGACGGTTCTCTTTTTTATTTAAAAAATTTAAAATGCGCTTCTTTACGCTTTCCGCGGCTGTCCCGTAAGCAATCTCCACGAGGCTAGCGCGGCCAGCCACCGCCTCCTGTAGGATGGCCGCCATCTTCTCTTCCATGTCCGGGACTACCGGAAAAAGATTGAGTTTTAATTTCATATTTTATGACTTACTAAAACGGCTAGGTTTTTTTCCGGATTGCCGGCGATCAGCACTGCTCTTACGCCAAGGCTTAGCCGCGCTGGCGGACTTTTTCCAAGGACTAGCTCCACCTCGGCTCTTCTCCCAGGGTTTAGGCTCGCCTTCGGGTTTCTTCCAGGAACCGGATTTAGCCATAGGTTTTTTCCAGGGATTGGATTCAGTTTGCGGCCTCTGCCAGGGTTTAAGCTCTCCTTCAGGTTTGGAAAAACGCGCTGGCGTTCTTGGCTTCTTAAGCCAACGCAAAGGATTAGATTTATATCTTTGTTTAGGAACCGAAGTAGTAATTCCGGCATCCGTTCGTTTTTTTACATAACTAAGGGAACGCCTGCCTTCTTTATATTTTCCGGTGCGTTTAAAGGAAACAAGAGACGGTTCTACTTTTTTCCCCTGATTGAAATCCAGGGGACGGTTCTCTTTTTTAAGAGAACCGTCCCCATGTTTCTTTTTTGGCTCCTTGGATAAAGCAGGCATCACATTAATCGGCCGGCCTAAAATCTCTTTGCCCTGCAGTTGGTCAATTGCCGCCAGCGCCTCCTGCTCATCAGGCATCTCGACGAATCCGAACCCCCGGGATTTTTTGCCTTTTTTCTCCATCACAATCGCCACCAAAGTAACCACGCCAAAAGCCGCAAAAGCCCTCTGGACATCTATTTCTTTAGCTTCAAAAGATAAATTACCTACGAAGATATTCATTTAATCTCCTTGACTGAAATCCAGGGGAGGAGTTCTATTTTTTGGCAAAGGTGACAGTCACAAAAAGCGTGACAGTCACCTTTGCCAAAAAATAGAACCGTCCCCGCGATTCTCATTTTAACTGCTTCTCTAACTTACCGCTTATACTGCAATAGCCTTCAACCGAAAACAGATCGCCATCTTGGGCATCGGGTATGAAATAATTAACCGTTTGAGTATTAAAATTATCCTGCCGGGAAATACTCTGCTGGATTATTTCCTTTCCGTTTAAAGCGACATCCACTTTCTTAATATAATGTTTATTGGGATTACTCACCTCGTGGATAATAACCGCGCTTAATATTTTTGTTTTAGGATCAAAAGTTATTTTAATATCCGAAGGCGGATGAGCGTAAGCCGCCGCGCTCAGTATGAAAAAAACCAAAAATCCAGATAATAATACTATTTTTTTCATCAGATTCCTCCTTTTTTAAATCTGGGGACGGTTCTCTTTTTTCTAAAAGAAAAAAGAGAACCGTCCCCTTGTTTTTCAAAGAATAGAACCGTACCCAGATTTAAAACTAACAAACTAAACAGCTCCACATCAAACTTAGCCCCAAATTCCGTAAGTATAAAAATTAAAACCGCGATTCCCGCGCCAAAAATAAACTGCCCTCTGGGTTTAGCCGGAGATGTTTTAGGCTCGATAATCATCACAAAAATATAAAAATAACTCAAATAACCTAAAATATGCCCTAAAGGAATTCTTTGCAGGATAGCTTGAGTTCCAAATAAAACCAAAGAAACCAGAAGATAGCTGATTACTATTCTTAACTTTCCTATTTTTTGGGCAAAATAAACGCCGCAAGGTAAAAGTATATACCAAAGATAAGTCCCTTTCCATTGGGTAAAAGCGCCGCATAAAATAAGGGCCAGAAAAATACCCAAAGCCGCGGGGTTAAAAATATGTTTTTTCTTAAAAACAATTATATACTTAGAAAGTATCGCTAATGCTGAAGCGATAAAAATTTTCCACCACTCCTGGCCGCTGGAAAGCACATAACCGATAATTAAACCGGTAATTATAGAGCTTTCAGTTATCTTCCAAACCTTGGTTCTAAAATATAATATAACGGATTCCACGCCTAAAGCCGAAACCACGGCCAGTCCAATAGTCAGCAAAAATATAGCGCTTTTATCTTTAATTGCTAAAAAAATAGCCAAACAAGTCAAATAGATGACTAATTGCGCTTTAATAGATTTTAGTATTTGCATGTTTAATATGATAGCCTTTGACCGGCGGCTGCCGCTTCTTAACTCTCGTCGCTACAACATACTATAACATAACTGTTTTATTGTCAATGAATTGAATTATTTAAAATCCAGGGGACGGTTCTATTTTTAAAAAAATAGAACCGTCCCCTTGTTTTTCAAGAGAACCGTCCCCTTGATTCATCAATACATAACTATACCGCTAGAGTTCATTTCCTGAGATTCTTTAGAAGAAGGCTGTTTCCCTATTTTAGTAATCCCGGCCTGCGGGATATCTTGAGCCGCAATACTTGATCCAACATTTTGGCTAGATACATTATTTACAGCCTCATCTGCTATTTTAGAAGCGCGGATGCTTTTTTCTTCCGGTTCGCTGGCAGGCGCTTTAATTATAGTAATTCCTCTTTTGACTAAAGGCAGCCTGGCGATTGGCGCTGGGCTTACCTGCGGTAAATAAGCTGGTGGAATTCTGCTTTCTGCCTGCTCAGTTATCGGAATTTCTTTCCCGGATAGAGAAACGGCCTTTTGGCTTTGTTGAGCAATCCAAAGGCTTAAGAATATTACTCCCAGAAAAAATATAAATAAAATAATTAACCATTTAATTTTCATACCTTAATTCTCCCATGTTAACGTAATATAATCTTCGGTAGTCGGAACAAACGGAGGCGGAGAAGTTAATAGCCGCACATCATAATTGTAATCTTTAGAATAACCGGATATTTTGGTTGTTCCGCTAAAAGTTCCTACCGGGCCCCTTTGATCCTGGATAATTCCCCCAAAAACAGAGAGAGTTCCCCTCGCCCCGTTTTTCCACCACTCATCTAGCATAAACGAAGTACCTAAAGCCATAATCGAAGCGTCAATCTCTAAATTATCCGGCGCGTTCTTGCTAATCATTACATCTCCTTCTGAAATAAGCCCCAAAGTATCAGTTGATGCAGGGTTTACGCGTGGATCATTAGCATAAATTATATTGTTAGGAATAACGATATCTCCACTTGCTCCAGCGGTTAATCTTCCATTAAGTGTCCCTGAAATATTCAAAGTGCCATTCTTAACAAAAAGCGCTCCATTGACCGGTAAAGGCATATTATAATTACTCCACCCCTTCGCGGAATTAGTCACATTCATCGTGCCATCTGATTTTAAAAGAATGGTCGAATTCCCGGTAAGCCTCAGGCCTCCAACTATAGATGCGGCGCGCAGATTTAAGGCCTGCGCGGGCATATTTATTGAGACTGAACCCAAGGTAACCGTATCTTGAAAATCCGGCAGGTCATAAGGAGGATTGCTTAAATTAGATGAATTGATATTATTTCCATTATTATAATATCTAAGATAACTGTCTACGGAACGCACCTCTCCCCCAAATATTGGCTCGCCTTTGATATTAAAATGCCCATTGGTATGGGTTGGGCCATTCAAATGGTCCTGATCCCAGAACCACACATTCGCGCCTCCATAGCTTTCATTATCCGTAAACCAGATGTACCGGGCATAGTTATCTGTTTGCAGATAATTTATTACAGTCTGAGAAACTGCCCCGATTGTGCCCGTAGATTCCACTTTGTATCTTATTATGCTCGGATTCCCTGCGAGCGGATCTAGTTTAGTGATGGTAACACTATAACCGATAGCAGGGTCGTTGATAATTGTTACTGAGGGAATGGTGCCTTGAGCCCTCATCCAAAATAATGCCCTATCAAGCCCGGCTTCAGCAATATTGATTACCTGCGCCTGTTTCTTAAAAGCATCAACAGTCTTATTTTGAGAGTTGCTGACATCAACCACAAACCCTCCAAAAGCCAACAATACCGCTATTACCATATAAACGGTAATCAGCGCGGCTCCTTTTTTATTTATAATTATCTTACCAGAATTCCCCATCTTAATTCCTCATTTTCACTATCGCCTGCTCTGTATCTTGATACAGCCTCCCCTGGCCATCCGCCTTCTGCGCGTTAATATCAATTATTATAAGGTCATTATCGATATCCTCGCGGCTAAATATTGGCAATCCGCTAGGAGTAACAATGTTAGGCGCAATCACTGAAGTTATTCCCCCGGAAGTGCGCGTAAGCTGGCCTGGAACAATAGAGCTGCATCCGACACACTGATAAGTAATTGGCTGGAGATCTATGGCACCCGTGGTTTCATTGTAACGCGCAACGCGAAAAGTAACCGAATTACTCGATTCCTCGGCATTAGGAACTGTCGCGCTCGGGACAGCTTGGCGTAACTCCCGAGACATCTGCATAATCGCGAATAACACATTACCTCGAAGTTGAGTGGGTATATCGCTGGCAAACAAAGCGCTCTTTCCGGCAACCACAGCATAACCCAAGCCCATGGCAATAATCGAAAAAATTAATAGCGCAACCAGAACCTCAAATAACGTCAAGCCTTTCATGTATTTCGCTCAGCCACTTGCGTGACTAACTCCATAGTTGAATCAACAGTTCTATTACTTTGACGCCAACTTACACTGATAGTTACCAATAGTAATTCCGGATTCGAAAAGTCAACCTGAACCAAACAATTAGATACTGGCAAAATAACCACAGGCAGCGGAAAATTCCAGCGTGTAATAACTGGATTGATTACAACCGGCAAATAGTTTGTGCCATTTTCAATAATTATCATATCGGGTATATCTTTAAATGAAGTATTTCTTACCTGCTCCATAACCCTTTGGGCGTAATTTGTAGCTATACTGGCATTTTTTGAGGTTCTAATTAAATCCATGGCCGTAACATACATTAACAATATGCCGCATACCGCGAATGCCGCGATTGCCGCTGCCAGCATCACCTCCGGTAAAACAAAACCTTTTTTAGATTTCCATTTCATTCTCTTAACCCGTTTCCTAAGCAACAACCGCCTTCCCAGCCGTACTTAAAGTATACCTTAAAAATAGAAAAAATAAAGAGAAATGGGAACGGTAAATCAGGGGACGGTTCTCTTTTTAAAAGAGAACCGTCCCCGTGATTCAAAAAGAGAACCGTCCCCATGTTTTAAGTTGATTTCCTGTGAAACACCGCGTAAAGCGTGGGGACAAATAATAAAGTAACCAAAGTGGAAACCGTCAAGCCTCCGATCATAGTAATACCTAAAGGCTGCCAGACCTCAGAACCTTGGCCGCGGGAAAGCGCCAGAGGCAAAAGGCCGGCCATGGTCGTAATCGTAGTCATCAGTATCGGGCGCAGGCGATTGCTTCCGGCGGTGGTTACCGCTTCTTGCATAGAAAATCCCCGCGCCCGCAGCATAATAATGTAACTCACCAAGACGATAGCATTATTCACCACTATCCCCATGAGCATAACGATTCCTAAAAAGGTGTTAATACTTAAGGTCGTCCCGGTTAACACAAAACCTAAAATCACGCCGATAAAAGTAAAAGGTATGGCAAACATAATGATAAAAGGATCCAAAAGCGATTCAAACTGCGCCGCCATCACCATATATACCAGCCCGATACCTAGAATAAGCAAAAGTGTCAAGTCGCCAAAAGCTTTTTTCTGCTCCTCTGCTTCCCCGCCGATATTTATCGTGACATCCGCCGGCAACGCCAGTTTGCTGATTTGGCTGTTTAAATCCTCGACGATCTTTCCGCTAGACCGTTGATAAGCATTACACTGAACCTTAACCATTCTTTCCCGGTTTTTACGTTCAATTTTATCCGGGCCGCTGGACTCGGAGATCTTGGCGATATTGCTTAGTTTAATCTGAGCCCGCTTAACTCCTTGCCTGCTGGCTAAAGCTTCTAAGCCCACGAAAGGAGCATTATCAACCGGCAGCGGCGCCATAATCGTTAAATTCTCTATATCCTCTAATTTTGTGCGTGAAGATTCTTCAAGCCTGACATAAATATCATAAGTCTTGCCATTTTCGCGGTATTTTGTCGCCGTCGTTCCTTGAATAAAAGCCTTTAAAGTGGAGGCAATCGTATTCATATCCAGCCCCAGGCTAGCCGCCTTTTCCCGGTCCACATCGATCTTTAACTCCGGGCTGTTGGCTTCCCGCGAGATACTCACATCTACCGCCCCGGGAATATGCTCCATAATTGCCTTTATTCTCTGCGCCAAAGCATTAGTTTCCGTGAAAGAATTCCCGATGATTTCCAACTGCACAGCCTTACCGCCTCCTCCGGTAATCAAGCTGCCCAAAGGATTTCCGGTGGAAATGTCCGCCCTTAATACTCCGGGAATAAGCTTAATCTTATTCCTCACTGCCTGGCCCACTTCTTTCACCGCGCGCTTGCGCTGATCCTTAGGAACAAGTTTGGCTCCAGCGGAAATTATATGCGTGCCGCTAACGCCGCCGATCATCCGGCCAACCCCGCTAACCTGGCCGCACCGGGCATAATAATATTTTGCTTCCGGGACATTTTTATCAAAAATCTCCTCCACCCTTCTGGCCACTTTATCCGATTCCTCAATGCGCGTTCCAATCGGCAAATTAATGGTAATCCGTAAATCTCCGGAATCCTCCTCAGGCATAAATTCATTGCCCACAAACGGCACCAGCAGTAAACTTAAAATAAAAACAATAACAAATCCAATTAAAATTAATTTTTTATGCTTCAGAGAAAATCCCAGGGCCCGGCCATAAAAATTTTCCCAGCTTTTAAACCAACTCTCTGAAATCGCGTAAAATTTAAGAAAAAGCTTCGATTTTTCGCGGGTATGATTGAAATGCAGCCACTGGGCGCAAAGCATGGGAGTAAAGGTAGTGGCGGTAAATAAAGAAGCGGCCAAGGTCACGATAATAATTACTGCCAGGCCGCCGAAAATTATCCCCACTACTCCCGGGATAAATAACATCGGCATAAAGACCACTACCGTAGTCAAGGTTGAAGCGGCTACCGCCAGGTACATCTCTGAAGTTCCAAAAATTGCCGCTTCCGCCGGCCGGTTACCTCTCTCCAGCCTCCTAAAAATATTATCCACGATGACAATCGCGTTATCCACGACCATCCCGGTAGCAATGGCTAAAGAAGATAAGCTAATCGTATTAATCGTGCCTTTACTTAAAAATAAATAAATAAAAGCGATCAACAAAGAAAAAGGAATGGTTAAAGCCACAATCAAGCTTGGCGCCAAAGACCTGAAGAAAAACCAAGCCACCAGAATTACCAGAACAATACCCAGCCAGACCGAAAATTTTAAAGAATTCAATGAATTAATAATATCCGAAGAGGTGTCAAAGATAGTATTAACCTTAACATCCGCGGGTAAAGTTTTAACTAGCTGCGCCATTTTTTTCTTTACTTGATTGCCGACTTCCACGGAATTAGTCCCGCTCTGTTTTTGGACCATCACCATAATTCCCGGAAGTTTATTAATGCGCACTAAGCTGGTAACTTCTTTAAAGCTGTCTTCGATTCGGGCGACATCCTTCAAATATATGGGGTTCCCATTGCGCTTGCCCAAGATCAAAAGATTAATTTCTTCAGGGCGGGTAAATTCCCCCGGAAGGCGGATAAGATAATCCGTAAGCCCGGTTTTTAAACTCCCCACCGGCTGGGTAATATTTTCCTGTTTTAATTTATTTTCTATATCCAGAACGGAAAATCCATAGCCTTCCAAGCGCTGCCGGTCAACCCAGATATTGATCTGGCGCTCTAAGCCGCCGCCATTAATCTGAACCGTGCCTACCCCCGGTAACTGCCTTAAGGCATCTCCGATTTTTTTGTCGACTAAGTCGTAAAGGCCCGAGTAGGTCTGTTGAGCAGTAATACCAAAATAGATGATCGGAATATTAGCGGTATTGAATTTGAAGATAAAAGGATTATCCATCTCATCCGGAATATCCGGCAAGAAGCGCTTAGCTAATTCAATGCGGTCGCGGACATCATTGGAAGCCTCATCAAGATTGGTGCCCCAGATAAACTTGAGAGTAATTATAGAACTGCCTTCCGAAGAATTCGAGGTAATCTTCTCCAAGCCTGGAGTAGTCCCGAGCTGGTTTTCCAGCTCCTCAGTTACATTCACCTCCACATCCTCCGAGCCCGCCCCGGGATAAGCGGAGATCACGGTTATTGAAGGCGGTTCGATTTCCGGCATCATATCTATACCCAGACGGCTCAAAGAATAGAGCGCTAAAATAATAATCGCCAAGAAAATCATCAGATTGGTAACCGGCTTCTTTACGCCAAATTCAGGTAAACTCATTCTTTGTCCGCCTCCGGCTCAACTAAGGCCCCATCCGCGATCATCTGCTGGCCCATAATTACTACCCAGTCCCCCTCGGCTAATCCCTGGAGCACCTCAAAATACGGCCCCTGGCGAATACCTAAGCTTATTTTTTTCAATACCGCTTTCTTATCCTGAACTACAAATACATAATTATCCGGATCATGGCCCATAATCGCTTCCCTTAAAATTACCGGCACATTACTGCGGGCCTTGATCACCAACCGCACTTTAGCAAACATCCCGGATTGTAAACGATATTCCTTGTTCTGCGCCGTTATCTGGACCGGGGCGGTGCGCGTGGATAAATCAATAACCGGGCTGATCTTAGTGACCTTGCCTGTAAATTTTTCGCCCTCCCAGCTGTCCACGCTAATCTGGGCCTCCTGGCCAAGAGTAATCTTGGATAAATATTTTTCAGGAATATCCAACCCGATCTTTACTTTATCCGCGCTGACTACCAAAGCAATGGGTGTATTTGCCGTAACATTCTGGCCAATATCAACATACACTCTGCCTAAAATACCGGTAAGCGTGCTTTCTACCGGAGCTTTCTGGAATTTGAGGCCGACTTCATCGCGGTCGATATAACAAATAGCCTCTCCTTTCTTAATTAAAGCGCCGTCTTCTTTTACTTTCTCAATAATCTTTCCGCTTACTTTCGGATAAATCACTGCTTCATCCTGAGCCTTGATATCCCCGGAATAGTCTAAAGTTTCATCCAGCTCCTGCAATTTAACTTTATCCACTTTAACCGGAATAGCTTCTACAGGCTTATCTTTAGCCTTTTGCGGAACGCAGCCGCTTAACAAAAAAACAAAACAGATCATCATTAAAATCAAGGGGACGGTTCTCTTTTTTTGGCAAAGGTGACTGTCACGCTTTTTGTGACTGTCACCTTTGCCACCTTTGCCAAAAAAAGAGAACCGTCCCCTAATTTCAAAAAAAATAGAACCGTCCCCATGTTTTTTAGTTAATATTTTATCATAGCTCATTAAAACCTCCGGTGGCCTTATCAAAGTTAAACTTAGCGATAGTATAATCATAAACTGCCTGCTGTTGATTAAAAACTGAAACCGCGTATTTTAACTGCGCGTCATTATAATCTAATAAACTAACTAACCCTTGAGCGTATCTATCTTTGGCCGTTGAAAAATTATTCTTATAAAGCAAAATATCCGCCTGGCTGGTTTTTATTTGTTCAATCGCGTTCTTTAAAGATAAATACGCGTCTTTTACCTCCAGAGCAATATCTCCCAGGAGCTTAGTTTTACCTAATTGCGTCTGCTTTAAATCCACGATCGCCTGCTCAACCAAAGCTTTGGTCTTCCAGCCATCAAAGATCGGCCAGGATAAAGTAATCCCGGCAACATTATAATCATTCCAGTTCCGGGTGTTTACGGTCGTGGTAGGGGCTCCATGCGTGCGCGCGTAATAATCCCAAGAGAGATAAATATCCGGCCGGCCCTGGGCGCGCTCCACCTCGATTGCACTCTTATCCGCCTTAATCTGCGCTTGGAACTGCTTTATTTCCGGGCGAGCCTGCATGGCCTTTAAAAAACCCTGATCAAAAGCAATAGCTTTAGGGGTAAATTTAAATTCTGTGCTGGGCACAATTAAAACATCCTTATCCAAAAATAACAAATTATTCAATAAAGCCCGCGCTGCCTCCTGCTGGGCCTTAGAAGCCTCATCAGCCTGCGCCACGCTAGATAAAGAAGCCCGCGCCTTCAAAATGTCAGACTCTGAGGCCTGGCCATTTTTGTAAAGCGCGTTAATATAATCCAGGTGTTGGCGGCTATTATCAAGTATAGTTTTATTTAATCCCACAAAAGAATTTGAAAGTAATAGCGTGTAATAAGCCCGGGAAAAATCAAAAATCAATCCCAGTTTTGCTTTATCTAAAAGTGATTGGGTTACCTCCAATTTATAATCACTATATTTTATGTTATTAATAACTTTGCCTCCTCGATAGAGATACTGTCTTAAGCTAATTTGCGTAGTGTGCTCACCCATATCTTTGGTATAAAGGCCGATAGTATAAAACCAATCGCCGGTATAAGTAAGCGTAGGAAAAATTCCTGCCTGAGCCTCGGAAATAATTAATTTGGCTTTTTCTACGTCCTGCGTTTTAAGCAGGATATCCCGATTATCCCTTAAGCCTATTGCCACCGCTTCACTAAAACTAAGCGTAATTTCTTCAGCGTACCCGGCAATAGCCATTAAACTAAGAAATAACAAAATCAAGGGGACGGTTCTCTTTTTTTGACAAAGGTGACTGTCACGCTTTTTGTGACTGTCACCTTTGTCACCTTTGCCAAAAAAAGAGAACCGTCCCCGTGTTTTTAGAAAGATAGAACCCTCCCCTTTGTTCTTCATCATCTACTCTCTTCCTTATCCAAAATATCTTTTACCTGCATAAGTATGCGCAGGTATTCTCCGCGGTCATCTTCAGATATTTGGCCAAAGATCTTAGTCACTGACTGCCTGCGCTGTTGGTTTATTTTTTTTAAAACTTCCGCGCCTTTGGCGTTAAGCTTAATTCTAATTATCCTGCGGTCGCTTGAATCATATTCCCTTTGCACATAACCTAAAAGTACCAGGCGCTGGACAATCCCGGTAGAAGCGGCAGTAGTTACCCGCATAAACTTAGCCAGATCTGTCATTTTAGACGCCCCCTGACGGCTTAAGCGCTCTAAAATAAGCAGCTGGGGCAAAGTAATCTTACCTTTAAATACATCATTATTCTGCCTACGGGCAAAACCTTTCATAATTTCCGGCATAATCTGGTCCATTTTTTGGGCGAAATCAGCAATCGAAATCCCAGTCATCTTAAATCTCCATAATATTTAACTAGATTAAATATTAATCACATTAATAATATGCCATAAAAAAATAACTTTGTCAAGAAACAAAGCTGCCTTGGTAGTATACTCAATTGTGTGTAAATTCGTTTTGCTGTCTAGCGGGTCCTGCCTCGGGCATTTTCTTGCGCTGACGCGCTGCGAAAACACCCGAGTCACCCGCTGGACAAAACAATTAAAAAGG
>Ga0247841_10008403_pt1 | contig 14893 bp, 16 predicted proteins | sample LaCruzMarch2015__2_FD_192410 | JGI IMG/M metagenome (GOLD analysis project Ga0247841, IMG submission 192410) | Freshwater microbial communities from meromictic Lake La Cruz, Castile-La Mancha, Spain - LaCruzMarch2015_18m | ecosystem: Environmental > Aquatic > Freshwater > Lake | place: Spain...
GTGCTCCTGCTCGGCCCCCGGCAAGGGCGTTATCGCACCGACGGCGGCATGACGGCGCACCCGCCGTCCTCCATCCCCTTCCTCTCCATCGGGGCCTGGACCCTGACCGTGGGCTGGTTCGGCTTCAACGTCATGTCCGCCCAGACGCTCGATACGATCAGCGGCCTGGTCGCGGTAAACTCACTGATGGCCATGGTCGGCGGCATCCTGGCGGCGCTCGTCGTCGGCAAGAACGACCCGGGCTTCCTGCACAACGGCCCCCTGGCCGGTCTGGTCGCGGTCTGCGCGGGCTCCGACCTGATGCACCCGATCGGTGCCCTGGTGACCGGCGCCGTGGCCGGCGGGCTCTTCGTCTATGCCTTCACCCTGACCCAGAACAAATGGCGCATCGACGACGTGCTGGGCGTGTGGCCCCTGCACGGTCTCTGCGGCCTCTGGGGCGGGATCAGCGCCGGCATCTTCGGCCTCCAGGCCCTGGGCGGGGTCGGCGGTGTCACCTTCGGCGGCCAACTGGCCGGCAGCCTGACCGGTGTCGTAATCGCCTTCGGCGGCGGCTTCCTGATCTATGGCGCCGTCAAGTCCGTCATGGGCCTGCGCCTGAGCCAGGAGGACGAATACCTGGGCGCGGATCTCAGCATCCATAAGATCACCGCGCAGCCGGACTATAACCGCGGGGAGGTTTGAGCCGGCGCAGGGCTGACTACCTGTCGGCCAGGGCTTTGCGCGGGCATTGATCATTATTTCTGCTGGATCGAGGGTGATAGCCGTCGCGCCCGGGGGGCCGCTCCTACCGCGTAGGAGCGGCCCCCCGGCCGCGACGGGTTGCCGCAAGGGTGCATGGCCGCAGTTCTGATCGTGTCTTGAAAAGCGAGCGCACGCCGCTTCAGGCATAACCTCAGCCATCATCGGGAGCAGCCATGGAGAAAGTCGATGTCAAGAAGGACTTGAAGCATCTGTATCAACCCTCGGCCAAAGAGGTCGTCGAGGTTGAGGTCCCAACGATGAACTACCTGATGGTGGACGGCGCGGGCGATCCCAATACCTCAGCGGCCTACGCCGCGGCCGTCGAAGTCTTGTTCATGGTTTCCTATGCCGTGAAGTTCATGGTCAAGAAGCTGGCCGCGGCCATTGACTACAGCGTGATGCCCTTGGAGGGTCTGTGGTGGGCCGATGATATGTCGGCATTTTCCGCGACCGACAAGTCCGAGTGGAAGTGGACGGCGATGATCATGCAGCCTTCCTTCGTCACCCCGGAAATGATCGAGCGTGCCATCGCGGACGTGAAGAAGAAGAAAAACCCGGCGGCCATTTCCAGGGTTCGCCTGGAGTCCCTGTCGGAAGGCAGGTGCGCTCAGATCATGCACATTGGTCCCTTCTCCGAAGAAGGTCCTGCCATCGCGAAGGTTCACCAGTTCATCGACTCCAGGGGGCGCCGAACCGGGAAACACCATGAAATATACTTGAGCGATATCCGCAAAGCTGATCCGTCAAAATGGAAGACCATCATCAGGCAGCCGATGGCGTGATGCGGCCTTGACCATGCCGGTTCCGGCGCTCGGCGAGCGGTCCGCGGTCCGCGGTCCGCACAGCGGACCCTACGGGTGCGGAGCCGGCCGTAGGGTCCGCTGTGCGGACCGGCGACCTTCACGGGATGGCCGGACTTATGATCAAGGCCAATTTCCCCATCACAGCATTCCGAGCTGGAGCTTGGCCTCGTCGCTCATCTGGTCCTGGCCCCAGGGTGGGTCCCAGACCAGTTCGACCGCGACCTCGCCGACGCCTTCGACGGCGGCCACCGCGTCCTTGACCATCAGCGGCATCATGCCGGCCACCGGGCAGGAGGGCGCGGTGAGGGTCATGTCGATGGCCACGTCGCCGTTGTCGCTGATGTCGATGGTGTAGATCAGACCCAGGTCATAGATGTTGATCGGGATCTCGGGGTCATAAACGCCGCGGATCGCGGCGATGATGGGTTCGCGCAGCTCCTGCGCGTCCATCCGCTCGACCACCACGTCCACGGGCTGCGGGGCTTCCCCCGGCGCTGCCTCGTGTCGCCCGAAACCCGCGAAGCGAGCCAAACGATTCATAGGGGACCTCTCTGCTACGACTGCTGCGGCGTGCCTAGCCGATTGCGGTTCAATCCAACGGGGCCTGCTCAAGCAGCCGCCCGACCTGCTCCGTGACCTGCTCGCGCAGTGCTTCCGGCACCAGCGAGTCCAGGATCTCGCCGGCGAATCCCAGGCACAGCAGGCGCCGGGCGCGCGCGGCGCTGATCCCGCGGGAGCGCAGATAAAACAATTGCTCCGGGTCGATCCGGCCGACCGTGGTGCCGTGGCTGCATTTCACATCGTCGGCGTTGATCTGGAGTTGGGGCTTGGTGTCGACCTCCGCCCCCTCGCACAGCAGCAGGTTGCGGTTGGTCATGGCCGCATCGGTCTTTTGGGCGTCCCGGGCGACCCGCACCAGACCGTCGAACACCGCCCGACCCTTGCCGTAGAGGATGCCCTTGAAGTTCTCGCGGCTGGTGCATTGGGGCAACTGATGCTCGACGTCCAGGTGGAAGTCCATCAACTGGCCGTCACCGGCGAGATAGAGCCCCTGCAGGTCACATTCGGCGTGCTCCCCGGCAAAGCGCACGATCAAATCAGTCCGCGCCCAGGTGGCACCCAGGCCCACATTGATGCCCTGATAGCGGCTCGCGGTGCCGAGGCTCAGATAAAGCCCAGTCAAGTGGAAGGCGCGCGCACTCTCCGCCTGGATGCGCTGATGGGTGAGGAGCGCATCGCGGCCCAGCGTGATCTCCACCACCGCATTGGTGCAGTAGAGCGAGTCACCGAGGCTCAGATAGCGCTCGATCAGGTTGGCCTGGGCACCGTCTCCCAGGACGATGAGATGGCGGGGCTGGGCGACCCGGGGCTCGTCCATCCCGACCGACAGATGAATCAGTTCGATCGGCCGCTCCAGGCGGGCGCCGCGCTCCAGGAGGACGACCAGACCATCGTCGAGGCCGGCGGTATTGAGCGCCGCGAAGAGTGGCTGCGCCTCCCCGACCACGCCGTTGAGCCGCCCCCGCAAGGCGTCCGGGTCCGACTTGAGCAGCGCTGCCAGTCCCGCGATCCGCACCCCGGCCGGCAGGTCGTGCAGGTCGGACAGTCCCGGCATGAAGCGGCCGTTGACCATCAGCACCCGGTAGCTCTCAAGACCCGGGATCAGCAGGTCTTCTAGGTCCTCGCGCTGCACCGCGGTGAGCGACTCGGCGATGGGGACGAAGCCCTGCGCCAGGAGTCGCGTCAGGCTGGTATAGCGCCAGTTCTCCGCCTTGGTGCCGGGAATACCCTGGGTCTCTACCCGGGCGCGCGCCTGCATGCGCTGGGCCTCCAGCCAGCCCAAGGGGATTGTTTCGGCGGCCGGGGCCGCCGTGAGCCAGGGGAGCAGGCCCTTGTCGAGTACCGCACTCATGCCGCCTCCTCACCGAGCCAACCATAACCCTTTTCCTCCAGTTCCAGGGCCAGTTCCTTGCCGCCGGAGCGGATGATCCGGCCATGTGCCAGCACATGGACATAGTCCGGCTCGATATAGTCCAGGAGGCGCTGGTAGTGGGTGACCAGAATCACCGAACGCTCGGGGCTGCGCAGGGCATTGACCCCGTCCGCAACGATGCGCAGGGCATCGATATCCAGCCCCGAGTCGGTCTCGTCGAGAATGGCAAGCTTGGGTTCCAGGAGCGCCATCTGGAAGATCTCGTTGCGCTTCTTCTCACCGCCCGAGAAGCCGAAGTTGACCGGGCGCTTCAGCAGTGAGTCGTCCAGGTGCAGGACCTTGAGCCGCTCCTTCATCAGGCGCAGGAAGGCCACGGCGTCGAGTTCCGGCTGCCCTCGGGCGCTGCGAATGGCGTTCAGGGCCGCCTTGAGAAAGTAGGTATTGTTCACCCCGGGCAGTTCGACCGGATATTGGAAGGCGAGGAACAGACCCAGGTGGGCCCGCTCCTCGGGCGTCAAGTCGAGCAGGTCCCGGCCCTCGAAGGTCACGCTGCCGCCGGTGACCGTATAGCCCTCGCGACCGGACAGGACATGGGCGAAGGTGCTCTTGCCGGAGCCGTTGGGGCCCATGATGGCGTGCACCTCACCGCGGCCGACCTCCAGGTCGAGACCCTTCAGGATCTCCTTCTCGCCGACCTTGGCCCTCAGGCCCTTGACAGACAACATCTGGAATCTCCTGCACGTAGAGCGGCCGCCAGGGTCCGCCTTAGAATAAATTCAGCCGCAAATGACGCAAATGGATGCAAATATATTCCGAATCGACCTTAAAGCCGGCCGCGGCGCGAACTGCACCGCCTCCCTCATGTGCGTTTATTTGCGTTCATTTGCGGCCTCTGCTTCTTTCCTGCTAACCGACCGCGCCTTCGAGGCTGATGCTCAGGAGCTTCTGCGCCTCGACCGCGAACTCCATCGGCAGCTGCTTGAAGACCTCTTTGCAGAAACCGTTGACGATCATCGCCACGGCATCCTCCGCGGTCAGCCCCCGGGAGCGGCAGTAGAAGAGCTGGTCATCGCTGATCTTGGAGGTCGTCGCCTCGTGCTCCAATTGCGCCGTCGGGTTCTTGACCTCGATATAGGGGACCGTGTGGGCGGCACAACGCGCCCCGATCAGGAGCGAATCGCATTGGGTATGGTTACGCGCACCCGCCGCCCTGGCGGCGATGCGCACCAGGCCGCGATAGGTCTGCTCGCCCTCCCCGGCCGCGATCCCCTTGGAGACGATGGTGGAGCTGGTGTTGCGCCCGAGATGGATCATCTTGGTGCCGGTGTCGGCCTGCTGGCGACCCTTGGTGACGGCCACCGAGTAGAACTCCCCCACCGAGTCGTCCCCGCGCAGGAGACAACTGGGATATTTCCAGGTGATGGCAGAGCCGGTCTCCACCTGGGTCCAGGAGATCTTGGAGCGGGCGCCGCGGCAGTCCCCGCGCTTGGTCACGAAGTTGTAGATTCCGCCGCGGCCCGCCGCGTCGCCCGGGTACCAGTTCTGGACCGTGGAATACTTGATCTGCGCGTCATCCATGGCGATCAGCTCCACCACCGCCGCGTGCAGTTGGTTCTCGTCGCGCATCGGGGCGGTGCAGCCCTCCAGATAGCTGACGTAACTGCCGGCCTCCGCGATGATCAGGGTGCGCTCGAACTGCCCGGTGTTGCGGGCATTGATACGGAAATAGGTGCTGAGCTCCATGGGGCAGCGCACCCCCTTGGGGATATAGACGAAGGTGCCGTCGCTGAAGACCGCGGCATTGAGCGCGGCATAGAAGTTGTCCGTGTGGGGGACGACCGAGCCCAGGTACTGCCGCACCAGATCGGGGTAGTCGTGGACCGCCTCGGAGATGGCGCAGAAGATCACGCCCGCCTCCGCGAGCTTGACACGGAAGGTCGTGGCCACCGAGACACTGTCGAAGACGGCGTCCACGGCGATCCCGGACAGGGCCATCTGCTCCTCGATCGGGATGCCGAGCTTGTTGTAGGTCTCAAGCAAGGCCGGATCGATCTCGTCCAGGCTCTTGGGTCCGTCGTTCGACTTGGGGGCCGAGAAGTAGGAGATCCCCTGGAAGTCGATCGCCGGGTAGTGGACCTGTGCCCACGCGGGGGTCGCCATGGTCTGCCAGTGCCGGAAGGCCCGCAACCGGTAGTCCAACATAAAGTCGGGCTCGCCCTTGCGCGCGGAGATCGCACACACCACCCCCTCGTCCAGACCGGGCGGGAGGGTGTCGGACTCGATCTCGGTGACAAACCCGTGCTCGTACTCGGAGGCGACGAGCGCTTCAACGGCTGGACTTGCGGCTATCACACTGGGTCTCCGTCTTTTTGGGTGCCAATTTCTCAGCAGATTACTAGGTTTTCAATATACGACTCGCGCACCAGGTTTCAACACCCGCAACGCTGCGGCATCGCCTCGTCGCATCCCTAGTCCGTCAGTGCCCGTTCCAGGATGCGGCGGACCTCGGCCTCCAGTTCCGTGGCACGGCCCTCGCCGGGGCTGCCCTTGGCCATGACCGACAGACGTGGGAGCACGATGTAGCTGGTTCCGTCGCGCTCGAACACGGTCAGGTGCAGGGGGTACAGGGCCAACAGGTCCGGGTCCGCGTTGGCGATGGCATTGGTCCACTCCAGATTGCCGAAGGCCAGGGCGCGCACCGTGCCGAGCCGATTGCGGTTATAATCCGCTCCCCATTGATCGGCATTGTCGGCCATCCGCTCGCCCAGGTTGGCCTCATGCACCACCCAGAACCGTGCGGCCTCCAGGGCCTTGTAGATCCGGTCGTAGACCGCGTCGGCCTGGAGTTGCGTCTGCAGCCGCAGGACCCCCGCGGGGGCGGCGCCGACACTCCCGGGCCAGAGGACGACCAAGAGGACGAACCACCAGTGCTTCATTCGGATTGCTCTCACCAACTCAAGCGTCGCGGCCGGGCGCGGCGCGGCGCCCACACCACGCCAAGGCGCACGCGGACAGTCTGAACGCGCTCCGGCCTATGGTAAAGTCCGCGGGCGCGGATTGATATGCGGCCGGCGCCGTTGCCGAACCGGCCGGTGCCGGCACACCCGGCACCAGTGGTCTCCCGGCGCGTCGGGGTCGTCGCCCCGCGGCCCGGGATCGAGTCCGTCCGCCCCGACCCGCCCTCGACTGTCCACCAACGGAGAATCCCGATGCCCTTGCCGCAGACCGCCCAGGCCCCTCACCGACAGGCCCGACCGCGCGCCTTGGCCGTTGCCCTGAAGATGGGGGCGATCACGCTGATCGCACTCCTCGTCGGTTGCGGCCACTGGCCCTTCGAGCAGCAGTCGCCGGGGCCCGCCCGACCCGCAAGCAAAGACTGCCGCGCCCGCTGCGACCTCCAGAAAACCCAGTGCCAACAGCGTCAGCAGACGCGCGAACAGGGGTGCGCGCAGCACTACACCAGCGCCAAGGCGGACTATAGCCTGTGCCGCAAGGCCGGCAACGACAACTGCCGGGCGCCCTACACCTGCCTGGGGGCAGACCTGGGGATCTGCCAACAGGAATTCGAGCCGTGCCTGAGCGCCTGCGGTACACGCGGCGCCCAGCCGCTTTACGTCGGGACCGGCACCCCGGCCGCGGCGCCCACACCGCCCCCGGAGATCGCCATCACCCCCGCGCCGCCGCCCATGCTCGCGCCGACCCCCATACCGAAGGTCGAGAAGACCCCCGCCCCGGCCCCCAAGGCCAACCAGACCGCTCCCGCGACCCCGAAGGTCGAGAAGACCGGCGGCGCGGCCGGCTGAAAGGGCGCGTGGCGCGGGCAGGCGCCGCGATGCACCAGCGCCCCGGCCCGCGGGCGCGACAGCAACCGTTGGGTGCGTACCCTTTTTGTCCCATCCTGATAGAATCCGCACGACCGCGGCCGGGCCTCCCGAAGGCCGCGAGCAGCGCACTGCGACCGGGGCCGGCAGGGTCCCGGTCGCCTCGACCACCACACTTGAGGACCACGAACATGGCCGAACTCTTTTCCGCCGACTGGATGAACGAACTCAAAGACGCCTGGAACGACGAGCCGGAAGTACGCGACAAACTGGCCGAGATCGGCTTCAACTCGGTGATTTATTGCGGATTCAAGAACGAGGAGGACCCCCGCGGCCTGTTCGTGGTGGAAAACGGCGTGTGCGTGCGCGCGGGCTCCTGGTCCAACGCCGAGCCGCCCGCCAACTGGGACATGCGCGCCGATCTGAAGGACTGGCTCAAGTGGGTCGAGAACGGCATCGGCATGGCCGGCATGGGCATCGCCTTCGCCACCGGCAAGCTCAAGTTCAAGGTCGGCGACTACAAGGCCATCCTCAAGGACCCGCGCATGGCCAACCCCTTCGTCAAGAGCTTCGGGCTGATGCAGATCATCGGGGCGGACGAGCTCGGCTGAGTTCTGAAAGGGCGCGCGCGGGGTCAGTGCCGGCCGGCGGGGCCGTGCGGCGCGCCCTTTCAGTTGAATAAAGTTCCTGACGGCACGCCACGGGTTGGGGTGCGTGGCGGGGGGGCGGTCAGAGTCCAGGCGGCCGGCCGGGATCAGGGATTGATTCGGGGCGTCCTGCGGGTACCGCTCATGCAGCGATGGTTGCGGCAGCGCGGGTGATATCGCCGCAGGGGCAAGCGATTCCACGCGACTGGAGGCCGAGGCTTCAGCCGGTCGCGTGGCGAAGCCGCAGGGGAATGTCAGCGTTTCCATGCCATCCCCCCGGCGGAGTAGACCGCGTCGGCCGGGGCTTGCGGAAACCCCCTGTGATGGCATATTGTTCGCGAAATCCGTGACTTTAGGAGGGTGCTCATGCCGACACGTCAGCTGGTCCTCACCCATGATCAAGCGGACTTGATCGAGCGACTCGTCGCGTCCGGTCGCTACGAAAGCGAAGACGCAGTGCTGCGCGAGGGACTGCGGCTGATCGAGGGCCGGGAGACGCAAGACGAGGCGCGTCTACTTGCGCTACGTGATGCAGCCCGAGTCGGCGTAGCCGACATTGAGGCGGGACGCTATCGCAGCTTTGAATCGCCCGCCGAGCTGAGCCGTCATCTGGCCGCGATAGCGGCTGAGGCGATCACCGGCAAGGCCATCGGGACAGGCACCGAGTGAATGCGGCAGCTCGCCACTGGACGGTATGCCTGACAGATGCCGCGGCGGCCGATTACCAAGAGATTCTGGGTTGGACTGTGACTCGGTTCGGCGAGGCACAGGCGCGCGCCTATGCGCAGACACTTTCGGCTGCATTGCAGGCCCTGACCGTCGGCCCGCCGGTCGCGGGTGCAAGAGATCGCACAGACATCGCCAAGGGGCTGTCTACCCTGCACCTCGCTCGCAAGGGTCGCAAAGGCCGTCACTTCGTCTTGTTCCGGATCGGGCAAGTGCGAGGTCGCGAGGTGATCGAAGTACTGCGCATCCTGCATGACAGCATGGATCTGCGGCGACATCTACCGCCGACCGACGACGACACCTAGGCCGACCCAAGTATGCCTGGAACATCAACGTCGGCAGCACCAGGGCGGCGGGGGTTCAGAGATTGAGCAGGTATTCCTTTGAGGTCTGCCGGATAAGGACAGCGCCAACGATGGGTTTCGCTACGCTCTACCCATCCTACAGGACTACTTGCCCAGTCTCTTGAGCGGTGTCAAGCGCACGCCGCGTGCCTCAACCGCAAGGCATGGACGAGCGTCGGGACATCGGTGTGCCACTCGCGTAGGACCACCGAAACGGCCAGATCCTCAAGGGCCGCCAGGATTCCCAGCCAGATCAGGAGCGTGATCCAGACCCCGTCGGACTGGCGGACCAACAGCGCATAGAACCCGAGAAAGAGCGCAAACCCCCAGACCTTCGACGACCACAGGTGATAGCTCGCCTCGCGGCCGAATTTGGCGTAGCTCACGACATAGCGGAGCAACCCCAGGGCGATCAGCACCGCCAGCGCTCCCGCATGGTCGGCGAGCACCCCCGGATACAGCCACCAGAGCGCGAACAGGGCGGCCAGAAAGAACAATAAATCGGCCAGTGAATCGAGCCGCCGCAGGCCGGGGGTGACGACCTTCAGGTGCCGCGCAATAGCCCCGTCGAAATAGTCCGATACGGCAGCGAGGCTCAGACAGGCGGCGAAGGCCACGGGTAGCGGGGCAAAAAGCGCCAGCAGGACCACGACCGGCGCCAGGCCCGCGCGCAGCAAAGTGAGCAGTAGAGGGACATGCTTGATCATAGGGGACGCTTGCGGCTTGCGCACTCAAGGGACTTGGGTGTCGGGATAGAACTGCGCGTCCAGCAATTGCTGCATTCAAACCTCGTTGCTTACCGCTTCTTGTTCAGGCTCTCCTGCAACAAGGCGCCAAAGCTCCCCATGGTCTTCTCCGGCACCGGTTCGGCGGCCTTGGCCGCGGCGGCACCCGCGCCCTTGGCGGCCGGCTTGGGCGGGGCATAGTTGCGTACATCCGGGATGTCCGACGGCTGCTTGGAGGCATCGAGCGTCAAAGCAATGCGGCGCCGCTCCAGGTCGACCCCGAGGACCGTCGCCTCCACCGTGTCGCCGATGGTGAGCACCTCGCTCGGGTGGTTGATCCGCCGCTCGATGCCCAACTCGCTGATATGGACCAGTCCGTCGAGCCCGGGGGCCAGTTCCACGAAGGCACCGAAGGGCTGGAGACGGCTCACCGTCCCCGTGACCCGCGCGCCCACCGGGAAGCTCTCTACCGCGTCGGCCCAGGGGTCGCGCGACAGGGCGCGGATCGAGAGTGCGATCTTGTCGCGTCCCTTGCCGTCCTTGGAGGGCTCGATGCGCAGGATCGCCACCTCCACCGCCTGACCGGCGCGCAGGATCTCGCTCGGGTGCTTGATATGGCCGAAGGCGAGTTCGCTGATGTGGATCATGCCCTCGCAGCCGCCGATGTCGACGAAGGCGCCGTAGTCCTTGAGGCTGGTGACGACGCCGGGGAGGATGGCCCCCTCCTTGAGTTGGGCGCGGGTCTCGGCGGCGCGTTGGCGTTGTTCCTCCTCCAGGATGACGCGACGCGAGACCACCAGGTTGGGGCGCCGCCCGCCCTCGATCTTGGTGACGCGAAAGTCGAGCCGCTGGCCGACATACTCCGAGAGGTCCTCGACGAAGCGGGTATCGACCTGGGAGGCCGGGCAGAAGGCCCGCAGCCCCGCGATCAGGACCTCGACCCCGCCCTTGACGGCACCGGTGACCTGTCCCTGGACCGGCAGGCCCTGGCTGTAGGCCTGGCGCACCTCCTCCAGGCCGTGATACTTGTGACCATGCTGGCTGCCCAGCATGAGAAAGCCGCCCTCGATATCCTTGCCCGTGACCGCCGCCTCGATCGGGTCGCCGACCGCCACCTTGAGCCCGCCCTCCGGGTCGCGCAGGGCCGCCAACTCCATCCGCCCCTCGGTCTTGCCGCCTAAGTCGATGAAGGCACAGTCCTCGCCGATGGAGATGACGGTGCCGCGCACCTTCTCCCCCACCTTGGGCTCGGCCTGCTTGGCGGGCTGGGACTGATTGAACTGCTGCAAGAGGTCTTCGAAACTGTCGGAACTTGACATCACTGTGCTCTGGACGATGGGCAGGGATGGACCTTATGGCCCGGGCTGTACCGCACGGCTTGCGGTGATGCCAAGTATACCCGGACAACTCCGCCAACTCAGGCCGCACGGCGCCGAATTATTCCGCCCGCCGATGCTATAGTCCGACTCCTGAACCGACCGCATCCTCGCCGCACCGCCGACTCCGCGCCCATGTACCACCAGGTCTTCGTCTATGGCACCCTGTTGCGGGGTGAAGTGAACCACCATCTGCTGTCCGGGGCGCGCTTGCTGGGCCCTCACCGGACGGCACCCTGCTTCACCCTGTTCCTCCTGGGCGCCTACCCGGGGGCGGTACGCACGGGCACGGCGGCGCTCGTCGGGGAGGTCTTTCGGCTCGACACGGCTGGGCTTGAGCGGCTGGACCGGTTGGAGGAATATCCCAGGCTCTACGCCCGCCGACCGCTCCCGTCCCCCTATGGCCGCGCCTGGATCTATCTCTACCGCGGGTGCCTCTGCGACCGCCCGGTGCTCCCGTGCGGGGACTGGCGCGCCCTGGTCGCCGATCCGGACTCCTGCCGCGCGGCCGGGGTGCGCCATACCCGCGATCCCAAGAACCGCCCGCGCGGCCCGACAGATCAAGAAAGTTATTTGTCCGCAAATGAACGCAAATGAACGCAAAAACCGCCCGGCAAAGCAGCGCAAGCCGCTGATTTATTTATAAACCTCGTTTCGGAAAAGGCTTGGAATAGCGCCTGAACACCGGCCTGCCGTCGGGGTTACGAGGTCCAAGCCGCCTCTAAACCTTGTCTTATTTGCGTTCATTTGCGTTCATTTGCGGACAATATTCTTTCGAGCACTTACTCAAGACCACCGAGGAACAGCAATGTCAGAAGAAGGCCGCTTCACCATCCACCTGGAGCAGCGCGAAGGGTTCCAGATCAACGCGCAGTTCGGCGTCAAGCGCGTCCCCGACCTGCTGATGGACGAACCCCCGCCCCTGGGCGAGCAGGCCGGGCCCAACCCCTCCCGGCTGCTGACGGCGGCGGCGGCCGACTGTCTCGCCTCCAGCCTGCTGTATTGTGTCTTCAAGGAGGAGCCCCCGGACCACTGTCTGCGGGTGGAGGCGACCTGCATCGTGGCGCGCAACGAAAAGAAGCGCATGCGGGTCAGCGGGCTCCAGATCCGGCTGATCGTCGCCGATGTCGTGAAGGAGGCGCCGCGCTTCCACCGCTGCAAGGACCTGTTCGAGGACTTCTGCGTCGTCTCGGCCAGCATCCGTGCGGGCATCCCGATGCAGGTCACGGTCCTGGATCAGGCCGGCACCGTCCTGCATCAGTCGTCCTGACCGACGCCTGCCCATCAGATTCGCCGTGCCAGGATTCTTCGGTCAGCCGCCGCTGTGGGTCGGAGGCGCTGCACCGCTGGTGCGGCGGGTGGTCGCGGGCCTTGAGCGACGCCGACAGCGGGTCCGGGTGGTCGGCCTCGCTGACTTGGCCGGACTCTGGCCGGGGGCCTGCCGGACCCTGGTCCTGGCCGACCCACCCGCGCCCGTGGAACTGGTCACCAGCCTGCTCGCTCAGCCGGGACTGCGCACGCAGCGCGGCGCCCCCCTGCGGCTGATCCTGATGCACCAGGCGGACCCGCCGCCGCCCCTGCCGGACCTGGACCCGGAGGGTCCGGTCAGCCTCGAGACCTTTGCGCTGGAGGACCGTGCCGCGCGCGCCCTGCTCGGGCGCTGGCCCCTGCATTGCGGCCTGGACCCGGTGTTTGGTCAGGTCCCGCACCTGCTGGTCGCCGGTTTCGCCCCCCCGGCCCGCGCCCTCCTGGTCCAGGCCCTGCGCCTGATGGCCTACGGCGAGGGGCGCCCCCGGGTCAGCATCGTCGCCGCCGACCCGCGAGTAGCGGCCGACTTCGCGCTGGCCTATCCGCAGGCGGGACAGGTCGCCGAGATCGCTTGGATCGGACCGCAGTTGACCGGACTGGCGCCGTTGCCCCCCGTCACCCTGGTGCTGGTCTGTCCCGAGCCCGCGGTCGCCGACGCCGCCGCGACGGCGCGCAGCCTCGCGCAACGGTTGGCCGCGGACCAGGGCGTCTCCCCGCCGATCCTGCTGGAGGTCGGGGATGAGACCCCGGGCGGCACCCTGGCGGACTGGGACGGCCAGACCTTCCCCTTCTCCTATCTGGACGAGGCGTGCCGACCGGCGGTCCTGTTCGACGGCCTGGGCGACCAACTGGCCCGCACCATCCATGAGCATTACACCGACAGCATCGCCGCCCAGGGCCGCGACCCGGACCGGGAGCCGGCCGGGCGCCCCTGGTCGCGGCTCACGGCCTCCTATCGCGACGCCAACCGGCACCAAGCGGACCACCTGTGGGCCAAACTCGCGGTGATGGACTGCCGGGCGATCCAGGAGGAGCGGGTGGAGTCCTTCACCTTCGCCCCGCTGGAGGCCGAGCAACTGGCCGTCATCGAGCACCTGCGCTGGGCCGCCGACCGCCACCTGGACGGCTGGCGTTATGCCCCGGTGCGGGACAACGCGCGCCGCCATCACCCCCAACTCATCCCCTATCCGGACCTGAGCGAGCCGATGAAGGACCTGGACCGCTTCGCCGTGCGCGGCGTGCCCACCCTGCTTGCCCGCTCGGGGCTCGGGGTGGTCCGCATCCTGATCGTCGCACTACCCCCTCCCGCCGCGGACTGTCCCGCCGACGCCCGGCTCGCCCGCCTCGCCGTGCAGGTCCTGGAACGACTGGTGGCGCGCTACCCGGACCGCTCCCTCGTGATCGCCGCCACGCTCGCCGAGCCGGCCTCCCGCCTGGTCGCGCGCCTCGCCCTGGACCGGGCCGGGGCCGGGCTCTTCCTGCTCTGTGCACGCCCCCTGAGCGAGACCCTGGCCGACCAACCGGACGCCGCCGCCCGCCTGGACCTGCTGGGCCTCGCGACCCGCGCCGAGCGGCGCATCGCGCTGCCGCGCGCCGGTGAACTGGAGCGCTGGATTCGGCAGCGGGCGGGGATCAGGCTGTACCTGGGGGCCGGGCCGACCGACCCGGAAACCCGGCCTGGCGCTGACCGGCCGGGCACCGCCAAACAGGTGCGGCTCGACCCCAACACCGGGCGCGCCGAGTGGGGCTTTGAATACTAAAGCGAAGCGCCGCGCCGCCCCCGGGGGGGGCGGCGCGGCGATTCGCTAGGGAACGGCCTTCTGCGGCTTGGCGGTATCCTCGACGATCTTGCTCAGATCGGCCGCGGTCAACTGCTCGTCATAGATCCCGGCGCCGACCTGGATGTCCGATTTGAACGAGACCGGGGCGCTGTGGACATAGGAGATCTTGCGTGAGGCCTTCGCCTCGCCCGGCTTGGGCCACCAATACTCGACCCAGCCGCCGTTCGGATTGTCGCTCGCCTTGCACATCTCCTGGAACAGTGCCGTTCCCTTGTCGTCGCGCATCTGCAGGATGGGCTTGCCCACCAGGTCGGGGCGCAGGGGGTGGGCGATCATCACGTCGTCGCGGCAGCTATAGACGAACACATAGCTGTCTTTCCACACCCAGCGGGCGTCCTTGTTGTTGTTGAAATCGGCAAAACCGGCCAGGCCCTTTTCCTTCAGGTACTGGGCGGCCTCGCGCACCTTGGCCATGACCTCAGTGGCGGAGGCGGAGATGGCGGTGGAGGCGGAGCCGGTGGAGTCTTGGGCCCAGCCGGCGGCGGGGGCGAACCCCAAGGTCAGTACCAAACCGGCCAGTGCAAACTGCGTTTTTCCCATTGTCTAGTCCTCTCGAGTCGAATGTTCTTGATCGGGGTTACGGCAGGCGGGAGCGGCGCGACGCCGGACTCAGGCCCAGGGCTTG
>Ga0247841_10008406_pt1 | contig 14886 bp, 13 predicted proteins | sample LaCruzMarch2015__2_FD_192410 | JGI IMG/M metagenome (GOLD analysis project Ga0247841, IMG submission 192410) | Freshwater microbial communities from meromictic Lake La Cruz, Castile-La Mancha, Spain - LaCruzMarch2015_18m | ecosystem: Environmental > Aquatic > Freshwater > Lake | place: Spain...
CTGAGCAGGTGCTTGACCCTTATCCTGCTCAGCGAGATGATGGCCACCTCGGCGCTGGAAAAGAAAGCAGACAGGAGGAGGCAGACTATGATTAATATTAAATATAGGGTACTCTCGTTATCCATAAGAGGCCCGTTCGTCCCGGGCTAAAGCAATAATATCATCCGCTACGTGCACAGTCAAAGTTTTCAACAGGCCGGCCAGGTGAAGGCGCCCTGCCCAAACGTGATAGAATTATAGGGCAATGCAGGTGGATTACGCCTTTATCTGCGACTATGCCGAGGCCACCAACAAGGTTAACGCCCTCGGCATAGGGTTTGATACCATCATGGCCGGCAGGGTACCCGTCAGGCACCCCAATTTTTTCCTGGTAATCCAGTTGCGCGCCAACGTGGTTGAGGCGGGGGAGAAGAATTTCGAGGTGCACCTCATCGACGAGGACGGGAAGGAGATAATCCCTTCCGTCAAGGGCAAGCTCAATATACCCAGGCCCCCGGCGGGAACTGAGAGCACAGGGCGTATAGCTATGCGCTTCGACGGCGTGGAGTTCCCCAGGTACGGCGCGTATTCCATGCACGTGCTGGTGGAAGGCCACGAGATGGCCAGGATACCGCTGAGGGTGGCCCAGCCACCCGGCCCGTCGCAGAATTAGGGGGCTGGTCGCTGTTATGAGCCGCGTTTGGCGTAGTCCGGGCACCACACCGCGTTGGGCCTGGCCGGCTGGTAGCACGCGCCGCGCCAGTCGTACTTGCAGGAGTCGCAGAGTATCACCTTCATACCCAGCGCCTGTTTGACACCGACCTTGAGGTTGTCGAACCACGACGGCTTGAGTTTCTTTGGACCCGGCATAATTCATGAGTTTACTTCGCAGTTCGCCGGGCTGTCAAAAATTGACCGCCCGTAGTAATATGTCTGTTAGCCTGAAAACGAGGAGGCGGCTATGGCACACCGGCAACACCGCAAGGAGAGCAACTGGGCTAAATTCGGCTTCAACCAGCCATACCAGGCCGGCTTGAGGCGCCTCAGGGAGGAGGTGCTGGGCAGGCCAGATTTCGACCCGGCCACGCTCTGGCAGTGGGGGACCATGCAGGCCATGGCCGTCATCCAGATACTCAAAGACTGCGAAAAAGAGTTCGGCCTGCAGGGTCAACAATTGGTCAACAGGTCGCTGCGCAGGGTCGGCCATGACGTGGGTACGCAGCTTTTTGCCGGGCTGGACAGGCCGCAGGGCCTGTCAGAGGCAGAGCTGGTCAGCTTCTGTGCCACGGTAATCAACCGCATAGCCTATTCGTCGCTGGAGGAACCGCGCATAGATTCCGATGAGCGGGTCAGCTTCGACATAACCTGGTGCCCGCACCAGGACCACTATTCCGCCTTCGATTGCCGTGTCCAGCGCTACCTGGTGCAGGGGATGCTGGACGCGCTCTTCGAGACCGGCTGGACCGGCAGCGACTGGCAGGTCAAGTTCACCTGCACCATACCGGCCGGGGCTAAAGTCTGCACATTCGTCATGTGGAAGGCTGGCGAACTGGAGAAAGCCGAGTGGGACATATACACGGTAAAGCTGGAGCAGCGGGCCCTCAGGGACGCCTCAAAGTAACCGGCCATTATACGGGCATTAACTGCAGGGGCTGGTTTGAAAACCCGCCCCTGTTTCTCTTAACCGTTGCCCCTACTGCACTATGAAAGGCAGGCTGATTTTTTCTTCACCGTTTAAGAGCAGTTTGACCGCGTAATCACCCTTGTAAAGCTTGTTCTTGCCGGCGGACAGCCTGGCGGCAATCTCCAGCGTGCCGTCGATGACGTTCTTGTCTTCAGCGACCTGGTAATTATCCACGGCTGCTTCATCGCTGCGGACGATTATCCACTGGACATCCATGGGCGTCCCGGGAAGGGCATTGTATACCTTGGCCCGGAAAAAGATCTCGGGGGTGTCAACCGTAAAACGGGATGTCAGGTTGACCTCCTTCTGCTCCTTATCCTTGAACGAGTACACACCCGCCTCGCCGACGTAAAGGGGCGGCAGTCCGACAGCTTCAACCACGCTGAAAGGCAGCTTCACCTGCTCGACGTCGCCGACGTACAACCTCAGGCTGTAACGCCCTTTAGGAAAGGGACTGCCCTCCTTGGGCGAGATGGAAAAGTTCAAATATTCACGTCCCTCAAGCTTGAGGGATTTCTCGGCGATAGTCTGTTCCCTGTCCCCTCCCAATTCACCACCCTCGTAAACCCAGCGGGCCTTGACCTGGTCGTTGAAATCGCCGCCGCTGACCCTGGCCGTTCCGTAGACGACAGTGCTGTCGGCGGGAAAAACGCTGACATTGTTTAACGGCTTCCCACTGAGGACGTCAATACCGGTCGACATGGTTGCTTCATCCAGCTTGACCGACGGGGCAGCCGGTTCACCCTGGACCACAAATGGCACCGACTTCACCGGCTTATCGTCGTAGAAAAGGCTGACCCTGTAATCGCCGCGGGGCAACAGGTTCTCCGAGCGGGCAAAAGCAAAGACTGCGTAGGGCGCCTCCGCCGCGGCTTTCTCGCTGCCGAAGAGCATATCGGACAGGCCGGCCTCGTCGCTCTTGACAAGGTACCAATCTGCCCTGACCGTGGACTTTGCCGAAGGGGCATTCAGCTTAACCGAGCAATAGATGGTCTTGATGTCCGGCGTGAAGTTGTCGGCCGCCAGCAGCGGCTCGCCTGATTTGGATACGGCGGCACACAGCACTGCCTGCTCTATGGGAGGCTGGCTGACGCAGCCGGCCAATACCGGCAAAACCATAGCTACCGCCATCAGCAAATACACTAAGTGCTTATTTATTTTCATTTTAAAAGGTTCTCCTTAACTGCAAATTACTTGTTCTCGTCCTGGTACTTTCCGCTGTACCCCTTATCCACGGCGCCCGAGGTGTAAAAGAAAACGAGCTGCAGGACGCGTGCGTTCCTGTGCAGCCTGAAGCCATGCGGGTTGTAGACCACCAGCAATGACTGCGAACGGCCTGAATAGCCGGCGTCCCAGACAGCGCTGTGCATGCTGACACCGCAGCGGTTCAGGCTGGATCGCGGCCTTCCCAGCGCCATGACATTATCCGGCAGTGTCACCACTTCGTTGAAGGTGACTAAGTAGGGCCCGGGCAGCAGGTCGAGGCCGCCATCCCCATCGAATTCCAGCCGCTCAAGGGCGGACAACTCCCTTCCCAGGTTGCTTTGCGAAAGCCTGCCGGGCGTAGAGAAACAGGCGACATCCCTTACGGTCAGGTCGATACCGTTGGGCTGGACCTGCCCGTCCAGGTCTATGGCACCCTCTATAAGGGGAGGCCGGTTGTCCTGCATCCCGAGTATGTCCCCCCGTGTCAGGACACCCTGTTTTTTCGTCATTCCGTATTTATTCCAGCACTGTGCAAATGATGTTATTATAATACGGATCCCGGGTATTGTCAGAAAATACACGGCCGCCGTATCGAGGAGCACCGACATGGGAGAGATGAACGGAATCGAAAAACTGGATAATCCCGCGCTGGGCAGGCTGGCCGTGGATATGCTCAGGCGCAGCCTTGTGCATTACGGCATATGGTTCAACGAGGTAGACCACCAGCTCGGGCTGGAAAAGGCCCTGCAGGTGGAGGACGAGGTCTTCGGCAAATACTGGCCCCTGGCGGTCAAGCGCCTGGCGGGCGTGCTGGGATTGGCCGTAGATAACGGCCTGCCGCGGGCGCTGACTGAACTGCCGCGGGACAGGTTGATATCACTGATCGATGCCATCTCTGCCAACTGGCTGGCCGGCGACGGCCTGTGGTTCCAGGCCGTGGAGGCCCGGCAGGAGATGTTCACGGCCAAGCGCTGCAACGATACCTGCTGGATCAAGTTCTCCCCCTTTGAAGCTGAACGTATCAAGTCGCTGCTGGACCTGCCGGACAAAGGCGGGCTGGAAGCCCTGCAGGCCGCCCTGGGCTACCGGCTCTACTCAAGGATCAATACGCAATCGACGGAATGGCAGGGGAGCAGCCTGGTCTTCAAAATGGTCAACTGCAGGGTGCAGGACGCGCGCAGGCGCAAGGGGCTGCAGGACTACCCGTGCAAGTCGGCGGGCGTGGTGGAATACACCAGCTTTGCGCAAACCATCGACCCGCGCATCAGGACCGAATGCATTGCCTGTCCGCCCGATGACATCCCGGACGGCTGGTTCTGTGCCTGGAAGTTCTCTATAGCATGAGCGCCGCCAGGGTAGTGGTCGCAGGTGGAGGGGCGGGCGGTATGATCGCGGCCGGCCGCGCCGCGGAGCTGGGCGCGGACGTGACACTGCTGGAAAAAATGCAGCAGCCGGGGAAAAAGTTACTGGTCAGCGGCAACGGGCGCTGCAACCTCAGCAATACTCGTGAGCTCAACGAGTTTATATCGATGTTCGGCCCCAACGGCAGGTTCCTCTACCCCGCCTTCAACCATTTTTTCCGCGATGACTTATTGAAGCTGCTGGACCGTTTCGGCGTTAAGACGTTGGCGCAGCCGGACGGGCGCATCTTCCCCCTTTCGGGGAAATCAGCCGATGCCGTGGCCGCGCTGCAAAAGTACATGTCCGCCGGCGGCGTAAAGGTGGTCACCGGGGCAAGGGTAACCTCGGTCGAGGCTGTGGAAGGTAAAGCTATGGCCGCGCTGACCGCGTCGGCCAGCTACCCGGCAGACGCCGTTGTGCTGGCCACCGGGGGGTCCTCCTATCCACAGACCGGCTCGGCAGGAGACGGCTACCGCCTGGCCGAAAAGCTGGGGCACAGCCTGATCCCGCTTCGGCCGGCCCTTGTCCCGCTGGTGGTAAAAGAAAGCCGGGCAGCAGACCTGCAGGGGATCAGCCTGCCTGACGTGAGGCTCACCTCCTTCGCCTGCAGTGCGGCGGATATTGACACGGCCAGCACACCGCGGGCCGACAGGGGACGGGGCAGCGGGGCGGGCAAGCCGCGGCCGCCCGTGGTGGAGAGCCGCAGGGGCAGTATCATCTTCACTCACTACGGGCTCAGCGGACCCGCAGTCCTCCTCATGAGCCTGGCAGTGGCTGATGCGCTGTCAGCCGGACCTGTCAGCCTGGCCGTTGACCTCGTACCCGGTAAAACCCTTCCGCAGCTGAGCGAACACCTGGAAGAGGCTATCGGTGAGCACGGCGTCAGGCAGCTTAAAAGCTTTCTGAGCGATTCGCTGCCGGAGCGGGTTGCCCGCGCAGCGCTGGCCCTGGCCGGGATGCCTGAGGGCATCAAAGCCGCCCAGGTGACCGCCGTACAACGCCGGTCCGTGGCACGCGTGCTCAAGGGCCTCACCTTCAACGTGGAGGGCACGCGGCCCCTGGCAGAGGCCATGGTGACGGCAGGGGGTGTTTCGCTCAAGGAGGTCGACCCCAGGACAATGCAATCGAAGATAATCCGGGGGCTTTATTTCTGCGGCGAGGTGCTCGACCTGGATGCCGATACGGGCGGATTCAATTTGCAGGCGGCCTTCTCCACGGGTTACCTGGCGGGCGAGTGTGCCGCGCGTGCGCGCTAAGGTCAGGCCAACAGGGTTACGCCGAAACTCCTCAGCACCTTTGCCAGGGCGCACAGCGGCAGGCCGATGACGTTGTAATAATCGCCCTCAATCCTCTCCACCAGCAGCGCCCCCAACCCCTGTATGGCATAGGCGCCCGCCTTGTCCAGCGGCTCGCCCGTCTCCACGTACCCGGCGATCTCCGTCCTGCCTACCTTTCTGAAATACACCTTTGTCTCCACCGCCCGCGAAACAGTCCTGCCCGTGACCGTATCCATGACGGTAAACCCCGTTATCACGCTGTGGCACCTGCCGCTCAACGCAGCCAGCATGCTGCGCGCCCGGCCTGCGTCCGCCGGCTTACCCAGTATCTCCCCATCCAGCACGCCCAGCGTGTCCGCGGCTATGATAATCGGACCCTTATGGCGTGACGCCGCCGCCTTCGCCTTGCGCAGGGAGAGCGCCTTGGCCAGATGCGCGGGCTTCAAACTGCCGGACCGGGCTTCGGCCGTCTCAGCCAGGTCCACCGTGAACTTGAGGCCGATATTTTCCAGCAGCTCCCTGCGCCGCGGGGAGGCCGAGGCCAGCACAATATGGCGTGTCATGCCGGTAATTTAGAGCAAGGCTGCGGGCATGTCAACCTTTTACACGCGGCGGCGACATCTATGACACAGGCGTCGTTGTGATATGATAATTCCGATGCCGCAGATTAAGCTCAAGATCACAGGCAAGATACTGCTCATACTGCTGGGGCTGTCCCTACTTTCACTGGCTTTTTTCTCAGCCATAGTGCTCAACAATATGGCCGGCATGGGCAGGTACGCTCTGGAGAGCAATGCCTCCCTGGGCGCCAGCGCTGTCAGCGACAGCACCGACGCCCTCCAGAAGCAGGCCAGGGAGCAATTGCTGACGCTTGCTATAGACCAGGCAGCCATCAGCGACGCGCTCTTCGACAAGGTAGAATCGGAAACGTCGCTGGTGGCCAGCTACATGTCGGACCTCTGGGAGAGGCCGGCCGATTTCCCCGGTGGCCGGACATATTTCCAGGACGAGCAACCCGACACCATCTATACCGCTTCGGTGGGCGTGCTGGCCCCGGGAGTCACGGCCTCAGCGGTCAGCACCGACCTGAGGCTGATGTCAAACCTTGACAGGGTGTTTATCCCCGCCTTCCAGGCCGACCGCAACCTGACCCAGTTGTACGCAGCCACTGAATCCGGCGTAACGCAGCTTTATCCCTGGGCAACGGGCATACCTGCCGGTTTCGACCCGCGCCAGCGCGAGTGGTACACGCTGGCAAAGCAAAACAAGTCGATCGGGTGGACCAGCACCATGATCGATGCGGTCAGCGGTACGCCCATGGTCACCTGCTACAAGCCCGTCTACGGTGAAAAGCGCAAACTGATCGGGGTTGTCGGCGCAGACGTGACAGCGGAGACCATTAACCAGAAGATCATAGGCACACAGATAGGCAAGAACGGCTATGCATTCCTCATCGATGGCAAGGGCAATATCATAGCGCACCCCCGTATGCTGGGCGCGGGCGGGAAATGGGATGAGGCCTTTGTGACGGGCAACCTGCTGAAGGCCAAAGACCCGGAACTGGCCCGCATAGCGGCGGAGATGGTTGACGGCATGGCGGGTGTGGGCAGGTGCACGCTGGACGGCACCGAGAAGTTTATCGCCTACGCCCCCATAACGAGCACCGGCTGGTCGATCGGCATCGCCATGCCCATCGACGAAATAGTAGCGCCGGTGCAGGCGACTAAGGAACGCATAGATACGGTCACGGCCGATTTCTCCACCAGGATCAACAGGCAGATAAACGAAATGCTGACCGCAATAATACTTACATCGGCAGGCATAGTCGTGGTGGTGGCGGGCATAGCCTACCTGCTGGCCCGGCGCATAACGCGCCCCATCATAGCCCTGAACAAGGGTGTACAGGTGATCGGCCAGGGCGACCTTGACCACAGGCTGGTGGTCACGACCGGCGACGAGGTCCAGGACCTGGCCGCAGCATTCAATAAAATGACGGAGGACCTCAAGGTATACATACGCAACCTGCAGGAGACGGCCTCTGCCAGGGAAAGGATCGAGAGCGAGCTGCGCGTTGCCACCGACATCCAGACCAGCATGCTGCCCAGGACATTCCCGCCCTTCCCCGACCGCAGGGAGTTCGACCTCTATGCCACCATGCAGCCGGCCAGGGAGGTGGGCGGTGATTTCTACGACTTCTTCTTCCTCAGCCCTTCCAGGCTGTGCCTGATCATCGGCGACGTCTGCGGCAAGGGCATACCGGCCGCCCTTTTCATGGCAATCAGCAAGACCCTGCTGCGCACCGAGGCGCTGCATGAAACAACTCCCGACAGGGCACTTTTCAGCGTAAACAACACCCTCTGCCCGGACAACGAGGCCTCCATGTTTTTCACCGGGCTTTGCGCCGTGATTGACACCGAGACGGGCCAGTTGACCATCGCCAACGGGGGCCACAACCCGCCACTTTTATGTCCCGCAGGGGGAGAATTCCAGTATATTGAATTGCCGCGTGGCCTGGTGGTGGGCGCCATGCCGGACACCGAATACGTGTCGAACACCTATGCCATGAAGCCGCACGACACACTGGTCATGTATACGGATGGGGTGACCGAGGCCATGGACGGGCAGGGGCGGCTGTATTCCGAGGCGCGGCTTTTAAGCTGCCTGAATGACCTGTGCGGCCGCAGCGTGGCCGATATCGTTCACGGGGTGAGGGCGGATATCGAGACTTTTACCGGCGGCACGGAGCAGTCCGATGACATCACCATGCTCGTGCTGGAATTCAACGGCAGCGGGCAAGCTCAGACGTAGAGCAGTCCGCCGTCCACTATGACCGTGTGCCCGGTCACATACCTCGAGGCGTCGGATGCCAGGTAAATCATGGTGCCCACCATGTCCTCGGGCTCCCCAATACGGCCCATGGGGACGCTCTTGCGGCACTCCTCCTGGCGGCCGGGCCTCACTTCAAAGCTGGAATCCAGCAGCTTCGTATGTACAAAGCCCGGGGCTATGGCGTTGACCCGTATGTTATAGGGGGCCAATTCCCTGGCCATGACCTTGGTGGCCATGATCACGCCGGCCTTGCTGACGGCGTATATGCCGTTGTCCATCTCGGGCAGGAACCCGTCGATGGAGGAAACGTTGATGATGCAGCCCCCGCCCTGCTCCTTCATGCTCCGCGCGATGGCCTGGCTGAGAAAATATAGCCCCTTGAGGTTGAGGCCCATGACTGTCTCCCACAGGCGTTCCTCGGTCTCGAGAAACGAGGAGAAGATAGGGCTGGTGCCGGCGTTATTGATAAGTATATCGATGCGGCTGAAAGCTGCTCTGGCGGTATCGGCGACCTTCTTCACATCATCCATTTTACCAAGGTGTGCGTTGATGACCAGCGCTCGCCGGCCCACAGCCCTGATATCGGCTGCCGCTTTCTCGAGATCTTCGACCTTGCGGCTGGTCAGCACGATATCGGACCCCGCCCTGGCGAAAGCCAGCGCCGTGGCGCGCCCGATGCCCCTGCTGGCGCCGGTGACCACCGTAACCTTGCCCTCTAATGAGAATTGCTTCAAGTCTGACATCTCAAAGTCCCTCCGCGAAAATCGATAAAAGCGCCATCCCACTTTATGGAGACTGCAGCCTTTTGTCAAGCCTGCCGGTGTTCTGCTAAGATGCATCCTGGACATTCCAAACTGTCATTGCGAGGAGCCTGCGACGAAGCAATCTTATCGCAATAAGGAGGCAACTACCCATGTGCGACACAATCGTTGCCCTCGGCCCATCCACCAGGGGAGGGGTGACCCTTTTCGGCAAGAACAGCGACCGCGAGCCTGATGAGGTGCAGAATATCGTCATCGTCCCGCGTAAGCAGCACAGGCCGGGCGACACTGTCAAATGCACCTATATTTCCATACCCCAGGCAGAGGAGACGGCGCGCGTGCTGCTCTCGCAGCCCTTCTGGATGTTCGGCGCGGAGATGGGCGCCAACGAGTACGGCGTGATGATAGGCAACGAGGCCGTCTTCACGCGTGAGAAGCCGTCGACCAGCGGCCTCACCGGCATGGACCTGCTACGGCTGGCGCTGGAGCGCGGCAGGACGGCGCGCGGGGCCATGGACACGATCATCCACCTGCTCGAGGAGCACGGCCAGGGTGGAAACTGCGGCTACCGCCAAAAGTTCCTCTACATGAACACGTGGCTGATAGCCGACGATAGCGAAGCCTACGTACTGGAAAGCGTGAAATCGTGGTGGGCCTGGAAGAAGGTAACCGACCACTGGAGCATCTCCAATGTCCTCTCGCTGGAAAAAGATTTCGACGCGGTATCGACCGGCCTGGTCGAAAACGCTGTTAAAAAGGGCTGGTGCAAAAGCGCGTCCGACTTCAACCTGAGGAAATGTTATTCCGACCCCGTCATAACCTGGGGCGCGGCGGGCAGGGGCAGGCAGGCCTGCTCGAGGGACAACCTCGCTTTGAAAAAAGGTGACCTGACCACCGCCGATTTCATGGACATACTGCGCCACCACGGCGGCAGGGAGGATTTCCGCCCGCACAAGCACGGCGGCACCGTTTGCATGCATGCCGCCGACAAGCTTATCCGCCGCAGCCAGTCGGTAGCATCCATGGTGGGCAGTGTAAGCAGCCAGGGCCATTATTATTACGTTACGGGGGCGTCCAACCCCTGCCTTAGCCCGTTTTTCCCTGTCTTCGCCCCCGGCACGGTCAGCCCGGCCGGCTACCTTGAGGGCGGGGCCGAGTACAGCCCGGAGGTCTACTGGTGGGAATCGGAAAAGGTTCACCGCAGGGCGCTGCACCATTTCCCCTCAGCCCTCAAATCGGCCCAACAGAAGATACAGGAGCACGAGCGGGATATGCTGCGGGCCATCGAGGAGAAGCATGTCAGCGTCAACCAGGCCGCCATCGACAGCTACTTCGGCCGGGCGCGCAAAATAGTTGACGAGTGGGGAGCGCAACTGGAGGCCATGCCCAAGATCAAGCATGACTGGTTCTTCCAGCGCTACTGGCAGGGCTACCACAAGCTTAACGGCACCGGGTGAAAATAAGTAGCCTTAACGGGTGCAGAGGACCCGTCATCAGCCCAGCAGGTAGAGCAAAATATCGCTCACATTGGTGCCCGTCGGGCCGGTTATGATCAACGACCTGCCCATGCGTGTGAAAAGCGTGTTGCTGTCGAACCTGGCTATATAATCCTCCACATCCAGCCCGGCTGCCCTTGCCTCGTGGAGTGAGCGATCGTCCACCATGGCGCCCGCAACCTCCGGCAGGAAGTCCGAGCCGTCGGTACCCACAGAGGCCACAAGCCAGGGCGGGGTAAATCCCTGCATGGCCAGCATGGATAGGGCGGCGTAGTGCTGGTTCCTGCCTCCTTTGCCGGAGTTTTCGGGTAGGGCAGGCGCGGTCTCGCCCCCGATCAGCAGGGCGCCCAAGCCACTGTAGCGGCCCTCCTTCACCCTGGCCGCCATGCCATACGCATATTCCGCAGTGCCGCCAGTCATTTCCGAAGTTACGATACGGGGCCTGATGCCGAGGGCAACGGCCTTTTCGGCCATGGCCTGCAGCGCCATGCGGTTATTACCTATGACGTGGTTTGTGCAGTTGCGCAGCCTTTTCGGCGTTTCCTCTTCCAGACCGGCACAGCCCCTGCGCAAGAAATCAACCGCTGCCTGCGGCGCTTTATCCAGCAGCCCGTATTTGTGCAGCACATGGAGCGCATCCGCATATGTTGAGGCATCCGGCACTGCAGGGCCCGACGCGATTACATCCGGGTCATCGCCCACCACGTCGGAGATAATCAGCGATACCACCCTGGCCGGCGCTAAGAAACCCGCCAGGCCGCCGCCCTTGGTCAGCGACAGGTGCTTGCGCACGGAGTTGATCTCCTTTATATCAGCGCCGCAGCCCAGCAGTAACTGTGTCATGACCTGTTTATCCTCCAGCGTTACGCCGCTGACCGGACATGGCAGTAGCGCGGACCCACCACCCGATACCAGGTTTATCACCAGGTCATCCTTTGCGACGGCGTAGCGTGCCTTCATCGACAGCATCTCCCTCACTCCCTCTACGCCCGCCGCATCGGGAACGGGATGTCCCGCCCGTACGACCCTTATCCTTTGCGTACCGTGTTCAGCGGACTTGCAGTTGACGATGCCGGCGGTAATAGATGCGGGACCCAGGATTTTTTCCAGTTCCACGGCCATGGCCCCGGAGGCCTTGCCCCCGCCCACCACGAATATCCTGCCCTTCGAAAGGTCGTATTTATGGCCATCGACGGACAACCGTTTTTGGCCGCTGTCATATTGGACGGACTCGCGTACCAGGTTGGATGGCAGCACCCGGCTTATGCCTGCCTCGATAATCTCCACGGCCGCAACGCGCTGATTAGAGGTGATGAGCTCTTCACGGTTCTTAACGATCACGGCTGTGCATTTCCTCAAACGGGCAAAATAATGGAGCGGACCTTGAGCCCGGTACGATGGTAAAAGGCCATCCCTGTGGGCAGACCATCCTACATGTTATCCCGGAAAAAGCCCGCCACCCTCTCCGCCATCGGCCACTCATAGCCTCCCCAGAAATGGTCAGGCCCCTTAATAATCTCGCACTTCTTCGGCTCCGCCGCTTCCCGCCCGTATGTCTCGACGTCCTGCAGAGGCACCATGTCATCTTCGCTGCCGCCCAGTATAAGCTTGGGTTTGAGGCAGGCTTTGAACAGTGCAAGGGGCGAACTCTCAAAATAGGGCGACACCAGCGCCATGGCCCTCACCCGCTCATCGCGGCAGCCCACTGAAAAGGCCACGCCGGCGCCGAAGGAGTAACCCGCCAGGCCGGTCCGTTCCGCGTCCACGCCCTTCACCAAGGCCAACCAATCCAGTGCGGCCACGACATCCTCCTGCTCGAAGGTACCTCCGCCGTAGCTTCCCTGGCTCCTGCCCACGCCCCTGAAATTAAACAGCAGGGCGGCCATGCCGCCTTTCACCAGCGCATCGGCTATGGCAAAGGTGACGTTGTTATGCATCGAACCCCCGTGGAGCGGGTGGGGATGGCAGACGACCACCCCCGGCACGGGATCCCCGGCTTCGATGACGTAGTAAATCCCTTCCAGTTTGAGGCCACCGCAGGGGAAGGTGACCTGCTGCGGCTTCATTCCTTTTTCTCCATGCGCGCACCCCACCAGGCCTTCAGCCTTGCCAGCACGATCTTCTCAAAGCCCTGCTCGGTGGGGAAGTAATAACGTTTGCCCTTCATTCCGTCCGGCAGGTTCTGCTGCTCCACGAAATGCCCCTCATACTCGTGGGCGTACTTGTAGCCCTTGCCGTAGCCCAGGTCCTTCATCAGACCGGTGGGTGCGTTGCGCAGGTGTAGCGGCACGGGATCGTTGCGCGTGGTCTCCACATCCTTCTGCACCCGTCCATAGGCGGTGTAGAGCGCGTTGCTCTTGGGCGCGGTGGCAAGGTAAACCACGGCCTGGGCCAGCGCCAGGTTGCCCTCGGGCATGCCCACAAAATGCACGGCCTGCTGGGCCGCCACGCAGACCACCAGCGCCTGGGGATCGGCCATGCCCACGTCCTCGGAGGCGAAGCGTATCAGCCGCCGCACTATATACAGCGGGTCTTCCCCCGCCTCCAGCATGCGGCCCAGCCAGTATAAAGCGGCATCGGGGTCGGAGCCGCGCAGCGTCTTGTGCAGGGCAGATATGAGGTCGTAGTGCTGCTCACCCGCCCTGTCATACAACAGTGCACGCTTCTGCAAAGACTCCTCGATGTCCTTTAGTGCTACCATCCTTTGCCCCTCCGCGCCCGGCTTGACCGCCTGGCCGGCCATCTCGAGGGCGTTGAGGGCCACCCGCGCATCGCCGTTGGCCATGCTCACCAGCATCTGCCGCGCGTCCTCCGCCAGCTTTATCTTAAGCCCTGCCAGCCCGTTCTCACCGTCCGCCAGCGCCCTTTCCACGATGGTGCCTATCTCCTCATCGGACAGCGCGTTGAGCGTGTAAACACGGGAGCGCGAGAGCAGCGCCGATATGACTTCGAAGGACGGGTTCTCGGTGGTGGCGCCGATGAAGGTGACCTCGCCGTTCTCCACGTAGGGCAGCACGGCGTCCTGCTGGCCCTTGTTGAAACGGTGTATCTCGTCTATGAAGAGTATGGTGCGCTGGCCTGCCCCCGTGCGCCTGCGCCTGGCTTCGTCAACAACCCGCCTGAGGTCGGCCACACCGGCGGTCACGGCGCTCATGGGAACGAAAAATGAACTGGAAACGCTGGCGATGACCTGGGCCAGGGTGGTCTTGCCGCTCCCCGGCGGGCCCCACAGGATGATGGACGGCAACTGGTCCGACTCGATGGCCCGGCGCAGCACCTTGCCCTCGCCGATGATGTGCTCTTGCCCAACGTACTCAGCGAAATTGCGCGGACGCATGCGCGCCGCCAGCGGCATTGATCCATTTGACAGCGGACCCGGGGCCGGCCCTGCGCCCTTGTCACCCTTCAGGCCGGGCGAGCCGAGGTCGAAGAGGGTCATGGCGAATCTGTCTCTTTCTTCTTGAGCCCCTCTGCATGGGTGGAGGCCCGCTCGTAATAGTCCTTGACCTTGTCCAAATAGGTGATGCGGGATGCGATGAGTGTCACCGAGGCGTGGTCCTTGACCCCGTAGAAGTCGCCGCCCCTGACCTCACCGTTATTGGTTAACTCGCGCATGCGGTTGCCCACCGATCGCGCCATATTGATATTGGCGTTCTTGCCCGGCACGCATAACAAATAAAGTGCCTTGCGGGCGTCCTCCAGCCTGCACTGGATGGAGAAGTGGCTGAGTGCGGAACTGAGCGCCTCCATGGCTTTGATGGTCTCCTCGCCCTTGCTCTCGAAGTGGTCACCGCGCCTGAAAAGGGCAAGCCCCGTGGGCGATATCTGCGCCCTGCCGTAGCCGATGGCGCTCCAGCCGCTGAGCGATTGCACGATGTCGCCGATGCCGATGTTGCTGGTGCCCAAAAATTTAGGGTCGACCTTCTCGCTGGCACGCAGCAGGTCGAAGAATGGGGCAACTATCTCGCGGTTAAGCGCGTCGTTGCCCGCGGCCGACTTGATACTGGCCTCGGACATGACCTTCTCGTTGTCGAAAAGGAAAACCGCGTCGGCCGTCTTGTCGATGGATTTGAGGCAGAGCGCGGTATTGTAAACACCGGCAGGCACGTTGCCCTCGGCGGTGAGGGGCAGCACTATCAGGGCGTATACCGGCTTATTCACATACCTTTCCTTGAGCTTGCGCGCCAGTATGGATATGCCTCCCGATCCCAGGCAGCCGGAACTGCTGGCCACCAGCATGAAGGCATCGGTCT
>Ga0247841_10008407_pt1 | contig 14886 bp, 26 predicted proteins | sample LaCruzMarch2015__2_FD_192410 | JGI IMG/M metagenome (GOLD analysis project Ga0247841, IMG submission 192410) | Freshwater microbial communities from meromictic Lake La Cruz, Castile-La Mancha, Spain - LaCruzMarch2015_18m | ecosystem: Environmental > Aquatic > Freshwater > Lake | place: Spain...
TTTCCCGAGCTTATCTGTAACGAGCTTCCAACCTTCCCAGTCGTCTTCAGCCATTCCATCTTCCAGGGAAATAATCGGATATTTTTGAACCCAACCTGCCCAGAATTCGACCATCTGTCGCGGTGTAAGTTTTTCACCGGTTGACTTTTTAAGATGGTACACATTTTCCTCAGGGATAAAATACTCAGAAGCAGCGGGATCAAGGGCAATATAAATATCTTCGCCGGCTTTGTAGCCTGCTTTTTCAATTGCTTCTATAACGACCTGGATGGCTTCTTCGTTGGATTTCAAGTTAGGTGCGAATCCGCCTTCATCACCGACATTAGTTGAATAGCCCTTCTTTTTAAGAACACCTTTGAGGGTGTGGAACACTTCCGCCCCCATTCTCAATGCATGGCTGAAATTATCAGCACCAACAGGCATGATCATGAATTCCTGGAAATCGATGCTGTTATCGGCATGTGAACCGCCGTTGAGGATATTCATCATCGGGATAGGAAGGGTATTTGCATTAACGCCACCGATATAACGATAAAGATATTGCCCTGTTTCCATAGCGCCTGCTTTGGCTACTGCAAGGGAAACACCAAGAATGGCATTCGCACCCAGGCGGCCCTTGTTAGGAGTCCCATCAAGTTCAATCATCCTCTGGTCGATTTCACCCTGATCGGTTATCTCAAAACCTGCAATTTCTTCCTTAATAACATTATTGACATTATGGACAGCTTTAAGGACACCTTTGCCCATATATTCCTTATCACCGTCACGCAATTCGACAGCTTCATGAATACCGGTTGAAGCACCAGAAGGTATTGCTGCCCGGCCAGTGACTCCTGACGCGGTATAGACATCGACTTCAATGGTTGGATTGCCCCTGGAATCCAGAATCTGACGGGCGTGAATATCAATTATTTCACTCATATTAGTAATGTTGAATTTTAAATTTTAAATTTTGAATTTTGAATTGTAAGTTATATAAAAAAAAGGATAAAGCTTGAAGACCTTACCCTTTAAAAACCTTAGATTCTTAATCAGATCAGGCTTTGGGCTCTTCTTCAGTTTGTGGTTCATCGGCTTCAGCAACCGGGCCTGATTCTTCAATTATATCAGAAACTTCTTCAACTTTTTCTTCCGGTGCCGGTGCGACAGGTTCTGGTTCTTTCTTAGCTGTGCCCTTAACGGCTTTCACTTCACCGGCAGAGGTTACCACAGCATCTTCAGCGCCTTTCTTGCCCGCGCCGCGTCTTCCCCTGCGGGTACCTTTTGCTTTGACGGTTGTCTTCTCACCCAACAAATTGAGGTTAAAGTCGACCAGTTCGATCATAGCCATTTCAGCATTATCTCCCAGTCTCGTTCCAAGTTTAATGATCCGTGTGTAACCGCCGGGTCTTTCGGCCACTTTAGGAGAGATATCCCTAAAAAGTTCAGTGATCGCCTCTTTACTCTGAAGATAACTAAAGACCACCCTTCTTGAATGAGTCGTATCATCTTTAGAACGGGTTATGAGCGGTTCAACATAGACTCTCAATGCTTTAGCCTTTGCAAGAGTGGTGGTGATCCGTTTATGCATGATCAGCGATGTTGCCATATTCGACAGCATTGCTCTCCGGTGAGCGCTTTTTCTACTCAGGTGGTTAAATTTCTTTCCGTGTCTCATCGCAATTATTCCTTATCAAGTTTGTATTTCGCAACGTTCATTCCAAACTCAAGGCCTTTGGTTTTCACCAGGTCTTCAAGTTCGGTCAGGGACTTTTTGCCAAAGTTCCTGAATTTCAGCAGGTCATTTTTGTTAAATTGAACCAGGTCACCGAGTGTTTCCACATCTGCCGCTTTCAAACAATTAAGTGCTCTGACGCTAAGGTCCATATCGACCAGTTTTGTTTTGAGCAACTGCCTGATATGCAATGAATTTTCATCAAATTCTTCTGCAACGGCTTTTTCTTCGGTATCGAGGGTGATTTTCTCATCTGAAAACAGCATAAAATGATGGATCAGTATCTTTGCTGCTTCTTTCAAGGCTTCTTTTGGATGGACCGATCCATCGGTTTCAATTTCTATCGTAAGTTTTTCGTAGTCAGTTTTTTGTTCAACACGATAATTATCGATGTGAAATTTTACATTCCTGATAGGAGTATGAATTGAATCGATAAAAATGGTAGTCAGGTCAGCATTAAGAACTTTATTCTCCTCACTGGGAACATAACCCCGGCCTTTTTCAATATTGATCTCCATAGTCAGTTTCATGGAAGTATCAAGATGGCAGATTTCTATTTCAGGGTTCAGCACCTGGAAAACTGATAAAAACTTATTGATATCTCCGGCCCTGAACACATCCTGATCACCGATAACTACGGTAATTTTTTCGTTGCTTTCAGTTTCGATCTGCCTTTTAAACCTGACTTTCTTCAGGTTCAGGATTATCTCTGAAACATCTTCAACCACTCCTTTGATAGTAGAAAACTCGTGTGCCACGCTATCAACTTTTATGGAGGTAATGGCAAATCCCTCCAGTGACGACAGTAATATTCGTCTCAGGGCATTTCCGATAGTCACGCCGAAACCAGGTTCGAGAGGTCTGAATTCAAACACACCCTTTGACGCATCAGTTTCAACCATGATGACTTTTTCGGGTTTTTGGAATGCTAATACTGCCATATTGATTTTATTATGGATTGAATGAAAAAGTTCATGTAATTACTTAGAGTATAGCTCAACGATAAGCTGTTCACGGATATTCTCAGGAATTTCCTCTCTGGGAGGATAGTTCATGAATTTCCCCTGTTGCTTTTCCTGGTCCCAATCGAGCCATGAAAACTTATTAGATCTGGAAGCCAAAGCATCGGAAATCACTTCAAGTGATTTGGCTTTCTCTCTGACACCGACTACATCGCCCTCTTTCAGAGAATAGGAAGGCACATTAACCACATCGCCATTGACAACAATATGACGATGGGAAACCAATTGACGTGCGGCACTTCGTGTCGGTGCAATACCCAGCCGGTAAACCACGTTATCGAGGCGGGCCTCAATCAGCTGAAGAAGAACTTCACCGGTAATGCCTTTCTTTTTTGTTGCCATTGCAAAAGTCTTCCTGAACTGGCGTTCCAGAATGCCATAGGTATATTTGGCTTTCTGTTTTTCCATAAGCTGAATACCATATTCTGATTCTTTTTTTCTACGGTGTGATGAGCCGTGGATGCCCGGCGGATAGGGTTTTTTATCCAATGCCCTGTCAGGTCCGAAAATCGGTTCCCGGAATCTTCTGGCGATCTTTGATTTAGGGCCTCTGTATCTTGCCATTTTATAAAATAGATTAAATTATTGCTAACAATTCTGTTACACTCTTCTTCTTTTAGGTGGACGGCAGCCGTTATGCGGAAGCGGTGTCACATCCTGGATTTCCGAGACTTCAATGCCTGCGGTGTGGATAGTCCGGATAGCCGATTCACGTCCGGCGCCCGGGCCTTTAACATAGACTTTCACTTTCCTGAGTCCCTGGTCAAAAGCCACCTTTGAACACTCTTCAGCAGCCATTTGGGCGGCATAAGGAGTATTCTTCTTGGAGCCTTTGAAGCCCATCTTTCCTGCCGACGCCCATGAAATGACCTGTCCTGAATTATTGGTCAGCGTGATGATAATGTTATTGAAAGAAGCGTGAATGTATGCCCTGCCGACAGGTTCAACTTTTACGATCCTTTTTTTTGCTGCTCTGGTTGATTTAGCCATAATTCTGCAAAATTATTATTAACCTTTAGGTGCTTTTTTCTTGTTGGCAACTGTCTTTTTCTTCCCTTTACGGGTACGGGCATTATTTTTTGTACTTTGTCCGCGTGACGGCAAACCGAGACGGTGCCTGATACCACGGTAGGTACCAATGTCCATAAGACGTTTAATATTCAATTGAATTTCGGAGCGAAGCGCACCTTCCACCTTAAAATCATTGCTGATGATGGTACGGATGTTGTTTTGCTCGTCATCGGTCCAATCCTGAACCTTTTTGTTCCAGTCGACGCCGGCTTTTTCCAGGATTTTCTGGGCACTACTGCGCCCAATACCGTAGATGTAGGTCAGGCTGACCTCGCCGCGTTTGTTTTTAGGAATATCGACTCCTGCAATTCTGGCCATATACTATTTAGAATTAATTGATTAACCTTGTCTTTGTTTCAGTTTAGGATTCTTTTTGTTGATAATGTAAATCCTTCCCTTCCTCCTGACGATCTTGCAATCGGCTGTTCGCTTCTTTACTGATGCTCTGACTTTCATGACAGTCTGTTTAATTATTTATATCTGTAAGTTATTCTTCCTTTAGTCAAATCGTATGGCGACATCTCAAGTTTTACTTTATCGCCAGGTAATATTTTAATATAATGCATTCGCATTTTTCCGGAAATATGGGCTGTAATAGTATGCCCGTTTTCCAGTTCTACGCGAAACATGGCATTTCCTAGGGATTCAATGACCGTTCCGTCCTGTTCTATAGAAGCCTGTTTAGCCATTTATTTCAATTTCAAATTTGATCGATGCCACGTTTTTCAAGTTCTTTTTCTATGTAGTGAAAAGTGGAGAGGATATCGGCTTTCCCAAGTCCAATTGCAACAGTATGTTCATAATGTGCAGAAGGCATCCTGTCGGCTGTACGAATAGTCCAGCCATCACTTTCCTGTATAACATTTTTTACGCCAAGGTTAATCATAGGTTCAATTGCGATCACCATCCCATCTTGCAGCTTTACCCCCGTACCTCTTTTTCCGTAATTTGGCACTTCAGGTTTTTCGTGAAGATTTCTCCCTACTCCATGTCCAACCAGGTCTCTCACCACGCTATAGCCGAATTCTTCAACATAATTTTGTATGGCGAATCCTATATCTCCCACACGTTTACCATCTGTAGCCATTTGAATCCCCAGGTAGAGTGATTCTTTGGTGCATTTCATCAGCTGGAGCACTTCCTGACGGATCTCCCCAACCGGAAAAGTGTAAGCTGAATCACCATAAAAACCATTCATGAGCACTCCGCAATCTACCGAAACGATATCACCCTCTCTGAGCACTCCTTCTCCCGGGAAACCATGTACTACCTGCTCGTTCACTGAAATACAAAGGGTAAACGGAAATCCGTTATATCCTTTAAAACCAGGAGATCCTCCGTTGCTACGGATAAAATCTTCTGCCAGTTTATCAAGGCTGATGGTTTTCACACCAGGTGCAATTACCCTGGCTACCTCGGCCAATGTCTTTCCAACAAGTAAAGAACTTTCCCTTATTAACTCTATTTCTTCTTTCGACTTGAAATAGATCATCACTATATATTATATGAGCTGCGCCCTTTGATCCTTCCGGTTTTGGTCAGACCATCATAATGACGCATCAGCAAATGACTTTCAATCTGTTGCAAGGTATCCAGCACAACTCCCACAAGGATGAGCAGCGATGTACCACCGAAAAATGAGGCGAATTGACTATTCACACCCAGGTTGATGACCAGTGAAGGCATGATAGCGACAAAGCCCAGGAAGATTGAACCCGGAAGGGTAATCCTTGACATGACGCTGTCGATAAACTCCGCTGTTTTCTTACCTGGTTTGACCCCTGGAATAAAACCGCCGTTCTTTTTCATATCTTCCGCCATCTGGTTAGGATTAACCGTAATTGCGGTGTAGAAGTAGGTAAACATGATAATCAGCAGGAAATAAACCAAATTGTACCACAACCCATAAGGATTGGCAAATGCGGCCGCAAAAGCCGACATGGATTCAGTATTGGCAAATCCCGCGATGGTAATCGGCAGGAACATAATAGCCTGCGCAAAGATGATCGGCATAACACCGGCAGCATTGACTTTCAATGGTATATACTGCCTTACACCACCGTATTGTTTATTCCCGACAACCCTTTTGGCATATTGAACCGGTATTCGCCGGGTACCTTGCACCAAAAGGATGGTTGCCAGTATTATAAACACCAACGCGACAAGTTCAATTACGAAGTAGACCAAACCGCCCCCCTGCATTTCCATACGTGCGATGAACTCACCGGCGAGGGCGAAAGGCAGTCGTGCAATAATCCCGATCATAATGATGAGGGATATACCGTTTCCTATTCCCTTATCCGTAATCTTTTCACCAAGCCACATGACAAACATGGTTCCGGTAATCAGAATGACAATAGACGAAAACCAGAAAAATGTTGATGGTGAGATAGCGTTGGGGTCAAATGGGGCAATAGCTTCTGCTGGAAGATTTGCAATGATCACTCCACGGATATAAGCAGGTGCCTGGAAAGCAGTAATAACTACAGTCAGGTAACGGGTAATCTGGTTGATCCTTCTTCGTCCGCTTTCTCCTTCCCTTTGTAATTTCTGGAAATACGGTATAGCCATACCCAGAAGCTGAATCACGATAGAAGCTGAGATGTAAGGCATAATCCCCAGGGCAAAAATTGAGGCATTGGAGAATGCTCCTCCTGTGAACATACTTAAGAGCCCAAGCAATCCGGTTGAAGTCTGGCTTTGAAGCTGTGTAAGCATGTTAGGGTCTATCCCGGGCAGAACTACATAAGAACCCAGACGATATATAACGATGATCCCCAGTGTATAAAGGATTCTTTTCCGGAGATCCTCTATCTTATATATATTTCTTAAGGTATTTATTAATCTTTTCATCAGTGTCTTAGATTATTGATGCAACACCACCCTGAGCTTCGATCGCTTCTTTGGCTTTATCGGAAAAAGCGTGTGCTTTAACTTCCATCTTAGCCATGAGTTCCCCACGTCCCAGAATCTTGACCAGGTCATTTTTACCAACCAGGCCATTGGCATACAGGATTTCAGGATCGACAACAGTAATGCTCTTATTATCAAACAGTTTCTGAAGTACATCTACATTAATGCCACGATACTCGACACGATTCCGGTTTTTAAAGCCCCACTTCGGTACTCTTCTGTGGAGGGGCATTTGTCCTCCTTCAAAACCGATTTTCTGGCTGTATCCCGATCTCGACTTAGCGCCTTTATGACCACGTGTGGAAGTGCCGCCTTTGCCGGAACCTTGTCCGCGTCCGATACGTTTGCTGGACTTTGTCGATCCTTTTGCCGGTTTAAGATTACTTAAATCCATCTTATATTAATATCTTATGATTATTAAATTTCTTCAACTTTTACCAGGTGTTCCAATTTTTTGCACATTCCCAGAATCTGGGGTGTGGCGTCCAATTCAACGCTATGGCGTATTCTTCTCAACCCTAAAGCTTCCAGGGTGCGTTTTTGGCGAACAGTATGGCCAATGCCGCTTTTTATCTGGGTTATCCTTATTTTTTTCATAGTTAGAAACCTTTCACCATTAACCGTTGAATACTTTATTAAGGGTTACACCGCGGAGCTGAGCAATTGTCCGTGCATCACGCATTTTCGCGAGGGCATTTATGGTTGCTTTCACAACACTATGCGGGTTGGATGATCCTTTTGATTTAGCAAGCACGTCTTTAATTCCGACACTTTCAAACACGGCACGCATAGCACCTCCGGCGATTACACCGGTTCCGGGAGCCGCAGGCTTGATGTAAACCTCTGCACCACTGTATGTCCCGGTTTGGTCATGCGGTACGGTGCCATTAAGCACCGGAACCTTGATCAGGTTCTTCTTGGCATCATCAATCCCTTTGGAAATAGCCGCAGTGACTTCTTTGGCTTTTCCCAGGCCATGACCGACCACACCGTTTTCATTCCCAACGACGACGATAGCTGAAAAGCTGAAAGTACGTCCACCTTTGGTCACTTTTGTCACGCGCTGGATACTTACCAGACGGTCCTTAAATTCGATTTCGCTCGATTTAACTCTTTTTACGTTTGCGTTTGCCATAGTACTTTAAAATTTTAAACCTCCTACGCGGGCTGCTTCAGCCAATGCTTTCACCCTTCCATGATACAGGAAACCATTACGATCGAACAAAATGGTTTCGATGCCATGCTCTTTTGCTCTTTCAGCAATGAGCTGTCCAACCATTTTTGCCTTTTCCGTTTTTGTGCCTTTCTTTTCCAGAATGCCTTTTTCATTGGAAGAAGCAGCCAATATGGTCTGACCGGCCATATCATCGATTAGCTGGCAATATATTTGCTTGCTGCTTCTGAAAACACTCAATCTGGGTCTTTCAATCGTACCGCTAATAACTTTGCGTATCCTGAGTTTGATTCTCAGTCGGCGGTAATCTTTCTTATTATTTCTTTTCGCAGTTCTTAAATTCATGATGAACCTCCGGATAATTAATTTAATGTTACTTTTCAGCAGCGGCTTTTCCGGCTTTTCTCCTGACATCTTCTCCCTTAAAGCGGATCCCTTTGCCTTTATATGGCTCGGGTTTCCGGAATGACCTGATCTTTGCGGCAACCTGGCCAATCAGTTGTTTATCACAGGAGGTCATGATAATAGTCGGGTTTTTACCACGTTCGGTCACAGTAGTCACGCTGATCTCAGGTGGCATTTCGATCACGATATAGTGGGAATATCCCAGGGTGAGCTCGAGCATTTGTCCGGTAGCCAGGGCTTTATAGCCAACACCGACAAGTTCCTGGGTTATTGTAAAGCCTTCCGATACACCTTTCACCATATTGGCTATGAGGGAGCGATAGAGTCCGTGCATCGAGCGGTGTTGTCTTTCGTCACTGGGTCTGGAAAGGGTAATGTGACCATCCTGCACTTCAACTTTAATGTCAGGATTGACTTGTTGATGAAGTGTTCCCTTTGCACTTTTAACAGTGACGATATTCTCATCTGAAACACTGACCTGAACTCCCTCCGGGAGGCTTATCGGTAATTTTCCTATTCTTGACATGCTAAATCGTTTTTAACTTACGAAGCAAATAACTTCACCACCAATTTTAAGTTTTCTGGCTTCCTTATCAGTCATCATACCGTGCGATGTTGAGATGATGGCTATCCCCAGCCCGTTCAGCACCCTGGGCAGACTTTCCGAGTCCGAATATTTACGGAGCCCCGGTTTGCTAACCCTAAGCATATTGCTTATAGCAGGTTGTTTGGTTACCGGATGATACTTAAGTGCGATCTTTATCAAGCCAGGCCTTGTTTCTTCTTCGAACTTATAGTTCAGGATATACCCCTGGTCAAATAAGATCTTGGTTAAATCCTTTTTGATGTTAGACGCAGGGATCTCCACTATCCTGTGGTTTGCCATCACGGCATTCCGGATGCGGGTCAAAAAATCTGCAATCGGATCTGTCATTGCTCTTCCTTATTAAATATTTACCAACTTGCTTTTTTAACACCCGGAATAAGACCCTGATTGGCCATTTCCCGGAAATTTATTCTGGATATTCCGAATTGACGGATATATCCTTTTGGCCTGCCGGTCAACTTGCAACGATTGTGCAAGCGCACCGGTGATGCGTTTTTGGGAAGCTTCTGCAGAGCGGTATAATCACCGGCTGCTTTTAAAGCGGTCCTTTTGGCTGCGTATCTGTCAACCAACTTCTGCCGCTTGACCTCCCTGGCCTTCATTGATTCTTTTGCCATATCTTGAGCGATTTTTATAAATTACTTTTTAAAGGGTAAACCAAATTCCTTCAGCAAAGCATGAGCTTCTTTATCAGTCCGGGCAGTAGTTACAAATGTGACATCCATACCGTTGATTTTGCTGACTTTATCAAGATCGATCTCCGTGAAAATGATCTGTTCTGTCACCCCAAATGTATAATTTCCACGGCCATCGAACCCTTTGTCGCTGATTCCCCTGAAGTCGCGGACACGTGGAATGGCAACGGAAATCAACCTGTCAAGAAATTCATACATCTGATCACCACGAAGCGTAACCCTAACGCCTATCGGCATATCACGGCGAAGTTTGAAGTTTGAGATGTCTTTCTTTGATTTGGTTGAAACAGCACGCTGCCCGGTTATATTCGTCATTTCTTCAATACCTGTGTCGATAAGCTTTTTATCGGCAATAGCGGAGCCTAACCCCTGGTTTACCGCAATTTTCTTGAGTTTAGGAACCTGCATAACGTTTTTGTAACTGAATTCTTTCATCAGTGCAGGTATAATCTCTTCCTGGTATTTCTGCTTAAGTCTCGGTGTGTATTCCATTACTTGATAACCTCCCCTGTCTTTTTAGAATAACGGACCACTTTGTTTGTCTTTTCATCGATTTTACGGCCGACGCGGGTTGGTTTACCGCTGGAGTCAATCACTTTCAGGTTTGAAATGTGAATGAGGGCTTCTTTTTCGACGATCCCGCCTTTGGGGGTTTTATTGGTCGGCCGTGTGTGTTTTTTCACCATGTTCACGCCTTCCACAAGGATCTTTCCCTTTTCGATATCGACCACGAGCACCCTGCCTTGCTGGCCCTTTGAGTCTCCGGCAATAACCATCACGGTGTCACCTTTTTTAATATGCAATTTCCTACGCATGTTCTTAAATATTAAAGTACTTCAGGAGCCAATGAAACGATCTTCATATACTGTTTGTCTCTCAGTTCCCGGGCAACGGGTCCGAAAATACGGGTACCGATCATTTCGCCGGCAGGATTGAGCAACACACAGGCATTGTCATCGAAACGGATGTAAGAGCCATCGTTACGACGGATTTCTTTAGTCGTACGCACGACTACAGCCTTAATTACGGTACCTTTTTTAATGGTACCTGACGGTAAGGCGTTTTTTACGGTGACGACGATCTTATCGCCGATGCTGGCATACCTTTTGGCTGTGCCCCCTAACACCCGGATGCAAAGAACTTCTTTTGCCCCGCTGTTATCTGCAACCGTAAGTCTGGATTCTTGCTGTATCATGGTTACTTAGCCTTTTCAATGATTTCTACTAATCTCCAACACTTATTTTTGCTGATCGGCCTGGTTTCCATAATTTTGACCGTGTCGCCGATGGTACATTCATTTTGCTCATCATGTGCGACCAGCTTGGTCGTTTTACGGACAAATTTCCCATACTTGGGATGTTTGACCTTTCTCTCGATCTGAACCACAATGGATTTTTCCATTTTATTGCTGACGACCAGGCCAACACGTTCTTTTCTTAAATTTCTTTCCATAAGGACATTACTTATTTTTTCCAGCTTCAATTTCCCTTCTTGTAAGCTCGGTCAGCAAGCGTGCTACCGTACTCTTGTATTCTTTCATTTTATGAGGATTATCAAGAGGAGAAACTGCATGCGCAAGTTTCATCTTAATAAGCTGTTTTCTTTCTTCTTCCAACCGCTCTTTCAGCTCCTCATTGGTCATTTCTAAGATCACTTTTTGTTTCATCACACTTTAAATTGACTCTTCAACATAATCTCTTCTTACAATAAACTTGGTCGCCACAGGCAATTTTTGGGCGGCAAGGCGCAATGCCTCTTTGGCTACTTCCATTGGTACACCTTCTGCTTCAAACATTATCCTGCCAGGTGTAACCGGGGCAACAAAATATTCGGGTGCTCCTTTTCCTTTACCCATACGCACTTCAGCAGGTTTCTTCGTAATAGGTTTATCCGGGAATATTCTGATCCAGATCTGGCCTTCACGTTTCATATGACGGGTGAGCGCCTGACGGGCTGCTTCAAGTTGCCTGCCGGTAATCCAGCAGGTTTCCATTGATTTTATTCCGAAGGAGCCAAAAGCCAGCTGGTTCCCCCGCTGTGCGGTCCCCCTGGGGACCATCTTTTGTTGCTTCCTGTATTTTGTCTTTTTTGGCTGTAACATGATCTTGAAAATTTCTGATTACTGATAATTGAGCAGTTTATTATCTCCTCCTCCTCGGGCCTTTTCTCGGCGCCTGCTTTTTAGCAGTTTCCCCTGCCATGGGCACAATTTCAGGCCTGCCATAAATCTCGCCTTTGCAGATCCAGACTTTTATCCCGATCCTGCCATAGGTGGTGTGAGCCTCTGCCTTTGCATAGTCGATATCGGCACGCAAAGTATGAAGAGGAGTTCTGCCTTCTTTATAAAGCTCGTTCCGCGCCATTTCTGCACCTGCCAGACGACCTGATATCTGTACTTTAATACCTTCGGCTCCCATTCTTATCGTCGACGAAATAGCCGTCTTGATTGCTCTCCGGAATGATATCCTGCCTTCAATCTGTTTGGCTATGGCACCTGCCACGATCACTGCATCAAGTTCGGGGCGTTTTATCTCAGAAATATTAATCTGGATCTCTTTTTTGGTCAGCTTTTTGAGCTCTTCTTTAAGCTTATCCACTTCCTGACCACCTTTTCCGATTATTATCCCGGGGCGTGCCGTGAAAATGGTCACAGTAACCAGCTTCAGCGTCCTTTCAATCACGATCTTGGAAATCCCTGCCTTGGACAAACGGGCGTTGAGATAATTACGGATATGTTGATCTTCAACCAGTTTGGCGCTAAAATCTTTACCACCGTACCAGTTTGAATCCCATCCCCTGATAATTCCCAGCCTGAGGCCTATTGGATTTGTTTTTTGTCCCATTCAGTTAAAAATATTATTGTTATCGATTAACTTTCAGTTTCTTGTAAACGACTTCCCAAAGTGAGGGTGACATGGTTGGATCTCTTGCGAACCCTGTGTGCCCGTCCCTGAGGTGCCGGTTGAACCCTTTTCAGCATTCTGCCACCATCTACCATGACCGTCTGTACAAAAAGATTGCTGTCTTCCAGCTTTGTGCCTTCATTTTTTACCTGCCAGTTGGCAATGGCAGAGAGGAGTAATTTCCTTAACCTGACGGCGGCCTGTTGTGGTGAATGTTCCAGCATATGAAGGGCCATTTCCACTTTCTCTCCCCTTATCATTTCAGCGACCAGCCGCATTTTGCGCGGTGATGTAGGGCAATCCATCAATTTAGCCATGTACTGGCTTTTACGGGCCTCTTTGCTCTTTTCTGATCTTAAACGTTTACGTGCTCCCATGATGATATGTCTTTACTTTTTGCCTTTATCTTTACTCCCGGAGTGTCCCCTGAAAATTCGGGTCGGGGCAAACTCACCCAGTTTATGACCCACCATATTTTCGGTCACATAAACCGGTATGAACTTATTTCCATTATGAACGGCGATAGTCTGTCCTACAAAGTCCGGAGAAATCATCGATGCGCGTGACCAGGTCTTGATAACGGTTTTTTTCTTGTTCTCAACCGCATCGAGAACTTTCTTCTCCAGTTTATAATGGATGTAAGGACCTTTTTTCAGTGATCGTGCCATTCCTGTTCCTTTTTTATTGATTAATGCTTATTTCTTTCTTCTTTCAATGATATACTTGTTGGAAGCCTTGGTACGTGACCTGGTCTTCTGTCCTTTGGCATACTTGCCTTTCCTTGAACGCGGATGTCCGCCGGAAGCTTTACCTTCACCGCCACCCATCGGGTGATCAACCGGGTTCATCACAACGCCACGAACTCTGGGACGACGTCCCAGCCAACGGTTTCTGCCTGCCTTGCCATGGCTTTCCAGGTTGTGATCTGTATTGGAAACCATGCCAATCGTAGCCTTGCAGGTTTGCAGGATCATCCTGGTTTCACCTGACGGCAATTTGATAATGGCATATTTTCCATCACGGGAAAGAAACTGCGCGTATGATCCGGCACTGCGAGCCATTTTTGCTCCTTCGCCAGGCCTCAGCTCTATGTTATGAATGATCGTACCAAAAGGCACTTCACTCAGGAAAAGCGTGTTTCCTATCTCAGGTGAAGAACCTTTCCCTGATAAAACCTGCTGCCCGATTTTTAATCCATGCGGAGCAATAATGTACCTCTTTTCCCCATCAACATAATGGAGAAGAGCGATACGTGCCGTCCGGTTCGGATCGTACTCTATCGAATTGACAGTAGCAGGAATGCCTTCTTTGTCGCGTTTCCAATCGATCAAACGGTAGCGTTGTTTATGTCCGCCACCGATATAACGCATAGACCTTCTGCCCTGGTTGTTCCGGCCGCCGGTGCTCTTGATAGGCTCCAGCAGGGACTTTTCCGGTGTTCCCGTTGTGATGTCGTCAAACGAACTGATGATCTTGTAGCGTTGACCCGGAGTTGTCGGTTTATACTTTTTTAAAGCCATTTATCTAGATATTGCTGTAAAAATCAATTGTTTCACCTTCAGCTAACGTAACGATCGCTTTTTTAAAAGCAGCAGTCCGCCCTAATTGAACGCCCGAACGGGTACCGCGTGATTTGATAGTCCCTTCGTAATTCATGGTGTTCACGTCTTTGACCTGGACACCATATAATTGCTCCACTGCTTTTTTGATCTGTAGCTTGTTGGCCTTCTTTTGTACGAAAAAACCGTACCTGACCAGCTTTGCGCCGGCATCAGTCATTTTTTCGGATATGATCGGCTTCAGAATGATTTCCATGTCCTTCAGCTTATATGGTTACTTCCCTAAAATTTCTTCAATGATCGGCACTGAACTTTCAGCTATTAAGAGGTTGTTGGCGTTGAGGATGTCATAAGTATTGAGCATCTCCGCGCGGGTCACCTTTGCTTTCCTCAGGTTTCTGGTTGAAAGAACAAGATTGTTATCCGTGTCAGGCATAACCAGAAGAGTTTTTTTGTCTGAAAGATTGAAGCTTTTAAGCAAAGCAGTGAAATTCTTTGTCTTGGCTTCTTCAAACTTAAAATCTTCCAGAATCATAATGTTGTTTTCCTGTGCTTTATAGGTCAGCGCAGATTTTCTTGCCAGCTTTCTGAGCTTTTTGTTCAGTTTGAACTCATAATCCCTCGGACGAGGGCCAAAAGCTCTGCCACCACCTCTGAAGAGAGGCGAGTTGATATCGCCTGCACGGGCTGTACCGGTACCTTTCTGTCGCTTGATCTTTCGCGTACTCCCGGATACTTCACGGCGTTCTTTAGCCTTGCTGGTACCCTGGCGCTGGTTGGCCAGAATTAATTTAACATCAAGCCAGATAGCATGATCGTTCGG
>Ga0247841_10008408_pt1 | contig 14885 bp, 15 predicted proteins | sample LaCruzMarch2015__2_FD_192410 | JGI IMG/M metagenome (GOLD analysis project Ga0247841, IMG submission 192410) | Freshwater microbial communities from meromictic Lake La Cruz, Castile-La Mancha, Spain - LaCruzMarch2015_18m | ecosystem: Environmental > Aquatic > Freshwater > Lake | place: Spain...
TACTGAATTTTCGTAAATTGCCGGGTGGTTTAATCCGCCTTTTGAGAGCCTGAGCCGGATGAGTCGAAAGGTTCATGTCCGGTTCTTAGGGGACAAGGGCGGAGTAATCCGCCCGCGTTACCCGACGAAAACAGACTGACAACGACTAACGAGAATGAAAAAAGGATTAATAATATTTGGACTGATTGGATTGATTATTATAGGCGGATTTTACGCCAAAGGGAAATATTATGATCCAAAACATCGAATCGATAATGCCAGAAAAGAAATAAAAGAACTGGATAATCAAGACAAAATCCAAAATGGTGATTTGATTTTTCAGACTTCACTATCCAGACAAAGTAAAGCTATTCAATTAGCGACAGAATCAAAGTATTCTCATTGTGGACTGATTTATAAAATTGGTAAGGATTATTTTGTTTTTGAAGCTGTTCAGCCAGTCAAGCTTACTCCACTTGACAAATGGATTGCTCGTGGAAAAGATAGTAAGTTTGTAATTAAGCGACTTAAAAATGCTGATAAAATATTGACTCCGTCAACAGTTGAAAAGATGAAAGAAATTGGCGATCAGTTTATAGGTAAAAGTTACGACTTGACTTTTGAATGGTCGGATGATAAGTTATATTGCTCTGAATTGATATGGAAAGTTTATCAGCGAGCAACTGGATTGGAAATTGGACAATTACAAAAACTCAAAGACTTTGACCTCAGTAATCAAGCAGTTCAAGCAAAAATGAAAGAACGATATGGTAATAGGATTCCTATGGACGAGATTGTGATTTCTCCAGTTGCAATCTTTGATAGTGATTTATTAATGACAGTAAAAACAAATGAATAAAAAACGCCAGCAGGTAACATGCCTGTAAATCCTATGCTGCCAGCCGCTTTCTTCTTATTCAAGGCAAATACGGCACAGTATTTACAGGCCACACGTTACCAACAAGGCGAAGAAAAAGACAGCGACAAAGAAAATGACAACGAAAATGGTTTGAGAATGAAAAAAGAAATGACAATGAAAGAAAAAAGATTTAGTTTTTTTGCCGACCCGCAAGAAAGAAAAGCGGAAAGCCAACCCACATTTGGCACATTGCTTTTTGCCCAACACACTTGCCAAAGCTTCGCAAAAGTCAAAGAGCCAAATCTTGCCAACGCACAGTGAAAAAGGATTACAGTTTTTATAAACAGGAAGACAATTGAAAATGTTTGAATCAAGTAAAATATGGAGAAAAAGAATACCCCCCCCTTCAATTACTGGCCAATCATCAATAGACCAAAACTGCAAATGCCAAATAATGCACGCATTGCCGTTTGGTTTGGTTTGAATATTGAAAGCTATGAAGTTGACAAGCCCTCAACAAGCATATTCCCTGGCACGGCAATGCTTGCACCCGACCCTTTAAATTACGGCTGGCGGGATTATGGTGTAAGGGTTGGAATCTGGCGAATGATGAAGTTGTTTGATAAGTATGGAATTAAACCAAGCTGTTTGATCAATTCGGATGTATGTATAAACTATCCTGAAATTATTACGGAAGGAAACAAGAGAAATTGGCCCTGGGTTGCTCATGGAAAAAACAATTCTACTTTTCAGGCAAAAATGATCTTTGAGGAAGAAGAAAAGTATCTGACTGAAATGGTGCAAACCATACAAAAACATACAGGTTGTATGCCGAAAGGCTGGTTAGGGCCTGCATTGACAGAAACGTTCAACACACCTGCTATATTGGCTAAACTTGGGCTGAACTACATCCTTGACTGGTGCAATGATGACCAACCCTATCCCCTGAATGAAGAAATTGGCAGAATGATCTCGGTACCTTACTCAATTGAACTCAACGATATTCCTATATTTGTAGGTCAAAGTATGTCAGGTGAATGCTTTTTCCAGATGTTGAAAGACCAGTTTGATCAACTCTATGAAGAAGGAGCAGAACAACCACGAATAATGGCGATCGCATTACATCCTTTTATCATTGGGCAACCTTTTAGGATAAAATATCTTGAGAAGTTTCTGGAATATGTAATAGGTTTTGAAAGTGTATGGCTCACTACAAGTGACGAAATTGCCGAATGGTATCTTACAAACCATTACGACCAGTCTCTTAAATTGCTAAATTGCACAGCTTTAAATGCTGAAAAAAATCTACTTTTGAACCATGTATAATCAGGAGCATTTTTTCATTGAAAAAGGATTTGGGCGGGAAATTGGGTTTGGTAAAAGTCCAGCAATTTTGGTTTTAGATATGCTAAACGCATTTACCAATGAGAACTTGCCACTTGGGACTAATCAGGCACCTCAAATTGAAGTAATCAATCAGGTTTTGACGGTTGCCCGCAATTATAAAATACCCATCTTTTTTATCACAATCTATTATGATGACGAAGACTTAGCTGATGCAGGGATATGGTTTAAGAAAATGAAAGGACTTGAAACATTAAGAGCTAATACTTTTGAAGTTGAAATTGATTCACGCATCGATAGATACATAGACGAGCCAATTATAAGAAAAAAGTTTGCTTCAGCATTTTTTGGGACAGATTTGCTCACAAGATTAATCACAAAACAAATTGACACCCTGATTTTGGCGGGTTGTACTACAAGTGGTTGCATAAGGGCAACAGCAGTTGATGCAATACAGTTTGGGTTTAGACCAATAGTTGTTGAAGATGCCGTTAGTGATCGCTCAGAAGAAGCACATCAACAAAGCCTCTTTGATTTGGGTAATAAGTATTCAGATTTATTGAGTTCAACGCTTTTAATTGATGTATTAAATAATAAATTTTTATGAAAAAAGAATTTAATATTGAACTGTGGTTAAAAGAGAGCTATTTTGCCATAGCAGACCTTAGAGGTAAGGAATATATGGACAATAGAATCATTCTTGATGGTTTAAGCTGGGGGAAAGAACCATCAAAAACCGCCAAAGAGGCATTAAAAATTTTTAGGACAAAAGGTATCAACATTGTTCTGGATGTGGGTTGCGGCTACGCGAGGGATGCATATTATTTTACGCAAAATGGCATTAATGTCACTGGAATTGAATATTCTGAAATAGCAGTAAAAACAGCGAATGAGGAGTTTCAGAAAAAACTTGAGAATAATTATAAAAAAGCATGGGGTAAATTAAATGTTCTCCATCATGATTTTAGGACATGGATGCCTGATAAAAAGTACCATGCTGTATTCTCATTTAAAACTTTACATCAGTTTAGAAATAATCCTGATCAATCTCCTAAACACTTTCTGAAAGATCCTTTAGCGATTTCAAGAATAATCTCAAAAGTCAAGGAATGCTTGTTACCTGACGGATATTTTATTTTCTCAACTTTTAATACTAAGGATCTTCATTGCGGTGATGGTGAATTCATTGAAGGAAATACTTGGGATACCAAAGGTTTCAGACCTTGTACATTTTACACTAAAGTTGAGATAATGAAATTGCTTAATGACTTTGAAATAATTAAAATCATTGAAAATTTTGAAGAACTTGATGAACATAAGCCAGAAGGCAAACATACACATAAGATGTTATTTGTAGTAGCAAAATTAATTTAAGAAACCATGAAAAAGTATTATTATATAATATTTGGTTCTGTTTTTATTTGGATTGTGGTGTTTATTGGTAAATTCATATTTACATTTTACGATCATGATTATTCGAGCAATATTGAAGATTGGGGAACTTTTGGAGATTATTTTGGTGGGGTAATAAATCCATTCATTGCATTTCTAAACGTTGTAATTTTTATTGTAATAGCAAAGTTAGCTCACGATATTAATAACAATATTGCTGATTCTCAGATCAAACAAAATGTATATCAAGCATATTATAATTTGATCAACGAATATTTAATTAAAATATTAGAGTCCGGAAATCTATATCTTGAGTCAAGAAATGTATCTGCAAATATTCCATCTGATATTCAGGTGGAAAAAGCAAGATTTGAATCAAGACTTGATTCTTTAATAACTGTACTTAAGGGAATATTGAATGAAACTGATATTTTTTATGATAAGGAATCATTAGTTTATACTGACTATGAAAATTCAGTAAAAAACTTAACCGATTTCTTAAAGGACCTTAAATCAAGTTATAAACAAAAATCATCCAATGATCTTTATACTGAACTTGATAAATTAATAGAATTTAAGTCAAAGCTGATCAGATCAATTAATAATAATATTTTATCTTCAAAAAAGGCAAAAAAACAATGAAAGCAACTGAGAATAAAATCATTTTCCTGTCACCATTAGGATATTGGACAAATGCAATAGCCCATGTGTTTAATATAAAAAAGGATAAAATTTCTGGCAAATATAATAAAATTATCGAATGGACTCCAGAGTTTCAAGAATTTGAAAAATCGGAGCACCCGATTGAACTGAAAGCAGTAAACGGAGAATACATAATTGATGCAGGGAAGTTGGGTGTTGAGGATAAACCTATTGATGAATATTTATATGTTTTTATTGCTCCAATAACATGGGCTTCGAGGTTTTCTCATTGCGGTTTTAATATACTGGGTCCTGCTTTTGGAACAAATGATTCAGTTAGGATTTTTGGAAAGGCAGGCAAAGAATTTGAAGATATTAAATATAGTAAAAACAAAAAAGATATTATTATTGGAACTATTGATAAGCATATTACATCTACACTCCTGTTTCGTGTTTATCATTTGTTCATGACTAAAATATTTAAAACTAACATTCATCTTACAGGTATTAGAAAACGAGTCAAATATAGCAATACTAGTTTTAAATTAGTATCAATTCCTGAGCGCTCTGATAGAAAAGAAAGACTTGAAAAAGATATCTCCGATAAGGAAAGTATTGATTTTGCAATTTTTACATTCGAAGATTCTGAATTGTGTCTAAAAGACATAAATGAAATAAGGGAAATCTTGAGAATTGATCCGATATTATCCCATATCTTTAATTTGCAGTTTATACCAAGAACCGTGTACTGTACACATAAAAGTCAGAATCATCTAAAAGAACAGTATAAATTATTTCATGACCTACTCTTTCAGAATCAAAAAAGATTTAAAAAGCCAATTGAAATACCTATTGTAGATGTTGAGGAGTCCACTTATCCAATAAAAGCTACCGTTTTTCCAATAAATCCATGTGATGAAGATTCACGAAAAGTCATTCAAGAATTAATTGAATGCTACAAAAAGATTTTGGAGATAGATAAAGAGACAAATGGCGATACTGATGATATTAGTCAAAAATTTTCAAACTTAAATAAATGGACAAATCTGAATGACCTAAAAAATATAAAGTTATGAACCTCAACAAAGTAGCATATAAAATCATATTGGTAATTGTCTTGCTGATTGTGGTTTCAGTTGTGATATTTAAATACACTTTAGTAAGAAAAAATACACAAAAGATTGCATATCAAGAAATTTCATTGTATCAGCATATATTCATTGCTTATGAAAAAGGTTACTTCAAGGAAGAAGGACTAAATGTAGAACTAAAATCATTTGCTTCTGCTAACCAGATGATGGAGGCTTTTTTAAGTGATAATATTGATGTGTTGGGCTTAACTAATACCCAGGTCGCATTGACAATTGAAGCAAAACAAAGTAATCAAATGAAGTTTATTAATTTTCTTGTTTGGGAGAAAAATGCTTATCCTGATTATATAATTGCAAGAAAAGATGCAAAAATTAAGACAATGAAAGATTTGGAGGGTAAGAAAATTGGTCTACATCCGGGTTCTGCTGTTCGTGCTTTCTCAGAAGTTGTATTCAAGCATTTCGGACTTGATTTATCAAAGATTAGCACTATTGAGCTTAAACCAGAAATCATGCAGTCATCAATAATTGCTGGTAGCGTGGATGCTGTTTATTGTATGGATCCAGTTGCCACAACCTTGTTTCTATCGGGGCTGTGTGACACTTTAATATCAAATCCAATGCAATTCATCTTCCCTGCTCCAACTCCAATTTCAGGTACTGCATTATCAACTAAAATAATCAAAGAAAACCCCAAAATTGCTGATAGACTTATAAGGGCAATAGATAAAGCAATTTTGTATTCACGTGATCCGAAAAACAAAGATGAAATAGCTGGTTACATTGCTAAGTATACACCCATAAAAAAAGAGCAAACCTTGCTAATGAATCCTTCTGTTTACTGGAAATTTGAAGAAATTCAACATGAAAGAGTACAATTATTATCTGAAAAATTCTATGAATTAGGCGTTGTTGATAAAAAGATTGATATTACGTCAATGATTTATCAATGAAACTAAAGAACTGGATATAATCATGAATAAAGACATTATAATTTCGGTAAATTCAATTTCTAAAACTTATCCAAGTAATGGAAAAACGATCATTGCCATTCAAAATCTAAATATTGATGTTATTCAAGGTGAGTTTATTAGCATTTTTGGACCAAATGGCTGTGGCAAGACAACGCTAGTAAATCTATTGGCTCAAATAGATAAACCAACAAGTGGGTCAATAAGTTTTTATTCTAACAATCAACCAAAAATTAGTATTGTCTTTCAAGATTATAATAACTCTCTTATGCCATGGAAGAGTTGTTTAGAAAATATATTTTTCCCATTAGAAAACAGCGATCAGTTTACTTTGCAAGAAAAAGAAAAAAAAGTATTCAATATTCTCGACTTATTAGGTATCAAAAATCGGCTTCCACTGAAAAACTATCCCTACCAAATGAGTGGAGGAGAAAAACAGTTAACATCAATAGCAAGAGCCTTAATTACTGAACCTGATATTTTATTATTTGATGAACCATTTGCCTCGCTTGACTTTCAAACACGTCTTGAAATGATAAGTATCGTTGAAAACATTTGGCTGCAAACTAAAAAAACAACAATTTTTATTTCTCATGATATTGATGAGGCTATCAGACTTGCCGACAGATTACTCCTTCTTTCTCCTCGCCCCTCGTCAATAATAAAAGAATACGATGTTTCTTTGAAACGTCCACGTACAATAGAAACGGAAACAGATATTCGGTTTATTGAATTGAAAAACACTATTTTAAAAGACTTTACTAAACTAATTGAAAGATGAAGTGGTATTATCTATATATAGTCCCAATTTTTATATTGGTAATCTGGTCTCTTGTATCAGGTTTTGAATTAGTTTCTCCAATTTTATTACCCACTCCATGGAAAGTTGTTTCTGCTTTATTTGAAATATTATTTGATAAAGATAAAAATATTCTTTTTGACATTGGGTTAACTTGTTATCGTACATTATCTGCTTTTATTATTTCATGTATATTTGGTGTCCCTTTAGGTTTGCTAATGGGTTATAATCTTAAAGTTTTCAGAGCATTTGAATTTACTGTTGATTTTTTTAGATCAATACCACCCATAGCTCTTTTCCCACTTTTGATTCTTTTACTTGGCATAGGGGAACTTGCCAAATTAGGCGTTCCAATTTATGGGTGTGCATTAATAATAATTGTAAATAGTATCTATGGAGTATTAAATGCATCAAAATTGAGAAGATTAATAGGCCAGGTATATGGTTTTTCAAAAAATAGAATTTTCTGGAAAATTGTATTTCCAGATTCCTTACCTCAAGTTTTTGCCGGAATGAGGATTGCGTTGTCGCTATCGTTAGTACTTACTATCGTTGTGGAAATGACAATTGGCTCTAATAATGGTTTAGGGAAAAAGATTTATGATTTCCACCTTCTTTTTGATACACCTGAAATGTATGGTGCAATTCTTCTGACAGGTATCATTGGATACCTTTTAAACAAAGGTTTTATTAAGATTGAAAGAAAAGTTGTTCACTGGAGAGAAAAATAAAATGTATAAAAACGAATCAATAGATTTTTCATTAGGTTATAATTTTGATCCTTCATTAATTGAAGAGATTATTAGACTTAATAACATCTATAGAAATAATCGAAAAATATCAGAATTTTTTGCCGCTTTGCCAGACAGTCCTTATTTGTCAACAAGACCAAGCAACAGGATAAAAGATATTTCATGGTATGACTTTGAATCTCAAGTAAAAAGAATGAAGGAGAATTCAATTAATTTTAATTACCTTTTTAATGCAAAAGCGGAATTAAACGAAATCAACCTTACTGAATTTAGAATTTTCCTTCAAAATTTATCTGATATTGGAATAAATCAGTTAATTGCCTATAGCCCGGAACTTTGTAAACTCATAAAAAAAACAAACCCGAATTTTGAAATCACTATTTCAAGTGTTTACAATGTGAGGACAAAGGCACAATTAGATGAGGTTCACGAATCTGGTGCTGATTATGCCTATTTAGACTCAATTTTCATCAATAGAAATTTCAATTTATTAAGAGAACTCCGAAAACTTGCAATAATTCCCTTGAAACTCTATGCAAATGTTAGCTGTTTATCTCAATGTCCTAATAAAGATTTACACTACACGGTTCTTTCCAACCCAGACAAAGCATATCAATTGGTAATGAATGATAAATTATTCAAATATTGCTCAATCGAAAAGTTAAACAACCCAACAACCTGGCTTCAAATGCAATGGATAAGACCTGAAGATATTAATGTATATGTTGAAGAAGGGTTTAATCATTTCAAGTTAACGGATAGGTTAGCTCCTACTGAATCTTTAATTCAGATTGCAGAACATTATTTAAAGGGAATTTCTCCAGCTAACTTATTCCCAATTATTGAACGTAACGGAACAAAATATAAAGATTTAGTAGCTGATACTCAAAATCCTTTTTTCGTTGAAAGTTCAAAGATTCCAGAAGATTTTATTGAGCATTTCAGAAAAGGTGACTGCGTTAGCGCAAATATTGATTGCAGGTATTGTAATGAGGTAGCTAATAAATCAATAACTATATCAAATCATTTTGACAAAACACCAAACCAATTCAATATGGAAGAAATTACAGTATTATGCAAATAACTCAGCACATATCGAATATAAATTTTGATACAATTCCAGTGGACAGATTCTGGAATATGGGGGTCGAGAAGGAGAGTAAAATGCATAAGATTCATGCATATCCTGCCAAATTTCCAGCCTTTATTACAACAAAGGCTCTTGAATATGTAGCAAAAAAGGGAGCCCATGTAAAAAAAATTGCCGACATATTCTGTGGATGCGGAACTACCGCTTACGAGGCAAGTCGAAACGGTATAGATTATTGGGGCTGTGATATTAATCCAGTTGCAACTTTAATCGCCGAAGTCAAAAGCAAAAGCTATGCGACTGATAAACTAAACAAGTATTTTTCAGAAATAATTGATAATTTTTATAAAGCAAGAATCTCAGAATCAGACATTGAAGGAATAAGTGATCGCATTAAGTATTGGTATAGTGTAGAACAGATTTCAGGCTTACTAAGACTAAAAAATACCATAAAAGAGGTAATTCCAGCGAAAAGTAAGTATCAAAATTTTTTTCTGTGCGCCTTTTCTAATATTTTAAAGCTCACTTCGGTATGGTTAACGAAATCAATTAAGCCGCAAGTTGATCCCAATAAAAATCCTATTGATGTAATTCAGGCCTTTAGACTTCAATTTGATTTTATGAAAAAAGCAAGTGAAGAAAGCAACGGATTGACGGGTTCTAATGTTGAAATTGAAAATGCAAACATTTTAAAAAGAAAAATAACTAAATCATTTGTTGATTTAATTATCACCAGTCCTCCTTATGTAACTTCATATGAGTATGCTGACCTTCATCAGTTGTCAACATTGTGGCTTGAATTTACTGAAGATTACAAATCATTTAGGGAAGGTACTATTGGTAGTTTATACCACGATTCAAATTTCAAAGAGGATATCAAGGAATTAAATAATACCGGGGAAAAGATAGTATTTCAATTATATAATCAAGACAAGCGCAAAGCGAAATCTGCGGCTAAGTACTATGTTGACATGCAGAGATGTATTAAGAAATCATACAACATGCTTAATGATAATGGTTTTGCATTTTTCGTCATAGGAAATACAGAGTATAAAACAGTTCATATTGATAATGCGAAGCATTTAGTTGAATCTATGATTACTTATGGGTTTACCGACATCGAAGTGACAAAACGTGAAATATCAGGCAAGATACTTACCCCGTACCGTGACGAAAAAGGTAAGTTTACAACGGATAAGAACAGCAGGAAGGTGTATTCTGAAGAGTTTATAGTTATTGGGAAAAAAACACGCAATGGATAAGACATTAAAAATAAGACCATATGCAAGATTGCTCACAATGCTTGGCGAGCAATTGATCAAAAATGAGCAAATAGCATTAGCAGAATTGATTAAGAATTCCTATGATGCGGATGCTGATTGGGTCAAGGTTAGTTTTACAGGTTTTGGAGAAAATTTCGAGATTACAGATCAATCAAAAATCATCATTGAAGATAATGGAGATGGGATGTCTATTGATACCATTGAAAAAAGCTGGATGAATCCAGCCACACCAAATAAGTTAGCAAAAGATGGTACCGAAAGAAAGACCAAAAGTAAAAAAAGAACAATCCAGGGGGAAAAGGGAATTGGCCGATTTGCTATCTTAAAACTTGGGAGAAAAATAAAAATCACCACAAGAGAATCTAACAGCAATGAGGAAATAGTTATAGATTATGACTTATCTGCTTATGACGACAACTTCCTGACAGAGAATAGAAATGAAAAAGAATTATTCATTGATGATATCAATATCAGGGTTTTTTCTCAAATCCCAAAAGAGATTGTTAACCGGGAGGTAAAAGTAAACCATATCATTTTTAATAATAATAATTCTAAGGGTACGAGAATTGAGATTTCTTCTTTAAAAGGTAGCTGGTCAGATAATAAAATTAAGAGTTCATATCAGAAGATTTCTAAATTACAATCCATATTCGACAAAATCTTTAATAAGAACCCAGAGGATATTTTTGAAATTGGTTTTGAAGTTGGGGGTGAAAGGGAAACCTTCTCAGATGAAAATATCGAAAGATTAGAACTTCTTTTTGAAAACAGCAGTGTTCTTAAGATTGAAAATGGTTTATACTCAGAAAAAGACAATAACTTCTATTTAAACATTAATGGCAATCCTACTAAATTATCATTGGATGATGCGGTAATTAGAGGGATCAAGCAGATTTTCAGAAAACAGTTTTGCATCGGGAAGGACCTATTTAAAAATGATATTTGGAGAAAACCTGAATGTGGGCCTTTCAAATTTACTTTCTTCGTATTTGATTTCAATGCAAAAGATGATTCTAAGTATTACTTACAAAGGAAGGAGAAAGAACTGCTTAAGGAACACAGGATTTATCTTTACCGGGATGGAATTCGGGTTGCACCCTACGGTGAACCAGAGGATGATTGGTTGCAAATAGATATGTTCAGAGGGACAATAAGTGCTGGTATGTTTCTTAGTAATGATCAGGTTGTGGGTTGTATTGATATAACCAAAAAGAATAATCCTAAACTGAAGGATAAAACGAATAGAGAGGGTTTAATTGAAGAAGGAAACGCAACAAGTGACTTCATAGCACTGATACAAACAATATTGTTTTATATTAGGCAACATCCATACCAGCAATATCAGGAAGGTATAAAGGATCGCAGTGCACTTAGAATCCATAAATCAAATCAGATAGATAATGAAATTGGTGAGCTAAAGGATAAAGTTGCTGACAATCCTGTTCTTTTATCTGCTGTAAAAAACATTGCCAAGGCTTACAAACTTGAAAGGAACTATTTCGAAAAACGTATAGAAACTACTGAAGATTTAGCTGGCATTGGTCTTTCTGTTGAGACAGCCACGCACGATATTATGCTAATGTTTTCCAAAGGGATTCTATTCCTGGATAATTTAATAAAGGATTGTTTTGCAAAAAGTATAAAACCCGATCAAATCACTGAGGAATTGCAAAAAATAAGGGGAGTCTTTTCATTTATTGAAAATCAAATGAAAGACATTCAACTACTGTTTAAGTCAACAAAGCAAAGAAGAAAGAACATTAGAGTAAACGAAATATTGAGTAAGGTTATTCGAATTTATGGCAGTACTTTAAAACGCGAGAAAATAAATTTAAATATTGATGAAATAGGTTCCCCAATCATTGCAAGATGCACTGATGCCATTTTATTGCAATTGTTCATTAATCTATTTGACAATGCAATTTATTGGCTTTCAATACTAAACAAGCAAGACAGAGAAATAAGAATTACCATTGATGGTAATAAAAATCAATTAGTCTTTTCTGATAATGGCCAAGGGATATTAGAAGATGATGCTCCGTATATTTTCGAACCTTTTTATTCTGCAAAAGAAGATGGAAGAGGGCTTGGTTTATATATCGCAAGACAATTACTTGAACGAATTGATTATTCAATTTGGCTAGCAGAGATAAAATCTGAGAAAATTCTAAAGGGGGCGAATTTTGTAGTTAGTTTCGTAAAATCTGAGAATGATGACTGATATTTTAGAACTATTCACAGGCATAGGGATTGTAATTGATGATGCTCTTGAAAGACAAGAACAAAGAGATGACCCTATATGGAAAATAACAGAAAATATTGAAAGTAAGAATATTCCATTATTATTTTATTACGATCTTCCTGAAGAAAACATATGTAAACAATTCAAGAATATCAATTTTGTTTTACTTGACTGGGAGCTTTTTGAAAAACCTGAACCAGGTTTAAGAATTGATACAGCTCCCTTCATCACTGCCAATATTGCTTTTATTAAAAGAATTGCTGAGGTGACATTTGTCCCAATTTTCATTTTTAGTAATGAACAGCCAGATGCCATAATCAACCATCTGGTCGTTGCAGGAATTTATATCGAGGGCAAGAAAAATAATATTTTCGTCAAACAAAAATCAGATCTGATTGCAGAAGATAATAACAACTTACTCTTTGAAGAAATTGAAAAATGGGTAAAAGAAACCCCTTCAATATATGTTCTTAAGGAATGGGAAGTATCCCTTAATTCTGCAAAAAGAAATCTTTTTCATGATTTTTATATTCTACATCATGAATGGCCTTTGGCACTAGCAAAAGCATTTAATATTGATGGTGCAGATATGGACTATGAATTAGGCGGATTTATCTATAAAAACTTATCAGCAAGAGCAATTCCTGTTCATTTTGATGATGCAATAATAAAAAAAGAAGACTTTCAGGTTGAGAAAAATGATTTAATAAAAGTTTTGGAAGGAGAGCGGTTTGTAAAAAGTGATCTTCCTGATCTTCCATTCCCCGGAGATATTTTTAAAGAGGAATATGAAGAAGGAGGAGTAGCAAAAGAAAGGTATTATATTAATATTCGTGCTGCTTGTGATATTGCAAGACATCCTAACCCTGAGCTTTATTTTTTAAAGGGAAGAATAGTAGATGAGAATAGAATCAATTCTAATGAGGAAGATAGCATTATTTTTAAGTGCGGAAGTTTCATTGAAAGGGTTGACTTAACCTATGTGCCATTTATTAACGGAAAATTATTTGAATTCCTTTTTAAGGAACTTAAAATCAAAAAGTGGAATTCCTTTAAACAGTATCGAATAGGAAGGTTATTACCTCCGTACATAACCAAAATTCAACAAAAGTATTCATTCTACATACAAAGACAAGGTTTGCCAGGGATACCTCATGAAGCAGTTGAATAATAGAGTATTATCAAATGATAAAGAATGCCTACCCACACAGCCAAGCACATTTGCAATTCGCACAAGCCAACGCGCAGCCCAAAAATTGCAAAAGAGCTTGTCCGTCTGCCACCATTGACCCTGCTACCACAAATAAAAAACTAAATCTTTTAAAGACCGAAAAATCGGAATGACAAAATTAAAAAAATATCTCAAACCATTGACAGACAAGAACGCCCAGTTGGTAACAGGCGGTATGTTTTATTGCCGAGATAGTGGGTATTTCAGCGTTTCTGCATCTAATAAACTTTCGTGTAACTTGACAGGGCAGTGCTTCGAAATCGGCAACAAAAACATACCGCCAAAACGTTAGGCACTATAAAAATGAACCATGAACTTACCTGAAGATCAAGCCATTGAATTATTAAAAAAGATAGTAAACCTGCTATCAAACCCTGATTATCATAGTCAATATTTCTTAATCCTTGGGGTAATACTCGGTTCAATTCTTGGATTTTTAGGTTCATTTATTAATTCTCTTATTGCCGAGCATAAAAGAAGAAAAGAAAAATTCTCAAAATATATTGTAGATTTATATTCATTAGGGGAGGAAATCAAGCATAACGCTTATGCTATTAGTTATGAAACATATCCCTTTGAATATTATTATCAAGATACGGCTTTAAAAATGGAGCTTGGAATTTATAAAAACGAAAATAATGGTCTAATCCAATATACACAGGCAAAATTGGACTCAAGAATTAAAGATAGAGAAATCTTGTTGGCAAGATTAACAGGTAAAATCGCAGAACATAATATTTATTTTGGTCAAATAGCATCAATTAATGAGTTAAAGAACCAGCTTGATAATTATAATTTGCTAAAAAAGAGATTTTCTGATTGTTCGAACCTTGAAGATTTAAAAGCTAAGTATCGTTCTGATTTCATTGATCTTGTGAAAAAAGAAATGGACGATTCTTTTCTGAAAATATTATTTCAATTATTACAGGAAATAAATCTAAGTGTGAATAGAGGAAGAAGAAAAAATTCAAAATACAAATAGAAAAATAAATATTTACAGTGCCTAACATGCCGCTAAAACACAACAAAACAAACAGTTACGGTTCTCATTTGAGGATTGACCTTTGCTGTGTTTAGCGGCGGCACGTTATGCTGCATGTTTAAGTGCGACACGAAGTCGTTCAAATAACTGTTAACCGTTCATTGAAAGAAAGAGTTAACCTCATGTTCCATCATGAGTAGCCTACCGGCACATGCGTCACTGGTAACG
>Ga0247841_10008409_pt1 | contig 14885 bp, 9 predicted proteins | sample LaCruzMarch2015__2_FD_192410 | JGI IMG/M metagenome (GOLD analysis project Ga0247841, IMG submission 192410) | Freshwater microbial communities from meromictic Lake La Cruz, Castile-La Mancha, Spain - LaCruzMarch2015_18m | ecosystem: Environmental > Aquatic > Freshwater > Lake | place: Spain...
AGTTTGATGTGCGCAAAAGACAGGCCGCCGGCGGTCAACATCAGCAGGGCAATCGCCGCTAAAATCAGGGCGGTGGCCACGGCGGAGAGGATCAGGTATTTGAATGCGCCTTCAAACGCGTCACGGCCTTTTTCAACCGCGATCAGGATATAGGAGGCCACGGCCGTGATTTCCAGGAAAACGTATAACGAGAACAAGTCATTGGCGAGCACCACGCCATTCATTCCCGTCAGGGCCAGGATCACGAGATTGATAACCAGAAACAAGTTTTTGACGCAGGCCCCGGGCTTCGCGGCTCGACTGAGCTCGTTGCTCGACCCAGAGGCTCTCGACGGGCCGAAGTCCGTGGCGAGTACGGAATAGCGGCAGACCATCAGCGCGACGGCGCCCACGATCGCGATGGCCAGGAACATGACCAGCGAGAGATAATCCGCCGAAGGCTCGAACAAGAGCAGGCGACCAAGCCACAGGGACGGTGCTTCCCAGAAAAAGGCTGGGCAAAAAATGACCAAGACCGCCTGAATCAGGCACAAGCTCAGGCCGACCCAGAGGGCCAGCCGGTTCATCAGGCGCATCCACGGCAGATTCAGCGCCAGCAGGGCCAGCAACGGAACGATAATGAGCAATGCGGGCACGTTCAGATTCCTCCCATGATCAGCGCAATAATCGCAATCAGGCCCACCAGTGACCACGACAGGTAGGCAAATAAACTGCCCGTATGGGCTTTCCGGATCCCATAGGTGAACGCATACGTTACCTTCACGGCTACCGTGTCATATACATAATCAATCCCTCGATCAATCCCCCAGGCGATGCGGGCGATGCCGCGGGCAATCTTTAACCCGATTTCGTAAGGATCAAACTGCCTCCGTTCGGCCTTGTCATAGAGCGGGTGAAGCACCGGTGCGTAATGAATGTGATCGGCGGCCCCCAGTCCATTACCGGAGCGTTTCGCGCCCCAGAGATGATTCAGCAGCGCGCCAATCAAGACGGCGACCGTCAGCAGCACGAGGGTCATGCTCGTAGGCCAGCCCGCAAAAGTGTGGCCTTCCAGTCGGTACTCGCCGAGGATCGGCTGGATCAGGTGATTCAGTGGCAGGGCGTTCCATACTCCGAAAACGACGCAAAGTGCGGCAATGATAATCATGGGAATCAGCATAACCGCCGGCGCTTCACGGACCTTGGAATGGTCGGCGGCGGGTTTGCCGAGGTAGGCTGCATGGCCCAGTTTCAGGAAGGAGGCCGCCGTTAAGAATGAACCCAGCAGGGCTGCGGCGTAGAAGGTCCAGCCCACATGCCAAGTGTGTCCGGCCTCCAGGGCGCCATCATAAACCAGTTCCTTGGAGAAGAACCCATTGAAGGGCGGCACACCGGAAATGGATGCGGCCGCCACGACAAAGCAGATAAAGGTTATCGGCATACGCGCGCGTAACCCGCCGAGCTTTGCCAGGTCGGTGGTGCCGGCCTGTTTTTCCACGGCGCCGCCCGAGAGGAACAGACAGCTTTTATACATTGCGTGGTTAATCATGTGGAACAGGCCGCCCACAATGCCCACCGGCACGGCCGTGCCGATGCCCAGGATCATGTAACCGACCTGGCTGATGGCGTGGAACGAGAGCAATCGCTTATAGTCCCTTTGGATCAGGGCCATCATGACGGCCAGGAGAATCGTGATACAGCCGATGACCATCAGCAAGGGCGAGAGCCATGACATGGGAGTCAGCGCAAAAAGGTCCAGCGAGATGCGGGCCAGGAAATAGATGCCCAGCAATTTTTCCAGGGCGGCGGGCACCAGTGCCATGAAGGGCAGGGGCGCATCCACGGCGGCATCCGGTATCCAGCTGTGGAAGGGCATGGCCCCGGCCTTGGCAATGGCCCCGATCATCAGGAAGACGAATGCCACGCTGCTCCAGGCGCCCACCGGCAGATGAATTTGCGACATTGTCATGGTGCCTGCGATATAAATGGTCATCCCGATGCCGATCATCATGCAAAGGTCGGCGACACCCGAAATAATGAATGCTTTGACGGCCGTCTTGTACGCGGCGGGCTGGCCGATGATAATCATCCCGAACAGGGTGAGGAGCAAGCTTTCCCAGAAGAAGAGCATGACGATCAGGTTGTCGGCCAGGACGGCGCCGTTAACCATGCCCAGCGTCAATAGGAAATACGCGTAATACTGGTTCAAAAAGCGCCGGCCGTCCATGAAGGCCGTGGAATACAGCGAAATCAGGAATCCGAATCCCGCCGCCGCCAGCAGGATGAAGCCGCTGAAATGATAAAGCCGCAAGGAGAATTCAAAGCCAAACGCGCACCAGGGCAAAATCAGGCTTGATTCTTTACCGAACAGATATGCCGTGATGGCCAAGTTGACTGCCGCAACCAGCGTGCAGAACCAGGCGCACGCCTTGCCTTGCGCGCGGCGGAACAGCAGGGCGAGCACCCCCGCTACAATCGGAAGCGCAATTGGTTCAAGTAAGAAACTGATGCTCATATTTTAGTAGCCGCGCCCGTGAGGGCGTGGATTCTTTCGGCGGCCATCCGGCAATGCCGGACCGCAGCCACATTAAACAGTCCCGGCCTTCCAAGCCGCGTTATTAAATTAACCCCAGCATCTGGTGCACGGCGGTTTGAACAAACTGCGACGGAAAATTGATGAGCAAGCCGCTGAGGATGGACAGTGCGCCCAGGAAGGCGACGCTGAAGACCATGGTCGGCGAACCTTCGGCCGGCCTGAATCCCGGCGCAAGCTTCGATTCACCCAGAAACACGAGCGTGAACGCGCGGAACAGGTAAATGATCGTCAGGAATGCGCCAACCAGGAACGTCAGGGTAATGGCAATCTGCCCGCTGGTTACCGCGCCGGTGATAACCATGTACTTGCTAAAGAAACCGCCCATCGGCGGGATGCCCATGACCGAAAACGCGCAGAGCAGGAACGCGACGGCGGTCACGGGCATCGTGGCGATCAGGCCGCCCATTTGGGTGATATCCTTGGTCTTGGCGTTCTGTTCGACGATGCCGGCGCACAGGAACAGCCCGCCTTTGGCAATCCCGTGCATGAGGATATAGAGCAATCCGCCGGCGATGCCGATTTCGTTGCCGATGGAGAGGCCCAGAAAAATAAATCCGATTTGGCTGATCGTGGAATAGGCGATCAGTCGTTTCAGGTTGGTTTCGATCAGGGCCGCGCCGGCCGAAACGAGTGCGCTAACTGCCGCAATGGCCGGAACCACGGTGTGCCAGATCGGCTCAATTTCCATGCCGGTGAGGAACAACCGGGCATATACATATACGCCGATTTTTACCAGCACGGCGGCATGCAGGAGCGCCGTTACCGGTGATGGCGCAACACCGGCATCCGGAAGCCAGGTATGCAGCGGAACCGTGGCCGACTTGGAGAGGATACCGAAAAGGATCAGTACCACGGCGATATTGGCGATGGGCTTGCCATTCAGCGCCTTTTGAATCTGGCCCAGATCGAAGGAGCCCGTTTGATTGTAAATCATGATGAAACCCAGGAGCATTACCAGGGCGCCGAACACGGTGACAAGGAAAGCCTTGTCGGCTTTGAGCACATAGCTCTTTTCCCGGAAAAAGCCGATTAGTCGCCAGCAGGCAATGGCCGTGATTTCCCAGAACAAGTAAAGGACGAGCAGGTTTCGGGAGAAAATAAGCCCCATCATGGCGCCCAGGAAGAGGACCACCATGAAATAGTATTCATTCCGCCAGGGATAATGGCTGATATAGCCAAAGGAATAGAGGACAATGACCGCGCCGACCAGTGAGGAGACGATTGCCATGAACACGGCCAGGGTATCGGCGTAAAAGAGCGTGAATCCGGCCATTTGCACGGAGACGGTCGTTCCGGCGGTAACGACCGGGATCAGCATGCCCGCCATGCCAAGCGCGACCAGAACGAAAATCAACGCCAGTCCGTTGCGCGTTTGCTCCGACCAGCGGCCGATCAACGGCAGGAGCAAAGAGCCGAGCAACGGCGCCAATACGGCCAATGAAAGTATCCACTCTAAATTCATAAGATCATGATGGAAAAAATAAAAATTGGGCGTAACTTTAACGTGGCAATTTAAAAAATCAATGCAAAAATGTATTTTTAATCCGGGTTGCCGCGCCGGTGGATTCTTCCGATGACCACCTGCCACGGCGTTACCGCCGCGGCTACATGAAATAGTTGTCGAAGGCCTTTGCGTGTATCCGGATCATTCCGGAGGACGCTGGCGCAAGTGCAGGAAATAGACGATCCCCAGTGCTGCCAGTGCCAGGAATGCGATCAGCAGGACGATCTTTGCCGCCGTGCGGCCGGCCGAGCAGCTTTTAACCGGCGCAACCTCCGGCGGGGGAGGATTGGTGATTGGTGGCGCGATTACCGGTTTCTTGGGGATCAGCATGAATCCCTTGGCCAGCAATTCTGCCGTTTTAGAATCGCGGAGCTTGCCGTTGACACTGCCCATAACCACGGCGATGACGCGGTTGTCGCCCCGGCGGGCGGTGGCGACGATGGAATAGCCGGCGGCGGTAAAGTACCCGGTTTTCATGCCGTCACAACCTTCGACCCGGCCCATTAGATGATTGTGCGTCCGCATTATAAAACTATTGTTGCGGAAGCCGCGTTCGCGCGTTGAGGTGTAGCGCAGGGTGTCCGGATACTTCAGCAGTTCACGTGCCAGACGTGTCAGATCGCGGGGTGTGGTGACATCCGGTTTCTGGTCAGGTCCCGGCGGCAGGCCGTGGATCGAATGGAATTCAGTGTCTTTCATGCCCAGCGTGCGGGCGCGCTGGTTCATGAGTTCGACAAACCCGTCCTTACTGCCCGCGACGTGAATCGCCAGGGCCGTGGCGGCATCGTTGGCCGATTGCACCATGAGCGCATACAGCAGTTCGTCAATGGTGAACACCTCGTTTTCCTTGAGATACACCTGGGAGCCGCCGATCTTTGACGCTTCCGCCGTGATCAGAACCTTGTCCTGCAGGGTCAGGGCGCCGGCTTGGATTTTATCGAGGATGATCAGGAGATTCATCAGTTTCAGCACGCTGGCGGGATAAGCCATTGTATCGGGATTGTCGGCTGCCAGGATCTGGCCGCTGTCGGCGTCAATCACCAGGGCGCCTACATAGGGATCACGGGCGATGGTGTTGCTCTTCTTGATGCGGGCGAGGGCGGGCGTGCCGGAGGCCAATACCAGGGCGATCACGATCCCGCCCGCCAGGCTTCGCCGAAGGGCCACGCCCTGGCGTGCCAGGCTGTATCTAAATTTCGATTTCATGCCAGAGTGTCCTTTGTTATAGTGCTTTGGCAGACATAGTCTGAAGTGAGGATGCGTTGCTTGTCGGCCAACAGACAACACAGATAGTTTCCAAGAATAAAAGTCGGAGTCAAGCGGAAAGTGGAGGCGGAGGTAATGGGTTATTGGAGGGAGCTGAACATTTTCCGTCATTCCCAACTTGATTGGGAATCCAGAAAAATTTAATGCTGGATTCCCGCTTCCGCGGGAATGACAGAATAAAATCGCCACCCCCAACAATTCATTCCGGGATGAGAAGATTCATTATATGCCCATTCGTGAATATCAGGTTAATGATCCTGCGCAAGGGTGCGCTGCCTGCCGCCGGCCGTTTGAACGATTGGAGGGCATGCAAGCGGTGCCCCTCGATAAATGTCCCGTTTGCGGGGCACCGGTCATCCGCCTGATCTCGGCGCCGGTCCTTGGCGGATCTAAAAGTTCGCTCGATCGGCGCGCCAGCCAGGCCGGCTTCCATAAACTGAAACGCCTTGGCAAGGGCGAGTACGAGAAACAATACTGAAAAAACGTTCTTTGTTCCTCGTTCTTGGTTCTTCGTTTGTTGTTGTTGCGCTTCCAAGAAGCGCTAACGATGAGGAATCATGGAATGCCGAATATCGCCATATTGGTGTTGGCCAATTAGCTCTGGAACCGCTGGCTTAAAACGAAGAACGAAGAACGAAGAACCAAGAACAAAGAACTATGTCTTCTTTTAAATACTTATTCGGTCCCGTGCCTTCGCGCCGGTTTGGGCTCTCGCTGGGCGTGGACCTTATGCCGCACAAAACCTGTACGCTGGATTGCATCTTCTGCGAGGCTGGCCTGACCACGCATCGAACTTTGGTGCGCAAGGAATACGTGCCCACGGAGGCGGTGCTGAAGGAACTGGCGGCCTGGTTTGCTCTCGATCTGAAGGCGGATTTCATAACCGTGACCGGTTCCGGTGAACCAACACTGCATACGCGGTTTGGCGACGTGCTCTCCGCCATTCGTGCCTGCGGTCGGGTTCGGTCAGTCCTGCTTACTAACAGTACGCTGCTTTACTTGCCGGAGGTGCGTTCAGCCGCAGCGCTGGCCGAGGTGGTTAAGGTATCATTTTCTTCCTGGGATCAGGCGTCGTTCGAGGCCCTTACCCGCCCGCATGCGGATTTGTCGTTCGAATGTTTGGTTGATGGACTACGTACGTTCCGGCAGGACTTTCCCGGTGAACTATGGATGGAAGTGTTTATCGTGCCCGGCCTCAACGCCTTGCCGAACCAGATTGAGGCCATCGCCGCGCTGGCTCGGACGATCCGGCCGGATCGGGTCCAGTTAAATACGGCCGTGCGGCCCACGGCCCAGCAAAATGTCCCGCCGCTCTCGGAATCGGAGTTGCGTTCCCTGAGCGGATACTTTACTCCGGCGGCCGAAGTCATAGCGCGGTTTGTGCCCGGCGACGTCCCGATGCGCGGAGCGCGATCGGGATCGCGGCATACCGATAAAACTGCCGTGCTGGCTATGCTCCAGCGGCGGCCCTGTACGGCCGGGGATGTGGCGCATGCCTTTGCGCTCAGCCAGGAAGAGACCGCGATAATGGTGCGGGAACTTGTTGAGGAACACGCTGTCCGGAAAGAAGTGCGCAACGGCGAAACCTATTATTCTGGAGTCGGCTAACGCGGGCAAAGCCCGCAGTCCAAAAATTCCAAGTTCCAAAATCCAAATTCCAAGGAATAATAAAATTCCAGTTGCAAACAAAATAAATCCTGGTTTTCTTTTCGTTTTTCACGTTTGCCGTTATTGATTTTATTTCCCTGGAATTTGGAGCTTGGAATTTGGAATTTAATTGCGGCCAGATGACGTATTAGGAAAGAATTATACCAATGTCCCATAAACTTTTGTGTGTAATTGTCGTAATATTAGTCGGCGCATGCCTGCTGGATGTCCTGGTCAACTGGCTCAATGTTCGGCAGTTGACAACGCGTTTGCCGTCGGAATTCGAGGGGTATTATGACGCCGTGCGTTACCAGAAGGCCCAGGACTACCTGTGCGCCAATACCTGGTTTGCCATGATTAAAGCCGTTATTTTTACCGCCCTGATCGTTGCTTTTATCCTGACAGGCGGTTTTGCCCTGGTGGATCAAGCGGCGCGCCATTTCCAGGCCGGTCCGATTGTCACCGGTTTGATTTTTGCCGCCATCCTGATGGTGCCAATTTTTTTTATCCAGCTTCCATTCTCGGCCTACGAGACGTTCGTGATCGAGGAGCGCTACGGATTCAATCGGATGACCGTCGGAACCTTTGTCCTGGACTTGCTGAAAAGCGTGGCGTTAGTCGGTGTGCTGGGCGCCCTGGCGCTGGCGCTCGTCCTGTGGTTTTTCGAAAAATCCGGATCGTGGGCCTGGGTCTATGCCTGGTTGGGTCTCTTCGGGTTTCAGCTGTTCCTGGCGTTTATTGCACCGGTCGCCATCATGCCGCTTTTTAACAAGTTCGTTCCCTTACCACAGGGCGAGCTGCGCCAGGCCATCGAAACCTACGCCCGATCTCAGGATTTCAAGATGCAGGGCGTGTATGCCATGGATGGATCCAAGCGGTCCTCGAAAGCCAATGCCATGTTCACGGGGTTCGGCCGGTTCCGGCGCATTGTGCTCTACGACACGCTGATCCAAAAGCATACCGTGCCGGAACTGGTCAGCGTATTGGCCCACGAAATCGGCCATTATCGGCGCCGTCATATTATAAAGTTTTTATTGATTTCGCTGGTCAGTTCCGGCTTGATGTTCTTTATCCTGTCGCTGATGATCCGTGCGCCCATGCTCTTCCAGGCCTTTGGCGTGGCCAAGCCTTCGGTATACGCGGGAATCGTGTTTTTTGGCCTGCTTTATACGCCGATCGACATGACGCTTTCCGTTTTCGGCAACTGGATGAGCCGTCATTTTGAATACGAGGCCGATGCGTTTGCCGTGGCCACTGGCAACCAGCCGGAGAGCATGATTACGGCGTTAAAGAAATTGAGCGTGGACAATCTCTCCAACCTGACGCCGCACCCGCTCAAGGTGTTTTTTGATTACAGTCATCCGCCGGTCCTCCAGCGCATCGAAGCCATCCGGCGGCAATCAGACGCCGGACGCCGGACATCGGACGCCAGATAACCGTATGCAATATCTTGACATGCCCCGGGGGAGGATGGGCTATAATGAGTTGCAATTGCGCAAGCAAGTCGGGCTTATGTTCCTCCATGGAAGCGGACGCTATGTGTCCGACGGAAATGGCCAGTCGATGTGGCTGCGATTTACATGCGTGCCGCCCGTGGAAGTGCGACCGAGTGAATGTTTTTCAGGAGGTAAAAACGTATGAAACGAGAGAACCAGGATTATGATTTTGTGGTCATTGGCGGCGGTATGGCCGGAGTCTGCGCGGCGATCGCCGCCGCGCGCCAGGGTTGCCGCACGGCCCTGGTCCAGGACCGGCCGGTCCTGGGTGGCAATTCCTCCAGTGAAATCCGTATGCATGTCTGCGGCGCGGACTATTTTTGCAACGCGGGTGCACGCCGTGAAACAGGCATTCTCGAGGAACTCCGCCTGGAAAACCTGGCGCGGAATCCCCAGCGCAGTTCCGCCATGTGGGATTTATTGCTCCATGAATGGGCGTCGCGCGAGCCGCGGCTAAGTCTTTTCCTGAACAGCGTGGCCCTTGAGCCGCTGATGCGTGATCCCGCGCATATCCAAGCCGTCCGCGTCCGTCAGCTGGCCGCCGAGCGCGAATTGGTGTTGAGCGCGCCCTTATTTGCCGACTGCAGTGGGGATGGCCAGATCGGCGCACAGGCCGGCGCCGAATTCCGCATGGGCCGGGAGGCGGCCGCGGAGTTCAATGAGACGCTGGCGGAATCCGCCGCCGATCGGCATACCCTGGGCAGTTCGCTGATGTTCATGGCGCGCGATATGGGCCGGCCCATGCCGTTCGTCAAGCCCGACTGGGTCCCGTCCTTCCCCTCAGACGCGGCGCTTCAGCACCGCGAGCATGGCCGCTATCAATTCGGCTACTGGTGGATCGAATGGGGCGGGCAACTTGACACGATCCATGATAATGAACGCATCCGCGATGAATTGCTCAAGATCACCCTGGGTATCTGGGATCATATTAAAAACCACGGGGATCATGGGGCGCAAAACTGGGCCTTGGAGTGGGTCGGCATGTTGCCGGGCAAACGCGAAAGCCGCCGCTTTGTCGGCGACTATATCCTCCGGCAAAGCGATCTGGAAAGCGGCCGCATTTTCAACGACGAAGTGGCTTACGGCGGCTGGCCGATTGATGTGCACCCCATAGAGGGTTTTAACAGCCCCGAATACCCATGCCGGCAAATTCAGGTGCCGCTTTATTCCATTCCGTTGCGCGCCTTGTTCAGCCGCAACATCGCAAATCTTTTCTTTGCCGGGCGCAATGTCAGCGCGTCCCATATCGCCTTTGCCAGCACACGGATCATGGCCACCTGCGCCTTAATGGGGCAAGCCGTCGGAACGGCGGCCGCCGTATGCCATGCCCGCAAACTCGCACCGAGCCAGGCGGCGCAAAGCGCCATCGAGCTGATTCAACAGCGCCTGCTGGCTGACGATTGTTTCCTGCTCGGTAAAAAGAATGCAGATGCCTCTGACCTTGCGCGCCAGGCCGGGGTGTCAGCCGGCAGTTTCAAGCCCGGCTATGAGCCTGGCAAAGTGACTGATGGTGTTGCCCGGCCTTATCGGGATGATGAGCATTGCTGGGAAAGCGCTCCCTTGGCCGAGTCCGGGGCTTGGCTGGCGCTGACCTGGCCTCAAGCAGTCACCATTCGCCAACTGCAGCTGACATTCGATTCCGAGCTCGAAAAGCGCCTGATCTTTTCGCAGATTGATTCGATTTATACCGATCCATCGATATTGACGGCCATGCCCGGACGCCTGCTCAAACATTTCGAGCTGCAGATGCGCGCCGCCTCGGGCTGGGAGACGGTACGCGTCGTCGCGGATAATCGTCAGCGCGTCCGCCGGGAGCTCTTTGATCCGCCGTTGACCACCGACGCCATCCGGCTGCGCTGTAAAGCGGCCTATAACTATCCCGCCGCCCGGCTTTTTGAAATCCGGGCCTATGCCTGACAAATCAAAACGCAGGTTCTTCCGTTGCCGAGAAACAAACGATGCGGAGAAACAAACGATTGCAATTTAAGTTGGAGCGCATAATATAGTTTTTTGAAGTATTACTTTGGAAAGGGAAATAAAAAATGGAAAAAGTTCGTAAGACAATCGGCGATTCATCGTGGTTTGTGCGGGACCGCTTCGGGATGTTCATCCACTGGGGACTTTATGCCCAGCCGGCGCGCCATGAGTGGGTCAAACATAATGAAGAAATACCGGACGAGCGCTACGATACGTATTTCCGGCATTTCGATCCGGATCTCTATAAGCCCGAGCTCTGGGCCAAGGCCGCCGCCGACGCGGGCATGAAATATTTTGTCATCACCACCAAGCACCATGAAGGCTTTTGCCTGTGGGACACCAAGCTTACCGATTACAAGGCGCCGAATACGCCGGCTGGTCGCGACCTGTTGACGCCCATGGTCAAGGCTTTCCGTGAGCAGGACCTGCGCGTCGGGTTTTATCACTCGTTGATTGACTGGCATCATCCCCAGAATGTCGTTGATCCGCATATCGGGCCCTATCGTAACCGGCCGGACCGTCTGCAGATGAATAAAGGACGCGATCAGGCCAGGTATGCCCGTTATTTGCACGGCCAGGTGCGTGAACTGTTGACCAAGTTTGGCAAAGTGGATGTGCTTTGGTTCGATTTCAGCTATCCCAAGCCGGATGGCAGTGGCAAGGGCCACAAGGACTGGCAAAGCGAAAAACTGTATGCCCTGGTCCGCAAGCTGGCCCCGCACATTATCCTGAACGACAGGCTGGATTTGCCGGAGGGATGGGACATAAAGACGCCCGAGCAGTTCCAGCCCCGGGAGTGGGTGCGGGTGAACGGTCAGCGGGTGGTTTGGGAAGCGTGTCAGACCTTTTCGGGCGCGTGGGGCTACCATCGCGATGAAACCAGTTGGAAGAGCGTGGACCAACTGGTGCAGATGCTGATTGATTCCGTCAGCAAGGGCGGCAACCTGTTGCTGAACGTCGGGCCGACCGGCCGCGGCGAATTCGATCAGCGCGCCCTTGACCGGTTGGCCGCCATGGGCGCATGGATGAAGCGCCACAGCCGCTCCATTTACGGTTGCACGCAGGCCCCGGACGGATTTCAAACGCCCCAGGACTGCCGCCTGACCTATAACCCGCAGACGAACCGGCTTTACGTGCACGTGTTTGCTTGGCCGTTCGTGCACCTGCACCTGGATGGATTCGCCGGCAAGGTGGAATATGCCCAACTCCTGAATGACGCATCCGAAATTAAATTTGCCGACTCGTCAGCATTTGCCCTGCACGGGCAGACTAAGTCGGCGTTGTCCAGCCGGAACACTTTAACACTGACCCTGCCGGTGCAGAAACCACCTGTGACCGTGCCGGTGATCGAGCTGTTTTTGAAAAAATAATATGGTCGTAAACGGGGGATTGTATGCCTGCGCAATGCCCCAGTCAGCTCATCCTGCGCCGCCCGTTGCTGGGTATGGCGATCTGTTGCATGCTGGGGATCGCTTGCGGTGTTTTCGTCCACGGTTTTGCGACGCTTATTCTTTTTTTGGCGGCAGTAGCGGCTCTGCTGTTGTCGTTAGCGGGGAATTGGGCGGCGCGCTTGCCACGCGTTTCGCGTGGGCGCCTTCCGCTCTCGGTTCCGCCGCCTGCCCTCCGTAGCGCCTTGGCGGAGGAGGGTCCGTCGTCCCACAGTCCTCAGCCCACGGTTTACAGCCCATCTTCAGTCCGTCTTCTGTCTGCCCTCAGCCTGTTTCTCTTATACCTGGCGATTATGCTGACCGCTTGGCTGGCGGCGGCGCTAAGTCTGCATAATCCTTCCGGCCGCGAGTTGGCGGCGCTGATGGATCAGCCCCGCGAAGGCGTTGAAATATCCGGGGTTATCACGGATGATCCGTTGTTGCAGTTGGCGGGGGAGGGGCCCCGGCGCGTATGGAACTTCCCCCTGCGCGTGGAGGCGATCCGCCGCCTTCCGTCTTGGCAGACGGCGCAAGGTACGGTTCAGGTCAGATTGAGCGATAGACCGGGAAACCGATCTCCGCATTATGGCGAACGCTGGTGCTTGTCCGGCGTGCTCGTGGATAACGCCTGTTTCCCGGATGAACGTCCCGTTTTGGAATGGATTAAGAACCGGTATGCCTTCATCGCGGATCCGGCCTCCGGCGTCTGCCTGGGCGAGGATCAGGGCGCGCGACTCATGTCTTGGTGTTTCCAGGGGCGGCGGAAGGCGGCCGATTGCCTGGCGCGGGGGATTGACCATCGCCCCGAAGTCGTGGGTCTCTTGCAGGCGCTGTTGCTGGGCTATCGCCAGGAATTACCGGACAAGCTCCGCCGCGATTTTATTGCCACGGGAACCTACCATATTTTCGCCATTTCCGGCCAGCACGTTGCCATCCTGGCCTTGTTCATCATCGTGGTGCTCCAGGCCCAGAGGGTTTGCCGGGTGAAATGGTTTCTCTATGTGGCGCCGGTTTTAATCGTCTTTACGCTCTCCACGGGGCTAAGCTCCAGCGCCGTGCGCGGCTGTTTGATGGCGCTTCTGGTTTTCCTCGGACCTTTGCTTCACCGCAAACCGGATTTACCCTCTGCCATGGCCCTGGCGGCCATCCTGATTCTGGCCGTGGATCCGTTCCAGTTGTTCGATTATGGATTTCTGCTTTCGTTCGGCGTGGTGGCCGGTCTGATTGTTTTCTGCCCGCCCATGCTGAAAGCGGTGGAACTTTTGATTATGCCGGATCCCTGGCGCCTGGAGCCGGAACGGGCGGCCGTGCAATTCGGGCGCGGTGCAGCTCGCGTTGTTGCACTTTTACTGGTCTCGTCCCTGGCGGCCTGGCTGGTTTCGACGCCGCTCATTGCCCGCTGGTTCAATCTGTTTTCGCCGGTGGCCTTGCTGGCCAACTTGGTCGTTATTCCCGTCAGCACGTTTGTCCTGCTATCCGGTTGCCTCTCGATCCTGTTTGGAACCTGGTTGCCGTGGCTGGGCGAAGTGTTTAACTTTGCCAACGTGGCGCTGGTCTCATTTCTCCTGTTTGTAACCGACATCATGGCCCGGATTCCATGGGGCCATTTCTACGTTGCCTCTCCGCCAGTCTGGGCAATACTCGTGTGGTTTGGAACCCTTCTGGCCTGGCTCCCAGGCTGGGGCCCACACCCGGTCTGGGGCCCACACCCGGGCTGGGGCCCACATCTGGGCTGGGGCCCACACCCGGGCTGGGGCCGACACCTCGGCTGGGGCCGACACCTCGGCTGGGGCCGACACCTCGGCTGGGGCCTGCGGAGGCTCTGGATGGTGGGACCGGTTCTATTGGCCAGTGCCTTGCTCGGCAGTGTGATCCTGAACTGGAACCGGGTGTCCGCCGATATAATCAATGTTGGCGCAGTCCCCGTATGCCTGATCAAGGCGCCGGGGACCTCTCCCATGCTGGTCAACGCCGGCTCGCGATTCTACGCGCGCCGGGTGACGCAAAAACTGCAACAGCAGGGCGTCAATCGGCTGTCCGCACTGGTCCTGCCGGCGGCGGATGAACATCATGCCGGCGGGGCGCTGGATATATTGGCCACTTTCCGTGTCAAGGAATTGTGGTGCGCGACGACAAATGCGCGTTCATCCGTTTTCAATCAGGTGCTCGCAGTGGCTCGTGAGCGCCGCATTCCCGTCCGGGTGCTTACTAATGACGCCTGGAGTGTTTGGCACGGCAGTAGGGACTGGCAATATCAAGCCATCTCCAACGAGTTCCTGGTTCGGCAAGGTGCAACCGTTTTGAAAATCGGCTGGGGCCGACACCTCGGCTGGGGCAGGGCTATGCTTAGACAAAATGCCCCCGAAACGCTCTCTACGCTTCACGCTCCACGCTCTACGCGCAGGGACAGGGCCATGCCGGGACAGGATGCGTCGGACATGGTGACGGTTGAACACCACAATCCGGCCGGCATGCCGACCACTTGGTGCATCCGATGCGTGGAGCCGGGCGAGGTGGCGGCGAACAGTGGTGCGAACGGTGTCGTTATGATGGGGTTAACCCCGGGACAAGGCCTGCGGGTTAATCTGAATGAATTGGGTTGGCGTGTGGAGCCGTTACCCAATCGTTGAATCCATATGGGTGGCGCTCGGCATTTCACGCCGAAAACAAATTACGCGTGGCAAAGGTCGCGTCGCTGGTCAGGTTGACGCCCAGCCGGCGCTCATCGCGACGCCATGACAGCCTTGTCCTTCTTCGGCCTATCCACCAAGATATTTTGGTGTAAAACGAATTGCCGGGGACGAAGTCCCATGACCTCGTGGAATTTCCTGGAAAAATAGTTACTGTCGTTAAATCCCATCTGAAATGCCGTTTCGGTCACGTTCAGATGGCCCTGTCGAAGAAGTTCCGCGCCGCGCATGACGCGCAGACGGATAAGGTATTCAATGGGCGAAAATCCCGTGGCGGACTTGAAATTCCGATAGAGATTTCGC
>Ga0247841_10008412_pt1 | contig 14876 bp, 19 predicted proteins | sample LaCruzMarch2015__2_FD_192410 | JGI IMG/M metagenome (GOLD analysis project Ga0247841, IMG submission 192410) | Freshwater microbial communities from meromictic Lake La Cruz, Castile-La Mancha, Spain - LaCruzMarch2015_18m | ecosystem: Environmental > Aquatic > Freshwater > Lake | place: Spain...
GTTTAACAAACGGAAAGCTTAGAACTCCCTACCAAGCTTTCATTGAAAAGTCTAGAAAATAAACAAAAAGCATATAAAGATGGACAACTTAAAACAGCAAGGTAACCTTAATAGCGGACACTACAATGATGAATCTTCAGATAATCTTGTAAAAACACCCAATATGAAAGATATTTCACAAAATCGAAAACTATTTAAAGCACTCCATTTATATTACCCCATGTTAAGCATAAAAAAAATTAGTGAAGTTATCGGAAAAAGAGTTTTTACAGATTCTGGTGATTTTTTTGGAGAAGTTGAAGAAGCAATTCTTTTAGAGAATAAAATAGATAGTTGGAGGATAAGGGTTGCAAGAGAGATGGCTATACGACTTAATGGAGCAAGGGGAGTAATAATTCCTCACCAGTTTGTTAAGGCGATAGGAGATGTTTTTGTAATTAATAAAGCAAATCTTCCTATTGCAGATACAGACGAACCATCTTCAGATGGTGGAGCAACTGTAGACCTTTCTGAAGAAAAATCAAATTAATCTAACCTAAAAAAGAATGGCAACAGGAGAATATTTTTTTACTTATCCGGTCGTAAAGGATTTTTTATTGCCTTTTTTATTAGTATTTGTGCTTATTTTTGCTATCCTTGAAAAATCAAAGATTTTGGGAGAAGGAAAAAAACAGATTAACGCCATTATTGCTCTTGTTTCAGGACTTATTCTTTTATCTTTTTCTTCTTATGTCGGAATTATAAAAAGCATCATCCCATTTTTTGCGGTTGTTTTAGTAATATTATTTGTTTTCCTTTTACTTTATGGTTTTGTTTACGGTGATACAAAAGGAGACCCACTTGATAAAAATCTGAAGATGATTTTAGGAATTATTATTGCATTAGCTGTTGCGATAGCAGTTCTTTATTATACCGGTTATTGGGAAAACATTAAGGACTGGTTTTATTCAGAAAATACATATTTTGTTAATATCATTTTTGGAGTAATTATTGTTGGGGCAATTCTTGCAGTAGTTTTTGGAACAGGTAAAAAGGACGATAAATCAAATTAATCAAAAGGTATATAAATAAGGAAAATTTAAGATAAATAACAAAATGGTGATGACAGGATTATTTTTAGTAGGGTGGTCGTTTGTAGACCTTCTTAATCAGGGAGAGACACAGGGAATTTTCAAGTATGTTCTTCCATTTCTTTTAATATTTGCTTTAATCTACGGTATTCTTTCAAATATGAAACTTCTTGGAGAAAACCGGGGTGTTCATGTTATTATTGCTCTTGCTCTTGGACTATTAAGTTTGTATGGAGATTATCTTCCAAATTTTGTAGCTAGTTTTGCACCAAGTCTTGCAATAGGATTGAGTATACTTTTAGCAGCGATTATTCTTTTTGGATTGTTTATGGGCGGAGATGCTAAACTTGAATGGATAAAATATGTTTTGTTTGGAATTTCCGCATTAGTTTTTATTATTGTTGCATATTCTTCTTTAAATGATACGTCTTTTGTAGGTAGTTGGGCATGGCAGCAATATGCCCCTGCGGTAATTGTTCTTTTAGTAATTGCAGGATTGATTGCTATTGTTGTTAGTAGTGGTAAAAAAACTTAAATATTGGTAGTATCATTAAAAAAAATTTCTAGATTATTTCGTTGCTTTAACTAAAACGAGTGCGAGAAAGACACAAATTGTTCCTAAAACAAACCAAAAATTCTCTTTAAAATCATGAGAGTAAATATAGTCTTTTACTTCAATCATCTGGTTGTTTAAATGAGAGTCAGATGAATCTGGAAGCATGTGACTTAATGTCGGGATGCTATGAAAAGCAGTAAAGATTATGACTAATACTGCTACTATGAATATTATCCATGCTATTGGTTTTTGAAAGATTTCTATTTTTGTCGCTGCAAAAATTAAACAAACAAATAAAAATATACTAGTAATGAGTATCATGGTTAAAGACGGAATAATGTCTGTAGCAAAATGTCTTGCTTGAGCATTTGTTAAAAAAATCATCGCCACTAATAAACTTAAAATGGCTATAATCCAATTGCTTCCCGGTATTTTAAGTTTTATAAGTCCAACATATACCAGAATCATTGCTATGAGAAAAATCCAAAGTGCACTGAAATCTCCTATTAGTGAAATTATTTCCATAATTCTCAGAAGGAGAGCTGCTTTATAAATCTTTCGTTATGTTGTAACTTGGTAGTGACATCTATCTCCGGCGTTGCCCCGAAACGAATAGTCAGAAAATCCCACTCCGTTGGATTTAAGATAAGTTTTAGTGTTTGGAAATATTGAGATGGGGGGTTTCTAATATTTTATAATATAGTTTAGAGTTATGTAGGGCTGAAGATTATCGTGCGCTTCACCGCCACCTTCATATTCGGTGTAGGATGTGGTATCAGGAGTTGCCGATCCGTCATAAATTTTTCTTAACCATTGAGTGGCACCTGATTGACCCGCGCTCTGAATCATATAACCATGTCTGTGACTGGGTATTTGAGCCGTTGTCAGCGTCACAGTTTTCACGCCGCTTGTTTCTCCCATAGCGTCGAATTCTGTTTCTGCTGCATTATATCCAACAGGTACTTTGCCTTTGAAGTTGGGCACGTTAAAGTGTGTTGCACTTACATTTCCATATGTCGTGCCGATTACTGCGAATAAATCTGAGTATGTTCCTGTCCTGTTTAAACTTGACCCATCACACAATACCCAGCCAGTCGGTGCTGTTGTTGTTCCCCACATGATAATTGAACCAGTTGGAGGAACACCGGTTAATGCTGAACCTGAACCAATAAAGCTATCAGCGGAAACATTTCCAGTTATATTAACATTACTGCCTTTAACAAATAAAACATCATTAATACTAACATTCCCAGTCAAGTTCAAATTATCTGCCATCCTATCTCCAAGAATTGTTCCAGGTTGTATCTGGCTGCCATTATGACCCGGAATAGGTTTTGTTCCAATCGGTGCCGCAGTTATAGCAATAATCCCAATAACAAACAAAAGGAATATTCCAAGAAACTTATACTTCGGTTCAATCCTCTTTTTCATAATAACTTGAATAATGTATTGTTTAAAAATTATTCGTTTATTGGTTTTAATCCAGCTTTTCTCTTAAATATTTTCCATGAAAAAATTTATACAGAAAACATCTTAAAATAAGTTTTTGAGAAACGTTTCTATCTTAAGTAATCTTCAAAACTGGTACCAGATTTGCCTGTTTTATTATCTCTACTTTTCTTTTCAGTTGGGTTTTGCTTTTTTTCAAATTGTTCTTCTTGAACTCCTCTTTTTTTATCCAGTATGGGATTAATGAGTTTTGAGAAAGAATCTTGTGTTGCCCTTATTTCCTTGGATATGTCTGAAACAGCTTCTCCATAATCCCCCATTTTTTTTATTATTGAAAATTGAAGTTGTTGTATTATGTTTTCTACTTTTTCAAGCCTGTTTTCAATTTCTTGTATTTTTACATTAATTTCTGTCTTCATTTTTCCTGTTGAAGAAAGCTGTTCTTTTAATTTATTAATGGATTCTTCTATTATCTGATTTGATATATCCCTTATTGTTTCAATATCGACTTGCGGCTGTTGGCTATAATTTTGGGAAGAATCATATCCCTGCGCATAATCTTGATTGTATGCCTGTGGTTGATATTGTTCTTGTTCTGCCGGTTGTTGGTTGTAATTTTGTTGACCTTCTTCTTGGGCATATTGTGGTGCTGCCGGAGCAGAAATATCTTGAATTACTTCAGAAGAATTTGGCATTCCAACTGTTGTCTGTTCTGTGGTTTGCATTATACTTGGCTGCATATTTTCTTCTGCTGAAACAGCAGACTTTATATCTGATTGTGATAGTGCTTCATTGATTTGCCTCGGTGAGATTCCTTCTTCACCAAGTGTTTTAATTATCTCTTGGCTGGATTTACCTTCCTTTTTCATTGCAGATATTCTTTCTAATAGTGCCATAGTATTATGTGTGTTTTTAGGTTTTTAATTTTGTTGTTTTTTATTTTCTCTTGAATCTAAGACTCTTTTTACAATATTCTCAATATCCGATATTCTGGCTAGTTCAAGTGGCTGGAACATTTTAAATTGTCTTTCTAAAATTTCCAATTCGGTTCTTTTTGCAAAATTGTTATTTGTTTCCATTATCCCGCCCAACATGAGTTTTATTTTTTTAAAATCTCCTGTTAGGTCAACTAAACTTTGCTTTATTTCAACTAATTCTTCATCAACTCTATCTTTTTCTGAGATAAGGTTGTTTCCTATTAATATGACCCTGTCCTTAACTATGCTTTGTTTCTCTTCTATGTCCCGCAGTTTTGTATTTATATTAGAAACCAAAGAACTAAGATAATCTTCTTGTTGGTTTTGAGCTGCCATGTTCCTCTTTATATTTTATCTATGCGGGGGGGGTTTAAAATTGTTTTTATCGATAATTAGGTGATAAAAACAGAATATTTGAGTATGCAAAACTATTTTAATACCTGTAATTTTTATTATCTATAAGAAAAAACGAGGAAACAATATGCTATTCAAACCAGGAACACCACCTTATGCTTTTGAGGTTCAAAGAGAGGGGGGACAGGATGTACTTTATGTAAATTATTTGGGTGCGCCTTTTGTACCAAGTGTTGCAGAATATCCGGAGATAATGTCTTATACTATTGATTATCTTATTAAAACACCAAATGTTTCTCGAATTGTTTTTGTTCAGCAGAGAAATTATAATTATGATTTTTCCCAGGTTTCTCTTCTTCAGGAAGTAGCAGATATATACACTTTCCTAATGCAACAGGAAAAAATACTCTCACCAAATAAAATTTCTATGAATAATCCTGCCGTGATAGGAGATAGATATAATTTTTTGAGTTATATCCTTACTGTTCTGAAAAGCGACCCCATTTCTTGTTATATCCAACTTAAAGATTATATCTCTACAGAAAAGATTGCTTTAGAAAAATTAAAAACTGAAAATGAAAAGTATGACTCTCTTTTTTATATTCATCTTTTGGAGAAGTTTCTTAATCTGCTTTCCAATATTAAAATCATACAAAATTCATTGGAAGATCTTTCGGGATATAGGCTGGGAGATAGACAATTATATACTAAGATCTTTAGACCCGATATAATTCCTAATTTTACTTTTACACATCTTGTTTCTCAACTTCCACAGGATGCAGAGATGGTAGATCAATACTCTATTGGGGAAGGATTTGATCAGTCAACAGTAACTATTATGAAAAGACCAGAAGAAATAAAATTTCTTTATCATATAACTCCCCCAGAATATACTTTAAAAGAAGAGCAGCATATGCTTCTTAATCTTGCTAGAAATGTTCTTATTGAGCATCAACCAAAGGCAGAAGAGTTTACCGATCCAGAAAGAACAAGACAGGTTTTTTTTAATGTAGCAAGAGATTTATTGGGTGAGTTAGCTGAAAGTCAACAAATTAAATTAAATTATGCAGATTTAAATAGACTTGCAACAATTCTCGTGAGGCATACTATCGGTTTTGGACTTATTGAGGTTTTGCTTCAAGATAAGAATATCCAAGATATTTCTATAAATGCACCCATACCTTTAAATCCTGTTTTTTTAAGGCATGGTAAATTTGATGAATGTTCTACAAATATTATGCCCAGTCAAGAAGATGCCGATTCATGGGCATCAAAATTTAGAATGTTATCAGGTAGACCTCTTGACGAATCAAATCCCATACTCGATACTGATTTAAGTTTGGGTAACCTGAGGGCGAGAATTGCAGTAGTTCAACAACCACTTTCTCCAAATGGTTTGGCGTATTCTATAAGAAGACATAGAGAATCTCCTTGGACACTTCCACTTTTTATAAAACAAAAAATGCTTGATCCATTTACGGCCGGTCTTCTGAGTTTTTTAGTTGATGGTGCAAGAACAATTCTTGTTGCAGGAACAAGGGGGAGTGGAAAGACATCTCTTCTTGGAAGTTTAATGCTTGAGATTATGCCGAAATATAGAGTTATAACCGTGGAAGATACTCTTGAATTGCCTGTCGAATCTCTGAGAAAATTAAAGTACGATATTTTGAGAATGAAAGTTAGAAGTGCACTATTAAAAACAACAACAGAGGTTGAAGCAGACGAGGGAATAAGAACGAGTTTAAGATTGGGCGATAGTTGTTTGATAATTGGTGAAGTAAGAAGTGTTGAAGCACGTGCGTTGTATGAAGCAATGAGAGTTGGTGCATTGGCGAATGTTGTTGCAGGAACAATTCATGGAGCAAGCCCCTATGGTGTTTTTGATAGAGTCGTAAACGATTTGGGTGTTCCCATAACTAGTTTTAAAGCTACTGACCTGATTATCGTTGCTAATCCTGTAAAAAGTCCGGATGGAATACATTCAACTAGGAGAATTGTTCAGGTTTCAGAAGTAAGAAAACAATGGACAAAAGATCCTCTTGAAGAAAAAGGTTTTGTTGATTTGCTTAAGTATAACCCTGAAAAAGATATATTAGAACCAACAGAGGACTTGATTAATGGTGATTCTGAAATAATAAAAGCAATTGCTGGGGGAGTTAAAGGTTGGGCTGGAAACTGGGATGCGGTTTATGATAATATTCTCTTGAGAGCAAAAATAAAAAAAGAAATTGTAGATCTTTCAGATAAATTAAATAAGCCTATGCTTCTTGAAGCAGAATTTAATGTTATTAGTAATAATATTTTTCATGAAATAAGTGAGAAAATAACAAGAGAGATAGGTATTCCACTCGGAGACAGGGTTTTTCCAGAATGGCAGAAGTGGGCGATTAAAGCAGCGAAGAGATTTTAATATGGTGGTTTTTTCTGTTCCCGGGAGCGAGAGGGTGGGTATAGGGGATTATACAAAAGAAAAGATTAATCTTTCCAAGGTTGTTTTAGATATTGAATCAGAGTTAGGAATACAGGTGGTTAAAAAAATTAGAAAAAAAGAATATGAAGTTAATATTGATATAAACGAATTTGGCTCTGGAAAATATAATGATGGAGAATTATTCTTTACTGCCGAGCAAGCAATCAAAAAGAGAAATGAGATTGTAGCGGAATTGAGAAAAGGAAGCGCTGGAAAGTATAAGGTTGTTTATAGAAGAAAAGGCGAGATAAGCCTATATCTGGCTGATTAAATTTATATACATTCTTTTCTTAGGGTTTTGTATACTAAAAAAGAGGTTAAAAGAGAAATATGCCAAATTCCAGTGCAGATGATATTCTTAAAAAGTATGGAAGAAAATTACAGAACGAGATAACTAGTGATTCCCCCCTTTCTTCAGCTCCAACACAGGATTCTTCAAGTGAATATACTCAATTTAAGCAAGATATGATGCCAAATCTTTCAAAATATGAAAATTTTGCCAAATCTATCGGTGGAATGATGGGAATAAAACTTTCTTCTAAAGATTATGACAAATTGAATAAAAATATTAATATTGCTCATCTTGATTTAACTCCTAGTGAAGTTGTTTCAGCTGCTTTTCTTTCTTCGATTTTTGGATTTTTTGGCGGAGTCCTTTTTTGCGCGGCAATATGGCTTTTAGGATGGGCCCAAAATTTTCCAATGTTATTATTTTTCCTTTTTTTGGTTTCTTCAATGTTTGTTTTTTATTATCTTTATAGTATGCCGGGTAGGTTGGCTATGAAGTGGAGACTTAAGGCAAGTTCTCAAATGATACCATGTATACTCTACACTGTTGTTTATATGAAACATACATCTAATCTTGAAAGAGCAATAAATTTTGCTTCAAAACATTTAGATCCGCCCCTTTCACTCGATTTTAGAAAAGTTTTTTGGGATGTTGAAACAGGAAGATATTCTACGATAAAAGAAAGTTTAGATAATTATCTTGAATCTTGGAGAGAATATGCCCCTGAATTTGTTGAAAGTTTTAATCTGGTCGAGTCGAGCTTGTATGAACCAAGTGAAGCAAGAAGAGTTGAGATTCTTGAAAGGTCATTACAGGTTATTTTAGACGGCGTTTATGATAAAATGCTTAAATTTTCTCATGATGTAAAAGCACCACTTACAAATTTATACATGTTGGGAATTGTTCTACCAACACTCGGGCTTGCGTTAATTCCACTCGGTTCTACTCTGCTAAATGGGGCATTTCAATGGTATCATGTTTTTATTCTATTTGATTTGATTATACCCTTTTCTGTTTTTTATATGACTAATGAAATAATGTCAAAAAGACCGGGCGGTTATGGTGAGAGTTCTCTTTTAGAATTAAATCCCCTTTATGAACAATATAACTCAAAAAAACCATATATGATTGCGGCACTTATTTGTATTCCCCTTTTAATTATAGGTTTTATCCCATTTATTATTCATTTTGCCCCGGTATCATCTTATCTTAATTCAAATTTTGGGTGGATTAATGGAGACATATCATTTAAGAATATCCAATTATTTGGATTTATAACTGATTCTGATGGGAAGACTATAAACGGGCCAATGGGCCCCCTTGCTTTGCTTTTGAGTTTATTTATTCCTTTTTCAATGTTGCTTTTTATTGCTATTGCATATCGGGGGAAGACTAAAGAGATAATAAAATCCCGGGATTATACAAAAAAATTAGAGAACGAGTTTAATAATTCTCTTTTTCAGTTGGGAAATAGAATTGGGGACGGAATGCCTGCTGAAATGGCATTCGGAAAAGTTGCAGAATCTTCAAGAGGACAGATTACAGAAGATTTTTTTAGGATGGTTAATCTTAATATTCGTTCGCAGGGAATGAGTCTTGAAAGAGCAATATTCGATAATAAACGGGGAGCAATATTAAATTATTCTTCCAATCTTATTGCAACGAGCATGCATATTCTTATTGAAAGCGTAAAAAAAGGACTGATGGTTTGTGCACAGTCGCTTATGAGTATTTCAGAATATGTAAAAAATATTAATAAAATAAATGAGAGATTAAGGGATTTGCTTGCAGATGTTGTTTCTGATATGAGAAGCAATATGACTTTCCTTGCGCCTTTGCTTGCGGGAATTGTTATCGGCCTTTCTTCAATGATAACCCTTATACTTTCAAAATTAACTGCAATACAAGATTTGGGTGGGGCAGATGCAAATTCGGGGTTGGGGAATTTGGGTTCTTTTACAGATTTATTCAAAATAGAAGGGATGATACCGCCATATTTCTTGCAGATATGCATTGGAATTTATATTATAGAAATTATTTTTATTTTAACTAAAGCACTTGTTACTGTTGATTCTGGAGAAGATGAGCTAAAAGAAACATATGATATCTCTGCTAATCTTCTTGCAGGCGGTACACTCTATATCATTGTTGCATTTTTAGCTATACTGGCTTTATCTTTGTTGGCCGCGTTTGTTATTCCCGGGATGTGATTGGGAAGGGGATAGTTTTCTGGGAATGTTTGTGTGCTTTATCAATAATATTTATCCCAGGGTTGGACGAAAAAGTAAATGTAAAGGGGTAAAAATTTAGAAAATAGGGATTTTATATAGGTAAATGATATTAAGGAAAGTTTAAATAATTGTTTTCTCTTGGGTTTGTATGATAAAAAAGAGAAGGGGTATGGGTAAGAAAGGTCTTGAATTAGAGATGATTGGTTGGTGGATATTGGGGTTGGCGGTGCTTGTTATAGCGGTTTTAGCATTTGTTTACTTTAAGAATGAAGGAATGTCCGCAATTGATTTTGTTAAAAATTTGTTTATTACAAGAAGATGATGAAGAAAAATAATTTTTCGAAAAAAGCAGAAGGAAATCTAGTATATCAGAAAATTATTGTTTTAATTCTTGTGTTACTTGTTGTTCTTGTTGTTATGGTTGCTTTTTTTAGGGCAGATGTTCTTTCATGGATGAAAGACCGGTTACCTTCTTATCGTGCACCCCCTGACAATGAAACAACCATAACCGATGATCAGATTAAACTTCTAGGGTACGAGAAGATAGCGAAAGTCGATTATATTGAAAAACCGGGGGATAGTTTAAGTCACTATTATCTCACTTTTTATAAAGATTATATTAAAAATAGGAATGAGATTATTTCTGCCCCAATAATTATAAATTGGAATTCAGAGGGGAGAAGTAGTGGAAATATAGAGATAGCGCAATTTTTTGGTGAAAAGATGGGTTCAATGGAGGATAGTAGAATAAAAATTGATATAACTGAAGCAGATTATAATAAATTAAAACTAGAATTAAAAAATCTTCCAGATTTTAGCATTTTTATTAAACTTAATGATGCGAAATATATTGGCGGAGGAATTTATAAAACGAAATGAAAATGTTAAGCAATCTCGCGTTCACATTTCTAGAATATTCAAGTAAGAGACTTAAATGCAAACGCTTGAAAAAAGCCATTCTTCTTCCAGAAACACTTAAAATTATTATTGCAGTAATCTGTATCGTTTTATTGATTTATCTGGCGGTTAGTTTGTATGGTATTTTTATAAGAAAGTCAGAGATTGAGCAGGCAAGGGCCACATTAGATGCAATTGTAGGAAAGCTTGAATCTTTAGAAAAAGATGGAGATAGTTTGAGTTATCTTATAACTGGTCCTCGTGCATGGAATATCTACTATTTTAATAATACTGATCTACTATCTTCAGTAGGATGTGGTGAAAAGGGCTGTCTTTGTTCTTGTCCAGAGTTTACTAAGGACGAGGATATTTCTGATAGTCCGGCAAAGTGTATTGGTCTGGGGGGAATATGCAAAGCAGTAAAAGAAATAAAATTTGATAGTGTTTGCGATTCTGTTTCTACAATAACCACGTCTATTTTTGGTTTTTTAGGAAATAAGGAGAATATGCCCCTGGAAACTAAAAATTGCTTTATTATAGGAAAACCTCCAATTCAAGTTTATTTTGAAAAAACTAATGGTGTAGCAAGGTTTGTATCTGAACAAGGTTCAAGCGAAACTGGAGAAATTGATGCAGAAATAACCACGCTTTTAAATTTTAAGAAAGATGAAAACTCTAAACCTATAAGTGAACTTATCTCAGAATTTCTTATATTATATCCTAAAAATCCTCCAACACAGGAACCCTCAAAAGAAATGAAGGATGTTATTTTAAATATTAAAAGTTCTGAAAAATCATTTATAGAAAGTTTAGATAAAACTTATGGTATTTTAAAAATAGTTCAGAAGGACCCTGAAAAAACAATAGTGACTATTGGAGATACAGCTTATGACAATTCCCCATCTGTAATTTGGGGCTTGACAAAAAAATACACATTTAAACATAATAATATAGAGTATGAATTATTATTCAAAACAGCAAATTGATAATATGGCAAAGAATATACCTTCGAAAAAAGCAGAAGATACGGGAGAAGTAATGATTAAATTTTTACTTTGGATAGCGGTCTTTGTTATACTTGCAATAGCAATATTTACTCTCGCAAAAAAATATGTGGTTTAATATTTAAAAATGAGAAGAGTGTATAATAAACAATGAAAGATAACAAACTTCTAAAAAAAGCAGAAATGACCTCGGGATGGCTTATCACAATTATACTTTTAGTAATTGGATTTGGAATACTTTTGATATTTTTATATAATATGCAAGGCGTAACTCAAGTAGATAATGAGGTTTGTCATCAATCGGTTATTTTTAGAGCTACAGCCCCCTCAATTGTTCAAAGTTATATCCCTCTGAAGTGTAAAACAAATAAGGTATGCATAACCTCAGGATTGTTTGCTGGCGAGTGTAGTGAATTTGAAGGAGAAAAGGGAATAACAACAATAAAAGTAAGTAGCTTGAGTCAGATTGAAAAAGTTTATGCTGAACAAATTTTAAGTTGTTGGAGTACGATGGGTGAAGGAAAAGTTAGTTTGTTTAATCAGTATATTGCAACAGATCTTGGATTAGGAAAGGTTTATCCTTCTTGTGTTATATGTTCAAGAGTCGCACTCGATAAAGAGAAATTAATAAAAGCAAAATTAAACATATCTAACATAAATGTTGAAAGTTATATGATGATTAATAAAGTTCCTGAAAAAGAGCTTACTTATTTTGAATATATGGCTGGAGAAGGTGGGAAATATGCTATAACTGATAATCCTGTGAAAATACCGAATATAATCGGAGAAATAATTAAAGATTCAGATATTAGTACTAAAGAAAATGTTAAAATAGAAACAATATCTCTTCCCGATAGTTATGAAGATTCATTAAAAGAAACTGCTGTTCTTTTTATGCAGATATCTGCCCCAGAACAATGGGCATCTGCAAAAAACATTGGTGAGATGGTGCTTGGGGGGGCAGCAGCCGGATTTTTTGTTGCTCCAACAAAAATGATCGGGGCTTCAAGATTTGTCGGAGGTTTATGTAAAGCTGGCGGTGGTTATGGCGCATTAGTTTGCGGGGGTATTCTCGCCGCTTCAGCAGTTTATCAGCAGGGATCTGTAGCGTATAATCGTGCGGTTACATCGGGTTATTGTGGGGATATTTCAATTGGCACAGAAGCACGAAATGGTTGTTCTGTTGTTAGAACAGTAAACTATGATGCTGCAGGTATATCGGATTATTGTGCAGTCATAGAAAGTATTCCTTAAAAAATTATCTAAACATGAATAAAAAAGCAGATGAGTTATTGATTGAACAAATTATTTTTATTGCCCTAAATATATTTTTTATTATTTTACTTTTGTTATTTGTTTGGAGAGTTGGAACAGGAGCAGCAACCGCTGAAGAAAGCTATGCTAAGAAAATCGGGCTAGCAATAGATAGTCTTAAACCCGGCACAGAGTTAAAAATAGATATATCTGAACTTTATATTTATCTTGAAAAAAATAAAATTAAAGATAGTCCAATAATATTTGATTATTCAAAAAATATCGTTAACGTAAAAGTTTCATCTGGAAAAGGTTATAGTTTTGTATATTTTACTAGTCTTAATCCTGGTTCTGTAACAATTGATGAGACAAATAAATTTTTATCAATCCAGTCATAAAATGGTAAAAAACCTAAAAAACCATCTCGCGTTTGCATTTTCAGAATATCCGAGAAAGAGACTTAAATATAAATCCACTCGCAAACCTTTCTGGCATTTTAATCCCAATTTTTCACAAATGAATTTGCTTGGCCCGAAGAAAGCCGATTCAAAACTTCTTTCAGTATGGTGGTTTGTTGTTCTTATAGTTATTCTTGTAGGAATAGTGGGGGGGACACTTCTCTTTTATTCTTCTAAGATTGACATGCGTTTATTGGAAGGAGAGATTTTATCTTCTAGAATTATGGATTGTATTGTTGATAATGGATATATTTCTGAAGACTTTCTTGAGAATAAATTGGATATTTTTAATAACTGCGGTATTTCTCAAGATATCATTAATAAAAGTAGTAATTATTATCTTAATATCGCAGTTTATGATTTTAATTCTAATCTTATTATTGAAAAATCTTATGGGAATAGGGCTTTTGTTCAGGAATGCAAGGTGGGGGCAGCTATGGTCAAAGCAAAAAACTTTCCAAAATGCATTCAAAAAAGCACAAATGTTTTAAATTCAGAAGGAGAATTATTGAAATTAAATATAACTGCCGGTTCTAATTCAGAATATAAACTTGAATAACGATGAAAAAAATAATTAATAATCTTGCGTTTGCATTTTCAGAATATTCAAGAAAGAGACTTAAATGCAAACTCTCGAAGAAAGCGCAAATCGGAGCAACTTTAACTTGGTTTGCAGCATTTGTTATAGTGTTTTTTATAATGATCCTTTTTGTCTTTTTTTGTGCTGTGCTTGCAGGAGAGAAAAAAATTGGGTCAGTTATGTCTTTTGATACTCTTGCCGACAAGGGCAGTTTAAACATCCAAGATATTTCTTCATTAAAAGGATCACTTATTCTTTTACTTAATTCTCCTGCTGATAAAGAGCAAAGCTTTTACGAATTTTTATCCGGTTTGAATGTTCAAGAGGAAAAACAAGAGGATATAAAATTGTTTGAAGAACAGACAAAAAAATTTGTTGAGGATAATCTAAATGTTGGAGAAGGAAATATTTATTACAGAAGCTGGATAAGGGTTTATCCTATCGGGGAGGAAATCAGCCAATATTTTGGAGGAAAATTTCAGAAGGCATTATTTTCACATGGCGGATCTGGGGGGATAGATTGTGATCCTTTGGAGAAGGATGCTACTTTTATTGTTATTCCCATTATTCCAAATAAAAAAATAGCGATTTGTGGAAACATCTAAAATGATAAAACACTTTTCAAAAAGCAAAAAAGCAGATATATCTATAGTTATTTTGATTTTTATGACTGTTTTCCTTTGTGGGACGGCTTTGTTTATATTTCTTGTTAATGGAAATCAAAACCTGAAAAAAATTACCCCGATTCCAGAAATAAATAATTTTTATGCGGAAACTGACTTAATCGAACTTTTTGCTTATAATGTTGTTAAAGACGTAGTTAATAAAAACAATGCCATTAGCGAAAAAGACTTTGTCAATTCATTTAGGAAAGAGTATTATGATGCTATGTTATCAAGTAAAGATATTTTGACCTCTGAACAATTTTATAACTATGGGAGAGTATTAGAAAGATTAAAGAATGAAAGTAATTATGAGTTAACAATTAAAAAACAGGGAGATAAAAGAAGATTATTCTTTTTATTGAGGGGAATTGAATTTAGTCAGGAGATGAATGATCTACCCGATTCTTCAATAAATTCTATAAAATATGTTCGAGATATAAAAATTGAAATAGCATTATAATTTATTGGTAAAAAATCATTAAGTGTAGTGTCCGTTATTAAGGTTACCTTGCTGTTTTAAGTTGTCCATCTTTATATGCTTTTTGTTTATTTTCTAGACTTTTCAATGAAAGCTTGGTAGGGAGTTCTAAGCTTTCCGTTTGTTAAACTTCTATGCGGACGC
>Ga0247841_10008413_pt1 | contig 14876 bp, 14 predicted proteins | sample LaCruzMarch2015__2_FD_192410 | JGI IMG/M metagenome (GOLD analysis project Ga0247841, IMG submission 192410) | Freshwater microbial communities from meromictic Lake La Cruz, Castile-La Mancha, Spain - LaCruzMarch2015_18m | ecosystem: Environmental > Aquatic > Freshwater > Lake | place: Spain...
TTAAAATTAAAACACAATCAATATGAAAACTTGGTATGAATTCGGTTCATCACATTCATGGAATGTGGCAATTATCGGACAATTTGAAAACAATGAGAAAGCTAAAGAGGCTTTTGGAATTGTTGAAGACATAACGCTTGCTTCCTGGGAACAGCGTTATCCTTCCGTAAAAAAGTTTGAAGAAAAATGGAAGGACAAATATCCTTGGATACCTTACAGAGTTACACAAGAAGAATTTGAAACCGGTGTTGACAATACACCCGACATTGAAATAAGCGGAAACAAGATTACTATTTCAAGCATCAGAACAAGCAATATCGGTGGAATATTAAAAGTTCTTTTTCAATCGGGAGCAATTGATATAAATATTAAAAAATGAAAGTAAGAATTGAGCCAGACGGAGTTCATTGTTATGACAGGGTAAGCGGACTTCACATTCTGATTGATGAAGTAAAAACAAACTCCGACCATTATTCTTTAGCGCCAAGAACAGTTAGCATTGGAATTACGGACAAATGCGACTTTGAGTGTTCTTATTGTTATGTCAATCTTAAAAACAATTTCTTAGAAAAAGATGTTATTATTAACTATTGCAAAACCCTTGACAATTTAGGGACATTTGATATTGCGTTCGGTGGTGGCGAACCAACTTTACATCCTGACTTAATTGAAATATGTCAACAAGTTTGGGATGAAACAAATTTAGGAATTAGCATTACCACACACGGACATCATCTTTCGCCTGACAAGATTAATAGTTTAATGGGGCGCATATCACTTTTAAGATTTTCAATTGATGGAATAGAACCAATTTATTCTCAGCTTCGCCATAAACCTTTGAAGAACTTAATTAAAGTGCTTGAATATACAAATGGTAAAATTCCAATAGGATTTAATACCGTAGTAAATTCACTAACGATAAAAGGACTTGATGAATTGCTTGAGTTTGCAATACAATATAAAATAGCAGAACTTCTTCTTTTGCCAATGATAAATAAAGGCCGGACTTCCTTAAAAGACAATGAGTGGAATTATTTAAGCGGGTGGATTAACAGAAATAAAGATAAAGTGCCATTAAGAATTTCAATTTTCGGAAAAGAAAACCTGCATGTTCCGTTTTTATTTAACTCTGATTATTGGGACAGCGATTATGCTTTTATCGGAGCTGACAAAACTTTCAGAGAAAATTCTTATGAAAAACAAGGCATAGAAATAAAATATAATCTTGATACAATTATTAAGAACTGGAAAAGTAAGCACTTGGAAAAAATAAGTTACTAACTAATTCTTAATTCTCAGTTCCCCAACCTCTTTATTCGTTTCCTCAATATAACCAAGTACCTCTTCTTTTCCTTTTGTTAAAATAGTTGAAGACAAAATCATGCAGGGAAGTTCCTCCCACGATTCTTTCAGAGCTTTTTTGCATTGTTCGATATTCCTTATTAATTCATTTTTTTTTAATTTGTCAGTTTTTGTGAAGATAATAACGAAAGGCAGTCTGTTTGCTCCCATCCATTCCATAAATTCCATATCGCTTTTTTGAGGTTCTATTCTTGAATCTATCAGGATGAATGTTGTTAGCAGATTTTTTCTTTTCAATAAATATCCTCTTATCATTTTCTCCCATTTGATGCGGATTTCTTTAGATATTTTTGCATAACCAAAACCCGGAAGGTCGGTAAGGTACCAGCTATTGTTAATAATAAAATGATTTATAAGTTGTGTCTTTCCCGGAGTGGAAGAAGTTTTTGCAAGCTTCTTTTCTCCGGTGATCATGTTGATCAGGGACGACTTTCCAACATTGGACCGGCCAATAAACGCATACTCCGGTAAATTAGTTTTTGGGCATTTATCAAAGCTTGTACTGCTAATTACAAATTCCGCACTTTTTATCTGCATAAATAGAGAGATTATAAAAATGAAAAGATTTTACTTATCTCCTTTCTTATAGGTCAGCAAATGTCGTTCTTTTTTTACGTCGTAAATATCGCTGATGGTAACAAGTATTCCGGTTTCTTCAACATCACCGAATGTGTCGTTGAGAGCAGTACCAAATGTAAGCATCGAAGGCGAAAGGTTCATATATGCATTAACAAGCGGAGGAATATTCTCATTGAGGGCACGTACATTCTGAACAAGAATCTTGTAGTCGTCATAGTATTTGTGACTACAAAAAATTTTATCAAGTTCTTTTTTATCTGTATATATTTTTATTGGTTTATGCGGAACTACAATATTTTCTTTATCAGGGAAGTATTTATGCAAGAAAAACAATATCAAATCTCTGGCTTTGGGGTTAAAATTCAGGTACATGGTCACTTTTCCGAAAAAATATTTAATATCAGGATTATCAATAACAATGGCGCCAAGCCCGTCCCATATATTATCAAGCGAATAAAGCCCGCGTCGCTGATCGATTAATGGTTGATATATTGGTTGTACAAAAGATCTGCCCAGCTCAATGGTGTAAGGCATATAATCAGCAATGAATTTTTCTGACAATTTAAATAAATGCGCTGTAGCCAGATGATATTCGCCGTTTTCATTTTTTGGAGCGTCGGCGCATCTGATAAATCTATATCCGCCAATAATTTCTTTATCGTAAGGATCCCAAACAACAAGTTGTTTGTAAAGAACCGGAGGAAAATCAAATTCGTCAATATCAACAGACTTTCCTGTTCCGCCGCCGGCTTTGCGGAAAGTTATTTCCCTTAACCTCCCAATCTCCCGCATTACATTTGGAGAATCGGCTGATGTAACTATATAAATCTCGTTATGCCCATAATTGGTATTACGGATAAATTTGCTTTTATTAAGTTCTTCTTCCAGTAAACTTTTGTCAACCGGGGAAATAATATCTTCTATCATCTTTCAAATTTCGTTGCTATGTTTATAAATAAAAGTCTTTTGAACAGTCTTGTCCAAGTTCATAAACATAAGTTTTTATAAAGTTAGCCCATTCTTTTGATCCGTATTTCTTGTCAAAAATTCTGTAAGAAATGGGGGGCCCGAAAGTAATGTTTATCCATTTATTATGCTGTTTGAACATTTCATCCACAAGATAAAGCATTTCAATATTTGTTTTAATACCTAATCGTTTTCTCAAGGTTGCTAAGTTATAGAAAAAATTTGAATTGCGTCCGTCAATGTGCACAGGAATAATATCACGTTTGTATTGTATAGATTTTTTTATAAAAGTATTTTTCCATTCCAGATCCAGAATTTTTCCCTTTTGTTTCCTCGAACATAAGCCGGCAGGGAAATACAACACTATTACATCTGAGGCGAAAGTTTCTTCAATTATATAAATATTATCGGTGTTTTTACCGTGTTTGTTGATCGGAATAAATAAAGGACGGAGATTTTTCAGGTTAAGCAAAAGATCGTTAACAGGGAAAATAATATCTTTTCTGACTTTTCCCACCACATGCATCAAGGCCAGTCCGTCAAGCCCGCCCAGCGGATGATTGGACGCAATAATATACCTTCCGGAAAGAGGAATATTTTCAGGGTTTATCACATTGATGTTAACGCCAAATTCCCTGAGTATACCTGCAACAAAGTCAAGTCCTTCGTCATCTTTATATCGCTCAAGCATGACATTAATTTCTTTTTCGTGGGTAATCTTTTTCAGATAATTCAAAATAAAACGGGGAAGTGCTTTCAGAAGTTTAGGGTTTTTACTTCCAATAATATTATCGATATCGATATATTTTTTCTCTGTTAAAAGGATATCATTATTTGTATTATTTGCCATTTATCAAGTTCTCAAAGGATTTCCTGTTATGCAAAATTACAGATTATCCCCATATCATTCAAAAAAAAGAATTATGAATAAGAGATATAAGACAAGATTTCGACAATTGCTTTGTTGTTATCCTATTATTAGAAAATGTAAATTGAAGAAAATCAAATACTTAAAAATAACAAATTTGAAAAGTGGAAAAAGTTATCAACAAAGTGGGGGAAAGTGGTAAAATGTGGAGAATAGTTTTATAAATTTGTTGCTTGAAAAAATCCCATAATAAAATGACGAACCTGATTGGAGAATTTGAATGTAAGATCGATGCAAAGGGGCGCTTTATGCTTCCGGCGGGTCTTAAAAAACAGCTTCCACCTGAAGTTCAGGATAGATTTGTGATAAACCGTGGCTTTGAAAAATGCCTCGTGTTATACCCGCAGAATGTTTGGAAGACCATTAGTGACGAAATAAACCAGCTAAATCTTTATAATAAAAAAAATCGTGATTTTGTAAGATATTTCTATCGTGGCGCAACAGATATGATGTTAGATTCAGCAAACAGGATGTTGCTGCCAAAGCAATTAATTGAATATGCCGGGATCGACAAAGAAGTCGTGTTATTTGCTTTTTCCAATCGAATTGAAATTTGGGCTAAGGGAGCATATAAAACTTTGTTGACGGATGAACCTGAAGATTTTTCCACACTGGCAGAAGAAGTAATGGGTAAGAATGATAACAGGGACAATAAAAATGAGCTACCATGAACCGGTTTTGTCTAAAGAAAGCGTTGATGGGCTTGATGTAAAACCTGATGGGATTTACGTCGATGTTACATTCGGAGGGGGAGGACATTCCAGAGAAATACTGAAAAAACTTGAAACAGGGAGACTTGTTGCTTTTGATCAGGACGAGGATGTTTTGAAGAATGCTTTAAAGGACGAAAGATTTACTCTGGTGAATGCAAATTTCAGATTTTTAAAAAACTTTCTGATGTATTACAAAGCAGTACCTGTTGATGGAATAATAGCAGATTTGGGAATTTCATCTCATCAGATCGACGACCCTGATAGAGGCTTCTCAACAAGGTTTGATTCGGAACTCGACCTTAGGATGGACAGAAAAGGTAAGTTAGATGCAAAAGATATTCTAAATGATTATTCCTCCGAAGAAATTAGCGATTTGCTCTTTAAATATGGCGAGATGCAAAATGCTAAAAGGATTGCCAATGCTATCGTTCGGTACAGGGAAGATAAAAAAATTCATACAGTTCCTGATCTGAAAAATGCGATCGGAAAATTTGCAGAAAAGGGTAAAGAAAATAAATTCTATGCAAAGGTGTTTCAGGCATTACGAATAGAAATAAATAATGAAATGGATTCGCTGAAAGATATGCTGTTGCAAAGTAAAGAAGTTTTAAATCAGGGAGGAAAGCTGGTCGTTATTTCTTATCACTCTCTGGAAGACCGGATAGTGAAGAACTTTATGAGGGCAGGTAATTTTGAAGGCATTGTGGAGAAGGATTTTTATGGTAATGAAATAACACCATTTAAAATGATCACCAGGAAACCGATTGTGCCGGGACAGGATGAATTAAATCGTAACAAACGCTCCAGAAGCGCTAAACTCAGAATAGCAATAAAAAATTAAATGGCATCAAACACTTTTAAAGAACCTGAAGAAAAGGGAAAAGAACCAGAAGAGGTACAGGAACGTACTGAAAAAAAAAATAAGAAAAAGAATTTTTCGGTACTAAAAGGGGTACAGAGTGTACTCGATGGTACTATTCTCACAAGGAAAAAAGTAGTAAAAAGCCTGCCATTTATGTTTTATCTGACATTTCTGGTTATCCTATACATTGCAAACCAGTATTACTCAGAAAAGAAAATTATTGAAATCGAGAAAGTAAAGAAAGAAATGAAAGAGCTAAGATCGGAATACATTACTACAAAATCAAAACTGATGGATATCAACCGGCAGTCAGAAGTATTAAAAAGAGCGGAACTATATGGAATTAAAGAATCAGTAATACCACCGCATAAAATTTTTGCTGAACGCGATACAACAAAAAAACTAAAAAAATAGATACGCTGAAATGGAAGTGAAGAAAGACATATTGTGGAGAGTGTACCTCGTGTATTTATTTGTGTTAATCTTTTCTTTTTTCATTATCGGAAAGGTGGTTCACATTCAGTTTGTGGAAGGAGATACCTGGAAAAAAAGGTCGGATATGCAAACATTAGATACTATGAAAATTGAAGCCAGCCGTGGAAACATCTATGCTGCCGACGGAAGTTTGCTTGCAACTTCAGTCCCGATTTTTGATATCTACTGGGATTCGCAGGTTCCATCTGATGATCTATTTAATGATAAGGTGGATTCCCTTGCTTACTGCCTTTCAAATTTTTTCAAAGATATGTCGAAGTATGAGTATAAAAAATTATTATCCAAATCAAGGTTGGATCAAAAAGAATACATACTTATTAAAAAATCAAGTTTAAATGACGAAAACACTCAAATATCATTCGAGAAACTAAAAAAAATAATGTCATTTCCAATATTCAGATCAGGAAGGAACAGAGGGGGCCTGATTGTAGAACAAAAAGAAAAAAGAGTTACGCCTTACCAGTCGCTTGCCCGCAGAACCATTGGTTTTGAAAGAGAAGGAATTTTTGTAGGTCTTGAGGGCGCTTATACAAAAAGACTTGAAGGAATAAGCGGTATCAGGTTGAGAAAGAAGATTGCAGGTGGAATATGGATGCCGATGAACGAAAACGAGATCGAGCCGCAAAATGGAAATGATGTTATTACAACAATCGATGTTGATATTCAAGATGTAGCTGAGAATGCTCTGATGAAAAATCTCATTTTGAATAATGCCGATCATGGTTGCGCAATTCTAATGGAAGTATCAACCGGCCACATCAAAGCAATAGCAAACCTCACACGAACTTCGGAAGGAGTATATGATGAAAAATACAATTATGCCATAGGAGAAAGCACCGAACCGGGTTCAACATTCAAATTGTTTTCTCTTGTTGCTGGAATGGACGACGGTATGATTGATCTTGACGGCCAGGTAAGCATTGGTAAGATAAAATATTTTGACAGGGAAATGAAAGATTCCCACATTAACGGCTATGGCCCGATAACAATAAGAAAGGCATTTGAAATATCTTCTAATGTTGGCATATCACAGGCAATTTTTAAAGCATATAAAAACAATCCGCAACGCTTCACCGATAAGCTGTACAGCATGAGAATCAATCTTCCGCTTGGACTTGATATTGGCGGAGAGGCAATGCCTGTGGTTAAAAATCCGAAAAACAAAAGTTGGTCGAAGCCTACTTTGCCATGGATGGCTATCGGGTATGAAGTAGCGTTAACTCCTTTACAGATACTTACGTTTTACAATGCCATTGCCAACAACGGTAAAATGGTAAAGCCTCTGTTTGTAAGCGAAATTCGAAAAATGGGCAATGTTGTAGATTCTTTTAAAACGATAGTACTGAAAGATTCTATTTGTTCTAAGGTTACTGCTGCAAAAGCAAAGTCTTTATTAGAAGGTGTTGTAGAGAATGGCACAGGCAAGAACCTTAAAAATCCTGTTTATAAAATCGCAGGAAAAACCGGTACTGCACAAGTTGCCATGAATAGCAAAGGTTACGGCGATGAAGGTAACATAAGTTATAAGGCATCGTTTGTCGGATATTTTCCTGCCGATAACCCAAAGTATTCATGTATCGTTGTAGTTAATAATCCTTCAAAAGGAGCTTACTATGGAGGAGCTGTTGCAGCGCCGGTGTTCAAAGCCATTGCGGACAGAGTGTTTGCAATGCATCTGGATATTTCTCAAAAAAAAGATACCACAGCAATAACAGCATCTATTCCCTTTGTAAAAGCAGCCAACCAAAAAGACTTGTACACTATTTATAAGAAGTTGGATTTTTCTGCTCTTTCTCAAAATCCAAATGCGGAATGGGTTTTTGCCTCTGCCGATTCAAAAAATGTAATACTGAAAGAAAAATCTTTAAAATACGGTGTTGTTCCTGATGTAACGGGAATGGGACTAAAAGATGCCGTTTATTTGCTCGAAAGTGTAGGATTAAAAGTTGAAATAAAAGGTAAGGGAAAGATTGTAAAGCAATCCCTTTGTCAGGGATCAGCATTGAAGAGAGGGACTACAATTTGTTTGGAATTGTCGAAACCCACAGAAATAGCAGAATTGGTTCGTTCGGAAAAAATTGGAGCAACAGACAGCGTAAAAGTAAAAAAATTTATAGATGCTTCGAAGAAGAATGTTAGTGGTCAGGAGGTAAAAGGGAAAACGAAGCCGGACAAAACAAAGAAAAAAACTTCAAACAAAAAAAAGACAACCGATAATTCTGAAACCAATAAAAATAGTAATAGTCAAAAATCACAGGTGAAACATACAGATACTTCTAAAAAAGGAACACAGATTAATTGACAAAATCTCACATTACGTGAAAGTTCCTAATAGAAAATAGATGATAGAAAATAGAAAAAAATAATAAAAGATAGTAAAAATAATTTTAAAGAAAAGAAAAAATAAAATATCGCCATTGATTTCGTTGATTAAAAATAAAAAAATCCCTGTCTAACCAGCATACAGGCATGCAATCTGTGGCTATAAATATTAGTTGAGTAGTTAAAAATTATGAATTTATTAAAATATTTGGTCCCGAAAGCTTTCGGGATAACAGCAAAACGCAACAGAAAATGAAGACCTATATTTCCTCTTTTATATTATCTATTTGCTATTTGCTATTATCTATTAACTACGTTTAATATCAAGATGAAATTACTAAAGGACATATTGTATAAAGCCGGAATTGAGGATGTTGTTGGCAGCACCGGTATCACAATAAGTCAGATTACATCCGATTCACGAAATGTTCCGGCAGAAAGTCTTTTTATTGCGGTGAAAGGAATAAAAACTGATGGACACAGATATATTGAACAGGCAGTACAATCAGGCGCTATAGCAATTGTGTGCGAAGAAATGCCGGAGAAAACAGAGAAATCAATAACCTATATCAAGGTAAAAAACAGCAGCGAAGCGATGGGATGGATTGCATCGAATTATTTTGACAATCCTTCTTCAATGCTCAAACTGATTGGGATTACAGGAACCAATGGAAAAACGACAACTGTTACATTGCTTCATAATTTATATCGGAAACTGGGTTACAATGCGGGTCTTTTATCCACTGTATGCAATAAGGTAAACGATGAAATTATTCCATCCGCTTATACAACTCCTGACGCCATTCGATTGAATGAACTTTTGAAAAAAATGGTTGATGGGGGTTGCAGCCATTGTTTCATGGAAGTAAGTTCGCATGCAGTTGTGCAGCATAGGATAACCGGACTGTATTTTGCAGGCGGCATATTCTCTAATATTACACATGATCATTTAGACTACCATAAAACATTTGATGAATATCTGGCAGCAAAAAAAACATTTTTCGATTTGCTTGGCAGCAAAGCATTTGCTCTAAGCAATGCTGACGACAAGAATTGTAAAGTGATGATGCAAAACACAAAAGCATCTAAAAACACATACAGTTTGAAGAACCCTGCCGATTTCAAAGCGAAAATCATTGAAAACAGATTCTCCGGATTGCAATTAAATATTGATGATGTGGATGTTTGGTTCAAATTAGTTGGAAGTTTCAATGCATACAATTTGCTGGCAATTTATGCTACTGCTGTTTTACTGGGCGAAGACAAATCAGAAGTGTTGCGATTATTGAGCAATTTGGAAGCTGTGGAAGGAAGATTCGACTGTGTAAGATCGTCAAATGGCATTACTGCAATTATTGATTACGCCCATACTCCGGATGCACTGAGTAATGTATTGAGTACGATAGCTTCTGTAAGAGAGAATAACGAAGATGTAATTACAGTAATGGGGTGCGGTGGCGACAGGGACAGCGGCAAAAGACCTTTGATGGCAAGAATAGCTTGTGATTATAGCAATAAAGTGATCCTTACTTCTGATAATCCAAGATCAGAAGACCCTGAAAAAATTATTGAAGAAATGATGCAGGGAGTTGAAATTACGGCAAAAAGAAAAGTGTTGTCGATATTAAACAGAAAAGAAGCAATTAAAACAGCATGTACACTTGCAAAGCATGGAGATATAGTACTTCTTGCAGGAAAAGGTCATGAAAAATATCAGGAAATAAAAGGTAAGAAATATCCTTTTGATGATAAACAGGTAGTAAAAGAAATATTTGAGCAACTAATATAAAATAGTATGTTGTATTATTTATTTGATTTTTTAAATACCAGATTTCATTTGCCCGGTGCGGGAGTTTTTCAATATATCAACTTCAGGGCGCCAATGGCAATCATCACATCCCTGCTTATTTCATTATTCATTGGGAAAAAGTTAATTATCTACCTGCAAAAAAAGCAGGTGGGAGAAGACATTCGCGATCTCGGACTTGAAGGGCAATTACAGAAAAAGGGTACTCCTACTATGGGGGGGTTGATTATTCTTGCTTCTATCATTATCCCCACTCTTCTTTTTGCAAAACTTCATAATATATATGTTATACTGATGATCGTGGCAACTTTATGGTTAGGTGCAATAGGTTTTATAGATGATTATATAAAGGTTTTTAAGAAAAATAAAAAAGGTCTTGCCGGTAAATTCAAAATCTTAGGACAAATTGTATTGGGGCTGATCGTTGGATGCACTTTATATTTCAGCAATAATGTTGTAATAAAAGAAAAAGGCGCAAAATCTCAGAAATACGTAAATTCTACCAATATTTTTAAAGTGGAGAATTTTAATGAATCTCCGCAATTGTTTGCTAAAGAATCTGTAAAATCAACCAAAACAACTATACCCTTTGTAAAAAATAATGAATTTGATTATGCCGATTTGCTTGCATGGTTGGGCGGAAATTACAGGAAATATGCTTTCCTGCTCTTTATCCCAATCGTAATTTTCATCATTGCTGCTGTTTCAAATGGGGCTAACCTTACCGACGGACTAGATGGTTTGGCGGCAGGAACATCAGCTATTATAGGCGTTACATTAGGCGTCCTTGCTTATGTTTCCGGTAACATAATTTTTGCTGATTACCTAAACATTATGTACATCCCAAATATAGGTGAACTTACAATCTACGTGAGCGCTTTTGTGGGAGCCTGTATCGGGTTCTTATGGTATAATTCTTATCCGGCACAAATATTTATGGGCGATACGGGCAGTCTTGCCTTGGGAGGAATAATAGCAGTTTTTGCGATTATTATACGCAAGGAGTTATTGATTCCTATTTTATGCGGGGTTTTCCTTGTACAAAGTCTTTCAGTGATTATTCAAGTCGTTTATTTTAAATATACCCGAAAAAGATTTGGAGAGGGAAGAAGAATTTTTAAAATGGCTCCATTACATCACCATTATCAGAAAGATGGCTATCATGAAGCAAAGATCGTGATGAGGTTTCTGATTGTTGGGATCATACTGGCAGTTGTAACTGTAATTACATTGAAGTTGAGATAATGAAAATATTAACCAAAAAAAAAATACTATGTTTATTCACGAACTAGCATTACAAGGCAGACACAATCTATGCAACTCGCTTGTAGCAAGGATTTCGTCAAGGATACTTGACATCAGGAAAGATACGATTAAAGAAAGCCTGATGGATTTTCAGGGTGTTGAACACAGGCTTGAATTTGTAACCAATATTCATGGGATCGAATTTATTAACGATTCCAAGGCAACAAATGTGAATTCAACATGGTATACGCTTGAAAGCATGTCAAAACCTGTAATCTGGATCGTTGGCGGAAAAGATAAAGGTACTGATTACAATTTTCTTACGGATATTGTGAGAAAAAAAGTAAAAGCTATTGTTTGCATGGGAATGGACAATAAAAAGATACGTAAAGCCTTTTCGGGATTTATAAAAACAATTGTTGAAACGCAATCTGCTGAAGATGCTGTTAAAACAGCCTATTGTTTGGGCAAAACCGATGATGTTGTGTTGCTTTCTCCTTCCTGTGCCAGTTTTGATTTGTTCGAAAATTATGAAGAAAGAGGCAGAAAATTTAAAGAAGCTGTACGTGAACTGTAATTTCAGAGGTCAGGCAGAGCCGTTCCTCCTTTCGGGACGTGTCGAAGCCAGACCAATACATAGTCACTCTTCGACACGGACGCTAACCCACAAATCTATGCTATGTCCGGCTCTGAGTGACACTAACAAACAAATAATAATATGCGTAACATCAGTTACATAAATTAAATTAATAAACGCAGATAATATAATTCGATATTGAAATTTTTCGGCAACATAAAAGGCGATAAAGTTATATGGTTAGTAGTAATCATTTTAACAGTATTTTCTTTGCTGGCTGTATACAGTTCCACAGGAACACTTGCATATCGTTATCAACATGGGAACACAGAATATTATATGGTTAAACATTTTATTATTCTGATACTCGGATTAGGCTTAATGTATGTTGCCCATTTAGTTAAATATACCTATTATTCCCGTATATCACAGCTTGCAATGTTCATTGCCGTACCACTGCTTTTGTTCACTTTATTCACAGGGACCAATGTTAACGAAGCCAGTCGCTGGCTTACGCTGCCGGTTATTAACCTCACATTTCAAAGTTCAGACCTTGCTAAACTGGCGCTCATCATTTATGTGGCAAGATTGCTTTCCAAAAAACAGGAACAAATTAAAGATTTTAAATCTGCATTCGTCCCTATTATGGTACCTATCCTCATTGTTTGCGCACTTATATTACCTGCAAATTTTTCCACTGCTGCTGCTTTGTTCGCTACTTGCCTGGTAATGATGTTTATTGGCAGGATCAATATGAAATATATCTTTGCTTTATTAGGAATAGCAATAGTTTGTCTTTCACTTTTCATAGTTATCTTACTCAATTCATCAAGTCAGGGGAGATTAGGTACATGGAAAAACCGTATCGAAAATTTTAGAAGCGGAGACAAAGATGAAAATTACCAGGCAGAACAGGCTAAAATTGCCATTGCAACAGGCGGTATTATCGGTAAATTTCCCGGAAATAGTACTCAACGCAATTTTTTACCACACCCTTATTCCGATTTTATTTATGCTATTATTGTTGAAGAATACGGATTGATTGGAGCAATAATTGTTATCCTGATGTACCTGATATTGCTCTTCCGTGGTGTCAGAATTGCTTCGCGGGCGCCGGGAACCTTCGGCGCTTTCCTCACATTTGGCTGCGTTTTTAGTCTGGTGTTTCAGGCATTCATAAACATGGGTGTTGCGGTAAATATACTTCCTGTTACAGGCCAGCCATTGCCAATGGTAAGTATGGGCGGAACTTCAATATGGTTCACGGGAATTGCAATCGGTATAATGATCAGCGTTAGTAAAGAATCTGAGAATGAAGAAAAACAAAAAACCGAAGAAACTATAAAAGGTGGAGAATAAAAAAATAAAAATAATTATAAGTGGTGGTGGCACCGGAGGCCATGTATTTCCTGCCATTGCCATTGCCAATGCATTAAAGAAAAAGGTGAACGATATTGATATTCTTTTCGTAGGCGCTACAGGTAAATTGGAAATGGAAAAAGTTCCTGCTGCCGGTTATCCTATCGAAGGTCTTTGTATTAGCGGGTTCCAAAGAAGATTGACATATAAAAATTTTATCTTTCCATTCAAATTATTATCAAGTCTTTGGATATCACGGAAAATAATTAAGAAGTTTAAACCCGATGTGGTTGTGGGAGTCGGCGGCTATGCGAGTGGCGCCGTAGTGAAAGTGGCTGCGGGCATGGGCATCCCTACACTCATTCAGGAACAAAATTCGTTTCCGGGAATTACAAATCGTATGTTGTCAAAAAAAGCAAATAAGATATGTGTGGCATATCAAGGGATGGATAAATATTTCCCGAAATCAAAAGTTATTTTAACAGGCAATCCTGTAAGACAGGATATAGTTGAAATTCAAGATAAAAAAACAGAAGCCCTCAATTATTTTGGTCTGTCTGCCGGTAAAAAGATCTTGTTTGCAGTGGGAGGCAGCCTAGGTGCAAGAACTATAAACGAAAGTATTTTTAATAATCTTGAATGGTTTGAAAATAATGGTGTACAGATAATCTGGCAAACGGGTAAGCTGTATTTTGAAACAGCAGAAGAAGCAACGAAAAAATATAGTAAGGCAGGAATAAAAGCGTTTGATTTTATAAACCGTATGGATTTGGCTTATGCTGCTGCTGATATTATTATATCGAGGGCAGGGGCAATTTCTGTTTCCGAATTATGTATTGTTGGAAAGCCTGTAATCCTGGTACCCTCGCCTAATGTGGCTGAAGATCATCAAACAAAAAATGCACTCACACTGGTAAAAGCAAATGCAGCGATACTTGTAAAAGATTCCGATTGCAGATCAGTAATCGGAAAATGTGTTACCGATATGTTCAACGATGATGAAAAAATGAAGTATTTAAGTAAGAATATTAACTCGCTGGCATTGAAAGATGCTGCGGATGTTATTGCATCCGAAGTGCTTGGTCTTATTAATCAAAGTTTGTACATAAACTCTAAAGTTTTTGATAATTTTAGATTTATAATTTAAAATATTGATACTCAATCTATATAATAACAATATTATAATTTTGTTGTATTATTAACCGGACTAAAATTTGTTTTTAGAGACGCCTAAAATAACCTAATATTATGAAAAAAATCAGTTTACTTTTGATAACGCTTGCTTCATTAAGTTTGGTGAATGCGCAGCAAACCCCCAATTATATTACAAGGTTTAGCTCCGACCCCCCTGTTGTTATTAACAGCGCTATTTACCAGAGCACTCCAAATATTGGTATTGGAACTACTACGCCATATTTCAAACTTGATGCCGCGGGAGATATAAGAATACAAGGCGCTAATAAGTTGTATTTTGGTGGCACCGGAGCAACAGATAACGATGTGAATCTTTATCGTAGCGCAGCTAATGTGTTAAAAACCGATGATGATTTTATAGTTACAGGTACTTTAACCACACCGTATATAAAAATCACAACAAGTTCGGGATTAAATAAAATTCTGGTTTCCGATGCCAATGGTAATGGAACCTGGCAAAGCGGAAT
>Ga0247841_10008414_pt1 | contig 14875 bp, 10 predicted proteins | sample LaCruzMarch2015__2_FD_192410 | JGI IMG/M metagenome (GOLD analysis project Ga0247841, IMG submission 192410) | Freshwater microbial communities from meromictic Lake La Cruz, Castile-La Mancha, Spain - LaCruzMarch2015_18m | ecosystem: Environmental > Aquatic > Freshwater > Lake | place: Spain...
AATTGATTAAAGAGTTGCAGGCGCAAAACCTCAGCTCAGCTGGAGCTTCGGGCGAAGGCGCGGTAGAGGGCTTAGATACAACCACATTAGCCGATAGGGTTACAAATGTTTTAGCTACACTCGGAATGTCAATTAAAGATGGAGTAACCAGCATAACGCAATTAGCAGTTCAAAAATCTACAACCGACGTTGCAAGAATTAAAATGATGGAAATGGTTGATTCTGACACAGGAGATATTTATTGTACCTGGATTAAAGGAGGTGAATGGCAGAAAACAAAAGGTGAATGTGGAAGCATTGTTGCCGTACCCGCTATAACCGAAACCCCAACTCCAGAAACTCCAGTTTCGGAAACTCCAGCTCAACCATCTATTGAAGACATAGTTCAACAGGTAACTGAACAAGTAACTCAACAACAAAGTGAAGCTGTTCAGCAAGTTGTTGACCAAGCCGCAAGAGAAGCTAGCCAGCAAACGGCTGAAAGAATAGTTCAACAAATACAACAAGGTGAAGTACCACAAATACCAGAAGCAACCCCAGAAGCAACCCCAGAAGTAACTTCAGAAATATCTCCTTCGGCGGTTGAATCTTCGGTTAATGCTGCTAGTGAAGCAATACAAAACGCTACATCGGGTTTATTAAACGGAGTTTGGAGGTTTATTAAATGGATAACTGGTTCTACTGCAAAGACAATTTCTTCTTTGCCCGGTGTACAGAAGGCAACCGCAGGATTTTCTCAGGCGCCGATTTTGCTTGAAGCGGTAGTGCCACAGGCCGAAGTTAAATCATTGATTGAGGGACTTGTTAAGCCAATATCAAAGTGGTTGGGACGATAGTTTTTAATTAAGATTTTGGAGATGCTAATAAATAAGTTTGTTTTAATCTTATCGGTTTTTTTAGGACTAGCTGTCTCCGGTTTTTGTTTAGCTGTTTCAAATACCAGTGGGTATGCTTGGTCAAATAATATTGGTTGGATAAATTTTGGATGTGATCAATGTAATGTTCAGGTCACAGACAGCGCCGTAACTGGATATGCGTGGAGCGAAAATTATGGATGGATTAATTTAAACCCATCAACCTCCGGAGTAAAAAATACTACACACGGCGTACTTTCTGGTTACGCCTGGGGTGAAAACTTGGGTTGGATAAATTTTGACGGAACGAACATTACTTGCGAAGGGAAATTTGCGGGCATTCTTAGTGGAGATGTTGTCGGTTCAGTTAACCTTGCTTGTTCAAACTGTAATATTCAAACTGATTGGATACGAACTGGAGGTTGTGGTGGCCAGACAAGTCACAAAGAATGCAGCGCTCAAACTGGGCAGTGTATTTCTGTTAATGGGTTGGGCGAGGATCAATGTTCGAGCAACGATAATTGTCAGGCACATAATGTTTGCAACTCTCAGACGCATCAATGTGAATCGGTAGCTGGAGAAGGAACAGACGAGTGTCAGTCAAATGATAACTGTGTGGTTCATAATGAATGTAATGCACAAAAGCAATGTGTTCAGGTGACGGGACTTGCAGAACCAGATCAGTGCCAAGAAGCTAGCGATTGCAATTTAACTCACACAATATGTGATGGGGACAATATTTTTTGTAGATATGATGTGTGCACAGGTATAACATGCGTGGAAGTAAGTGGGCTAGGGGAAGATCAGTGTAGCACGGATGCACAATGCAGTGGAGGGGTGCACAGTGAGTGTGACGCCAGAACGCTAAAGTGCATTTTGGTTGATGGGGTCTCTCCGAACTTGTGTGTTGAAGATGAAGATTGCGATAGTACGTATAAATTATGTGAAAATAATTCATGTGTTCAAAAGCATGGGGTTGGCACTGACCAGTGTCAAATAGATAGTGATTGTGCGACAAGCCATAAAGAATGTGTCTCTAGTCAATGTGTTGTTGTTGTTGGTCCGGGAGTGGATGGCTGTCAAGAAAATATTAATTGTAGCGGGCCAGAGGTTACTCACAGAGAATGTGCACAAGACCAGTGTGTCATTGTTAGTGGTGCAGGTAATGATCAATGTGTAATAAGCGCTGATTGTAATGTTACGCATAACGAATGCAACGAGCAAGAGCAGTGTGTGGCAGTTAATGGGTTGGGCATCGATCAGTGTCAAAATGATGATAGCTGTAAATTAAGCAAGCATAATGAATGTAACGCCGAACTTAAGTGCGTGGCGGTTAATGGCGTTGGAAGTAATTTATGTCAGACAGACGAAAATTGCATAATAACCCACAACGAATGTAATTTGCAGAATCAATGTGTTGCAATAAATGGTTCTGGAATCAACCAGTGTCAAGGCGATCCAGATTGCCAGCCAGGCAGACATAATGAATGTAGGTCGGGTCAGTGTGTCGCCATTGATGGAAGCGCGCCAGATTCTTGTCAGGTGAATAACGATTGTGCTGTTTCGCATAATGAATGTAGCGGTTCGCAGTGTGTATCTGTGCCGGGTATTGGCATAAACCAGTGTGTTGTTAATGGAGATTGTTTCACTCCAAGGCATAACATCTGCGACAATCAAAGGTGTATTGCCACAGATGGGGCTGAGCCTGATCAATGCCAAACAGATAGAGATTGTAATGGTGGCGGAGGTGGTGGCGGCGGGACCATACAACACACAGAGTGTAACCAAGAAAGAAAGTGCGTTTATGTAGATGGCAGTAGTGAAGATAAATGTGTGGAAGACGAGGATTGTGAAGAAAAAACTCCGATAGAAATAATTACAAAAACTATTGAAGACCAAATTCCAGAACCCGTTAAAGCCGCAGTTAAGCAAACACAAAAAATAATTGAAACACCTCAGGCCTCGGCAATAACTAAAACCGTTACAACCACTGTGGCCACTGTGGCGACAGTGGCAACTGTAAGTTCGCTTGTGACCATTCCGTTTTTTGACATAATTTTAACTCCAATAAAATTGCTTGGACTTCTTCTAACTGCGCTTGGCATAAGAAAAAGAGTTGTGCCGTGGGGAGTTGTTTATGATTCTATTACAAAGAGGCCACTCGACCCTGCCTATGTAACAATAACAAACATCAAAACTGGTGAAGCTTCGTCTGCAATAACAGATCTAGACGGACGGTATGGATTTTTGGTTAGCCCAGGCATTTATAAAATAGAAGCGAAAAAAACAAACTATAGCTTTCCTTCAAAAACGCTTGCTGGCAAAACAGGAGACGAGCTCCATTCAGACCTTTATTTTGGAGATACTATTGAGATAAAAACGGTGGGTGCAGTTATTCTTAAAAACATTCCCTTAGATCCTATAAAATTCGACTGGAACGAGTTTGCCAAAAAAGATAAAAATTTAATGAAGTTTTATTCTAGGTGGGATATACTGTTGGGGAAACTTTATGATTGGTCCTTCGTCGTAGGCTTTGTTGTCGCCGTTGTGGCCTATGCATTTGCTCCATATCCGTACAACACTATTATAATGATGTTGTACTTAGTGCTATTGCTACTTAGAATATTTGGGTTAAAACCAAAGGCTTCTGGTCACATATTTAATAAGGCAACTGGCGAGCCGTTGTCATTTGCCATAGTTAGAGTTTTAATTCCTGGCTCAAACGTGGTTGTCGCCTCTAAGCCAGCTGATAAATATGGAAGATATTATTGCCTAGTTTCCCCTGGGGAGTATTACGTGAAAATAGAAAGAAAGAACAAAGACGGATCTTACTCTTTGGCCTATACCTCGCCGGTTATAAACATGAAGAAGAAGGGTATTATTAAACAAAGCTTTAAAGTATAAAATGTCTTTATTAATTTCACTTTTATCAGTTTTACTCTTATTGATGGTTTTTAAGTTGTTTTTAGACAAGACAAGGGGGCTAGAGAAAATTAATACTGGGGTTATGCATGTTTTAGAAAAATCAGAGGAGAATAGGCTGGCCTCTGAAGAGCTGATAAATAAGATTATGTTAATGATTGATGACCTGCCCGAGGGCATTATAATAATAAACAAAAAGAATGAAATCTCTATTATAAACAGTAGGGCAGAAAAGTTTTTGGGCGTAGACAGAAGACAGCTTCTAAACAAATCGATTTTAGAACTTGGAAATGTTTCGGGCGTTAAAAAAATAGTTTTTCCGGTATTGTTTAATTTTAAGGGGGCACACAAAGAAGAAATTGAGGTGAGGAAAAATTTTATTTTAGAATTACTTATAGAGCCGTTGGTGCCAGGCAAAAATAATACGGCTAAACTAATTATCTTGCATGACATTACAAAGACAAAAATGGCACAGGCAGAAAAAAATAAATTTGTTTCTATTGTGGCTCATCAACTGAAATCGCCATTGGCTAGCACAAGGTTGTCTTTAAAAGTGTTGCTTAATGACGAGTTTGGCAAGCTAAGCAGACAACAAAAAGATATTTTAGAGAAAACAAGGATAAACAACGAATCGCTAATTTATTTAGTTGAAGACCTATTGAAAGAAGCACAGGCAGATGGAATTGGTAGGTCCGATAACCGAGCCCCAATTAATTTAGAAGAATTAGTTTTGCCAATTGCTGATTTTTATAGAGAAGAAACAAAAAGGAAAAAGATTAGCTTAAAACTTATCAAATCAAACAAAAAGTTGCCGGAAGTTTTGGCCGACCCAGAAAAAATAAAAATGGTTGTGCAAAACCTGATTGATAACGCAATAAAGTACACGCCCGTAAATGGAAAAATAGAAATTAATATGGTTGCGGGGAAAGGAGATGTTGAGTTTTCTGTAAGGGATTCTGGCATAGGAATACCAGATGACCAGAAAGATAAAATATTTTCACGGTTTTCTAGGGCCACAAACGTATTTAAAGCAAAAGTATCCGGATCTGGCTTGGGCTTGGCCATTGCTAAAGATATAATTGAAAAGAGCCATGGTAAAATATGGTTTGAGTCAACCGAAAATGAGGGTAGCGCATTCTTTTTCAGTTTGCCCATTGTTGGCAATTAATAGTATAATAAAATAATCATTTAATTTACAAAAAAACAACTATGGAAAAAAATGTTTTGATAATAGAAGACGACGAGTTTTTTAGAGAATTGGTTTCAAAAAATCTTTCGTCTAATGGTTTTGGAGTGTTGGGGGCGATTGACGGAGAGAAGGGTGTTGAAAAAGCCAAAGAATCTAAGCCAGATTTAATATTGTTAGACCTTTTGCTGCCCAATCTAAGTGGCTTCGAGGTTTTGTCTGCATTAAAACAAAATTCCGACACATCATCTATCCCTGTTATTATTTTGTCTAACCTTAGCTCTAAGGAAGACATTGAAAAAGGATTAAAACTTGGGGCCTCTGATTTTTTGATTAAGTCGCAATTTGCCTCAGAAGAAATTATCGAAAAAATAAAAAGTTTTATTAAATAAATTTTAAAAAATAAAAACATGGAAAAAACAAAACTAAAGTTTTTTAGTATTTTTGCATTTTTTTGTGTTTTATCATTAGGTATTGGGACGCTTCCAGTTGTAGCCGCTCCAAAAATTACTGCGCCCACAATAACAGTGAGTTCTGCAACCAATGTTTTGTCGGCAACAGCCACCATAAACGGCAGGGTCACGGCAACCGGCGGAGAAAATCCGGTTGTTATAATGTATTTTGGAAAAACTGATGGTGGTCAATTGCCCGAAAAGTGGGATAAAAATTACGATATGGGGAGCCAGGGAACAACAGCTTTCTTTAAAAACCTTGCAGACTTAATTCCTGGTACTAAATATTATTTTTCTGCTAGGGCAACTAATAGCATTGGCACATCTTGGCCAAAGGCATCTGTAAGCTTTACAACAAAGGCGGCCCTGTCAACTGTTAAAATTAGTGTAGCGACCGACGTTACTACAACCACGGCCACTTTAAACGGAGAGGTTTTATCGACTGGCGGAGCTAACCCAGCAGTTACCTTATATTGGGGTGCCGCTGATGAGGCTGGACAAGTGCCAGCAAAATGGGCAAAAAGCGCCGCACTTCCAGCACAAGGAGCAGCTTTCTTTTTAAAAAATATTACTGGGCTGACTCCTGGTACAAAATATTATTTTACAGCTAAAGCGGTTAATGCTGCCGGAACAGCATGGCCAGCAGAGCCCTTGAGCTTTACCACCTTGGTGGCTTTGCCGGTGATTTCTATCAGCGCTGCTACAAATGTTGTTTCAGCTTTTCCAATTGTATTAGACAAGGTAAATATTGGTGACACGGGAAGCGAATCAACACACTCGATGTCTGGTTGGAGCATTGCAAATATTCCTGGTGGATATGGTGGAAAAGATGACGGTACATATCGTCAGGTAGTTGAGGGCGCGCAATGCAATGACAGTGGTCGAGATGCTTCTTTTGTGCTAAACGCTGGAACAGGAGCTGCTAATACGCTAAAATTGCGACACCTAAATGGCATAAGCAATTCGGATGGGTTTGAAGTTTATGTAAATGACACCCTTTTAGGTAAATATGCTACCGTGCAAACAAAAAAAGAATATTGGGTTACAGATGATTATGCATTAAATAATTTAACCGGGAATTTAGTAGTCAGAATACACGCCACAGATGCGCTTTGGGCACAATGTTCTAAATATGGCCAGGTTGCTTTTTCTTGGGCAGAAATTTCGGCGGTAACAAGGGGCACATTGAACGGAAAAGTTGCTTCTGTTGGCGGAGAAAAGCCTAGCGTTACTATGTATTTTGGCACAACCGACGGCGGGAAGGTTCCAGAAAAGTGGGATCGCTATTTTGATCTTGGTGCGCAAGGGGTGGCAACTTTTTCAAAAAATGTAACAGATTTAAACCCCGGAACAAAATACTTTTTTACAGCGAAGGCAACTAACTCGGCTGGAACGGTATGGCCAAAAACATCTTTGAGTTTTACTACAAAGAGCGTTTTACCAGCTATCAATATTAAGGCCGCATCTGACTTAACAACAACGACAGTTGTGCTTGGTGGAGACGTCACAGCAACCGGTGGGGCCAACCCAACGGTTACTTTTTATTGGGGCACAACTGACGGGGGGCAGAATTCAAAAAACTGGGCAAAGGGCTCGGCTCCAACAAGTCCAACCCAGCCACAAGGGATAGCGTCTTTTTCAAAGAATGTCACTGGCTTAACTCCCGGAACTAAATATTATTTTGCAGCTAAGGCAACCAACACGGCCGGAACTTCATGGTCAACACCTTCTTTGAGTTTTACTACCCAGGTTGCTTTTCCGGCGTTAACCATAAGTGCTGCAACTAACGTAAAATCAGACATTGCCACATTAAACGGGAAAATCACGGTTACTGGTGGTCAAAATCCGGTTACTACTTTTTATTGGGGCACAACCGACGGTGGGCAAGTCGCCGACAAATGGGATAAAAGCCTTACGATTGCAGATTCAGACCAGCCTCAAGGGGTTTCTGCGTTCCTGCAAAATGTGACTGGTTTAAATCCAGGGACTAAATATTATTTTACGGCTAAAGCCACAAACTCTGCCGGGACAGCATGGGCAAAAGCATCTTTAAGTTTTACAACTTTGGCTCCATCGACGGTTGCTCTTGCATCTGCAACTAAAATTACAACTGCTACTGCTACAATAAACGGTAAAATTTCATCAACCGGCGGAGACAATCCTAGTGTCATTATGTATTGGGGCAAAACTGATGGTGGGCAGGTGGCAGAAAATTGGGATTTTAGCTCAATCCCAACTAGTCCTGCTCAACCTCAAAAGGCAGCTAGCTTTTTAAAGGATATTGCGGGGCTAGATCCATCTACTAAATACTATTTTACAGCCAAGGCGACAAATAGCATTGGAGACGGTTGGCCAAAAGCCTCACTAAGTTTTACAACGTCCGCACTCGCCATACCAACAGTTGCCATAAACGCCGCTAATAATGTGGTGTCGACTTCAGCTACAATAAACGGAAGCATTGTTGCCATCGGTAAGGCAAAACCTTCGGTTACTATATATTGGGGCACAACCGACGGAGGCCAGGTTGCAAATAATTGGGAGCACAATTCTACGCCCACTAGCCCAACCCAGCCCCAGGCAGCAGCTTCTTTCTTAAAAAATCTTATAGGGCTTAACCCGGGGACTAAATACTATTTTACTGCTAAGGCAACAAATAGTTCTGGTGATGCGTGGCCAAAAGTTTCTTTAAGTTTTACTACTCTATCTTCTCCAACAGTTATTTTGGGCAACGTAACAAACGTGACGTCGTTAGGTGCAACCTTGGGGGGTGAAATAACAGCCACGGGAGGAGTTAATCCAACAGTTATCATGTATTGGGGCACAACTGACGGGGATCAAGTCCCTGGCAAGTGGGATCATAGTTTTGCGCCAACTAGCCCAACCCAGCCCCAGGGAGTGGACAGCTTTTATGAAGATGTTACCGATTTAAAACCAGATACAAAATATTATTTTTCTGCTAGTGCGACTAATAGCGTTGGCACCAGTTGGCCAGAAGCCTCTGCTAGTTTTACAACGCCGGCCTTAGCAGCTTCTAAAATAACAATAAGTGCTGTGACCCATTTGACTTCATCTAGCGCAACATTAAATGGGAGTATAGCGTCCGTAAGTGGAGGCAATCCAACGGTTACTATGTATTGGGGCACAACCGACGGAGGCCAGACGCCAGAGAATTGGGACTATAGGTTTGCTCCAACAACCCCGTTACAACCACAGGGGGTAGGAGATTTTTCTAAGGATGTTACTAATTTAATAGCTGGAACTAAGTATTATTTTACAGCCAAAGCAACTAACTTGGCTGGCGATAGCTGGCCAGCAGAGTCGCTAGATTTTACGCCTACCTCCGATAAAGCTGGTGGCACGGAAGTTGCTACTTATGTTTTAACCATAACTCCGAACAACGGCATAGCTATGGGAAGCTCTTTCTCTTCAACATATAATGTTGGGTCTATAGTAACCTTCACTGCAATTCCTACAATTGGTTATGTGTTTGATCATTGGTCTGGCGACATGACTGGTGATGTTAACCCAATAAACATAACCATGGACGGAGACAAGTCTATAATTGCTAATTTCGTGCCGGCCACTCCATCGCTCAATATTAATCTTGGAGATGCGGCGGCGTCTTTTCTGTCAAGGGCTTGGATTTTTGTAAAAAATGTTTTTACATTTGATTTCTAAAGATAACTAAAACAAAAAAGCGCGGGGTACCCTTTGGGTCCGCGCTTTTTTGTTTATGAGATTCGGGCTGCTGGGAATTGAACCCAGTCTACATCCACCCCATGGACGCGTACTGCCGGCATACTCCAGCCCGCAATTACTCCCTTGGTTATTTAATCTTATTTGTTCTTTTGATGCATTTAGCGCAAGCTAAAACTCTTTTACCAGAAGGTAATCTAAGCCATTGAAGATTTGGATATTTTCTTACCCTAGCTGTTGGATTGTATTTTCCTCTTAATTTTACAAGAGTCACACCCATTGCTGAATGCTTTTTACAGATTGTACAAATTTTTTCTGCCATAGTATATTTTATTAGATTAAAGATGATATTATATTAGCATTAATATATATATTTTGCAAGAACTGAGAATATAATGTAATATATATAGAAGGAACATATGTTTACAGCAACAGCTATTACAATTTTCTCTTTGATCGTTTTACTTTTTTCGGTAATAATCCACGAATTAGCTCACGGCTACGTTGCTTATTCTATGGGAGACCCTACCGCAAAGTATGAGGGCAGGCTTACTCTAAATCCAATAAAACACCTAGACCCATTTGGATCTGTAATTTTGCCCTTGCTATTGCTGTTGGCTACAGCTGGGCAGGGGCCAATATTTGGTTGGGCAAAACCTGTTCCGGTAAATCCTTATAATTTTAAAGATCAAAAGTGGGGAACCCTTAAGGTTGCTATCGTGGGGCCGGCAACAAATTTTGGTATTGCCATAATATTTGGATTGTTCATAAGATTTTTTAGTTTCCCAGAAATAGCCCCATTTATTCAATTATTGGGCATTATAGTTTTTTATAATTTTTTGTGGGGAATATTTAATTTAGTTCCAATACCTCCGCTCGACGGATCTTGGATTTTGTTTAGGTTGTTGCCACAAGGCCCAGCTAGTTCGTGGGTTAAGCTAAAATTTCTTTTGCAACAGTATGGATTGTATATTTTAATTTTTTTCATATTTTTTGGAGGTTTCACGGGATTGGGCATTATGGCTCAATTTCTATATAATTTAGTTACAGGGGCAGGTTTTCCGCTTTGGTAATAAAAAGTGTTGACACGGTAATAATTATTTGCTAATATAGTTATTACATGAGCGCAAGGCGCTTTTAATTTTATTCTATAATGCCAACAATACATCAACTAATAAAAAGAAATAGAAAACCAATAAAAAAACGCAAGAAAACAGTTGCTTTGGATTTTGGTTTTAACGTTTTAAGAAACAGACCATCAAGCTATCACTCACCATTTAAGAGGGGAGTGTGCATTAAAGTTTTTACTCAAACACCTAAAAAACCAAACTCAGCTTTAAGAAAAGTTGCCAGGGTAAAATTATCAAATGGAATGGAGGTTACAGCATATATTCCAGGAGAAGGACACAATTTACAAGAGCACTCAATTGTTTTAATAAGAGGCGGAAGAGTTAAAGACTTACCAGGAGTTAGATATCACATTGTCAGAGGAATTTTGGATACTGCCGGAGTTGAAAACAGAAAACAAGAAAGATCAAAATACGGAACTAAAAAAGCCAAGTAATATACACATATATATAGAAAACTATGCGAAGAGCTTATAAAAAACATAAAATAGCGCCAGATGGAGTTTATAATGATGTGGTTGTCGCCCAATTTATAAACAAGGTCATGAAGGGTGGTAAAAAAACAATTGCTCAAAAGATTGTTTATGGAGCTTTTGACATAATCAGAGAAAAAACCAAAAAGGAGCCAATGGAGATTTTTAGACTAGCCATTGAAAACGCTTCGCCACTTTTGGAGGTTAAGCCAAAAAGAGTTGGTGGAGCAACTTATCAGGTTCCTATGGAGGCCCGAGGAGAAAGAAAGCTGGCTTTAGCCACAAGGTGGATTTTAGAAGCAGCAAGAGGGAAAAAGGGTAAGCCAATGGCCGAAAAATTGTCAGAAGAGCTAATTTTAGCTTCAAAGAATGAAGGAAATGCCATGAAGAAGAAAGCAGACACACACAGAATGGCAGAAGCAAACAAAGCCTTCGCTCACTTCGCAAGATAATTATATAAGAATACCAAAACATGAAACTGTTGTTTCATGTTTTGTTTAAAAAATATGCCACGACCAAATCCGTTAGAGACATTAAGAAATATCGGTATTATCGCGCACATCGACGCAGGAAAAACAACTTTCTCTGAGCGTTTGCTTTTTTATACTGGAAAAACGCATAAGATAGGAGAAGTTCACGAAGGAGAAACTACTATGGATTGGATGATCCAAGAGAGGGAGCGTGGCATAACGATTACCTCGGCTGCTACAACAATGTATTGGAAAAATCACCAGATAAACCTTATTGATACCCCTGGTCACATTGACTTTACAGCTGAAGTTCAAAGATCTCTTAGAGTTTTAGACGGCGCCGTTGTAGTTTTTGACGGAGTTGCCGGAGTTGAGCCACAATCAGAAACAGTATGGAGACAGGCAGACAAATATATGGTGCCTCGTGTTTGTTTTGTAAACAAACTAGATAGAATGGGAGCCTCGTTTGAAAAAAGCTTTCAGTCAATTTTAAATAAGTTGACCCCAAATGCAGTTGCAGTTTCAATCCCCATGGGATTAGAAGAAAAACTGGAAGGCGTGATTGATTTAGTAAAGATGAAATCGTTCTATTTTGAGGGTGAGAAAGGAACCCAGATTGTTGAAAAGGATATACCAGAAGAGTGGAAAGCAGAAGCTGAGGTTTGGCACAAAAAAATGATTGAGAGAGTTGCCGGAGAGGACGATTCCTTAACAACAAAATTTTTAGAAGGCAAAGAGATCACAATTGAAGAAATCAAAGCAGTTTTAAGAAAATCGGTTTTAAATTATAAGTTAATCCCTGTTTTTTGTGGTTCTGCCTTAAAAAATAAAGGAGTTCAAACAATTTTGGACGCAGTCGTTGAATTATTGCCTTCGCCATTAGATTTGCCATCACAGAAGGGAATTGATCCTAAGACTGGGGCCCCAATAGAGAAAAAAGCATCTGACACAGAGCCATTTTCAGCCCTAGTGTTTAAAATCGCCGCAGATCCATTTGTTGGGACATTGACCTATTTTAGAGTCTATTCTGGTGTCCTAACAAAGGGTTCATATGTTTTAAACGCAAACACAGGAGAGCAAGAGAGAATTTCTAGAATTTTAAGAATGCACGCAGACGAAAGAGCCGAACTCGACGTTATTTATGCTGGAGAAATTGGAGCAACAGTTGGATTAAAGGGCACAAGCACCGGTCACACATTGTGCGACAAAGACCATCCTGTTATTCTTGAAAAAATTGTATTTCCAGAGCCAGTTATCGGAATTAGGGTTGAGCCAAAAACAAAAGTTGATCAAGAGAAGCTTATCATGTCTATTAGAAAGCTTACTGAAGAAGACCCAACCTTTAGAATTAAAGAAGACCAAGAAACTGGAGAAACAATCATTTCTGGTATGGGAGAATTGCACCTAGATATTATTGCAGACAGACTAAGAAGAGAATTTCACGTTGAAGCTAATTATGGAAAACCTCAGGTAGCTTATAGAGAAACAATTACTGCTGAAGCTAATGGTGAAGAAAAATATGCCAGACAGTCTGGAGGTAAGGGACAATATGGTCACGTTTTGCTTACAGTAAAGCCTAAAGAGAGAGGAGCAGGGTTTGAATTTATTGACGAAATTAAAGGAGGCGCCATTCCAAAAGAATTTATTAAACCAGTTGAGAAGGGAGTTGTAGAGGCAATGGATAAGGGAGTTGTTGCGGGTTACCCAATGGTGGACGTTGAAGTTACTCTTTATGACGGATCTTTCCACGAAGTTGACTCTTCAGAGTTTGCCTTTAAAATTGCGGGTTCGATGGCTTTTCAAAAAGCCGCAAAGGCAGCCAAGCCTGTTATTCTAGAGCCAGTTATGAAAATGGAAGTTATTACTCCTGAAGATTTTTTCGGACAAGTTATTTCTGACTTAAGCTCGAGACGTGGAAAAATTGAAGAAACATCAGAAAGGGTTGGAATGAAGGTAATTGATGCCTCGGTTCCATTGTCGGAAACATTTGGATATGCAACATCTATTAGGTCGTTAACCGAGGGAAGAGCATCGTTTACCATGGAATTTGATAGGTATGAACCAGTCCCAGGCAACATTGCACAAGAGATTGTTGACGGCAAGAGGAAATAATAATATAATATATTCGTATAGAGCTTGACTATTTGTCAAAACAATAATAAACTAAATAGTATTAAAAAGTAATTAAATCCCATGCACCTGGTAATGGTGCGGAGGAAAAATAAAAAATGGCAACAGAAAAATTTGAGAGGTCCAAACCTCACGTAAACATTGGTACCATCGGTCACGTTGATCATGGAAAAACCACATTGTCAGCTGCGATTTTGAAAGTGTCAAAAATGAGAGGCTTTAAGTCCTCTGATAAAGGCGTTGATCAAATTGATGCATCACCTGAAGAAAAGGCAAGAGGGGTGACAATCTCTATTACACACTTGGAATATGAGACCCCAAAGAGACACTATGCACACATCGACTGCCCAGGACACGCTGACTATATTAAAAACATGATTACGGGTGCCGCTCAAATGGACGGTGGAATACTATTGGTTTCTGCCCCAGACGGCCCTATGCCTCAGACAAAAGAGCACATTCTTTTGGCGAGACAGGTAGGTCTCCCATCATTGGTTGTGTTCATGAACAAATGCGATATGGTTGATGATCCAGAAATTTTGGATTTGGTTGAATCAGAAGTTCGTGAATTGTTAAAGAAAAACGGATTCCCAGGAGATGAAACACCAATAATCAGAGGTTCTGCTACAAAGGCATTAGAAGCAACTACACTTGAAGATGCAGCAGTAAAACCAATTATTGAATTATTGGATGCTTGCGACAACTACATTCCAGAGCCAGTAAGAGAATTAGACAAACCATTCGCAATGGCTATCGAAGACGTCTTCTCAATTGAAGGAAGAGGAACAGTTGCAACCGGAAGAATTTCCAGAGGAGTTGTTAAGCCAAACGACGATGTCGAAATTGTCGGTATTAGGCCAACACAAAAAACCGTTGTTGTCTCAGTAGAAATGTTTCAGAAGTCTTTGGATCAAGGAAATGCCGGAGATAACGTTGGAATTTTGCTAAGAGGTTTAAAGAAAGAAGACATTGAGAGAGGACAAGTTATTGCAAAACCAGGTTCGATTACTCCTCATACAGAGTTTCAAGCCGAGGTTTATGTATTGTCTAAAGATGAAGGAGGAAGACACACTCCATTTTTCTCTGGATATAAGCCACAATTGTATATTGGAACATCTGATATCACAGGAGACGTAACTTTGCCAGCTGGCACAGAAATGGTTATGCCTGGAGACACAGCATCTTTCCTTGTTAAATTGATTGCTCCGATTGCTTTGGAGGAAAAGGGTAAATTTGCTATTAGAGAAGGAGGAAAAACAGTCGGATCGGGCGTAGTAACAAAGATAATCAAATAGAAATGCCTGCCACAAAAAAACCAGTTGTAAAAAAATCTGTTAAGAAAGAAGAAGTTAAAGCCCCGGAAGCGGGGCTTAAACTTCGCATAAAGCTGAAGGCCTACGACCACAAAATAATTGATAATTCTGCAAAGCAGATAATCGATATAGCAAATAGATATGGAGCCGAGGTTTTGGGGCCAGTGCCACTGCCGACAGAAATTTTGAAATATACTGTAAACAGGTCAAGCTTTGTGCACAAGAACGCCAGAGAGCAGTTTGAGATGAGAG
>Ga0247841_10008415_pt1 | contig 14875 bp, 11 predicted proteins | sample LaCruzMarch2015__2_FD_192410 | JGI IMG/M metagenome (GOLD analysis project Ga0247841, IMG submission 192410) | Freshwater microbial communities from meromictic Lake La Cruz, Castile-La Mancha, Spain - LaCruzMarch2015_18m | ecosystem: Environmental > Aquatic > Freshwater > Lake | place: Spain...
AGGCACGTGCCTCCTCGGCCCTTTGTTTGTAATCATCAGGAATTGGAATTTCCACCTGTTCAAGTTCCCGGAAACTGTATGCCTTCCTTTCAATGACATCGATGATCCCTTCGAAATGCTCCTCGGCGCCGATCGGAACCTGAAATGGAACGGCATTGGCATCAAGGTACTTATTCATCTGGGCAACCACCGCGGGGAAATCGGCTCCTGTGCGATCCATTTTGTTAATGAAGGCAAAACGGGGTACCCGGTATCGATCAGCCTGATTCCAAACAGTTTCGCTCTGGGGCTCAACACCGCCCACGGCACAGAAAACAGCAACCATCCCGTCAATGACACGCAATGATCGCTCCACCTCAACAGTAAAATCAACATGTCCTGGTGTATCGATCAGGTTGATCTGGTGCCCTTTCCAGGCACAGGTTATGGCTGCGGAGGCTATTGTGATCCCGCGTTCCTGCTCCTGTTTCATGAAGTCCATGGTGGCTTGTCCGTCATGGACTTCGCCCATCTTTCGGTTGGTACCCGTGAAGAAAAGAATACGCTCAGTCACAGTCGTCTTGCCTGCATCAATGTGCGCGGCAATACCGATATTTCTCAATTTATTTAATGGCATGTCAGGGTATTTTTTGGGGGTGCAAAATTACAATAAATTTCTGATTTACAGCTTAAACCCTATCATTATTTTTGTTTGGGTCATAAAAATGAACCCGAAAGCCATGTTGAAGAAGTCAAACGGATTGATGGCGAATTGCCTGATGTAAAAGAATACCGGAATGGTTTCGGTCTGTTTGCTATCTGGTATTTTTGCGCACAGTCTGTTTGGAGGGAGAGTTAACCGGATCCACAGCTTTTTTATCGGTTTGGGTCGAAGCCGTTCTATTTTTTAACTCCAGCGCCCTTGAAAAATCAGCCACAGAACCCTGAAGATCTCCACTGGCTTTTTTCGCAAATCCACGGTAATAATAGGCATCCCCAAAGTCGGGCTGAACCTGAATGGCGGTGTTGAAATCCTCCAGTGCACGGTCAAACCACTCCATTTTCAGGTAAACAATTCCACGATTGCAATAGGGAACAAGCAACCGGGCATTTTTATGAATGGCCTTAGAGAGATCAGAAATCGACTTGGGATACTTTTCCATAAAGGCATAAAGACAACCCCGGTTGTTGCAGGCAGAGGCATGACGAGGGATCTTTGCAAGCAACATATTGTAGGCATTCATGGCCTGTTTGTAATCGCCCGAAAGACGGTACATGTATCCCATATTCAACAGCACCAAACTGTCAGCTTTTTTATCAATTTCACGGACCCTCAGGAACTGGTTGATCGATTTGGCATATCGGGCGAGATTAAAACAATAAACGCCATAGTTATAAAAAGCATCATAAAAATCTTTGTCTTTTGTGGAATATCCAAACAAAGCATCAATGAGAGCCGTATCCTGCGGAGTATGAATGGCCTCATTGGTTCCCATCAGGTAGGAACCATAAGTATTTTCTTTGACATAGGGAGTGTTTTCCCAAAATTCAGCCTTTTTTAATTCGCTTACAGGCACCTTCATGGCTTTGCTGTACATGGTCAGAATGCTGTCGGGCATGTTCAGCTGCATGAATGCAATGCCAAGGTAAAGATTACATAGCGGCCGTGAAACAGTCGAATCATCCAGGGCTTTCTTAAAATCAGTAATGGCCTCCGGATACATTCCCTGCCGGAGAAAACTAACCCCCCGGTAAAAATGTACAAAGCCAACGGTGTTCCCTTTCGGAAAGAGATCATCTTTATTCCGGTCGGCAATTGAGGTATAATCGGTTTGATAAACAATATTGGAGATCTCCCGAAGTTCAAGAGTCTGACACGTGGCATGGCTAAAAAAAAGGACGACACTAAAGAGAAGCGTCAGATGTATTCTTTTCATTGATGTAGATTTGAAAAGATTAATTTTTAGTCAAATGTAGAAAAAAATTCAAGGAGATTACCTTGTATTCCAGTAATTTTACCAATGGCTTTTACACAAAAAATCCATATGTATGTCCATCCGGTTTAAAACACGCGAATTACTCCTGTTCATCCTGATCGCACTGGCTATTTACATTGTCATAATTCTTGGATTCGGCTATGTCTATTTCGTTACCGGTAGCATCGGCTTAACGCCCTATTCCCGGCCATTTACCGAAACCATCGATTACGAAAAAGCGGTCTATTTCAGCATTGTGTCCTTTCATACCATCGGTTTCGGCGATATTCACCCGACTACTGATCTTGGGCGTCAGATTGTCATTATCCAATCCACTATCTCCTTATTTTTCACCTCTATTTTTTCCGGTTTTCTGGTCTATTTTGTCATCAAACGTCCCAGGGATATTTTCACCACCCGGAAGGTCTATATCCGTCGCCGGAAAAATCATTTCTATCTTTCCATCCGCCTGGGAAATAAGGGACGCGACATCATTGACCTGAAAAGTAAATTCGAAGCATGGACCATTGAAAACAATACCCGTGTCCGCGCTTACCGCGGCGAAGAAGAGCTTCCCGATCTGGAGAAGATCCTGTACTTCGATATTAACCTGGATGATCCGCTCCAGGCAAACCTGAAACATGCAATCCGGGACGCACTGAACAATGGATCATTATTGCACATGAAGTTTTCTTTCATTGGCAATGATATTAAAACCGGCGAACAGGTTGCCTATGCCAAGTACTATGATTCACGGCACCTGAGTTTTGGCTCAACCTTCCTTAATGTATACTCGTGGGATGTCAATGGCCGTCGTAAGAATTTCCACTGGGCCAATTTTGAACGGATAGAAGAGATGAATAAAACCACCATTGATCAATTTCTTTTGGATCAGTCCCATTGAAATGTCGGCAAAACCAAAGCACTCACCGTACATTCTTGAGTCTATAACGATTTGATGTTGCCTTATACAGGAAAACTGCCCATTCCCACGTTAATAATGTAACGTTTTTGGAGAAAATCAGTCTAATGTTCCAAATGCTGCCATAGAACTTTGCCAATGATTAAAATCAGGAATATTCACAAATCGTACACGATGGGGCAAAACAGCCTTCATGTTTTGAAAGGGATCGACCTTGAAATCGAAGCAGGTGAAATGATCTCTGTCATGGGAGCTTCCGGCTCCGGGAAATCGACCCTGTTAAATATCCTGGGAATCCTCGATAATTTTGATGAAGGCGAATATTTTCTGAATGGTACAAAAATTAAAAAGCTCAACGAACGAAAAGCTGCCCAGCTTCGCAACAAGATGCTTGGTTTCGTATTTCAGTCGTTTAACCTTATCTCTTTTAAAAATGCGGTAGAAAATGTGGCCATGCCGCTCTATTACCAGAATGTAAGCCGGAAAAAACGGAACCAAACGGCCATGGAGTACCTTGACCGGATGGGGCTGAAAGAATGGGCTCATCATCTTCCCAGTGAATTGTCGGGAGGACAAAAGCAACGTGTGGCCATTGCCCGGGCATTGATCACCAACCCGAAGGTCATACTGGCCGATGAACCCACCGGCGCACTCGACTCGGTAACCTCCCTTGAGATGATGGACCAATTGCAGGAAATCAATAAAACCGGCATAACCATGATCATCGTTACCCATGAACACGACATCGCTGCCCGCACCCAGAAGACGATCCGCATAACCGATGGACTAATCACCGACATCATCAGGAATTAAGAAGCAAGATGTTCGAAATCGACAAATGGCAGGAGATCTATAGCACGGTGAGCAAGAATAAGCTTCGCACCTTCCTCACCGGTTTCAGCGTTGCCTGGGGGATCTTCATGCTGATCATCCTGCTGGGATCAGGGAAAGGTCTGGAAAACGGAGTGAAAGAAAACTTTAAAGGCGGCGCCACCAATGGAGTTTGGATCAGCAGTGGCATGACCAGCATGCAATACAAGGGTCTGAAAATCGGCCGGCCGATCAAATTCACCAACGAAGATTATAAAGTACTTAAAACTAACGTTAAAGGGCATGATAAGATATCTGCCCGCCTTTTCCTGGGGAATAATTTGACCTCCTATAAAAACGAATACGGCTCCTTTTTCCTCTCTCCCTGTCATCCCGATTATGGTTTTATCAAGGAGATTACCGTACTTCAGGGAAGATTTCTGAATGTCATCGACATCAACGAATTCAGGAAAGTTGCTGCCATCGGTGAAAAAGTCAAGGCAGCATTGTTTAAGGGCACCGATACTGTCGCGCTTGGGAAATACATTAAAATAAATGGGGTCTTATTCAAGGTGATTGGGGTCTTCCGCGATTACAGCCGCAATGACGATGAGCAGCGACGTATTTATATCCCTATTTCTACCGCGCAACGGGTGTTCAATGGAGAAAATGTGATCAACCAGATCTCCTTTACCACCGGGGATGCAACACCGGAAGAGGCAGATGCAATGGTGAAAACAGCCCGTTCCACCCTTTCTGATATGCATACTTTTAATCCTGACGATAACCAGGCCGTGAATATCTGGAATAAAAGTGAAGATGTACGCAGATTTAATTCACTTTTTGCAGGCATCCGGATGTTTATATGGATTATCGGCATCGGAACCATCATCGCAGGGGTAGTCGGCGTGAGCAACATCATGATGATCGTGGTGAAAGAACGAACCAAAGAAATCGGCATCCGGAAAGCCCTTGGCGCAACCCCCTATTCCATCATTGCCCTTATCCTGCAGGAAGCCATCATCATTACGGGTTTTGCCGGTTACATTGGCCTGGTTCTGGGTGTTGGATTACTGGAACTGATCTCGAAAAATATCCCTGCCTCCGAATTTTTTAAGAATCCCGAAGCAGATTTCTCCCTGGCCATTGGAGCAACCGTTTTATTGATCATTGCCGGTGCGATTGCAGGATTCGTCCCTGCCATGAAAGCTGCCCAGGTAAAACCGGTAGAGGCCCTCAGGGACGAATAATATTGATAACTTTTGACTTTATAACATGTTTGATCTGGACCGTTGGCAAGAAATTTATCACGTTCTGAGGAAGAATAAACTCAGAACATTCCTGACAGCCTTTGGCGTTTTTTGGGGGATATTCATGCTCGTGATCATGCTGGGCTCAGGAAACGGATTGGAAAACGGGGTAACCCAGAATTTTGGAGATATGGCCACCAACAGCGTTTTCATCTGGACCCAACAAACAACCGTCCCCTACAAAGGTTTCCCGAGAGGCCGGCGATTTTTCTATGAAAATGCCGATGCACAGGCGCTACGCGACAATATTCCCGAAATTAAATACATTGCCCCACGCATCCGTGGCGGAGGTTTTCGACAGGGGAATAACGTCATCCGTGGCTTAAAATCCGGACTTTTCAACATCATGGGAGAATATCCTACCCTGAACATGATCGATCCGGTCAACATTCAGGAGGGACGATACATCAATGACTTTGATATCCAGGAAAAAAGAAAGGTTGTCGTTGTCGGTACGCGGGTTGTGGATCAGTTGTTTATAAAGGAAGAAAAGGCCATGAATCAATACATCCAGATCCAGGGTGTTTATTTTAAGATCGTGGGCATCATGAAATCGAAACGCAACGGTGAACATGCCAACGAGGAGAACCTGAACATCGTCATGCCCTTTACTACCCTGCAAAAAACTTACAACTACGGAAATGTAGTGGGATTCTTTGCCATTACCTCAAAAGAGGGAATCCCTGTGAAGGTGGTGGAAGATAAAGCAATCGAGTTGTTGAAAAAGCGGCATTTCGTTGCCCCTGCCGATGAAATGGCCATCGGTCATTTTAACCTGGAAAAGGAGTTTATACAAATGCAAGGCCTGTTTGGCGGAATACGCGGATTGGTTTGGATTGTCGGGATAGGAACCCTGCTGGCCGGCATCATCGGGGTAAGCAACATCATGCTGGTCGTCGTCAAAGAACGCACAAAAGAGATCGGCATCCAGCGGGCTCTGGGAGCAACCCCAAGGATCATTATCACGCAGATCATTACTGAATCTGTGGTGTTGACAACCTTTGCAGGGTATTTCGGCCTGGTCGTTGGTGTCGGGCTGCTTGAATTGATCAATTACCTGCTTGAAAAATCGGGGGCCGATACCGAAATGTTTGTTCATCCCGGTGTAAATTTCAATGTAGCCATAACCGCGTTGACTATCCTTATAATTTCCGGTGCACTGGCAGGACTCATCCCTGCAAAACGAGCCGTTTCCGTGAAACCCATCGATGCTTTGAGATACGAACAATAAATATTGAGTTTAAAAGAAAAACGATAATCCAGAAAAGGATAATAACATTACAACCATGAAAAAAATCTTAAAAATTTCTGTTTTGGTGATCATTCTTGCTGCATTTGTGTTCACCATCTATTACCTGTACAACAAATCAAAGGAGAAGCCGGTTGTCTTTGTTACTGAAACACCCTTTAAGACCAATATAATCAAAAAAACTGTTGCCACTGGTTCTGTAATCCCACGCAAAGAGATCGAAATAAAACCTCAGGTGTCGGGTATTGTAGAAGAAATATATGTAGAAGCAGGGAAAAGTGTTAAAAACGGGGACGTCATTGCCAAAATCCGGATCATTCCCGACCTGGTGAACCTGAATAACGCTGAAGGACGGCTCGAACGGGCAAAAATTGCCTATGATGACGCCAAATTGAATTTCGACCGGAAAGAAAAGCTTTTCAAACAGGGGGTCATTGCTGAAGCCGAATACCAAACAGCACAGGTAACATTCAGAAATGCCAATCAGGAGGTCAATGCCTCTGAAGCCAACCTTGAACTGATCCGCGAAGGGGTCAATAAAAAATCGGGCAAGGTGACCAATACCCTCATTCGTTCCACCATCAACGGCATGATTCTCGATATCCCCATTAAGGTTGGAAGTTCAGTAATCGAAGCAAATAATTTCAATGCCGGAACCACCATTGCCTCCATTGCCGACATCGGAGATATGATCTTCCAGGGGAAGGTCGATGAAACGGAGGTAGGTAAAATCAAACCTGGAATGAACCTGCTTCTGACAGTAGGGGCTATCGAAAACGACACTTTCCATGCTACCCTCAAATATATCTCACCGAAAGGAGTAGTGGAAAATGGAGCCGTTCAGTTCGAAATCAAAGCCGATGTCATGCTGAAGGAGGATCAGTTTATCCGTGCCGGTTATAGCGCCAATGCCGATATCGTTCTCCAGAGGGCAGATAGCGTGATGGCGATCAAAGAAAGTCTGCTCCAGTTTGAAAAAGATTCGGCTTATGTCGAAATCGAAACCGCTCCGCAGAAATTCGAAAAGCGCTTCATAAAAACAGGACTCTCCGACGGTATCAATATTCAGATTCTGGGAGGATTAACCCAGAAAGACAAAATCAAAATACCGCAGACTTTGAAATAACAGAAGGTCCGCTTTTTCAGAACCTTTTTACATATCCATGACAATAGGGTGTTGACCCCTTATGGTCATAATAATCCTGGTGATAATCTTCGGCTTTCCAGAAGATTTCCATAGGTTTCAGTTCAGTTACAACGGAATACCCCTTCTCTTTCAATTGAATGATTAACTTTTCCGCAATTTTTTTCTGAGATTCATTCATGTAAAAAACCGCCGAACGGTACTGTTCTCCACGATCCGGTCCCTGGTGATTCCATTGGGTAGGATCATGGATTTCGAAAAACAATTTGCACAGGGTTTCGTAACTGACCTTGGCCGGATCAAATACCACTTGAATGGCTTCATAATGACCGGTAAGACCTGAACAAACCTCTTCATAGGCAGGATTCTCTTTCTTCCCGCCGGTATATCCTACAGCTGTTGAAATTACCCCTTGTTGTTTCTGAAGGTAATATTCCACCCCCCAGAAACACCCACCGGCAAAAATGGCGATTTCGGTTTTTTTCACCTTTTCATCCGGAATGAATTCCAGGGAGATCGAATTTACGCAATGGCGGGTATCCTTTTCCGTAAGCCCTTCCCCCATAAAGACATGGCCAAGGTGTGCACCGCATGAAGCACAAACGATCTCCGTACGCATGCCATCAGAATCGGGAATCCGTTTTACGGCTCCTTTAATTTCATCATCGAAGCTTGGCCATCCGCAATGAGCATCAAATTTATCTTGCGAAAGGTATAAGGCTGCACTGCATCGCTTACAAAAATAGGTGCCGTTCTCATTGAAATTCCAGTACTTGCCGCTGAAAGGAGGCTCTGTTCCTTTATCGATGATGACTGCTTTTTCTTCCGGTGCCAACTCTTTTAAATTCATATTTTTCGGATTATTTTTAACCATACTGTCATTGATCTGAGAACAGCCTGAGGCCGCGATCAATAAGAAAACCAGTATAAACAAGATGTTTTTGGACAACATTAAAAATTAATTTAGTCTTAATAAAGACGAAATATTTTTAATATTAGTACAAAAGAAAGAAAATTTTTCTTAGGAAATCCTACAGAATGAAAATTCGTTCCAGCTTGGAAATTTTTCCGGAAGTAAAACGAACATAGGCGGTTCCCCGGGAAGCTTTACCATCGATATCGAAGGAACGGACCTTTAACCCACCTTTTTGAATCTCATTCAGAAGGGTACGAACTGGTTTTCCGTCACAGGATAACAGTTCAATTTTTACGGTGGTGGTCCCATCCGTATCGTATATTACATTCAATGTTTCAAGTACAGGGTTGGGCATGATTTTTACACGGAAGTTTTCCTGGTTTTTCAGATAGAAGGAACTGTGACATTCATCGGGTGTATTGTCGAATCCTTCGGGGTACATTACATATCTTGGCAATTGACGAACCGGTTTCGGGGGTGTCTTTTTTTCAACAACGGTTTTCACTACAGTTTTTCTGCGACACGGACAATCATCTTCAAGAGCAGTCACACTAAGGAAACTGAGGGAGAAGATTGCGGAAAATAGGATAAATAGCCGGGTTTTCATGGTGTCCTTTTCTGTTTTGTACGGTGCACGGGCTAAAATGGTTGCAATAATCCTTGTTGAATTCGTAAGTGTGACTTTTTTTCAGCATTTTGTAGCTTTCGGGATCATTCAATATACCCTGTTCACCACTTTTTATACCTTTGTCGTTTATCTGAAAGGCAATGAAAAAAATTCTTGGCATGGGCAATGCCCTGGTTGATGTAATGATTTCGCTCGAAAGTGATGGAATCCTTGATATTCTGGCGCTGCCCAAAGGCAGCATGCAGCTGGTCGACAAAGCACGAAGCAATGCTGTTCTTTCCGCGTTAAAAGATTATAAAAAAAGTCAATCGGCCGGAGGCTCAGCTGCCAATACAATACATGGACTGGCCATGCTTGGCGCCAAAACCGGTTATATCGGAGTGGTTGGGGAAGATGAGCTTGGTGGATTTTTCGTGCGTGACCTGATTAATGCCAATGTCGATCCCCACATGATTCATAGCCAGCAGGAAACGGGCAGGGCCATTGCTCTGGTAACCCCGGATTCAGAGCGCACTTTTGCCACTTTCCTGGGGGCCGCTATCGAATTGTCGGCCGATCATCTGTCATCCTCTATGTTCAAGGGATATTCCTATTTTCATATTGAGGGTTACCTGGTACAAAATCATGATCTTATCCTTCGCGCCGTGCAGCTGGCCAAAGAAAACGGACTCATGATTTCACTGGATCTTGCCAGTTACAATGTGGTGGAGGCAAACAGAGACTTTCTGGACAAGATCGTCAGGGATTATGTGGATATACTTTTTGCCAATGAAGAGGAAGCTAAAGCATTTACCGGTCATGAACCGGAAAATGCATTGCACGAAATCGGGAAATTCGTGGAAATAGCCATTGTAAAAACCGGCAGCAAAGGCTCCCTGATAAAAACTGCAGCTGAAACCTGTGAAATCGGCATCATCCCTGTTATGCCCATCGATACCACCGGTGCTGGTGACCTCTATGCCTCCGGTTTCCTTTTTGGACTTGCCAACAATAAGTCCCTTCAACGATGCGGCGAACTTGGTGCCATGCTGGCTGGCAGCGTCATTGAATTCATGGGTTCCAAGATGACTGCCGATCGCTGGAAACAGATCAAAGAACTGATTAATTCTTAATTGATTACCCTTCTTGGTTATTTCCATTTCTTTTCGTATTTTTGCAACCCTTTTTCGAACCTAATAGTTTTCAATCAATTACATTAATCATTTACTGCCATGAAGGTTTACCAGACCAGTGAAATCCGCAACATTGCACTTATCGGAGGTGCTAAAACAGGAAAAACAACCTTGGCCGAAGCAATGTTATTTGAAGGAGGCGTTATCAGCCGCCGTGGATCGGTCGAAGATAAAAACACAGTTTCGGATTACCGTCCGATTGAGCTTGAACGCCAGAATTCTGTTTCTGCATCAATTCTATATACACTCTGGGACAACAAGAAGATCAATATCATTGATACTCCGGGTTTCGACGATTTCTGCGGCGAGGTCATCTCCGCACTCCGCGTAGCCGATACGGCCCTGATGCTGGTAAACGGGCAGAATGGGGTTGAGGTGGGTACCGAAATTACCTGGAGATATTCCAGTAAGGCCAATACGCCTGTCATCTTTGTGGTCAATCACCTCGATCAGGAACATGCCAATTTCGATGAAACGATCCGGCAAATGAAACAACAGTTCGGGAAGAACATCACGCTCATGCAGTATCCTGTTAATGCAGGTTCAGGTTTCAATGCCCTCGTTGACCTCTTGAAAATGAAGATGTATAAATATCCCCAGGGCGGAGGGAAACCTGAAATTTCGGACATTCCTGACGGTGAAAAAGGGAAAGCTGAAGAGATGTATGCCGCCCTCGTGGAGGAACTCGCTTCAAAGGATGAAGCTTTGATGGAAGTTTTCTTCGACAAAGGTACCCTGACTGAGGAACAAATGCAGCAGTCTTTGAAAACCGGTTTGATCAACCGTTCCATTTTCCCCGTTCTTTGTACCTGTGCCAAACAGGATATGGGTGTTGTCCGCTTGCTTGAATTCATTGCCGGCAGTGTTCCTGCTCCAAATGAAATGGCAGGTGTAAAAACGAAAGAGGGCAAGGTTTTAAAATGTAAAAGTTCGGATCCTACCTCTGCATTTATTTTCAAAACATCCATTGAACAACACCTTGGTGAGATCTCCTATTTTAAAGTTTTTGCCGGCGAGATAACAGAAGCGATGGATATGATCAATCCGGTTCGCCAGTCAAAAGAACGCTTGTCTCAACTATTCGTGGTGAATGGGAAAAACCGCGAAAAAGTTGAAAAAATGACAGCCGGTGATATCGGAGCCACGATCAAACTTAAAAATTCCTATACCAACAATACCCTCAATTCCCAGAAGAATGCCGACGACGTAATCGAACCCATTATCTTCCCGGATCCGAAATTCAGAACCGCTGTCAAGGCCAGGAATACCGCCGATGATGAAAAGATCAACAGCATCCTGAATGAACTCGCGAAGATGGATCCCACCTTGCTGATGGGTTATTCGCGCGAACTGAAACAGATGATCCTTCAGGGGCAGGGTGAACTTCATCTGAACCTGGCCAAATGGCACGTTGAAAATCTTGAAAAAATTCCCATTGAGTTCTATGCTCCCCGCATCCCTTATCGTGAAACCATTACCAAATCGGCTAAATCAATGTATCGTCACAAGAAGCAATCAGGCGGTTCAGGTCAATTCGGGGAGGTACACATGATGATCCAGCCTTACCGCGAAGGCATGGCTGAACAAACCGAATTCCCTATCCGCGGCCGCGATGTCATTGAACTCGAATGGGGAGGAAAGTTGCAAATGAACAGTTGCATTGTGGGTGGCGCCATTGATGCACGCTTTCTCCCGGCCATTCTTAAAGGGGTGATGGAAAAAATGGAGGAGGGTCCCCTTACCGGTTCCTATGCTCGCGATATCGTTTTCAATGTATATGATGGAAAAATGCATCCGGTCGATTCCAACGAGATTTCCTTCAAACTGGCCGGACGCAATGCATTTAAAGAGGCCTTTAAAAATGCCGGGCCCAAGATCCTTGAACCGATTTATGATATCGAGGTGATTGTCCCTGAAGATAAGATGGGTGAAGTCATGACCGACCTGCAGGGTCGCCGCGCTGTGATCATGGGGATGGATAGCGAAGGAAATTACCAGAAGATCCTGGCCAAAGTTCCCCTGGCTGAACTGAACCGTTATTCTACTGCACTCAGTTCCATCACCAGCGGCCGTGCTACATACAACATGAAGTTTGCCGAATACAGCCAGGTACCCGGTGATATCCAGGACAAGCTGCTCAAGGCTTACGAAGATCAGGAAAAGGACGAAGAATAAACTTGTTCGAAAAACACGATGCATATGCTGTGCTGAAAGTCCGCGACTTTCGGTTGTTCCTTACCTTTCGTTTTTTTACTACCATCGCCTTCCAGATGCAAAGCATCATCGTGGGATGGCAGATGTATGAGCTGACCAAGGATCCGTTGGCACTTGGCCTGGTTGGTCTGGCCGAAGCCCTTCCGAACATAGCTGTGGCCCTTTTTGCAGGACATGCTGCCGACAAATACAACCGCAAGCGTATCATCGTTTGGTTTACCCTGCTATTTCTTGTCGGAACCCTCTCACTCTTTCTGTTCACCGTCCGGTCACTGGGGATTATCACGGCCCTGGGCGTACTTCCAATCTATTTTGTTGTTGCCATCTCCGGTATTTCGAGGGCATTTCTTTATCCCTCCATCATCGCTTTGATGTCGCAATTGATTCCACGTTATTTGTTTACCAATGCCTCGACATGGAACAGTACCATGTGGCATATTGCTGCCATTACCGGCCCTGCCATTGGGGGATTGGTGTATGGTTTCTTTGGTGTACGCATTGCTTACCTGAGTGTACTTTTCTTTCTGCTGCTTGCCCTTGCTGTGCTGAGCATGGTAAAGAACCGCCCGGCACCGCCTTTGGTTGAAGGAGAGACACTGTTAAACCGGCTTTCATCAGGATTGAAATTTGTTTATAAAAATCAGATCCTGCTCGGCGCCATGTCACTCGATATGTTTGCTGTCCTTTTTGGTGGAGCTGTTGCCATGTTACCCATATTTGCCGCCGAGATACTTAACGTGGGACCACAGGGTTTAGGTTTTCTTCGGGCGGCCCCAATGGTTGGCGCAGTATTCATGTCGCTGGTTCTGGCCTACCGCCCTCCATTGGTTCATGCCGGCCGTTACATGATGATCGGCGTTGCTGGGTTTGGGTTAAGTATGATCTGTTTTGCGCTGTCGCGTAACTTTTACCTCTCCATTGCTTTGCTGATGTTAAGTGGGATGTTCGATAACATCAGCGTGATCATCCGCTCCACTGCCATGCAACTCCTCACCCCCGATGAAATGCGCGGAAGAGTGGCTTCAGTCAACGCGATCTTTATAGGATCCTCCAACGAAATAGGCTCCTTCGAATCGGGGGTCGCCGCAAAACTGATGGGGTTGATCCCCTCTGTTATATTTGGCGGGGTCATGACCCTTGGGATTGTGGGGGTCACTTCGAAAGTAGCTCCCAAGCTGAGGAAATTGAATCTCAGGGAAATTGGGTAATAGGTAACAAAGTGACAAAGTAACAGAGTAACAGGGTAACAGAGTAACAAAGTGACAGAGTAACAAAGTGACAGAGTGATGGGATAGATGCTCAGTGTCTTTGTTCAAGATGTTTGATTAACCCTGCAATTTGTGCCCTTATTCTGTTAGCTTTTCCGACCAATTGAATCATTTCCGGTTCATAAAGATATCGGAGCTTTTCCGCAACGATGATTTGCGTTTCCACTTCGGCTAGGCTGCCCGCTGAAATCCGCAGGAACCTGATAAATTCTCTTTTCTGATTGCTTGCAGCACCTTCGCTGATATTCGATGGGACCGAGATGGCTGCCCTCTTGAGCTGTTGTGTTAATCCAAAGATCTCATCTTTCGGGAATTTTTTTGTAAGACCGTATATATCCGATACCAGCTCAATGCTGTCTTTCCAAGCCCAGGTCTTTATGCGTTTTCATGATCAGGTTTTATCCTTAATCCGGAAAACTTAAAAAAGTAATATGGAAATCTGAGAAAGTTATTAACAAAAAACTTATCCCTTTCACCCAAGATCAAATCACCCACTCTATCACTCTGTTACTCTGTTACTCTGTTACCCTGTTACTCTGTTACTCTGTTACTCTGTTACCCTGTTACCCTGTTACTCTGTTACTCTGTTACTCTGTTACCCTGTTACTCTATCCCCAATTATCAAAGAAACAAATCAATCAACCCCTCATAATCAGACTCCTTCAATTTCATATTTGCCCCGGTGACTTTGTTGATGACCATGGATTCATAAATTGCCTGTCGCTGATCTCCCAGTATGTTCAGGTCAGAGAGATGGGTTGGGCAATTGACGGAGCGGAAAAAGCCCTCAATGCGTTTGATGGAATCATCGGTCGAAAGCGGCGTGTGGAAAAGGTCAGAGCCGAGTTGTGCAATCCTGTCAGGAATATGGTTTTTATAGTATTTCAGCCATGCGGGATAGACGATGGTCAGGGAGGCTCCGTGAGGAACGTTGTAGAGGAAGGATAAACAATGGCCCACGCTGTGAACCCCCCAGTCACCCGCAACACGTCCCAGCATGGTGGTTCCGTTGAGGGCCATGGTGGCGGCAAACATGATCTTTGCCCGGAGATCATAATTGGTGAGGTCTTTGAGCAGCAGGGGCCCCTGTTTCATCGCCTCCTGAACAATGGAGATCACAAACCGGTCACTCAGGGTGGATTCCCCCACGCCGAACCAGGCTTCAAAACAGTGGGCAATGAGATCAGCAATGCCATATGCCGTGTAATCAGAAGGGACTGTCGTGGTGAGCTGAGGATCCAGGAAAGAGTGTTTTGGAAAGGTCATGGGCGAGCCAAATGCCGATTT
>Ga0247841_10008417_pt1 | contig 14868 bp, 13 predicted proteins | sample LaCruzMarch2015__2_FD_192410 | JGI IMG/M metagenome (GOLD analysis project Ga0247841, IMG submission 192410) | Freshwater microbial communities from meromictic Lake La Cruz, Castile-La Mancha, Spain - LaCruzMarch2015_18m | ecosystem: Environmental > Aquatic > Freshwater > Lake | place: Spain...
TCACAGGACTCAGTCCAAATTCAAATTATTATATCAGGGCTTATGCGCTAAACAGCTCCGGTGTAGGATATGGAAATCAGGAAGCTTTTACCACCCTCAGTATAGTCGGGGCCCCTTCTGTAACGACTTCGCCTGTCAGCAATATCTCCAACACAACGGCAATTTGCGGAGGAAATGTTGTCTCTGCAGGAACTGCCACTGTTACTACCCGGGGCGTTTGTTGGAGTACATCACAACTTCCGGTTGCATCAGGCATGCACACGTCAGATAGCAGCGGGACAGGAAACTATACAAGCCAGATAACAGGATTGACGTCAAATACCGCCTATTATGTGCGAGCCTATGCCATAAACAGCATCGGAACATCCTATGGCAGCCAGGTGAATTTTACAACCACCGGATCGGGGGGCGCTATTCCGGTTCTGACAACCAGAGTGGTTATCAATATTACTGAAGCCACTGCATCATCAGGAGGCAATGTCACATCGCAAGGGAGCAGCGCGGTTACTTCACGGGGAGTTTGCTGGAGTACCTTACCAAATCCGACAACCACCGATGAACATACGTCAAATGGCAGCGGAACCGGAAGTTTTACAAGTAATATGGCAGGGTTATCTCCGCTGACAACCTATTACGTGAGAGCCTATGCCGCTAACAGCATTGGGGTTGCGTATGGTGAAATGCTCGGTTTTACAACAGCTGATCCCGGCCCTTGTCCTTCCACGCTGATATTTGAAGGAAGAACCTACCACACGGTTGAAATAAACTCGCGATGCTGGTTTAAGGAGAACCTGAATGTGGGCACGCGTATTAATGGTTCGCAAGTTCAGAATGGCGCCAATGACAGCATCGAAAAATACTGTTACGATGACCTCGAAAGTAATTGTGAGATATATGGGGGGCTCTATCAATGGGATGAAATGATGCAGGGATCGGCAACTCCGGGCGACCAGGGGATATGTCCAACTGATTGGCATGTTCCAACAGATGTTGAATATACCGATTTGGTTGATTTTTTGGGGGGTGACAGCGTTGCTGGCGGGAAGTTGAAAAAGACAGGTACCGATCTATGGAAAACACCCAATAATGGAGCTACCAACGAAAGTGGTTTTACGGCGCTTCCGGGCGGATACAGGGACAACTCTTCCACCTTCCGTAATATTACTACCTCTGGCATCTTCTGGTCGTCAACACAAGGCGAAACTACCATTGCATGGTATCGTTCGCTTTATTACAGTTCAGTCTCAATAGGCCGCTATAGTGGAATGAAAACAACAGGTTCGTCGGTTCGTTGCGTAAAAGATGGAATTCTCAAATAGACACATTGGAAATGAATTCCATGATTGTTTAAAACGGATACCCAATTCCAAAATTCCAGACAATATCTTTGAGTTGCATCTTATCAAAATACCATCGGTCGTTTGATGGATAGGAGGGTACCCGCAGTGAAATGGCAGGATCAAGCCGGAAGATGAAAAAATCGAAATCCAGCCTGATTCCAATTCCTGCATCAATGGCAATTTCGGTAATGAACCCCGGGAAAGTGAATTTGCCGCCCGGCAAATCCTGGGAACTTTCCAACAGCCAGATATTCCCTGCATCAACGAACAGGGCGCCCCGAATCCAATTGTACAACGGGAAACGGTATTCAATGTTCGCTTCAATCTGCATATCTCCGATCTGATTAAAACTGTTGGTGGAACCTGTCGGATTAGAATAGGAGCCTGGTCCAAGCGTATACATACGCCAACCGCGCATACCATTGGCGCCTCCCGCAAAGAACGCCTTTTCAAAAGGGAGCAAGGAAGAATTTCCATAAGGGACCCCAATACCGGTATAGAGCCTGTATACCATTGAAAATTTTTTCCCAAGCAGATTATAATATCTGACATCAACGTCGGGTCTCACATATTGCGAGTAGGGAAGTCCAAAAAGTGTAAAAGAGGCGCCCGAATCTCTCGGGGTATTAAGAACTTTATTGAACAGGTAAATAACGTTGCCGCCAGTTTCGAAGTTGGCCCTAATGTATACAAAATCTTTTACTTTGGTTACCTGCTGATTGCTGAAAGTAAAGGTATACCTGAGCCCGGCAACCATATGGTCAGTGTATTGGTTTTTCAACCGGTTGTCCTGCTCAGCATTTATTACTGAATCAAAATATGCATCTTTAAAAATCTTGACCAGTGAAATTTCAACCGGATTCAATACATGTTTGATCTTCTCGTTCTGTACCCATGAATAGCCAAAGGTGATATTTGAAATGTGCCGGTTATAGTGCTCCTGAAACTGGTAATTATAGCTTATGCTGATGGTGGTTTTTGGTTTGAAGTTTTTTGGGAGTGTTTCGGGACGAATTGGTATAAGGAACTGAGGAAATGTAATCCCGGCATTGGCGCCAAGCTCAATGGTATTAAAAAAAGCGCTCCCGGTGGTTCCATCAGATGCCTGCATCTGCAATGACCCGTTTACATTGAGCCTGAATAATTGAGCGCCTTTGAAAACATTCCGGTTCTGGTAACCCAGGTTCGCCTGAACTCCAAAAGCTCCTCCGGAATTGGTGCCGTCAGTAGTAATTGAGAATGATTGTGCCGGTGCGCGCGATAGTTCGACGTGGCAGTCCACGAAATTTTTGTTTTGCAATTGTTTTTCCGGGGGGTCGTTTACCTCCTGAAACTGAATATTTATATACTTGAATACCTGCAAACTTGAGAGTTGGCCATAGCTTTGGTTGACATCCAGCAAGTTGTAATTTGACTGAGGTGTAATAAAAATGGACTGGGCAATGGTGCGGGGTTTGACCTTGAAATACTCTTTTGATAGAAAATAATAGGTGTTTGGAGGTTGCCCCTTTACCGGACTTTGATATGTTTTTACAACGGTATCACTAAAGGCTGAATTGGTTTTAAGATGGTCAAAATCGGGATAAACGTAAATTTTGTTGATAAAGTAACGATGGTGAGGAACCTGCCTTACTGTCGTAAAATTATCGAACGAAGGAAGGACTTGATTGATAATTTCAAGGGTGATATCCATGCGGCGTTGCTGAAAGTTTGAATCGACGCGGTATTTGATATAAGCGGTGGAAAAGCGAAAAAAACCATGATTAAGCAGGTTGTTTGTGATCCGGCTTCGTTCATTGTCGAAAATGTAGGAATCATAATTTTCACCTCTTCGGATCAGGCATTTCGAAGTGTCTTTAAAAACAAAAGAAGCTACCTGGGTATCGGGGATGGAATAGGTCAGACTCCTGATTTTATAGGGTTTCGATGCTTGAATACGGTAAAGTACAATTGCTTTTTTCTTTCTAATAATTATTGAATCACTGAGAACCGATTGGAAATACCCTTTATTTCCCAGGTACAGGCTCATTTGTTTGAGGGAAACAGACACCAGGCTGGTATCAAGAATTACAGGCGCACTTCCTGCCTTGGTTCGCAGCCACTTCTTGAATTTAGAATCTTTACCTTTATTGCCAATATTGTACAGTGCAATATTTGAACGAAAAAGGCCAAATAGTTTTTTATTGGGATGCTGTTGGATATATGGCTCCAGATCGTCAGCCAGAATATGGTGGTCGGAAATCTGGATTTTATTCTTTATGACCAGATACTCCTTTGGTTCAAGAGGTTTTGTAACATTACATCCGCCCATGAACAGGATAAACAGGATGGGAAAATAAAATCTTATTAGTGATTTCTTATTCAATATTATACAGCATTACATCATTAAAAAACCATCTCACAGGAACACAACACGTTGGCATTGTACCCCGGAATGATTAATCCAATAATTCAGTAAAGCAAAAATAGGGATAAAAAATCAAGCAGTTCAATAAAAAAGAGGCTGGGACTATTGCTACTCAACCTCTGTTAATCTGAATAATCATGATGTAAGTCAGGAATGTTACAAATTTGTGGTTACCCAGATTCCACCAGGGTTTTTAATATTACATGGATCACCTGTGATTATATTTTGAACCAAAACGTGTGCACCTACAGCCACTGTATTAGGATTAACAGGCCTGCATAAGATCAGGGAATTGGAAGGATCATTGGTAAAGTGGACAAGCACAATTGGGTGATCTTGCTGGCAGGAATGATCAATTTCAATAATCCTTACCACACCTTCTTCCCCTTTTCTGGGAGTATATCCCATTGTACCCTTAAGGTTTTTCTCATCGGGGCTTGGATAGTAAATGGAAATAATTGTGATGGCAGCGGCTGCAGAGATGATCAATCCGACCATGAGACCAGCCATGAATTGTTTGTTGGCGATTAATGAGAATAGTTTCATAAATTATTTTTTATTTGTTAGAAATCTGCCGCATGGAATACGCCTTTTATCCTCTATGGTTCTAATGAACGAGTGTAGCATGGATATTCATGGTTTTTTCCCTTATGGATTGTCATAATTACGGGAAAATTACAAAAAGTTTGTGAAATGCAATTCAAAATTTACCTTATTTCGCATCGATGGCTGAAACTGGTTCCAAAAAATGCAAAGTCGGGGTCAAAATTGGCGGAGAAAAAGGAGAAATGTCATTGGGATCGCATGGCAGAGACCAGTCTAAGATCCATTTGTTCTTAAATACTCTGTTGCACTTAATGCAGCAATGGTTCCATCACTTACTGCTGTGGTTACCTGTCGATATCTTTTTGCAATGCAATCACCTGCAGCGAAAACGCCAGGGACATTGGTATTCATTTCAGGTCCAACAATAATTTCACCCCGGTCATTGAGATGGATACATCTTTCAAATCCCTGGGTTTTGGCAATATAACCAATGAAAATGAAGATACCATCTACTTCTAACATGGTTCTTTCGCCAGTGGGAATATGTTCTATCTCAACTTGTTTCACCGATTCGTTGCCTTGGATGCTTCGAACCTGGGATTCCAGAAAAAATTCAATTTTGGGATTCGATCTTGCTTCCTCCACCGCATAGGGGAAAGCCTGAAATTGATCAAACTGATGAACCACACTAACTTTTTTGGCGTATTTGGTGAGCGAAACAGCTTCCTCCAGCGCAGAATTACCTCCACCAACAACAACGATATCTTTCCCGGTAAAGAAATCACCATCGCATGTGGCACAATAGGAAACGCCACGACCCTTAAACTCTGCCTCACCAGGCACATGTATCATTCTGGGTTCACCACCAGGTGACAGAATGACAGTTTTACCATAGAATTTCTCTTTGCCATCGATTTCAACCATTTTCGGGGTTGCTGAAAAGTCAAACGAAGTTACTTGTATGTTTGACCTGATTTTACAGCCAAAAGCAAGGGCTTGCTTTTTCATGATATTTCCCAGTTGAAAACCGCTGATTGGTTCAACACCGGGATAATTGGCAATTTCATGGGTAAGCACCAGTTGACCACCGACTGTGCCTTCATTCAGGATCAGTGTTTTCATTCTGGCGCGGGAAGCGTAAATTCCAGCCGTCAGGCCTGCAGGACCTGCTCCGATGATGATTATATCAAAAAGCTCTGTCATAATTCTATAATTATGGGTAAAACAGATCCTCCCGGTAAGATGCTAAGCCCAAACCATGAAAATTCAGATCATTACCTGCAGAGGATCCGAAAAACCCAATTTTATTATTGATGGTTGTTATTAAATTGTGTGTCGAGGATTGACCTTATTTGTGACATTGATTGAATACTGCTGGTTGCTTTCACAAGTTGTCCGTTCTTATAATAAACCGTAAAAGGAATTCCCATAAAACCGCGACATTCAGGGGCATTACGAATCGGGTGAGATTCGGGGTTGTCAAACTCCATATCTGCAAATTTGACATGGTTGTATTCCGGTTCCAGGTCTTCCATGATACCGTAAACCGGGATGCACATGGGACCCATTCTCCCACAGCATATCATAACATTTTCATTCTGTTCAATAAATTTCCGGTGCTCGGCAGCAGTCAGGATGTGTTTTAAATTTGTTTGAAGCATAGGATTAAATTTATAAGTTAAGACTTTAATGTGTGAGCCTGCTCCGAACAGGCAATTTAATGGAAAACCGGACACCGAGCGAAGTTGAAATGTACTTATTATCAGGCGTTTGCATCCTTTTGCTCCGCTCAGGACCCAGTTAATCGGACTTTTCGGTGTAGGCTTATGTGTCAAACATCATGCCAAAGTAAATCGCATAAATATCACCATCGGATGTTTTTCAGACCACTTTTGTATTATCAGCCCTGAGGTTAAAATATTGTACATCTGTTTTAAAATATCGTACCGGCCAGGTATAATGGTATGTTTACTTTTGTATTCTTAAAATGAAAAATCTATCTATGAATGCTCGTCAATATTTTTTGCTATCAATGACTGTGGCGTTAATTGTTACACATTTTACTGCCTTCGCTGGTAATAATCAAATCAGGGCCGAAGGGAAAAAATACCCTGCATTTTTTCACAGAGATTTTTTGGTCGATGGCCGGTTGACCGATTGGCCATCTGGCTTGTTTTATAACAACTCAGAGGCGAATGTCTTATACGCAGTTGCCAATGATTCAGCCAGACTGTACTTCTGTATTCAAATCCTGGAGCAGTCAGCACAACTGAATACATTGCATGATGGCCTGGTAATCGGTATCACCGTTTATGGAAAGAAAAGAGAATTCTGTCAGATACATTTCCCATACGAAGCAGTTATACCAAATGAGAATAATGCAAAAACAGGCAATCGCCGGCCTCGAAGCTTTACCGCGTCACTTAAATTGGATGGTTTCAATGAAAATATAAATGGAATATTCCCGCCCGACTCACTATTAAATGGTATTGAAACTGCAATCGCCTACGACTCAACAGGAGCATTGGTTATTGAAATGGCTATTTCTTTGTCAGGATTCAAATCGAATCTGAGAACCGCAAAGTATGCTGTCTTTGGATTTGTAATAAACGGTAAAGGAAAAAGTGCAAAATCCGGTGAACCTGACAAAAAAGGGGAAGAGGGTGGTGGAAAGCAATCGGGGAGTCGGGGAGGTAGCGGTTCGGGGGGAATGGGAGGCAAGCATGGCGGGGGTGGTGGCAGTAGCAAAGGTAGTGGCAGTGGACATTCTCAGGGTGGACAGAATCGGCAAACCGAAAATAATCAATTTAAAATATCACACAAATTTGCTATTGCGTCACTGCTTTGAGTTACAGGTTTTGTTTAATGGCATCATTTAGCCGACTTGGGCAATATGAACGCTGGAATTTCTTATTTTTCTTTCTCTTGCATCTCTTTTTTAATGGAAAGAGATCAATATTGATTGCTTTCGTTTTGTTTTTTGTTTGAGATTAATGAAGCAAAGAGATAACGGATATCAAGGTTGGTCGATGTGTCTTGAAATGTCTAGTTTTATTTTAATGCGGTATAACGATTTAGGATTTAATATCATATCACTTGGTTTTAGGAGATGATTTATTCGTTTTTTTATCTTTACCGGGTTTTGCAGTGGACTTATCCATTTTCTTTCCTCTGAAGGCCAGGCTGGAGATTGCTTCGGCCTTGATTTCATCGGCCGTGGAGCGGCGGCTGGATTTAACCCATTCGAGAATTTCCATTTTGGAAAAGTATAGCCGGCCCCGGCGTTTCATGCATGGGATGGATCGCTGGTGCACATAGCCATAAACCGTGGGAACAGACACGGATAACATGTCGGCGACATGCGCGATTGTTAATAGTTCTTCTTTGACCGGATCAGAAGGTTTGGGATTGAACTCGGACATTGCCCGGTAAACCTGGTTGAAGATCAGGCTTTCCAGTTTTTCAAGGGACAGGGTGGAGAGGATGAAATCTTGCATAGCTGATTTGAATTAAAAACTGTCGTAAATAAAATAAAAAAAAAGTCGAATAATCAAAATTGCAGTTGCAAAAATTGCAGTTGACTGAAATTCCGCACTTTTTGCAAAATAATGAATCAGCTGTACATTCGGAAAAATGAACGAAAACGTTACCGGGACAGGGATTTTGTAAATAATTGACCGGAGAACACGAAAAGGCGCAATTGCAATTTTGCGGTTTTGCTGTTTGCGGTTTTGCAATTTTGCAGTCTGCAGTGTATAAACTAAAACATTGAAACAGAATTGTTATTTCTTAGGTTCTTTGAAAAGATCGGATAATTGATCACGGTCGGGGCGGTGGTGTTCAATGGTTGAGAAGCTGATCTTTTCGGTTTTGAATGTGTTTATGCAAATGGCCTGGATTTCGGAGGTGCTGAATGTTGAGTTTTTACAAAATCTATTTATGGCGAACCATTTTATTATTTTCGTAATCAGGGACCTCCGCCTTGATGTATAATCCTGCCATGTGTTCCATTCATTGTGCAGAGGCCTTTTTCATGAAGTATTTCCATTATCCGACAATACTCTGATACGGAATTAAATGCATCAAGTAAATTATCAAATACGGGTTGAGGCGGATGATCCTTTTCAACGATCCTGGTGACCGGATGGGTGACCGGATGGGTAACAGGTTTATTATTGGACTGATCAGGTAGAGCGGAACTGACAAGATGGGAAATATTGAGTCTATGTATCTTTTTAGGAACTGATCCATTTCCCGTTCGAATGCTTCCATGGCCTCGAAATGATTGATCATAAACATGATGTATTCGAGATGTTCTTTATGAAGTCTGGATTTCATGTGTTAATATTTGAGTCTGCTGCGAAAAGTCCGATCAACTGGATCCTGAGCGGAGTCGAAGGATGCAAACACCTGATAATAAGGACACTTCGACTTCGCTCAGTGTCCGGTTTTCCGTTAAATTGACTTTTCGGAGTGGACTCATATTTTGATTTTTAATGGTCACATGGAATATCCATGATTAACATTCAAGGTTTGAAGGAACGTAGGTTTAATGGATGTTTCATATGTTAATTTTTATTTTTTCGGGCCATATGGAATAGCCATAAATTGTCATTCATGGTTGGCATGCAAGTTGTGATTATGGCAATTTCATGGCTGTTTTTTATGATTAATCTGTCGAGAAGGTAAAATGTGATGTAATATTATCGAGAAGTTATTAACAATCTACACATAAATATAGGCATATTAATATTTATGATACAATATATAATACTGTAATGAAATGGTATACAAGCAAATAGTAGGATTTAATTATGAAAATAATGAATATAAAATAATATTGCAACCGGAAATAAAAAAAACCGCCCTTTCGGAGCGGTTTCGGAAACGAATGCGGGAAATATATTGAATGCTATTCGAAGTCAGCGAATAACGGTGTGGACGGTGCCAATAAAGCAAAATCAACCGTTGGATTTGCCAATTCATCCTCAAACGAAGCCTCATTTGGAAGAATCGGAGCAAGGCTGTTGAAGATCATCCCGGTATCCGGTGCATCTTCAAATGTTGCATCAACCGGAGTGGTTGGAGCGAAATCTGAAATGGTAAGGATAGAAACGGTTGATTCTGTCATTTCCTCAAATGTTGCAAATGCCGGCGTTACAGGAGCCAAAATACTGGTATTTAATGAGCCAGACTCACTGTTCATCTCCTTTGAATCGGAATCGGTTGATGCAAATATCGTGTTAACTGAAAAAAGAAACATTCCGGTTAAGATCAGGGTCTGGATGGTGTTGATAGTTTTCATTTTGTTTTTGTTTGAGGTTGATGAAGCAAAGATATACTGGATCTCAAGGGTGGTCGATGTGTTTTCGATTGAAACGCATAACCTCCCGGCAGAGAGCGGAAAACGGTCGGTGAAAATGTAAAAGGGAGTTAAGGAATTTGCTCCAACCGAGTGTTTAATGGTCCTTATTCAAGAAATAACCTGCTTTAGCTTCTCAAAGACGATTGGATACCGTTCATGTGCTATAAAAGGATGAATCTGCGCCCGGATTATTTCCTCAGTATAAGGCGATGTGACTATTTTTCTAAACTCTTCTTTAAGAAATGATCTTACCTTTTGATCTGCATTCAGGATCTCTGCAACAATTCCAACCCTATTATCAACGACATAAACAATATCTTCAAAATCGTAGCTTGTCCGGTAATCGCCACCCCGTGTATGAAATGCTTCAAACTTGGTCGCCAAAAAATAGGGTGCGGATAAAATCTGAATTATTTCATCTTCGACAGGAACTTCCTGCAAAAAACTGAAACCTGGCATATACCATCTGTTTGCCGGGCCAATTGGACCATCTTCAGCAGGCATGATATCAATCGAAATTGTTTTATAGAGATAACTACATATAGCGTGACCCTTGGGATCGGGATAGAAGCCGAGTTCAGCAAATCGTTTCTGAATGTTTGACCATTCCGAAAATCCTGTCAGTTGAATGGTCATGTCGATATCGGAAGTAGGTCTTACTTCATCTGCCGCCGGATCGTCGGTATATAGGCTGATGACTGCCCCACCGACAAAAACCATTTTAGAACGCAATTCCTGTAAGCCTTTTGCAACAGCGGCCACCATTCTGAGATTGATCCGTTTATTCTCCATGGAGGATTCTTTTTTTTAATTCAATTATTGCCAAATCTCTTTCACGGGCTCTGCCAATACGCAATGCATCAGTCAATGCGAGCAGTTCGTAGAGTTGCGCGTCAGCCGCGGCCGCATCAGGAACTGAGGAATAGAGCGGCACGATGCAATGTCCCCTGATTTTTCCTTTCGCCCAAGGCCAAACGTACGATTCATCACTGACAATAACTGTATTCAGTGGTGCGGCCGAATGTGCTGTAGGCAGCCCTCTTACAACCGGTCCGGGTTTTTGTGGGAACACATAGGTAAGTCCGAACTGAAGGAAGTCAAAAAAGGCATGGCGCATTGGCTTTTTGCCGGAACCATCAAGCAATCCTGCAAATTTTGAGCGGGCAACAGACTGGCTCACTTCCGACTGGCTCATTTTTAAGGCATCGGACAAAGGTTTCTGTTGCCAGTCACCGGTATCCAACGCGATTATTTTCAGCAGTATTACCACATCCTGTGGTTTCATGCCATTTTGAAGCTGCTTCATATTTTATAAATATTGCATATTGCGATATGCAATATTACATCATATTATATTATAAAACAAGATAAATACGTAAATTATCGCATATCGCGATATGCGATAATTTGTGAATTAACATCCATTATTTATTCAACCAATAGAAGGTCCTTTTTTCCATTTTCAATTCTTCCCTGTCGATCCCACGCATCAGTTCATCCTCTGCTTCAATAAAAGGATCATACCAGTCGGCTTTTTTACGAATCCAATCAATTTTATACCTCAGTTCATCAGTCAACATATTTCCAGCTAATGAATTTCGTTCTAATTCCCTGGCATATCGCCTTAATTTTTCAGCATTGTCATGTCTTTTAGCTTTACGGAACAGTTCTTTAAAGTCCTCGAGTTCCTTTTCTTTGCGTTCCTGGATCTCTTTTTCTTTACGGTCCCGTTCCCTTTGTTCTTCCCAGCGTTTTTCCCTTTCAATTCTTTCATCCCGTAACTTATTACTTTTCATCTCCAGGTAAACAATGATTTCAGCTATTTTCTCTTCAACAGGACTCTTTCCGTCCTTCCAATTCCTTGTACTATAAGGGATATCAGCACTAAGGTGCAATAAACCAGATAGCTGGTTTTCAGGACGATTGCCATCTATTTCGTTAATTGTACCACCTGATAATTGCTCCCAGCAAAAAATTGTAAATTTTACTGCATTCACGACTACACAAGTTTGTCCATCTTCAATTTTAAAATCATGCCCTCTTTGCCTTAGGGCTTTTATCAACGTGTCCATAAAACGCAGTGCCCTATCCATACCTTTAGGACTCACATTGATGTTCAATTTTCCTTGTGAATGAAAGACAATCCCCTCATTTTTTTTCCAAACTTTGCTCTTGAGCAAGTCTTCTTTTGCTGCGATGATCAATTTATCGGGATCTGAAAGCTTTTCAGGGACTTTAAGGTTTATTGAATCGTCTGTAAGTACCGGTTGAAAACTGCACAGGATACCGGTTGAAAACTGCACAGCTTATCATGAAAGTTTAACTTGCCTTGGACTAACACTAAGGCGTAAAAAATGATGAGCATGGTAGACAAACAAAAAATCATTCAGTATTGGCAGGTTGAGAAGAAATCCGAAGTAGATATTTCTACTGAGCTCGGGATTAGCCGCAATACGGTCCGGCGGTACTTGAAATCGTATTCTCGGGCGTTGGAGCAGTGCCGGATCACCGGCCAGGGGCAACCGGTTCTGGAAGAGTTCCTTCTGACTATTCCACACTACAATAGCGTAAACCGGGGCAAGAGAAAGTTAACGCCGGAGATCATGCAGATGATCGTTGATTATTTGCAAGAGAACACACTGAAGCGACAACAAGGCAAACACAAACAGGTGTTAAAGAAAATTGATATCTGGGAACTGCTACAGTCATCGGGCCAGGATATCGGTTATACGGTTGTTTGTGATTACATTCGGTTTAAAGCATCGGGGCATCATGAGGCCTTCATTCGCCAGGAGTATGAGCCAGGGGAGAACTGTGAGTTTGACTGGTGCGAGATCCAACTGGCCATCGATGGAGTGGAGCGTAAGTTGTATCTGGCCGTCTTCACCATGTGCAAGAGCAATTACCGGTATGCGATGATTTTTCAACGTCAGGACACGTTGGCTTTTATGGAATCACACATTGCTTTTTTTGATCAGTTGGGAGGGGTTCCTCTTCGGATGAACTACGACAACATGCGTATTGCCATTGCGGATTTTATTGGAATTCACGAGAAAAAGCCTACGATTGCTTTGTTGCAGATGTCGACGTTTTATGGGTTTTTATTTCGGTTTTGTAACATTTATTGTGGCCATGAGAAGGGCCATGTAGAGCGGAGCGTTGAGTACGTGCGCCGCAAGGCATTTGCCCGCAAGGACCAATTTGAAACGATCCCCTCAGCTCAGAACTACTTGGACGATATCTGTATAGGACTGAACAGCAAAAAGCTCACGGGTAGTACATGGACCATTGTCGAGATGATGGCCGAAGAACGGGAAAAACTGTTGCACCACCCCGGACGAATGGAGTGCTTTATTCTTCAGCAGGCAAGGGTCGACAAGTATGCCACCTTCGTGTTGGGTACGAACCATTACTCGGTTCCCGACTACTTGGTGGAGCAGAGGGTGGATGTAAAATTATTCGCCAATCAACTCAAGGTCTTTTATAAAGGAGAACTCCTGGGGACCCACTCTCGCAGCTATGAAACCGGCCAATGGGTAATCACCCTGGACCACTATTTACGCACCCTTGAACGAAAGCCTGGCGCCCTTCATGGTTCGGCAGCCCTCAAACAGGCTCCCTGGGAAGTCCGTGATATTTATGAGTCTGCCTTCAGGGAAAACGCACGGGATTTTGTTGAACTGCTCCAATACTGTAAAACCCACCAGATTTCCCATGAACGCCTTTGGGAAGTGTATCGGCAATTGCTGGGAATATGTCCGGGCGACATAAGCCTTGATAAACTAAAAGCCTTGCTGGGCAATGATCCCAAGGGGATCGGGATCATGTATCCCGACTCGGATATTGCCCGGTATGCTAGGGAACAACTCATAGAGATTGGTCAGATACTTCAAAAGAATTAGGCCATGGAAAGGAATCTCTCACAGGACATTATTGTCTACAGCAAGGAGTTGCGCCTGCCAACCTTCCGAAAAAATTATGAAACGGCAGCCCTCGAAGCCACCCGTGGCAACCTGACCTTTGAACAGTATTTGCATGGTCTGATGCAGCAGGAGTATGAAGCACGTGCTGAAAATCGTAAGAAATCCCAGATCCGCAAGGCGGGCTTTCCACAGTTAAAATATCTCCAGGATCTGATCCGGGAGGATCTTCCCCTGGAGGCACAAGAACGCTTGCCTTTGCTTGAGCGTCTGGATTTTATAAAAGACGGACGGAACCTTATTTTGTCCGGGAACCCAGGGACAGGCAAGACGCATATAGCGATAGGTCTGGGAATCAAAGCCTGCTCAGAAGGGTTCCGCGTACTGTTCACAACAGTTCCCCGGATGCTGACCCATATCAGGGAAAGTCGTTCGCAGAAAACATTATCCAATCTGGAACAGCGCTTTGAGAAATATGATCTGGTTATCTGCGATGAGTTTGGGTATATATCCTACGACAAGCAAGGCTCTGAACTTCTGTTTAATCATCTCTCGTTAAGGGCCGGACACAAATCAACGATTATTACAACCAACCTGTCCTTTGAGCGCTGGCCGGAGATTTTTGGAGATCCGACACTCACGGCGGCCATTGTTGACAGGCTCACCCACCGGGCCTTTTTAATCAATATGAACGGTAAATCTTACCGGGTCAAGGAGACCAGGAAATGGAACGAAAAATAAAATGCTCTCTTCAGGGAGCTATTGGTAACAGCCGAGGGTAAACAATGACAGCACCCCTGTTTCAAAACGAAAGTTATGAACATATTAACAGATATGAACAAAGAAAAAAAAGTAGCAAAAAAAAGAAAGGTCTTGAGCCGAGGATAACTCTTGCAGAGTTATCTCCCGTCTCAATCCCATTAATCAACTGTTCTTTTATTTATTTTTAATGTAATTTTACATCCTATAGCTGTGCAGTTTTCACCCGGCAGAGCTGTGCAGTTTTCACCCGGTATTTACAATCAGGTTCAGAATGCAAAATAAACATAGATTCTTTAACCTCTGGCACCTCTAAGTAAAAATTCGTGTTAGTTACAATTTCAATTCTCATAAGTATATTTTGGAACTTACAAATTTAATATGTCTATTAGAAACATCGACCTTCGCTAATAATTCTTGGCATTTTTCTATTAAATAGTGTCTGTCCATAATGTCAGGCAAAAAATTATTTTGGCAACGAATTTTCCTGCCTGACGAGAAAAATTCATCCAATATAGATTCAGACTACAA
>Ga0247841_10008420_pt1 | contig 14866 bp, 9 predicted proteins | sample LaCruzMarch2015__2_FD_192410 | JGI IMG/M metagenome (GOLD analysis project Ga0247841, IMG submission 192410) | Freshwater microbial communities from meromictic Lake La Cruz, Castile-La Mancha, Spain - LaCruzMarch2015_18m | ecosystem: Environmental > Aquatic > Freshwater > Lake | place: Spain...
CATGGCCGCACCAGCGCGAGTAATTTTTTTCTTAGTACTCATAATTACACCGCCAACTACCAACCACTGACTTTTGCCTTGGTGTCCAAAATCTTTAATGCGCATCATTTTTTCACCAAATATTTTTTCAATGGGCGTAAACGGATGCGCAGTGATAAATAGACCTAGCAATTCTTTTTCCCAAGTTAATTTTTCATCTTTGGTAGCAAGCTCCGCCGGCGCGATGTTCACTTTCGCGGTACTGCCCAAATTAAAGCCGGCAAACAACGAATTTTGCGAACTAGTTTTCTGTTCCTGGTTTTGCCGCACAAATGCCAGTAAATTTTCACTATTAGCCAACAGCACTCCACGATCATAACCAAAAACATCCAAAGCTCCGCACTTGGCCAAACTTTCCAAAGATTTTTTATTTAAATCTTTGTCGTGCACGCGTTTGAGAAAATCTTCCAAATCTTTATACGGCCCATTGGCCTTACGTTCACGATAAATAACATCGGCAATATTTTCACCGACATTTTTAATACCGTTCAAACCAAAACGAATATGTGCCGTCCCTCCATTTTCCCAGCCTACCATGGCAAAATTTTTAAAACTTTCATTTACATCCGGTGGCATTACTTTGACTCCCATGCGTTCGCACTCAGAAATAATTTCCGGCACTTTGTCCATATCGCCTGACTCGGCAATCAAAACTGCGGTCATATATTGCACGGGAAAATTCGCTTTCATGTACGCAGTTTGGTAAGCCACCACTCCATACGAACAGGCGTGCGCTTTGTTGAAACCGTAAGCCGCGAACGGTTTAATTCGTTCCCATAAAATTTCAATTTTCTCCGGCGGTAATTTTCCAAATTCTTTACAACCTTTGCGAAATTTCTCTTCCTGTTTTGCCATTTCCTCAGGAATTTTTTTGCCCATGGCTTTGCGAAATTTGTCCACCTCTTCCCAATTGTAACCAGCCAAATTAATGGCAGTTAACAAAACATCATCTTGATACACCATAAGCCCAAGCGACTGATCCAAATAATCTTTCATGCGCGGATCCAAATATTCAATCATTTCCGGATGATGACGACGCTGAATATATTCTGGAATTACATCCATTGGACCCGGACGAAACAAAGCCACCATGGCCATAATATCAAAAATACCAGATGGTTTTAATTCTTTTAAATAACGCGTCATACCAGAACCAGACAATTGAAAAACACCCATGGTTTCACCACGCGCAAGCATTTCAAAAGTTTTGACATCATCCCAAGGAATTTTATTCAAATCAATTTTACGAGCGGCCACATCAACGGTGCCTGTGGTTTTTTCTACAATTTCCACGGCATGGCCCAAAATCGATAAATTACGAATTCCCAAAAAATCCATTTTTAAAAGTCCGGCCGCTTCTACAGCGTGCATTTCATATTGGGTAATAATTTTATCACCACCGGTTTCATATTGAATCGGTGTAAAGTCCGTAAGTGGTGTTGGCGAAATTACCACGCCGGCCGCGTGCATAGAAGTATGGCGCGCGCAACCTTCGATTTTTTGCGCCAAATCCAACAGTCGACGTACTTGCTCGTCTTCTTCGTAGCGTTTTTTTAAATCCGGTTCTAAATCTATTGCCTTGGCTATTGTCATTTGAAAACCTTGCGCTCCAAAGGGAATTAGTTTAGAAATTTGATCACAAAATGAATAGCTATAACCCAATGCCCGACCCACATCACGGACCGCACCGCGTGCCATCATGGTACCAAAAGTAATAATTTGCGCCACTTTATCCGCGCCATATTTTTGCGTCACATAAGCAATAATTTCATCGCGACGATCATCGGCAAAGTCAGCATCAATATCCGGCGCGCTCGGACGAAATGGATTTAAAAAACGTTCAAATGGCAATTTAAAAAATAATGGATTAACCGTAGTAATCCCCATGGCATAGGAAACAATCGAACCAGCACCGGAGCCACGGGTAGTCTCAATAATTCCATGCTCACGCGCATAATTCACATAATCCGCCACCACCAAAAAATACGGGGAATACTTTTTGGTAGTAATTACACCCAACTCATATTCAATTCGTTTTTTTACTTCATCAGTAATTTCCAATAATTTTGGCAAACGCTCATAAACCAGTTCACGCAAATATTCATCATCAGTTTTGTCAGCTGGTATTTCAAACAAAGGAAAATGCCACTTATTTAATTCTAATTTTAAATCCACACGCTCGGCGATTTTGGCAGTATTGGCTATTGCCTCTGACACATGTCCAAACCGCTTCTCAATATCCGCACCCGAACACAAAGATAAATCAATACCTTGCATACTGTGACGATTAGGTTCATCAATGGTATGCCCACCGCGAATACAAGTTAAAATATCCTGTGCTTCGGCGTCTTCAGAATTTAGATAATGAACATCACGCGTCACCACCATGGGAATTTTTGTTTCCTGCGCCAGTTGAACAATTTTGGTGTTCAACTCTGTTTGTCCTTCCAATGCCGGCAGATCCATCAACTCCAAATAAAAATTTCCTTCACCAAAAATTTCTTGGTATTCCAAAGCAACTTTTTTAGCTTTATCAAAATTATTTTCTTTATGTAATTCCCAAGCCACTTCACCGCCCTGACAGGCGGACAAAGCCACAATCCCCTCGTGATGTTCATGCAACAATTCTTTATCCATGCGCGGCTTATAATAAAACCCTTCTAAATTCGCGCGCGAAGATAAAATCATTAAATTTTTATAACCTGTATAATTTAACGCCAACAAAACTAAATGATAATAACGGTCATTGGAATTTTTTTCCAAACGACTTTCCGGAGCAATATATGCCTCCATCCCAATGATTGGTTTAATCTCGTTCTTCTGGCATTTTTCATAAAATTCAATGGCGCCGTACATGTTGCCGTGATCAGTCAAAGCCAACGCCGAAAAACCGCGCTTTTTGGCGGCCTTAACTAAATCATCAATTTTAGGCAGTCCATCCAACAAAGAGTAGTGGGAATGGACATGAAGATGTACAAAATTCGACATAAGATAACTCCGTTATCTTACCTTATACTTTAATCAAAATCAAGCATTAAAAAATCCTAATATTATTGTCACTGTGCCAAAAAAAACTGACGAAATTATAGCGCATTTTAATATTCTCTAGGATTTGTATGGACCTGTGGAAGATGTTTAAGTCAAACTTTTTAGTTATACAGATTTTTGAAGAGGACCAAAAAGTTCTTGAGCTTTTTTTGAATCTTCGTTAAAAAAAGCACAATCAACTCTTTTGTCAAAAAAACTATCCAACATACTATCAGATGCTGATCTGCCTGGTATTTTTTTAAGGTATCCGTTCTCATCGCGACGGTCGGCACTTATATCTGGTATTCTTTTAAGCCAATCTTTAAAATCACCACCTGATTGGGCGATATAAATAAGTTGGTTAATTGGAAAATTATATCTAGGTGGCTGATCTAGTGTTTTCCCTTTTTCAAAATCTCCTTGAAAGCTGTTTTTTAATATTTCTAAGACATTTTTACAGCATTGCATAGTTAATTCTAAATTTTCTTTTGGATCGATATATAAAATAACATCAGCGATATCAGATCGAAAGTCGTTAGATATTGGAACATTCTCATCCCTTAATGTTATCTTTATTGCTATAAAATCAGATCGGAAACTAGTATTAGTACTAAGCAACTCAAAAATCTTTTTTTGAATTTCTGGCGCATAGGCACTTTGAGGGTTTAAGTGAATTTTAAATTCTTTTCTAAATTCTTCTTGATTATATTCGACCATCTCTCTAATTAGTTGCCACTCCAAGACGTTAAAGCCATCATACTGTTTAGCCTCTTCCGCAAAATGCCTTATTTTCATCATCAAAACATCAGGTGCATTTTCAAAATCTGTTTTAGATACTGACTTATATTTTGTTAAAAACTTATATAGATCGATGGTTGCATTTTCAAATACTTTTGAATCTATTCCATATTTTATCGTTGTATTAATGAATTTATCAAATTGGTAAATCATTCCTTTAAATCCGTTACTTGGCGGATTTTTTTTAAAGTCAGGTTTTTTTAATTCAACAAATAATTGGGCTAAATTCGGGCCACGATCTCGTTGCTCAATGTTTAAAACACCTTCTAATTTTTCAGCAATAAAATGTCGGTAAGCATTCACTTGTTTTTTAATCGAACTTTCGGGCTTTATTTCTTGTGAGGTATCTTCAGCACCTGGCGGCATATCTTTTAAAATAAACCCATTCAATTTATTAGTGTCCATAGATATATTGATATCAAAATTTAACTTATCAGTGAAACAAAACATACGAAATTTTGGTGTGATTTAAAAAATGTAACCGACTATTCAACTACCGATGGAATATTAAAACCGTCTGTATCTTGAAATTGTAATTTTCTTAATTCAATTAAATCTGTTTCCGGTGTTAATAAGTCTATATCTGGTTTACTTGTATCTTTTCTTATTACTAATGTATCAAAACTTTTTAAGAAATTGTCGTATTTATCTTTGACGGCAACTATCACCCCATAAAATGTAACCCCTATTTTTTCTAAACCAATAAATACCTGCATAAGTTCTGGATCAGAATAGTGACCTGTCTTTTCAAACTCTTTTACCCAAGGACCATTGGGAGTCAATATCCCATTGAACCACAACTCGATATTATTAGTTTTAGAATTAAACGTAAACATATCAAGACTACCAACTATCCTTATTTCGCCATTTTCTTTTATCACTCTCAGACATTCTTGCAAAGCTTTTTTTATGATTGAATATTTATTTTCCCGGCGAATTATACTATTACTGGCCAACACTAAATCGACACTGTTGTTTTCAAAAGGTAAATTTTGGTGAGAGGCGGCTATATAGTCAGCCGAATTTTTACTAACTTCTTCGATAAAATGTTTATAAATCTCATCTTCTTGCTCAGTCAAATCAGCGCCAGGCGATTTTTCTTCGCCTCGATAATTAGGATTAAAATCCAGTGCGATAATTTTTTCCTGTTGTTTTAATTGTTCAGGAGTTAAATTTGGATTGGCTTGTATTGATTGATAAATAGGATCGACAGCAATAGCCCGCAGGTTTTTATTGTTTTGGCGAACTACTTCAGTAAAATTAGAAAAACCACCACCAATATCAACAACTGTTTCAATTTTAGCCAAATAACTCTCGGATAAATTAAAAAGACTTAGATATGTTGCATAATCACGATGGGTCACTTGTTTAACTTCTCTGTCTTCTGCAAACCCATTAGTAAATTCTGGTGTATGTTTTTCGTTCATATAATATACTTTATGCTAATACAAATTATATCTAATACAACCCATCTTGTCTAATTTAAATATGCGCTATATTTTAACCTAATAAAAAAATCGCCCTAATTTAGGACGATTTTTATTTTGTAAAAAACTATTTTTTAATCTTTTTCGTCGTTTTACTCATTTTTTCCACCGTAGCCGCCACAGCCTTATCTACTGCCGCTTTCGCCGCACGATCAAAACCTGTGGCATTATAACCTGTCTTTTTTATGGCTGAGTCAGTCCACTCTTCGGCTTTTTGAGAAACAAATTTTTTAACCAATCCAGAAGCGCCATCAGTGGCCAAAGTTAATAAATTAGAAATCTGCTCAACTTTAGCGCGTACATAATGTACAGCGTCCAAAAGCACTTGAAAACGCATCCGGAATTCCTCCACAATCTCATTGGCATTTTTTAACAATTTTACTAAATAAAAAAACATCCAACAAAGAAACACTGTTACCCAAATAATACAAAAAGACAGTACTATATACAAAATATCTTTTGAAGTATCGAACATATAGCCTCCTATCATTCCTGCGCAAGCATGGAGCGCGTGAATGAATTAAAAATTAGATTGCTTCGTCGGCGTATGGCCTCCTCGCAATGACATTATTTATTATAACACATTTTTATTATTTACGCACCTCGGCTCCAAGTTTAACCAGCACTTTTTCCACTTGTGCCATCGCCCCGTCAACTTCTTCTGAAGACAAAGTTCGATCTATGTGCCCAAAAGTCAGCCGATAAGCCATTGATTTGTATTCATCGCCAATAGTTTTTCCCTCGTACACATCAAACAACTCAACATTTTTCAATAAGTGATGATTTATTCTTTTTAATTCGCCGACAACCAAAGCGTGCGTAAAATTTTTCTTAGCAGTAAAGGCAATATCGCGCGTCACTTCCGGATATTCGGAAATTGATACGTGCTTTTTCTCTATCTTGGCGCCAAATTGTGCCAACACGCTTAAATTAATTTGTAAAACACCCACGCGATAATCTAATCCATATTTTTCAGCAACCAATGGATGTAATTCATGCAACACTCCTACGGTTTTACTGCCAACTGAAAATATAAACATTCTTTCAGGATGTTCGCAGGGCAGTGCCTTGTCCAATGGCGCTATTTGCAAATTGTATCCCAACTCTTTAAATAATTCTTCTAATACTTTGCGCATTGCCCAATACGGCACCTGATCTTTTTTATTTACATACACACCAGCCAGCCATTCATCTTGCCCAGGCAGTAATTGATCGCTGTTCGCGCTCACCCGTAAGCCATTTTCCCCCACATTAAACACTTTACCAATTTCAAAAATTTTTACTTCCGGATAATTATCCAAATTTTTACCAGCGCTTTCCAGTAAATTTGGCAACAAATTACGACGTAAAAATGGTTTTTCTTTTGACAGCGGATTATCCAACTCCAAATATTTTTGCAGATCATCTCCCAAATCAAGAATTTGTTTTTCACTAACAAAAGAATAAGTCGTAACTTCATTAAAACCAAAACCCGTAGATAAAATAACTCGCACCTGTTTTTTTAATTCAAGCAAACTATTTTTTTCTGGTGAAATAATCGGGAACACCGGTAAAGCAGGCGCTATATTTTCATAACCATAAATACGCAAAATTTCCTCTACCAAATCTTCCGGAATAGTCACATCTTTGGTAGCGCGCCAAGTAGGCACAGTCACGGACAATCCATTTTTTTTCTCTTTTATCTCAAAACCCAAACGGGTCAAAATACCAACAACTTCTTTCCTGTCAATTTCAACACCAATCTTTTCGTTCAAAAAATCCCAAGTTAATTCCATTGGTCCTTGATATAATTTAAAATGTTTTTCATCAATAATCTTGCTGGCAATTTTTGCCTCCGAACAAATTTGTAAAACTAATTCTAAAGCTCGATCCAAAGCCACAGCACACAAATTCGGATCAAGCGCTTTTTCAAAACGCGCCGAAGAATCTGAACGTAAACCTAATTTAGTAGAAGCGCGCCGAATAGTGGCCGCATCAAAATTAGCTGACTCAAAAATAATGGTAGTGGTATTATGATTGATTCCGCTCTCAGCTCCGCCCATAATCCCAGCCATAGCCATTGGCTGATCACTGTTGGCAATTACAAGCATCGTTGAATCAAGTTTGTGTTCAATCCCATCTAATGTTTTTAAAACTTCTCCGTCTTTGGCCAAACGCACCACAATATTGACGGACTTTGATTTCTCTCCGGCAATTTTAGAACTATCAAAAGCGTGCATGGGCTGACCCAAATCATACATTGCATAATTAGTGATATCCACAATATTATTAATCGGTCGCAGACCAACCGCGCTCAATTTTTGCGCCAACCACAAAGGCGACTCGCATACTTTTATACCCTCCACGGCTACAGCCATATAGCGCGGGCATAATTTCTGATCTTCCACTGTTACTTTTAATTTTACTGGTCCGGCTGTCGCTGATTTATCACCAAACTTAATCAGCTTTATATCTTTTCGATAAAACGCGGCGACTTCACGTGCCATGCCATAATGTCCCCATAAATCCGGACGATTGGACATTGATTTATTATCAATTTCAAAAATAGTATCATTTAAACCCAAAGCATCGGCCAATGGTTTTCCGACTACCACTGAAACATTTTTCAAAATTTCAGTTAAATCCAAAATTTCTTTCTCTCCTTTCAATGGAAACATCTCACCCAAACCAATTTCCGTGGACGCGCAAATCATGCCATAAGATTTTACGCCACGAATCTCCGCTTCTTTCATTTCGATTGGCTCGCCTTCACCATGCCATTTAACTTTCGCGCCTAATTTCGCCACCGCCACCAATATTCCTTCACTCACATTACTGCCACCACACACAATTTGCACCCTCTCACTACCCAAATCCACTTGGCAAACTTTCAATTTATCCGCATTCGGATGTTTTTCCGCGGATATTACTTTACCAACCACAATTCCATCTAAGCCAGCGCCAAGCTGATGTATTTTTTCCACTTCCACTGTTTTTGCCTTTAATTTATCGGCAACCTCATCGGCACCGACCGAATCCGGCAGATCAACGTATTGCTTTAACCAATTAAATGAAATAAGCATATTAAAATTGTTTCAAAAATCTCAAATCACCGCCGTTTAAAAGTCTAATGTCATCAATGCTATATTTAAGCATAGTCAAACGCGTAAGGCCAAAACCAAACGCAAAACCGGAATAAATTTTAGAATCAATCCCGCCTTCTTTTAAAACATTGGGATGAATCATGCCCGCGCCAAAAATTTCCAACCAACCGCTATGTTTACAAACTCGGCAACCCTTGCCCGCACACAAACAACAAGTGACTTCTCCGTTTACTCCCGGCTCCACAAATGGATAATATTTCGGACGCAAACGCACTTGGGTTTCTTTGCCGTACAAATGACGCGCCACTTCTTCTAACACGCTTTTTAAATGCGCGAAATTTATTCCTTTATCTATCACAAAACCCTCTAACTGATCAAAAGTATGTTCATGGCGCACGTCCGTGGACTCATTGCGGAATACCCGACCCATCACGACCGCCCGCAACGGTGCGCCGTGCTTTTCCATGGCTCGCACTTGCATCGAAGAAGTTTGAGTGCGCATCACCCACGGATTGCCCGAATCAATCCCATGCCCTTTGATATAAAAAGTATCCTGCATATCACGCGCCGGATGATCTTCCGGAACATTGACTGCAGAAAAATTATAATAATCACTTTCCAATTCCGGCCCAACTAAAACCATAAAACCCATGGAAGTAAAAAATTCCGCCAAATCATTTTCAATTGAAGTGTTAGGATGAAGCGTCCCTTTTTCCTGCGAAGGCAAAGTCGGTTGAGTCACATCAACTGTTTCTTTTTTAAGTTTTTCATTCCATTCACCCACGGATAATTCCATTTTTTTCTCAGTCAGCGCTTTTTCCAAAGCCGACTTCACTTCATTGGCCGCTTGCCCGACAACTTTTTTTACATCCACACTTAAATCTCCCAACCCCTTCATGAGTTCAGTTAATTTCCCGCTCTTGCGCCCCAAAAATTTATTCTCAAAATCTTCGAGCGCTTGGCTATTTTTTATGGCCTTAAGAGCGAGCAGCGCTTCTTCTTTAATTTTTTTCAATTGTGATTCCATAAATTATAATTACTGCAAAATGAACCTTTGTAACAAAACAAATACCAATACAATAAACGCAATTCTCATAATATTAGCTACCACATACACCCCAAACAAGCTCCGAAACCGTGCTAATTTCCATAATGTTTCCATAACCGCTATTATCTCTATGAATAATCCTAAACTAAATAAACCAATATAACCATAATCTTCAATATATATATTACCACGGAATACATTTGTCAACCAATCTCCAATCGGTATAGTCCCTTTGTACAAAAACAGCCCAAACAACATCTCAATAATAAATAAAAGCAAAATCGATTTCCAACCAATTTTTAACCTATGTGCCAATAAGAAATATAAATAAAAAATAATTAAAAAAACTAAAGAAGAAAGTAGCCAAATAATGCTAATAAATACCGCTACATGCTTTTCTATAAATCTGACAGCTTGGATTCGTGATGAAACGATACCGGAATCCTGATTTACATAATCCCAAGGCTTGCCGTCATCAAGACACAACTGTTTATTGTCTTTTTCGCAAGCTAAATTTTGCCCAACAAAAAACAGATTATTACCAGTGTCAGGAGCTTTGTCCAATTGTAAATTTAAAAAATCTTTGAATCCCTGATCGTCGCCTAAAGCATACATTGGACGCGGATAAAAAACATAATCTTTAAAGTAATCCAACAACCCACCAACTGGCACATAGTGATAATTTTCTTCCGGCAACCAAGTAGTAATATCTTTGAACCAGTGATTAATTCCGGGATCGTAATTTTTAAATGGTTGATATCCAGTATCGTAAAAAACTAGATTTTTCAATTTCCAATAAAACTCATCTGCTAAAAAACTATTTAAGGCCGCATATTTATCTGGAATAAATTCAGCCAAAATAGCATAATCTTGGGCATAGCCTAAATACACCAAATGATCTTTAGAAGAAAAGTTTAAACAGGTTGGATTATTTTTTAAATATTTATCCGGTTGATTTATTTTATAAGCATACAAACGCATCAAGGGATAAATGGTAAATTGATGTGTTAGATTACCAACACTATCAGTAGACGTGGGGAAATCAGCCACATTGAACTTTTCCCGATCCAAACTATCCAATGAAAAACGTGGAGCATAACCCTTGGGCGCGTCTTTTGCTGTTAAACCAACATTAATATCAGTATAATTAGCAAATACTTGAACATCTTGCCCAGACAAATTATTTAAATCAACACTACTACCAACACACTGGGAGAGCATCTCAATAAAATCGGTATTTACTTTGTTCAACAAGGGATCATTTAAAGCCAACACGTCTTTCTTGTACAGTCCGCTATATAGACCATCGAAAGCCGATTGACATTCTTCTCCGGCGGCAAAACTGCTAGTATTAAAATCGACCCCAACTGGCCCAATATCAATATTGGGGTTTTGTAAAGAAAAAACATTGTTGCAATCAGTCCTAGTATTAGGTTTAACATCGCCCGCTAAAGTGTAGTTATGGCATTTATTAACTTTTCTGATAGTGATATAATCTGGCCACTCTAAACCACAATTTATATCGCTAAAAAAACTTTTCCACCGACGCTCAAAATCAGCTACCGCAAAAAACAAACTACCATTCCAACCCCCATCAGATCTAACTACTTCTCCGAGATACTGTTTGCCATATTTGACTGTCTTTAAAATATTATAAAATTCTATTTTGTCGCTATCATTAATAACTGGCGCTTTCAAAATAAAAACATGCGGCTTAAGCGAATAGAAAAATTGATAATTAGTGGAGCTGGCCTGCTCGGTAGCCAACTGGTTATCAAAAAATAAATAAATAAAATCTCCTATTTTCTGATAGTTTAACTGATCCAGACGGCGCGGTTGTAAATCCACTGTCCCCGGCTGAGCGACGCTTGGTGTTCTAATCCAAATATTTTCACTCTCCGTATTAGCGATGGGAGCAAAATCATATGGATAATCGCCCATTAAATAAATCTGTTTATTGCTATCACTATTATTAACCAATAACTGAACTTCGCTTTTATCCTCCTTTAATGTCCAATTTTGGGGGTTGTAACTAAAACTTAAAATCGGCAAAGCAGAGTAGGGCGGTAAATTGGTAAATCGATCCGTGTGATAACCAGCGCCGAGATTGATAATATCTTTAGATTGGTTGTCGGATTGGCAATTATCTTTATCAGAAGTAAAACATGATCGCTTACGATAAATGGTCGCAATATTTTCTGTGGACGAAATTTTTTGAATCTGGCTAAAATAATAAACTGCCGGCGTTCTTGGCGACGGCATGGATAAAACCTGGCCAGCATAAAATACAGTTAACAGACTGCAACTAAACAATAATAATTTTAACGGCTTACTCATAGCCTAAAAAATCCTACTGGCTAAATTTTTGAAAAATCCGGCAAAGGAGGACAAGTCTTTCAATGTAACCACTGCGACTAAAAGCAATAACAATAAAAATCCAATCGTATGGGCGGCTTGTTCAAATTTCATAAACACCGGTTTACGGAAAATTTTTCCAAGCCACACAAACAAAATTCGCCCACCATCAAGCGCCGGCAACGGTAAAATATTTAACACCGCTAAATTCAAAGATAACATAGCGGTAAATTGTATTAAATATGCAAACCCAAGTTTAGCTGCTTGGCCTGTTAATACAGCGATACCAATCGGACCAGACACTGCACCGGCCGCACCACTACCATTAAATAATCCAGCAATTAGGGAATAAAATGCGACAAAAATCGCGCCTAAATAAATAAATGTCGCCGCAAATCCTTCATAAATTGCGCGGTACCATGGGTATTTTACCAAACCCAACTCTAAGATCGCTACCCCAATTCCGCCTTTGCCGGTATCAGCCGCCACCACTGGTTTAATTTTTTGCGTAAACATTTCATTGCCACGCTTGATTACAAAACTTAATTCTTGGCCAGAATGCGAATCAACATAATTTTGCATTTGCGCAATCCGCGGATTTTTTAAATCATTAATTTGTACAATTTCGTCACCCATTTTTAATCCGGCTGCGGCCGCTGGCTTACCAGGTAAAACTTCCATAATTGCCACATGCGCGTCACGTACAACTGTCGCATCTTTAACGTCGTCAGTTGCTTGAGGTAACCCATACATAAATCCAAATGAAAGTAGCACTGCCGCCAAAATTATATTCATTAAAACTCCACTCACGAGTGTGATTGACTTTTGCCAAGCCGGTTTGGCCATAAAACTATCTGATTCAGTTTTGGCATCACCGTTCTCACCTTTAATTTTTACAAACCCACCGATCGGAAGCCAGTTGATCGAATACACTGTTCCATAATTTTCATCATGCTCGCTCAGTTCGCGATTTCCCCAAACCAATCTTTTTCGTTTCCAAGGTACTACGATATCGATTTCTTTTTTCTCATCAGTAATTATTTCACCCATCGCGGTTTCTTCTACAGTTATTTTTTCTTCAGTGGCAATTGGCTGCAATTTTTTTCCACGCAAAAATTGTATACCCAAAGCGCGGGGTGGGAAACCAAAGCCAAATTCTTCCACTTTCATACCAAAAATCCGAGCAGTAATAAAATGCCCGAATTCATGGGCTAAAACTAACACACCCAAAACTAGAATAAAAATAACCAAAGTGAGCATAATCACCTGTTTAATAATAATATCTTACTCATTATATTACCAAAAAAAATATAAAACGGCAAGCATTGCTAAAAAATGTCAAAAGTTATACAATATAATCATTAAATATGGCAAACATTTGCCTCTAAATTATAAAAATATGGCAGCACTATATCTAGTGTTAATAGTCGTGGTCGTGGTAGCCGGATGGTTAATCATGACTTACAACGGTTTAATCCGTACCAAAAACCAAGTGGACGAAGCAGTTAGCGATATTGATGTTCAACTCAAACGCCGCTATGATTTGATCCCAAATTTGGTAGAAGTAGTAAGAGGATATATGTCGCACGAAGCCGGCACTTTGGAAAAAGTAACAGCCGCACGCGCGTCAGCTATGGGTGTACATGATAATAAAAATGCCACTTTGGCGCAGCGCGAACAAGCGGAAAATATGTTGTCCTCAACTCTGAAATCATTGTTCGCAGTTTCAGAAAATTATCCGGATTTAAAAGCCAGCCAAAATTTCATGCAATTGCAAGATGAATTATCTGATACAGAAAATAAAATTCAAGCCGCTCGCCGATTTTACAATGGCAATGTCCGCGACTTCAACACCAAAATTCAGGTATTCCCTACCAATATGATTGCTGGGATGTTAAAATTTGTTAAATACGAATTTTTCCAAGCCGCTGAAACAGAAAAACAAAACGTGCAGGTGAAATTTTAATAACCTCTAAAATACTGAAACCAAACACTCCCGCTAGGGAGTTTTGGCTTTATAAAATTAAAAATAAAAATCCCCGATCCGTAAAACGGACCAGGGATTGATGGGCTTTCGCCATAAAAGGACTCTATATCTGCTTCCGGAATATAAGTTTACTCCGGCGTACATCGCAACCATACTGTGTTGTGTAATAATCCGGCTTGCAGTCATAGCAGACGGTATGGTTGAATCCATTTTCATGAATGCAGTACTCGACACTGCCTGTCACAATAACACTTTCTCCATCTATTTCAAATGAATACTCAGTATCAGCCAGGAGCCGAATATTGGAAACAGTTCCCTTAGTAGGAATTTCATACCCTACTAAGAAAAACCCATCCACCTGCGTAGGCACATACCCTCGAAACAACTTACTGTTCGTTGTCTCGACCGCCTTTCTTTCCTCCAGCTTCTTCTTTTCAACTCGCGCCGCCAGGATACGATGGCCTTCAGTATTTAAGGCATACGTGGCAATATTTTCTCCAGTAAATGGGGTATCGCCACACTGCACAATTTGCCGCACAGTGGCGATAAACGGCATCTCATTGTCCTCGCCATCAGCCAACTCTGGTCTGTCCATCCTCAAGAGTTTGGCGACTGTACCACAATCACGAGCAATCTGCATCGAAAGAAAATCGTAATATTTGCAATTCTCACGAAGCTGATCAAAAGTTTTATTCCCCTGATAGAAAGCAGCGTGGCAAAAATGATTGGCCTGATACTTTTCCTCATGCCCGTCCTGCGAGCATCCCGCCAACAGTAGGGCGGCTATGGCTACCAAAATGAACGTGAAAAGCTTATGCATGGCGTCTCCTTTTTCGCACGCTAAACGTGCTTAACGATCTGTTTATTGGTATATTTTTATCAATGAACTAAACGGTTGATTATAGCACAAAATCGTCTACTTGTCAAGGGGTTGTCCAAGACGGGCACATAGGTGACACTTTTGTTAAAGTTAGCGGTGTGCGGTAATTAAGTGTTTCATGAGGTCGGTAAAAGTTGTACTCCACCAGCCAATCAGTGAGTC
>Ga0247841_10008421_pt1 | contig 14866 bp, 15 predicted proteins | sample LaCruzMarch2015__2_FD_192410 | JGI IMG/M metagenome (GOLD analysis project Ga0247841, IMG submission 192410) | Freshwater microbial communities from meromictic Lake La Cruz, Castile-La Mancha, Spain - LaCruzMarch2015_18m | ecosystem: Environmental > Aquatic > Freshwater > Lake | place: Spain...
TTACGTCCCTGCACGTATTTTCAATTTGCCTGCCACGTATCCCCAGACACCGCTTCGGAAACGGAACACGCAGATAAGAAGCGCTATCCCGAGAAACATCTCCCACCGCGATATATAGGATGCGAGATAATTGCTTATGGCCATATAAATGACACCCCCGATTATAGCCCCGTAAAGACTGCCGGAACCCCCGATTAACGCAGCAAAGATCACCTCGACCGCCCTTGAAGGGTCGATAAAACTGGGCGTTACATACCCGTAGTTAAGTATTGAGAGCGCTCCAGCAAAGGCTGCGACGGATGTGGAAATGATGAAGGTTATCCATTTATAGGTGAAGGTGTTGTAGCCAAGGAACTTTACCCTTGTTTCATTTTCTTTGATGCTTTTTATGAGAATCCCGTATGGAGAGGAAGTGAACTTCTTAAGAAAATAATACGTGAGGAGCAGGCAGAACAAGGTAAAACCAAACAGGACAGGTTTTTTCCCGAAGTCGATAAAACCCATCTTTGAAAAATATACCGACATACCGTCTTCGCCGCCGGTATATTTGGAAAATGCCACAAGGACAAGGAAATATCCGACCTGATCGAACGCGAGGTTTATAAGTGCGAAACAGGCACCGGTTGTTCTTACAATAACCGGCCCGATAATAACCCCGATAAGTGCGCCTGCACATATCCCCGCAAGGACTGCCAGTAATGGATTATGTGAAATGTGTTCAGTGAAAAGTGTGATTGCGTACGCGCCTGTCCCGAGGTAGAGCATATGGCCGAAGGAGAGCCTTCCCATAAACCCGTAGAGTAGATTGAATCCGAGAACGAAGATGCAGAAGATAATGAAGTCGGTAGTGCGGTTTATCCCCAGCGCAGGAAGAATCACAAAAAAACCGGCGGCAATGATGGCGAGGTCGAGGAAGCTTCTTCCTGTACCCGCCTTGTGTATGCCTAAATCTTTTCCATTTGTGTTCAATGTAAATCCTCCTTAAAACTGCCCGAGGGTTTCCCGCTGCCATCCCTTTTTTACCCCTCTCCTGCTTTCTCCCCCACGCGCTGGGGGAGAAAGTTAGGGGGGTTAGGGGGGTTGGAGAGGGGTTATCTATGTAAGGCTTTTCAAAAAGTCTTTATAATTCATCACCGTACCTATTTTCGGAAAAATAAACTTCTCAGCATAGTTCTGTTCTTCGTCGGTATCCGTGCCTGTACAGTCACCGATAACAACGACCCTGTAGCCCTTATCATATCCGGATCTTGCTGTTGATTCTACGCACCAGTTGGTATGGAATCCCACAATTACCAGCCATTCAATCATATTTACCCTTAATGTATAGTCAAGTGCAGTAGACCAGAAGGCATCAAGTGTCTTTTTCCCTTTCACGATGATATCCCCTTTTTTCGGGGTCAGCTCAGGTATAATCTCCGGTCCGGGAGTGCCCTTTACCCATGCTCCTGCTACGGGCTTTCCATCAATTTTCCAGCCTGTGGGCATATCGATTTCAAGACCCCTGAGGCCTCCCATTCCCGGGCCGTTTTTATCGATTTCAGGGAATCCCGGTTCAAATTCCTCAAAGGGTACATAGATGATCTTTTTAACCTTTTTTCTCGCCTTATTGATAAAATCCACGAGATTCGGGATGACATTTCTTTTTTCAAGCTGTTTTTCGATAAACTGATACATGGAGCCGCCCGGTTTGAGGAAATCGTACTGCGGTTCAATCAAAACAATTGCAGTCTTTGCTGCTTCAATCTTTGGGGCCTTTTTCTGTGCTTTCATTATTTCCCTCCTCTTTTTTTGTTCAATGTTCAACGTTCAAAGTTCAATGTTTTAAGCCTTCAGCCTTCTTGCCTTCAGCCTGCCTTTCACCTTTCACCTTCAGCCTTCTTGCCTTCAGCCTGTTTTTCACAAACATTGTTCCAATTTTGCTTTGTTATTTATCTCTGCCTTTTCAGTGACTTCCTGGACGATTTTTCCTTCCTTCATCATATATACTTTGTCTGCAAGCATTCCAACAACCGAGAGGTTCTGCTCCACAATCAGCATGGACACCTTTCCTTTCATTGTGGAGAGGACATTTAATATATCGTTGATGGTGCCTGCTGCAAGACCTTCTGTCGGCTCATCTATGAGGAGCAATTTCGGGTTGCCGATAAGCGCCCTGCCGATGAGCAATATCTGCCGCTGGCCGCCGCTCAAGCTCCCCGCCTTCAGATTAAGAAATTTTTCAATTTTCGGATAGATACTGATTACCTTTTGAATGGCGTCAGATATGCTTACTTTAACCGGATATGCTGCAAGTTCAAGGTTTTCTTTCACGCTCAATTTCGAAAATACACGTTTATCCTGGAATACATACCGTATCCCGGATAAGGCAATCTTTTCTGCCTTAAGACCCATGATGCTGCTGCCATCGAATGTTATTGATCCTGTTGAAGGGGCGAGGAAACCGGCAATCGATTTCAGCAGCGTTGTTTTGCCTGCCCCGTTTCTCCCGGCAATGAAGACCATTTCACCCGAATCGACCTGAAGGGATACTCCGTGGAGCACTTTTGCTTGACCGTAGGAGGTGTCGATATTATTTACACTGAGCATGCCAATCCCTCCTCTTTGCCCCAGTAAACTTCTCTCACAAGGGCATTGCTCAATACCTCGGCCGGCGGTCCTTCGGCAATAAGTCTTCCTTCGTGCATAACGCATAGCCTTTGTACAAGGTCAATAATACGGGATATCTTGTGTTCGATGATCACAAAGGAGAACCTTTTTTTCACTTCCCGGATAATATGGGAAACCTCGCCTATTTCAATATCGCTGAGTCCGGCAAACGGTTCGTCAAGAAGAAGTATTTTAGGATTCAGGGAGAGAGCGACCGCTATCTCAAGCTTGCGTTTATCGCCGTATGAGAGTTCGGATGTCATGAATTGCGCCTTGTTTTCTATACCCATTACCTTCAGGGCGTCCATGCACCTCTCTACCATATCGGGCCGATGGGCATTGCCAAAGAAAAATTTTCCCCTGGACACATGGTTGCCGCTGATCCTGTTTGTTGATAAAATAAGGTTATCAATGACCGGGAGTGAATCAAAGACGGAAACGAGCTGAAACGTTCTTACAATCCCCATCGTGACCCTTTTGTAAGGCGGAATCGTGGTGATATCCCGCCCGGAGAAGAATATCTTTCCTCCTGTAGGAAAGAAGAGGCCTGTGAGCAGGTTGAAGAAGGTTGTCTTTCCTGCGCCGTTCGGCCCGATAACCCCGATTGCCTCGCCTTCCTGCATGGCAAAGTTTACCTGATCAACTGCAACAAGACCGTTGAACTGTATCGTGGCATCTTTTGTTTCAATTATCGGTTGTTCTGTAGCCATATTTCACCAAACAATTTTTACTCACTGTCACTGCGGGTTCCACCGGGGCGGAACGCTGCAGTCTCATTGTATTAAGGCGAGATTGCCACGCCCAGAAACCCGGGCTCGCAATGACGGCCCGTGCATTAATACCCCAGAGATGACAATGGTGGAAGATAGTCCTCACCCGTGTATGCACCGATGATCTTTACAAGGTCCCACTTTTTGTCTTTTCTTTCGTTTGCGCCTTTTCCAAGAACAACATAAGCCCCGTATTTGAAGACAGGCTGATGGTCAGCTCTCCAGACACCCTGGCCCTTCATGGAGTCAAATTTCGGGTTGGCCATCAATGCCTTTGCCATTGCCTTTCCGTCGACAGACTGCGCAAGCTCCATAGCCCTGACCGCCTCCATTACCCCTTCGTATGCCATTGCAGAATAGGGATCAGGGGGATATTTATATTCCTGCTGGAATTTCTTTGTAAAGGCATCAGAGGCCTTTACGATCGCAGCATCCTGAAAACCTTTCATATCGTAGTACCATGACATGAGCGAGTAAACGCCTTCGAGGGCTTCCGGCGGCACTCCGCTTCCAAAGGAGTTGGTCATCCAGTCAAACCATATCTTTGAGGTCTTTTTTAAGCCTGTTTCATAGGACTGTTTTAACACGTTGATGGCATCAACGCCCCAGTGTGCAAGCATAACGATCTCAGGTTTTTTCTCTTTGATTTTTGTGAGGTAAGAAGTGTAGTCGCTTGTTCCAACCGGTGATTCCACATATTCAACCTTGATGCCTCTTTTTTCAAACGCTGCCTTGGCGCCTGCCCACTGGTCACGTCCGAAGGCATAAGCAGGACCGAAGAAGACGATATTTTTGTGGCCCAGTTTGTCGACAATATATGAAGCCCCGGCATAGCCTATCGAATAAGCGCATCCATGTATTGAAAAGGTTGTTTCAGCCATTTCATTCTTTTCGAACATATTTATGGCAACAACGTTAACCGGGAAATATGCGATGGGGGTCTTTTTTACCTCTTTATTGAGTGCTGCAGAAAGAGGGGCAAATGTCTGGCCTACGATAACATTTACCTTGTTTTCGTCAACCATTTCCCGGAACCTTCTGATGGCAATATCGGGCTTGGATTCATCGTCCTTCACAAAGGTTTCTATGGGAACCTTCTTTGCTCCGAATTTTACTCCGCCTGCGGCATTTATTTCCTTGATCGCTAATTTTGCGCCATCAAGCTGTACAGGTCCGATAGGGGATGCGGCTCCAGTCAATCCGAACATGAGACCTATTCTTACCTTGTCCGGGGGTGCTGCCTGAACCTCTGCCGCAAATAGCAGGCCTGTGATAAAAGTTAATAAAATGAAGCATATTGAGAGCGGTGTGGTTTTTTTAAACATGGTATACCTCCTTTAAGTTATCGTAAATGTTATCCTTTTAACGGGTTTGCACTATCTCCCGGCACCTCCTTCCATTCGTTCGTTTCCATACTGTTTTTTATCTGAGCGATCATTTGAAGATTGTGTTGTCGAAATGCGGCTTCTGCCTTGTCAGGATCCTTTTCTTTAAAAGCGTCCAGAATCTCAACATGATCATGGTATAAGCTTGAAAGGATAGGGGTGACATGCATTGCAATGGGACGCATTTTGTTTTTTATTGTTTCAAGCATTTCCTGTAATGTACGGTTGCCGCTTGCTTCGTAGACAATAGCATGGAAATCGTAATCCAGCCTCGAGTAAGTGACTAAATCCTCTCTCTGAACGGCCTTGTACTGTTCATCAAGGCATTTTTGCATATTTTTGATGGTTTTGTCGTTGACATGCTGAATTGCGAGACGTGCAGCAAGTCCTTCGAGAATTTCTCTTACCGTGTAAAATTCAATGGCCTGTTTTGGGGTCAGCGTGGACATGAAGACCCCGCGGTTCGGGATGTTCTCGAGGAGACCTTCCTGTATAAGGCGATGTACCGCCTCCCACACAGGAGTCCTGCTTGCCCCGACTTCTTTTGCTATCTGCTCAACGTTAATGCGCATTCCAGGGCTGAAACGATAATCGGCTATCATTTCCTTCAGGATCATATAAATCTGATTGCTCAGCCGTTCCCTGTTTACCTTAACCATCATTCTCTTAAATTTTAATAATACGAAAATCATTTGTCAAGATATTTCATGAAGTATTTTTCATATTTCATGAAATATTAATTTTTATGAAAACAATGTACCTTTTTCCTTAGTGCTGATATTATAAACAGATGTTTAAGGATAAAGCGCAGCTTGAAATCAAAGGACAGATCGAGCGGATTACCTACTATAATGAAGAAAACGGTTACACCATCGCCAAGGTCAAGGTACAGGGAAGGGCAGGTCTGGTTACTATTGTTGGAAGCATTGTATCGTTAATCCCCGGAGAAGTGCTGAAGCTTCAGGGTTTCTGGGATAACCACCCCCGGTATGGTGAACAATTTAAGATAGTGTCATACGAATCAATAATGCCTGCAACGGTGAAGGGTATAGAAAAGTATCTCGGTTCAGGCATGATCAAGGGCATAGGTCCAGTTACGGCAAAAAGACTTGTGTCGAAATTCGGCATTGAAACACTCTCGATTATCGACAACAGTATAGAAAGGCTCAACGAGGTTCCGGGTATCGGTGAAAAGAGGATCGAGATGATCCGGAATGCCTGGGAAGAGCAGAAGGACATCCGGGATGTGATGATATTCCTCCAGGGACATGGTGTAAGCCCCGCCTACGCGATAAAGATATATAAGTATTATGGCAGGGATTCAGTGAAGGCTGTGAGCGAAAACCCGTACAGACTTGCCATGGACATATTCGGGATCGGTTTCATCACAGCAGACAAAATAGCTGAAAAACTTGGTATCTCTAAAGATTCTCAAATCCGCATTGAGGCAGGTATCCTTCACGTGCTGAATCAGCTTTCCGATGACGGCCATGTCTATTACCCTTATGACCTTCTGATTACAGAGTGCGGCAAGATTCTCGATGTGGAGGAGGACCTTATCCCCGTTGCCCTCGACTCCGTTTCCTCTCAAAAAAAGATAGTCGTAGAAGAGCGTATTGCTCCGAACTCCGAACTCCGAACTCCGAACTTAAAAGCCGTTTACCTTACACGGTTTCACATTGCCGAGGTCGGTATTGCGCGGCATTTGACATCTCTCCTTACCGCACCGAAGCAGTTACGATTAATCAACATTGACCAGGCTATCGACTGGGTGCAGGGGATGCTCAAGATAACCCTTTCCGGAAAACAGATTGAGGCAGTGAAGGACTCGATTAACAGCAAGCTTATGGTGATTACGGGCGGCCCCGGTACCGGCAAGACAACGATCATAAATTCTGTTATCAAAATTTACAAAAAGATGGGGCAAAAGGTTCTGCTTGCAGCGCCTACCGGCCGGGCAGCCAAACGAATGACAGAGGCAACGGGCCATGAGGCCAAGACATTACACCGTCTCCTCGAATATACCCCGGGCAGGGGTTCATTTAAGAGAAATGAGCTGAATCCGCTTGATGCCGATTTAATCATAATTGATGAAACGTCAATGGTTGATACCCTGCTCATGCACCATTTTCTTAAGGCGGTGTCCTTAAAAGCCACATTGATATTTGTGGGTGACGTTGATCAGTTGCCTTCGGTAGGGGCCGGATGTGTCTTGAAGGACATTATTAATTCGAAGCTGATACCCACAGTCATACTGGATCAGATATTCAGGCAGTCACGTGAAAGCATGATTGTTGTCAATGCCCACAGGATTAATAACGGAGAGATGCCGATATTTCAGGGCGACGAAACACACAATAAGGACTTTTATTTTTTCTTTATTGAGGAGCCCGAAAAGGTACTCGAAAAGATTGTATACCTCTGCAAGGAGGGCATACCTTCACGGTTTCGTTTTCATCCACTCGATGATATACAGGTATTGGCACCCATGCATAGAGGAACAATTGGCGTGGCGAACCTGAACACCGAACTTCAGAAGGAATTGAACAATAAAAAGGAGGAAATTGTCCGGGGCGGGAAGGCGTTCAAGACGGGAGATAAGGTATTACAGATCAGAAATAATTATGACAAGGATGTCTATAACGGGGATATTGGAAGGGTTGCAGGCATTGACAGAGAAGTACAGGAAATGACTGTGGATTATGATGGAAGAAGGGTAACATATGAATTCTCCGAACTTGATGAGGTTGTCCTTGCCTATGCCATTTCCGTTCACAAGTCGCAGGGCAGTGAATACCCTGTGGTCATAATCCCTGTGCTAACCCAGCATTACATGCTTTTACAGAGGAATCTTATCTATACGGTCATCACGCGGGGTAAGAAGCTTGTCATTCTCATAGGCACTAAAAAGGCTCTTTCAATCGCAATCAATAACAACAACCCGCAGAAAAGATACACCATGCTGAGGGAAAGACTGATGAATCAGTTTTGAGTTTTGAGTGTCTGCCCCGGTGAAATGCTTCGCTGTCACTTCGTGAATTTTACAGGGTAAAAGTTTTGAGTTGATAGGCGATCTATGTTGTTTTATTCCAAATCTGTCATTGGGAAGGTGTCGGGGTAGTTGCTCGTGGACTGCCCTCGCAATTAAACCGCCCCGGAGCAAACCAAGGATTTTAGATGATTGGAAGGTTGGATGTTTGGATGATTAGCTAACCCTCTAAACTTCTAACCCTCTAAACATCCTGCACTTAAGCCCTGAAGCCCGGTGTGCTGCTGAATTCTGAAACCAGATTTTCCAGTTCATCCCAGCGATGGTAGGCTTCATACAGCTCACTTTCAAGGGTTTTCAGCCGCTCATTGATTGTCCTTAATTTAGACGCATCATAGCTTGCGTAGAATTCAGGGGAATTCAGGGTTGCCGTGAGGCGCTGTTTTTCTGCCTCCAGGGCCTCGATTGTCTGCGGCAGCGTTTCAAGTTCACGGGTTTCTTTGAAAGACAGTCTTTGTTTCTCCTTCGGGCGTTTCTCCCTCTTTCCCTTTTGTTCCTTTGGCGCAGTCGACTTCGATAGTTCAACCGGCGCCTTCCGCTGCCTGAGCCAATCGTCATAACCGCCCACATATTCCTGTAAAAGTCCCTCACCCTCAAAGACAATCGTCGAAGTTACCACATTATTGAGAAACTCACGGTCATGACTGACCATCAGGATCGTCCCGCTGTATTCAAGTAACCGGTCTTCAAGCAGTTCCAGCGTTTCAGCATCAAGGTCATTGGTGGGTTCGTCCAGGACAAGAACATTGGATGGGATGATAAAGAGTTTAGCTAAAAGCAGGCGATTGCGTTCACCGCCCGAGAGAGAGCTTACAGGCGACATTATCCTCTCAGGCGAAAAGAGAAAACCCTGAAGATAACCCACAACGTGCCGCGATGCGCCGCCCACCATAATCGTGTCGTTGCCTCCGCCAATATTTTCCCTGAGGGTTTTATTTTCGTCAAGTTGTGCCCGGAGCTGGTCAAAGTAGGCAATTCCGATCCCGGTACCCAGACGAACCCTTCCCTGCTGAGGCTTGAGATCACCGAGGAGTATCCTGAGCAGGGTGGTCTTGCCGGAACCGTTAGGTCCGATGATGCCCACCTTGTCGCCACGGATGATAGTGGTGGAGAAGTCTTCAATAATCTTCTTATTGCCCCAGGCAAAGGAAACCTTTTCGGCATCCACAACCATCCGGCCGCTCCGCTCCGCCTCCTGGATTACAAGTCGGGAGACGCCATCCTGCTCTTGCCTTCGTGCCCGCTCCTGACGCATATGCACCAGTGCCCGAACCCTGCCCTCGTTGCGGGTACGACGCGCCTTGACCCCTTGCCTGATCCAGATCTCTTCCTTTGCCAATTTCTTGTCAAAATCATGCCACTCCTTTTCCTCTGTTTCCAGCAGTGACTGCCGGCGTTCGAGGTAAGTCCTGTAATCGCAGTCGAAGGATACAAGGCGGCCCCGGTCGATTTCGACGATACGTGTCGCCAGTCGCTGGAGAAACGCCCGGTCATGAGTAACGAACATGAACGTTTTATCGTACTTCAGCAGGAAATCTTCAAGCCATAGAATGGTGCTGACATCAAGATGATTGGTGGGCTCATCAAGCAGCAGGAGGTCCGGATCATTCGCCAGTGCCCTGGCCAGAAAAACCCGGCGCTTCAAGCCGGCAGACAAGAAACGGAACTCGGCATTTTCATCCAGTTCAGTTCTTGTGATAACGGTTTCTACCCGCTGGTGAAAATGCCAGGCGCCTGATGTCTCTATCTGGTGCTGAACCTGTTCAAGTTTTCTAAGGAGGCTGCCATCGCTGCTCCGGCCTATTTGAAGGGTCAGTTCGTGGTATTTTCTGAGCAGTTCAGCATGTTCCGCACCACCGGAAGCCACAATGTCATAAACCGTTCCTATCAGATCGTCGGGCACATCCTGCGGCAGCATGGCGATTCTCACATCGCCGTTATAAACAATCCTGCCTGCATCCGGTGTGATTTCACCTGTCAGCAGTTTCATTAGGGTCGATTTGCCGGAGCCGTTTCGTCCCAGCAGACCTATTCTTTCTCCTGCCTCGATCTGAAGCGTAACGCAATCCAGCAGGCGCGGTTCGCCGAAGCTTATCGAAACATCATTGATCCATATCAGTCCCATACACGTGTCATAGTATAGCTGACAAAATCTGAAATTGCCAATACCGGACTTTGTCCTATGCAAGTTATAGCTCCCGGGCGCCTGTGTGTTCATGGGTGCGGCACCCTATATGATGACATTTTTGTCGAACAACACTATAGTGATTCGACATTTTTGTATCAAAACAGGTGTTACCGTAAAGAAGGTCTGTTGAATTAATCAACCATTACCATCAGTTACATATAATAAGCGTTATGGCACGGGTATTGCTGTTATATTTACATGAACAGAGAGAACAGCAAGATAAAACTTGGAGGTGTAAGATGAAGAAGATCGTAGTAATGGTTCTGGTTTTGATGATGGGAAGTATGATTGCGTATCCCTCAGCGGGTTACAGTCGTTCTTTTGGTAGCGACCGCGGCTACTACCGATACAACCAGCAACCGGTCCGTCCATATAATAATGCCCGTTATTTTGGATCCCATAGTAATAATAACGGCCTGCTTATCGCAGGGGCAGCCCTGGGCGCTGTTGTACTCGGTGCCGTTATGGTCAGCGCCATGTCGCAGCCGAGATATGCGACGGTCCAACAGGTCGTGTACAGTGCCCCTCCTTCCGGATCGATTGCCTATGCGCAGCCGTCGGGATATGGAATGGATACACCTCCCGGTCAATGGGTCACAGTACAGGGTCAATGGGTAAACGGTCAGTGGATTCCGGCCCACAATGCATGGATGCCTGTTAACCCTTAACATTAATGGCGGGTTTTTCCCGCCCTATACCCGGTTTTCATCCTCATCATTCATTGCGTTTTCATAACCTTGAACCTTGAATGTTGAACAATCTTTATAGCCATCATAAGATAGATGGTAGATAAAAACGATTACTGCTTGAACTGTTGGATTGTTATTTATCGTTCCTTTCCACAAAAACTCCCGCCCGCTTGTTCATGCGGACGACCCCGTAAATTAATAACAGGATTACGGCAATAATTCCTATCATAACCGGCAATGTTGTAAAATGTTTCGGAAGTGAACCGTAGAGCCCGGCAATCCCGAAAAAGATGAATATCAGCGCTGCGAACCATTTAATTGCCCGTTCTGGAATCTTCTTGCCCAGAACTATGCCGAATATGATGCCTATGGCATCGGCTATGAGCATACCTGATGTTGTGCCCAGCCAGACTTGAATTATGCTGTCATACCTGGTAGCCAATGCGATGGTTGCGAGCTGCGTTTTGTCTCCCATCTCGGCAAAGAAGAAGGCAATGGCAACTGTCCAGAATGGGCTGAAGTTAAATCGCTTGTCTTCGTTGTCGAGTTTATCGCCCCTTAACGTCCAGAGACCAAAAATAATAAAAGAGGCGGAAGCAGCAACCTGAATGTATTGGAGAGGGACGATGCTTGTCAGGTAACTTCCGAGAAGCACCGCAAAAAGATGGTTTGCAAGGGTTGCTGCAAAAACTCCCCACATGACGGTTTGCCAGCGGTACCTTGAAGCAAAGGCCATGGCGAGTAATTGTGTTTTGTCTCCCATTTCTGCAAGAACAACAAATACGAGTGAAGCAATGTAAGCGGTCATGATGAACTCCTTATCGTATAAAATAAAAAAGCGAGACCCTTAGCATGTACTTTTACAGTCACGCTAAAGGTCTCGCTAATTGGCTGTCACCAATGACAAGGCCAGGGTTTTATCCCAGCATGTTGACCTTATCTTGTTAGCTACTCCCCTTCAGAGATATATATAGTGAGCAAATTATAAAGCAATTTTACAAAAAAATCACCAACAATCTGTCCGGTTATGAGTCCTGATGCTGCTTGTTCCTCTTCTCCTCATACATCAGTGTATTTGCCTGGACCATAAGCTCATCAAGGGTTGAGAGGGTTTCAGGGTTATATTGTGCTATTCCTATGCTCAGGGAGAGCTGATAGTCTCTTTCTTCAGTCCAGTTAAGCGGTGAACATTGATTCTGTCTCCGGGTGTAATCAGGACGACGGACCATCCTTCGTTGCACAGATAAGGGATGGGTTGCCTGCGATGACAGGCAGCTTGAGCGACAGGTTGCGGAGATTTATCCCTGAATAAGTAACTTGAAATGTGATAGCCGGTAATGCAATACTTGATGTGAATATAAGGAAGCGTTAGTGTCAGAAAATATATGAAAAACCTTTTTTATTCAGCCGCAGGCGGCAAAATAATTATAGAGGTTTTGGTAAAACAAGGAAGGCACGAAGGAGGATTTAAAATGATAACGGGAATAACATTGAAGAAAGGGAGATTATCCCATGCGTTGTGGAAGAGTCTCCATAACTATTATTACCGCGCATGCATAGATTCTGACTATGCAACAATGAAATGGCTTATTTGGAAAGACAACCCAAAAATGGTTACTTACACGGCAAAGCAAGACGGGGAACATGTCGGTTGGATTGTTTACAATCCGGAGAAGAGTACTATCGAGGACATTGTTGCTAAAATGGAGTGGAGAGGTAAAGACGCCGAAAGAGAGATGGCCGATGCGCTGGTCGCAAAAGAGAACCTTGTTTCGGCAGAGATTCATAAAGACGACAGGGAGAAATACCAGTGGATGATCGAATACGGTTTCAGGCCGACACGTTCATTTGCAGTGGAAAGATTTCCTGTGGTCAGGATGGATTTGAGCACTTCGGTTCTGCTTCAGAAGCTTCACGGAATGAAGCCACACGAACCCTACCGGAAAAAAGAGAGGGTAGGTATTGAGAAAATTCCTGAAACCCAGACTTATGCTGAGATAAAAGAAGGGGTTAAACACCTCATCGATACACTGGGAGGGCTCAAAAAGTTTGTTAAAACAGGTCAGACGGTTGTTATTAAACCCAATATTGTAAGCGATCACGGGTTAAAGGACGGTGCCTATAAAGGGGGTATTGTCACGGATATCAGGGTCATCATGGCCCTGGTGGAGCTCCTTCTGCCTGTAGCAGGGAAGATAATTATCGGCGAAGGGTCTTCAATTAACCGCAGCGAGACTGCAAAAATGTTTCAGCATTACGGGTATAGCAGCCTTGTTGACCTTGACCCTTCAAAGGTGAGCCTTGTTGATTTGAATACAGATAAACAGGTTGAGAAGCATGTTCCAGGCGGTAAAAGGATGCTTTCACGAAAAATCCCATTAACCATCGAAGAGGCTGATGTGATAATCAGCGTTCCCGTTCTAAAGATTCATTTTGCCGCTGTGGCGTCCTTAAGTATCAAGAACCTCCAGGGGGCAGTCCCTCCTCTCGAAAAATACATGACACACTTCTTTGGTCTCTGGCAAAATCTTGTGAATATCCACCATCTCATAAAACCAAAACTAACTATCATCGATGGACTTACCGGCCAGGAGGATTTCGGGCCTATTTCAGGCATTCCGAAAAAGATGGACCTTTTGATAGGGGGAACCAATCCTGTGGCAGTAGATGCTGTTGCCATGAGGGTGATGGGCCTTGACCCTGCCTCATCCCCGCCGGTTTTCCTTGCATATATTCAGGGAATGGGCCCCATTGAAAACGAGAAGATTACTATTATCGGTCCTTCCATCGATGAGGTGGCAAGTCCCTTTAAGCAGCCGGAAATTAATGTAAAGAGCGGCAGAGACTTTGCCATCCACGTTGGGTCTGCCTGTTCCGGATGCACGGGGTATCTTCATTTTGTTTTAAATAAATTGAGAAGGCCTGATCCGAAGGATGAAAGCCGGATACTGATCGACCGTCCGTTTGACCGTAAAGTCAACCTATTCCTTGGCCCTGTGAATCAGCACGCAATCAATCCGGATGAGACGAATATCTTTATGGGTATCTGCCAGCAGCATAACGCGGGTATGGGTACCCACCTGCCGGGGTGTCCTCCCCACGCAGAGGCCATCGTAAACGGGATATTCAGTTTATTCCCCGACGTAGAAAGGCCTCAGTACGCAGACAAGAGTGAAGAGGCAAGATTGGGCGAGATGCTTGAGGAAATCCTCGCAATGACATAATGCCGGGTTAGTGATTATTTCTCTTTGCGAAAGCTGTCCCACTCATCTCTCTCTTTAAGGACTTCACGGTAAACCTCCAGCGCTTTATTGACTAAAGGCATACCGCCATAGGGGGCCAACTGGAAAAACACCTCTGCCAGTTTTTTGGGGTCGCACCCCACATTGAGTGCCGCATTCACATGAAGTCTTAATTCGTCCGCTGCGCCGAGTGCGGCGAGCATGGCGCAGGCCGCCATCTGACGTTCCGGAAGCGTTAGTACAGTGCGGGAATACAGGTTGCCCGTGATGAACATAGAAAGGTCATTGGCAAGGTCTCTGTCGAATTCCTTCCACATCAGGTAAGGGGGGTCCATCTTGATGCCCTTTCCAAAAAGTTTTTTTGCAGTCTCCTGTGTTTTCTTCTTTATTTCATCGTTCATATAGTGTGTATGTCCTCCTTTTCGCAACGGTAGAATCTTTTAACACGCATATTTTATAGACGTCAATAACAATTACCGGGACACCCGCAAGCGGGTACCCGGTCGCCCCTCCACCAGCAAAGCTGTCGGAGCCACCCCCTCTCGCTCACCGTGTAAGCTATGTATATTCCCACGTGTGAGCTGTATGGATTTCCACAAATTCCTCAGGAAATGAATAATGGCTGAGAATCTTGTTTTCTGTTTACACTGCACCTCATTTTGCGTACAATTAGAAACAGGAGACGAAAGGGGCTTATGCTAAATTTCTGTGACCTCATGTGCGAGCATGCAGAACATCCGAAAGAGACGGCAGTGGACGGGGCAGGGAGCTGCAGGACATTCGTGGCGATATACTGCAACCTCAAAAAATCCCTTGTTCACAAAAATATGCCCTGTACCCTGAAGGTATTGAAAGTGCATAACAATACTGTAAATAGTTAAATGAAAAAAAGCCCAT
>Ga0247841_10008425_pt1 | contig 14860 bp, 12 predicted proteins | sample LaCruzMarch2015__2_FD_192410 | JGI IMG/M metagenome (GOLD analysis project Ga0247841, IMG submission 192410) | Freshwater microbial communities from meromictic Lake La Cruz, Castile-La Mancha, Spain - LaCruzMarch2015_18m | ecosystem: Environmental > Aquatic > Freshwater > Lake | place: Spain...
AATAACATATACAGAACGCGTCGGATTGCCAGGAGTGCCAAAGCCACGCCAACGGAAAGCGCGAGGAAAAATTTGGTTGATGGTATTTGCGTGTTCTGCGCCAACATGTAAAGCCAGCCGGCAAACAGCAGCGCCAGCAGCAAGTCTTTTAACAAGCGTTTTGCAGAAAATGATGCATGATCAGGCGGGATGGGTATTCCCTTTTTAGGCAACCGACGGAACATCCAATAAAGCGTGATCGGGAGGATGGTCACCCAGCATATTCCGGCGATGTAGACGAGGCGTTCCAGCGATTCCGGTTTGATCGCATCCTGTTTTTCGGTTAGAAATAAATTTATGTAAACAGCCTTTTCCGGAAAACACGCTGAAATAAAAAATCCCCCGAATAATATCAGCACGGTAAAAACGATGGCAATTGTTTGAAATAATGAATCGCCGAACTCGTTTTCAACGTCAGAATTCATCTTCTGTTATCCTGGATTGTGTCTGGACCGCCGGGCGTTTGCCGGACCTTGCCAAGCCCGTTCCTTGCTTTCCATGATTTAGGAAACAACGCAGGATTTTCTCGCGTGTGAGCCGGTAGCTGCACTTGCTACTGGCGTAAGGTGACGCCTTTGTGAATGCCTATTGAATGGGATTAGAGTGCCGTGCCCAACGAGGGGAGTCAAGAAAAACTGTCATTCTTTTGCGGTTGATCGTGGGATGCCTTGATTCCATGGCAGGTAGGGCTCAGCCTCCGGCTGAGCCGGATAGGCGGGCCAGCCAGAGGCTGGCCCCTACCCAGCGATCGTGTCTCGAGGTAGGGCTCAGCCTCCGGCTGAGCCGGATGGAGGGCAGCCTTCGGGTGGCCCACTTCCGGACCGGCCGGAGGCCGGGCCCTACCAAATATTGAATCATGTGCAAGGTGCTTAGGCGAGGATTTGGGTCATTCGTCCTTTGTCGGGGATGGACAAACCCAACCTCATAATCTATGATCAATCTTCAATTCAGACAAACTCGCGCCTTGGCCCGGAAAGTGGGTCCCGATTATGAAACGTCAAGCGGATTTCTACTCTACGGCGATTCTTGTGGGAAGTTCTCTCCTGGCCTGTGGTGTTGTGTTTTTAATGTGGACACATGTTACCCTCAAACTGGCGCCCCTTGCCGATCATTGGGAGAGTTTTGTCCTGCACCGGGCATATTTTTTCGGCATCATGATCTGCATGGCGCCGGCGCTGTGGGCGGCCTCGAAAAAGGCCAACATGATCTCTGCCGGTATTGCCATGCTCCCGCTGATTCTGCTGATGGTACTCTCGATACCGTTCGGTTACGATCAATTCGGCGGGTACGATCTCAGCCCGATGATTGATGCCGCCTGGAGGTCAACCTGCGGTCAGGTGCCGTATGTTGACTTCGCGTACACCCTGCCGCCTTCGTTTTATGCCGGCTGTGTCCTTGCGCATGCCTGCCTGGGGGTCCAATGGTCAAGTTTCATTGAGATCTATGTCCTCTATACCGTTATCTGCATTATCTTGATTTGGATGGCCCTCTGGCGCGCCAATGTGCGCCATCCTGCCATTCTTCTGCTCGTGGTTGCCGGACTGATGGTTCCACAATGGTTTACCTCGTACTGGTGGCATAGCTCGGTTACCTCGCTGGCCTGCTGTCTCTTCCTGGCTTGGATGTTGGCCTTTATCGAAAAACCAGCCTCCATCTTTAATGCCCTCATCCTGGCCGTGGCCATGGCCTGGCTTGCCCTGGGAAAACCAAACGGGGCAGCCCCCTGCCTTATCCTGGGCAGTGGCATTGCTCTGCTCTACTCACGGGCGCGCCTGCGCTTTATTGCTGTGGCGGCACTGGCTTTGGCATTGTTCCTCGCGGCCCTCTTGGCCCTTAAGATTTCACCGTACCTGCTTTTCGACTCATATGCCGGCATTGCCAAGAACCGTTTGGATCTGGACTTCCTGATACCTCGAGGCTTGCCCGTGTGGGGACTTGAACTTGCCCGCGTGCATCTCTATCTCTTCTTTTCCCTCACGATTCTGGGGGTGGTATCAGTGATAGCTGTATGGAAAAAGGCCCCCATGCGGCTGACGCCCTGGTATCTCACGGCACTGGTTGCCGCTGGCTCGGCCTATATCGCCATGCGGACCAATTGCGATTGCAAGCATAACGATCTCCCGCTACTCATCTTTGGGGCGGCCGTAGCGCTTTCACCTTGGGTGCATCTCTATCGGCATACCAAAGGAAACACCATTACCGTAGGCGTTGCGGCCCTCGTAATCGCGGCCTTGGCCTGGACCTCCTTTGCCCCGGGAGCCAGTCGCTGGCGGCAGCAGCTGACCGGCTATGGCGCGTTTTATGAAACAGCGCCGTTGGTGGCCGTTGATAACGGTTATTTCAAGGGGCTCAGAGCTGGGCCGCGTTTTCACGCCGTTGTGCGGGAAGCCCGGGATGTAACCCAAAAGGCGTCCGCGCAGGTGATCTTTTTTGGGCCACGCATCGAATTCCTCTATGCCGAACTGCAGCTCGATTCCTGCCGCAAGCTCCCGCTCTGGTGGCATCCGGGTTCGTCGTATCCTTTGCGACAGGAGGCGGCGATCGTCAATAACTTCAAAGCCGGCCATATCGATCTGGCCGTTTTTCTCAAGGACGATTTCACCCGGTTCCCGGCAGCCATCCGGGCCTACCTTGAACAGGAATTCGTAAAAGACAATCAGACCTATCCCACCTTGACGGTCTTCAGGCGCAAGCTGCAGGGATGAATCGCCGCGTGATTACGGTCGGGCGCGCAGCACAAATAATTGATTGGCGCCGCCAAGGAAAGAGCGAAAGGTTTCTGTCTGGAAGCCCGCGCTATCCGCCAATAATGTCATGTGCTGATAGTCGAAAAGAACATGATGCTGCCGGCTGGCTTCAATACTGAACAGGCCGATAATTGCCCCCAGGCGATGGAATTGGTGGAACAACGGATGCGGGGTGGTTAATACAATGCGCCCGTTGACGTTTAAAACAGCGTGCAGTTCGCTTAATGTCTTTTCCGGCGACGGCAAGTGCTCGATAACCGCCAGGAGCACTATGGTATCAAAGCGCTCCGCCGGAGAGAGCGTATCGGCAAAACGAAATCCGGTATACCGGGCGCGTGCCACCGCCAGCGAGGCCGCGTCAACATCCAATCCCAGGTATTGATCCGGTTGACAATAACCAGCCAGCGATCCGACGCCACAGCCGTAATCCAGAATGTTACCCTTTAAATGGGGCAGAACCGCGTTAATCCTCTTTGACCGTAACCATGGAGACAATCTACCGCAAGCCTGGTCAGGCATATTAAACGGCCTCTTCTGTATGATTCGTTTTGCCTTTATCGTACGCCATTTTTTTCAACCGATACTGCACATCTTCCATCAGCTTCCTGTTCACCGCCAAAAGATCAGCCAAAAAAGCCACCAGAATTGTCTGAAAGCCGATCCCGAGGAGTACCGAGGCCAAGATAAGAATCTGGACGTGGCCTGTGCCGCGGCCGGTAAAATAGAAATAGAGGAACCTTAGTCCAATCAGGACGCCCAGGCCGAACATGGTGCAACCAAGAACAGCAAAAAATCGGAATGGGTTATAGACCACAAAGATGCGGACAATGGTTGTGATGGACCGCCCCAGATAGGATGGAATGCTTTTAAAAAGTCTTGAGGGCCGGAGGTCCTGATTAACGCGCACCGGAACGGAAAGAATCGCCATGTTCTTCTGGCCGGTCTGGATAATGGTCTCCAGGGTATAGGTGTAGTCATTAAACACGTTCAGCCGCATGGCTGCATCGCGACTGATCGCCCGGAACCCGCTGGGGGCATCGGGAATGTTTGTGTTGGATGCCTGGCGCACCACCCAGGAACCGATTTTTTGCAAATGTTTCTTCACATAAGAAAAGTGCTCCATGTCCCCAATGGTCCGCGCCCCGATCACAATTTGAGCGGTGCCTTTCAGAATGGGCGCCGTGAGCAGGGGAATATCCCCGGCGCAGTATTGATTGTCGGCATCGGTGTTAACGATGACGGCGGCGCCGATCGTCAGGCTGGCATCCAGTCCGGCCATAAAGGCCCGGGCAAGTCCCTGATGCTTGGTTAATCGCACCACATTAGCCACTCCCTGGGCGCGGGCAACTTCCACGGTCCGATCAGTGGAGCCATCGTCAACCACCAGCCACTCCACATGGTCAAATCCCGCCACTTCCTTCGGTAAATCGGCCAGGGTGATCGGAAGCGTTTGCTCTTCGTTATAGCAGGGAATTTGGATAATGAGTTTCACGATGTTTCCCGTTTGATTATATTTCAGGCCCTCACTTGGATTATCATCAATCCTATGAATCAAGGCGTCATGGGCATCCTCCCATTGAACTTGACCAGACGCAGGATTTTCATCGACAAATGTGTCAAAAAGGCGGCCGAGCTGTCAAGACCGAACCCTCAACTCCATCATTGCCTGAAACAAGACATTGTTCGCGGTTGATCGTGGGATGCCTTGATTCCACGGCAGGTAGGGCTCAGCCTCCGGCTGAGCCGGATGGAGGGCAGTCTCCGGCTGAGCCGGATGGAGGGCAGTCTCCGGCTGAGCCGGATGGAGGGCAGTCTCCGGCTGGTCCATTTCCGGGCCAGCCAGAGGCTGGCCCCTACCCGGCGATCATGTCTCGAGGTAGGGCTCAGCCTCCGGCTGAGCCGGTGGCGCAATCGTCCGCACCAACAATCAAGTCTTGTGCAAAGCGCTTAGGCGAGGATTTTGGCCAACTTCCCCACTGCTGACTTGCATTGTCTGAATGCCCAGGGTATGTTTATTTTATATGGCAATCCCGGCCCATCGTTTCTTTTTGTGCGTGGCCCCCCTCATGTGTCTCCTGATGGTGTGGCTGACGCCGCCGTTTCAGGTTCCCGACGAATTCGGTCATTATGTCCGCAGCTATCAGATTTCCGAAGGTCATTGGTACGGGGTCAAGTTTGACCATCGGGTTGGCGGCTTTATCCCCGTCAGTCTCCTGGAAACCACCAAGGCATTTATTAATATGCCCTTCCAGCCGCAACAGAAGTTAGACCGGTCTTTGTGGCGCCAAACTTGGTCAATCCCGCTTTGCCCCGAAAATCGTGTCGCGACCGACTTCCCCACGGCGGGGTATATGCCCCCTTTTTCATATCTTCCGCAAGCACTGGGCATGCGCATCGGAACTCTGTTTAACAGTCCGCCGATTCTGTTGTTATACCTGGGCCGTTTGATAAATGCTTTGGCCTGGTGTCTGCTTGTCTATTTCGCGTTGCGTCTTACCCCGACGGCGCCATGGTTGTTGACCGCGCTGGCTTTGGCGCCCATGTCCATTTTTCAGGCCGCCTCGTTAAGCCATGACGCCACCATCAATGGGCTTGCTTTCCTGGTCCTGGCGCTCATTCTGCGCCGCGCCGTCGCGATCGATTATTACCTGAATTGGAAAGATCTTTTTATCTGGATGCTTATCATCGTTGCCATTATCGCATCCAAACCATTTTATGCCGCATTGGCGCTGCTGGTCTTTATCGTGCCGCCGCCGGCCTTCGGCAAAAGGGACCATTATCTTAAAACGGTCCTGTTCCTTGCCGTTGTCACCGCGATTTTCTTCAGCTTGTGGCTCATTGTGCGGCAGAATTATTTGAATTACGACGAGTATAATCCGGCATTCAGGGACACGCAGTGTTTCATCCCAGGAGTCAATCCCTACCGGCAACTCGCTTATCTGCTGGGCCATCCGTTGGTTTTTATCCGCGCCGGCGTGATGACGATGTTTGTCACCGATCCGGCCGCCGGCCCGTTTGTAACTTGGATCGGTAAATTTGGATGGCTCGACACGCCGCTGCCCACCTGGTTTTACTTCGCTTTCGGGTTGCTGGCGCTGAGTCTCGTCGCAACCGATCGCGTCTCCGGTGTAAGAATAGCCCTGTGGCAACGTGTTTTACTGGCGGGCATCGCCGTTGTGGCCGTCGCGTTAATCCTCTTTTCGCTATATTTAGTCAGCAACCCCGTTGGCGCCCGGAATATTCGAAGTCTCCAGGGGAGGTATTTAATCCCGATCATGCCGCTGGTGTTAATCGCGCTCCATGGCAAATTAGCTCGAACGTCCTCGGCCTGGTTTTATCGCTTTATCCCAGTCTTTTTAATCATGGTGCAAGTGATGACCATTACGGTCTTATTGCGCCGTTATTATTTTTGACGGGTGGGGTGGGGGGCAAGGCGACAGAATCACGGTCCCATCCAGATGCTATTCACAGGCGAATGGCCGGATGTGAATAGTATCTGAACGGCCAGGACGCGCGGACAAACGGCCCGTTGTCAACGAGCATGACCGCCAATAATCTCATGGGGCCGATCGCGATATGGATGCCGCTATTGGCTTCCGGCCGCCGGCCGTTACGGATTCGGATTTTTCTTCATGAAATACTGGAGGAAATCGATCGGGAATGGGAAAAGGATCGTGGAATTCTTTTCGGTGGCAATTTCCGTCAGCGTCTGCAGGTAGCGCAACTGCACGGCTACCGGCTGGACGGCCATGATGTCGGCGGCGGCCTTGAGCTTGGCGGAAGCCTGGAATTCGCCATCGGCGTGAATGACCTTGGAGCGGCGTTCGCGTTCGGCCTCGGCCTGTTTGGCGATGGCGCGCTTCATGTTTTCGGGCAGATCCACGTCCTTGACCTCAACCGCACTGACCTTGATGCCCCAGGGGTCGGTGCGCTCGTCAATGATCCTCTGCAGCATCCGATTGATTTTTTCGCGGTTGGACAACAGATCATCCAATTCATGCTCGCCCAGGACGGAACGGAGCGTTGTCTGGCCCATCTGGGATGTGGCGTAGAGATAGTCCTCCACGGCAATGATGGCCTTGGATGGCTCGAAAACCTGGAAATACATCACCGCGTTCACTTTGACCGACACGTTGTCCTTGGTCACCACTTCCTGCGGCGGCACATCCAGGGCCACGGTGCGGAGCGAGACCTTGACCATTTTTTCGAACATGGGAATCAACAGGATAAGGCCCGGTCCGCGCACGCCGACAAACCGGCCCAGGCGGAAGACCACCCCCCGTTCATATTCCTTCAGGATTTTGATCGTATTGACGGCGAGAAATAAAACTATCACGATAACCGCAATTAATCCCGGACCAATCATGGTGTGACCCTCCTGTTAATTAGAAGTCAGAATTCAGAAGTCAGAAGTCAGAATGATTCTGATTGCTGTTCTCCGTTTTTTGACTCCAATGTTCTGTCTTTCAACTCTTTGATTCTGATCTTCCGTCTTTGTCCCTTTGCCTGGTTTGACTGCGCTCGTTGCCGGTCTGCTTAGGGCTACGGCATACAGGCTGACCTCTGACTTCTGACCGCTGATCTCTGTCTTCCGTCTTACATCGCTTCTACCTTTAATGTCATCTGCTTGATGGCGACGACCTTCACGCGGCGGCCGGATGGAATCTCCGTGTCGGCCACGGCATTCCAATGTGCGCCGGCTACAAAGGCCGTGCCTCCGTCCCGGGTGATCGCCGTGCGGGCATCCCCTTCCTGGCCTACCAGGCCCTCGGCGCCCGAGACCGGCCGCCGCACCATGGCTTTGAGCGATAACCATACGCCGAGTGTGAAAAAGGCGCCTGTGATCAGCACCACCGGAATGATGACCTGCAACGATACCCGCATGGCAGGATCGGGATTATGGTTAAACAACATGAGCGATCCGATGATCATGGCCGCCAGCCCTCCAACAGTCAGCACTCCGTGTGTTGCGGCCTTAATATCCACGATAAACAGGACAACTGCCAGCACAATCAGTAAAATTCCGGCGTAATTTACCGACAAGGTCTGGAACGCAAAAAAGGCCAGGATCAGCGAAATGGCGCCGACCACGCCCGGCAAAATGGCGCCGGGGGTTGCCAGTTCGAAATACAGGCCCATGAGACCGAGCATCATCAGAATGTAAGCCAGGTTGGGATTGGCGATGACATGCAACAGTTCGTCATGCCAGTTCATTTCGACCCGCGTCAGCGCGGCACCCTTGGTTTTCAGCGTCACGGTGGTTTCGTTGAGCTTGACTGCCCGCCCATCCAACAGGATCATCAGCGCCTCCGTGCTCGGCGCCACCAGGTCAATCACCTTACGTGCCAAGGCTTCGGTTTCCGAGAGCGACACGCTTTCCTTGACGGCCGAATTAGCCCAGTCAATGTTACGTCCTCGCTTTTCGGCGATGGAGCGGATGTAAGCCGCCGCATCGTTGGATACCTTGGCCGCCATGTTGGTGTCCGTTAACGATTGCCCGATGGATACGGGATGGGCGGCGCCGATGGCGGTGCCGGGTGACATGACAGCCACGTGCGCCGCCATGGTAATAAAGGCGCCCGCCGAAGCCGCGCGCGAACCGGGGGGCGCCACGAAAACCACCACCGGCAATTTGGCCGACATGATGTGCTTGATAATGGCGCGCATGGAATCATCCAGGCCGCCGGGGGTGTCCAGTTCGAAGACCACGCACTCGGCCTTTTGCTGTTCCGCCCGGTCAATGGCTGCGATCATGAACTTGGCCGTGATCGGGTCGATGCCGCCATCCACCTTCGCGACCAGGACCTCCGTGCCGCCGGCGCCGACCTGCCAGCCGAGCGCCAGGAGAACACAGCCCAACATCCGTAGCTTGTTCATAGAGTTATTCGCTCCCTAAGCATGAATCGGCAATGCGCGCATGGGGGTCAGCCCCGGGCCGATTTTATTTTTTACGCTCACCCTGCATGAAACGGGCGAAGACTTGTTCAATGTGGCCGAAGTGGGCTTCCTGAAGCCCGGGATACACGCCGATGAAAAACGTGTTGCTGGTGATCAGGTCGGTGTTGGCGAGATCGCCCGCCACGCGATGTTCGATGTGCAGGAAAGCCGGGTGCCGCAGCAGGTTGCCGCTGAATAAGTTCCGGGTTTCAATCCGGTTGGCTTCCAGGAATTCGGTCAGTTCATTGCGTGTGAAGCCGGCATCTTTGCGCACGGTAAGCACAAACGCGAACCACGCCGGGTCAGCGTGTTCCGTGGCACAAGGCAGGATCAGCCGGTCCTGATAAGGCGTCAGCATGGCATACAGGCGTTTGAAATTGGCTTTGCGGCGGGCAATGAAGGTGTCCAGCTTTTCAAGTTGGGCGCAGCCGATAGCCGCCTGCATGTCGGTCACCTTGAGATTATACCCGATGTGGCTGTAAACATATTTGTGATCGTACCCGGACGGCAATGTTCCAAACTGCTGGCCAAAGCGCTTGCCGCAGGTATTGTTCTTGCCGCCGGCGCAGTAACAGTCGCGGCCCCAGTCGCGCAGGGAGTGGACGATGCGCGCCAGGTCTTTGTCATTGGTGGCCACGCAGCCGCCTTCCCCCATGGTGATGTGGTGCGCCGGATAAAATGAAAACGTTGCCAAATGGCCAAACGTGCCGGTCAATTTGTCCCGGTACCGCGACCCCAGGGCATCGCAGTTGTCTTCAATCAGCCAGAGATCATGGCGCTTGACCAGGTCCATGACCGCGTCCAGGTTAAACGGCACACCCAGCGTGTGCGCCATCATGATCGCACGGGTCTTGGGGCTAATGGCTTCCGCCAGGCGTTCCGGAATCGCGGTGTAATCGCCCAGGTTGACGTCCACAAACACGGGCACCAAGCGGTTTTGAATAATCGGCGCCAGGGTCGTCGGAAACCCCGCGGCCACGGTCAGTACTTCGTCGCCGGGCTTGAGCCGGCGCTTGCCAAGCCGCGGGGACGTAAGCGCCGCCAGCGCCAGCAGGTTGGCCGAGGACCCGGAGTTTACCAGGAGCGTGTTCTGCAGGCTGAGCTGGCCGGCAAAATCGGCTTCAAATTGTTCGGCGTACCGGCCGGCGGTCAGGAAAAAATCGAGCGAAGCGTCCATCAGGTTGACCAGTTCGCGCTCATCGAAAACGCGGCCGGCATAGTGCACCAGATCGGCGGGGCCGAATCCCGCGGGTTGCCCATGTTTAATGGCGTAATAACGCGCCGTGTCGCGGAGCACAATTCGGCGCGCTACTTGCTCCAGGAACGCCGGTTTGAGCGCGGCCAGTTCACGCTGAACGCTGTTACGCGCGATGGATACCCGCTGATCCAGCCGTATGCAGACTGGATCGGGCAGGGGCGCGGTTGCAAACGCGTCGGCGCCCAGGTTCAGCGCGGCATCCGAATCCGCTGAAGAAGGCAGAACCCTCAGGCCTTCCATAATGCCATCCGCGCCCGGCTCGTTCAGGATCAGGATCCGTTCGCAACCTGAACCGGCGTGTTTATCACATTCGAAAATTTTGCCAGTGTATGTCATTGGTTTAGCGCCGATAGCCAGCCGTGCCTTGTTCGCCGATGATTTCGTTGAGTCCTTCGACGATTTGAGTCATCTCAGCATCTGAAACGTGCCCGATCCGTTTGCCGAGACGTTCTACGGACAGCGTGCGGATCTGACTGATTTTTACCCACGTTGGTTTGGGCAGGGCAATACTGGCGATTTGCATGGTCAACGGGAATCCGGGTCTCTGTGGCTGGCTCGTGAGTGCCATGGCGATGACCGTAGCGGACCGATCATTGAAGACCTCCGGGCTGAGGATGAGCACCGGCCTCTGGCCGGCCTGCTCATGACCTTTGATGGGATTCAGGTCAGCCCACAGAACGTCGCCTCTCAGTATTCTGGCCATGCGGCGGCCTCCCCAGACATGCCTTCCTCTGCTATCGCCTGCTCGGCTTTGGGGTCGAGTTTCGCGCATTCACATGCGAGGCGGTTGACCGAGAGACGCGTCACTTTTTCTCGTACCGCCTCCTGAATTGCGCGGCTGCGATTCGGAAAGACATGGCGACGCACAAGTCGGTCGACTTCTCCGAGAATGCCCTGATCGAGTGTTATAGCAATTTTTGCAACAGTCATGGCGGCCTCCTTTCTTCTGGTTCCGGTATGACTATACATCATACCACCGCGCGAAGGCAAGCCATTTTTATGTCTTTTTTGTCTGGCGAACGTCAACGGTCAGGTTCGGCGAGCTTGCGAGCCGTAACCTGACCCGCTTTGTTCTGCCGTTTATTTTGCTTTCCATTTTCGGAAAAGAAGTGCCACTGCACCAAGTAGTAAGCCATCAGAGACCATCGAGACGGCAACAAAAGCCATAAAGGTGACCATTGATTGCCGGTAGGAGTAACCAATTATCGGATCGAGGATTGATCCAACTAATTGACCAGGCAGTGTTGCCAAGAGAAACGCTAGTACGAAAGGACCATCAGGACAGGCTGATTTACTGGGAAATATGTGAGCCAGTGCCAACGCAACAGGCGCCACCAAAGCGCCAACGACCGTGCAAGAACAAATAACCGGATCTTTCCAGTATGCATTAAATATCTTCTTCATCATGTTTTCTCTGACAGAACATATATTAGCTATGAATTACATATTGCAATATGCCAATGACATATAGCAAATGGACTTTCAACTGATTTTGTGACGGATTATTATATTACGGTTGCTTTAAGGGACCGGCCTCCTACAGCGACCATGCGATCTTTTTCTGTTGCGCGGCGCGCGTGTAGGCGGCAATTTGTTCGTGGCTCAGGGCCTGCAAATCGGGGGCGCCGGCGTGCCAGGCTTTATACCAGGCCACGGTCTGCTCTACGGCCGTCGTAAATTTCCAAGTCGGGCGCCAGCCCAATTGCCGGTGTGCCTTGGCGCAGCACAAGGTCAGCAGCGCGGCCTCATGCGGTGCGATCTTCGGCCGCCGGTGGCGCCACGTGCCGCTGCCCCAGCACCGGATCGTTTCCTCGGCCAGGGCCTGCACTGTTTTGAATACTTGCGGCGCCGGGCCAAAGTTCCAGGCCTCGCAATACGACGCGGCGTCCGGGCCGGCCAGTTTAGCGGCCAGCCATAGGTAGCCGCTGAGCGGCTCAAAAACATGTTGCCAGGGGCGGACTGCGGCGGGATTGCGTAGGCCGATGGGGCGTCCGGCGATCAGTGCGCGGATGCAGTCCGCCATGATGCGGTCAACGGCCCAGTCGCCGCCGCCGATCACGTTGCCGGAACGCGCGGTGGCGAGCTTGATCCCGTGGCGCCCCAGCCCTGCGGGATGGAAAAAAGATTGCCGGTAAGCGGCGACCACCAGCTCCTGAACCCCTTTGCTGGCGCTATACGGATCATAGCCGCCCATGGGATCGGTCTCGCGATAGCCTTGAGTCTGTTCACGGTTGGCATAGCATTTATCGCTTGTCACCACGACCACGCGGCAGGGATGCTTCAATTCCCGCACGGCCTCGAGCAAGTTGACCAACCCCTGGACGTTGACTTCAAAAGTTTCGCGCGGGTGGACGTAACTTTCCCGGACCAGCGTCTGGGCCGCCAAGTGAAAGATAATCTCCGGGCGTGTTTTCTCCAGGGTCGTGCGCAGGCGACGCCCGTCGCGAATATCCGCTTCAATATGATGTGCCAGGCGGCGCCGGACGTGGGCTGTCTCGAAATGACTTGGGGAGGTCGGAGGGGGCAGGGCATAGCCGGTGACGCGCGCGCCAAGCGCATCCAGCCATAACGATAACCATGAGCCTTTAAAACCGGTGTGGCCGGTGACAAACACCGGGCGGTCCCGGAAGGCTTTGGCCAATGGAAGGTTTATGGAACGATTCGCCATGGCGCCCGATGCTCCTGCCATAGTTTTTCCAGGTAGCGCTTGTCCCGGATGGTGTCCATGCACTGCCAGAAACGCTCGTGTTTATACGCCATTAACTGGCCGTCCGCCGCTAATTTTTCGAGCCCATTCACTTCCAGAACGCTGCGGTCGTCTTTCAGGTAATCGAACAGCTTCGGCTCGAACACCATGAACCCGCCGTTGATCCAGCCTTCGCCGACTTGCGGCTTTTCACTGAATTCCATGACGCGGTCGCCGTCGAACACCAAGCCGCCAAACCGGGACGGAGGGCGGACGGCGGTAATCGTGGCGATCTTCCCATGGGCGCGATGGAACCGAACCAGATCCTTTAGATTAATATCGGCGATGCCGTCGCCGTAGGTGACCATGAACGGGCCGTCCTTCAGCCATGGTTCCAGCCGCTTGATCCGTCCGCCGGTCAGGGTGTCGAGCCCGGTGTCAATCAGGTGCACGGTCCAGTCGTCGCCTTCGGCGGCGTGTTTTTCAATCTGGCCTTGGCCCAGGCGCACGGTCAGATTGTCGCGCAGGAAATGATAATCCAAAAAAAAATGTTTGATCAAATCGCCCTTGTACCCGAGCGCGATAAAAAATTCGTTGAACCCGAAGTGGGCATACCGTTGCATGATATGCCAGAGGATCGGGCGCCCGCCGATTTCCACCATGGGTTTGGGCCGGATTTCGGTTTCTTCGGCCAAGCGTGTTCCCAAGCCGCCTGCCAGGATAACGGTTTTCATGGGTATGTTGGATCCATTATGGGTTATTGATCGAGTTTTGGTTTTGGAAGCGCTCTCATCCCTGCCCGGTGATGTCCATCGGTATATGCTAATGGCCGCTCGGGGATCGGCTCCTGCGATCAGGCGGTTGATATCATTGTATGGACAAACTCTGTCCCCGGGAATTGTGCGCCAAGATATAGGTAACGTAAAGAAATCGGGATGGGTTGTCAAACCCATAAATCCGACAAGAAGTAACAGGACTACCAATTTTTTATTTTCATGCTATGATGCACCCCATGGACTTATTGTATGCCAAATATAATCGTCACCGCCTGCCCCCGTTTCAGATTGAAACCTCAATCTGGCGGGACCGCGACCGAAAGTTTGTCCTGAAAAAAGCGCTTTGCCCGGACGCGGTTGGGCACCTTCAACGCCTGTACGAACAGGCCGCGCCGATTCGTCAAAGCCTGCACGGTGACCGCCTCCGGTTGCCGGAAGTCACCGTCATTGACGAGCAAACCCTGCGGTTCGATCTTGTGGAAGGACGCAGTCTGGATACCCTGCTGGTCAGCGCCTTCCTGGCGCAGGATAAGGCGCGGTTCCTGGGGGTCATTACCGATTACCTGGCGTTGCTGAACAGCGCGTTTGCCACCGTCCCGGCGCCGGTGTTTACGGAGTCCATGCGGCAGGTTTTTGGGCTGGCATCGCCGGCGGAGCTTGAAGGCCTGGGACCATTTCTGACCCCGGCCCTGGTGGACCTGGTGTTTGAAAATATTCTCGTGGACGGCGAAACGCATTATCTGATTGATCATGAATGGGTGTTCGAGGGATGCCTGCCGGTTTCGTTCGTCCTGTTCCGGAGTCTGTTTTATTTTTACGAGAAGAACAAGGCCTTCGGTCTCGAGGCCTGGATGTCCCTGTCCGCGTTGCTGGAACGCTTTGCCCTTGCGCCGGAAACCGTCCGCCGCTACCGGGAAATGGACGAAGCTTTCCAGGCGCATGTCTTCGGCCGCGAGCGCTGTTACCGCTACAAGGACCGCTACGCCAAATACGCCCATTCCGTGCCGTCGCTCTTGGAAACCATCGAGCACCAGCGGCAGGTCGTGCGGGACTATCACGCGAAAATCCTGCAAATGCAGGCCAGCGACGGTTGGCAGTTTGTGCAAAAAATCGGCCGCCGGATAGACACGTATTTTCCGCCGGGTACGCGTCGCCGCCGTCGCCTGGAGCGTATGCTGCGGCGGCTCCAAGCCTGCATGTAAAGGTTTTCAGTGTTCGGGGTTCAGGATATTCATGATAACGTTTATGGCTGTTTCTTGCCTGTCATTCCCGCGCAAGCGGGAATCCAGTCTTTAATTTTCCGAATCTGGATTCCCATTTTCATGGGAATGATAATCATTCTTTTACACGTTTCTTTCATAACTAATGCGGGCTGTGCCCGCGACCCAAAAAAAAACTTCACCACGGAGACACGGAG
>Ga0247841_10008426_pt1 | contig 14859 bp, 21 predicted proteins | sample LaCruzMarch2015__2_FD_192410 | JGI IMG/M metagenome (GOLD analysis project Ga0247841, IMG submission 192410) | Freshwater microbial communities from meromictic Lake La Cruz, Castile-La Mancha, Spain - LaCruzMarch2015_18m | ecosystem: Environmental > Aquatic > Freshwater > Lake | place: Spain...
TAGCTAGTCAGGGTAACGCTCCCTGTAGAAGAAGGATATGAGCCCTCTTTGATTCTTAACCCCTAGCCATATGTTTTGGTAGCGGGTGGCAGACTCGAACTGCCGTTGACCTTTTGAGTCGCTGGTTATGAGCCAGATGTGTAACCTCTACACTAACCCGCATATCATCTATTTCTGGAGAGCCTATACGGACTCAAACCGTAATCAAATGTGTTGCAGCCATTCATAATATCATTATACCATAGGCTCACTAAGTTTCTATTATAACATACCTCAGGTGCTTTGTCAACCATTATTTTCATTGTTCTTATTTATTTATAAGGATTATAACACATTTTAAAACACTTGTCAAGTATTATTTATAAAATTATCTATCATATTGAAATCTTTATTCTTTATCCAGACATTATGAATTATTCTTAATAAATCAATATCATTGTCTTTGCAATATTGCACTTTATAAGCATCACACTGTTTTATATATTCATCGGAATGATAATAATCAGCACCATACTCAATGGCCTTCTTGATTCCAGGCATCCATACATCAAGTTCAAGTGGAAATCCTTTTGGACTCAACATCAATGACCTGTCATTACGAAACATTAAAACGTCCGGATGATGAATCTCAATGTGAGATTGTATCTCACGTTCTTGTGGTGATGTTCCCTTATAATTACCACATTTATCACATGGGCATCTAACACCTTGTTGCCAATTGTTCCATGTTATTTTATGGTAATTTCCATTGGGACAAACATATTTTACATGTGTTCTACTATTAACATATGTTGATAGGAGTGTGTATCCTTCTGATTCAAATGACTGTTTGATATTATCAGATAATAATTTTTTGTTTGGTGCACATGTTCCACATCTCTTACCTTGATACCAGTTGCCCCATGTTATAGTACCATAATGTCCAAATGGACATTTATAATGTAATGTTGTTAAACTATTAACAAATGTTGATAAGAGTGTGTATCCTTCTGATTCAAATGATGCGTGTACAAATTCATCTGTTATTCTCTCACAATTACTTAAACAAGGACATCGTTTACCCTGTTGCCAATTGTTCCAGGTTGTTTTTCGATTTTGCTTACAATATCCACAAATGTATTCCAATTTTTGATGAGCGTTAATATATTCTATTGTTAGAAGTTTATTTCCACCTACTTCTATTACTTGTTTTATAACATCATATGATAACCTTTTATGGTTTGTATAATTCATTGACATTCACCTCATAAATAGATTGGAAGGGACAGTGGGTTTTCACCTCACCATTTCCTGTGTATTGATAGTACCAGGATTACCTTCATAGCTATTTAGTAAAAATTACGCAAAAATATCAATATGCAATCAACTTTTCTACCATCTTTAAATCTTCCATTGTATCAATTTCAGGGGAGCTCCAATATGGAACCTCACAAAAACCTGGCCTCTTACCAATTCTACATCCTGATTCAAGGAACTGTTCTCTTGATGTAATATAAAATGCACCAGTCTCCACAAAATATCTATTTTTTCTCTCCTGTCTTATACCTCTTGCTTGATGGTCATAGTTTACAGGTTTCATTGTGTCACTGTCCCAGAATAGAATATCATTCTTTTCCATGGAATATACTGAAAATACAGAATCCAGTTTGTCAAGGTTATCAAAATACATGGATAAACCTTTATCAAGATGTTGTGGAAGCAACAATGGACTTGTAGGTTGAATAAGAACAATATATGAATATTCAGTAGCGAATGTGAAATGTTTTATAACGGATTCTATACTGGCTGTATCGTTAGCAAGTTTATCGGGCCTTCGTAATGTCTTACAACCAAGTTTTTGTGCAAAGTTTAGAATATCATTTGAATCCGAACTCACATGGACTTCATGTATTTTTGCATTTAGTGCAGTTCTAATAGAGTATTCTATTAGAGGACGTTTAAATAATGGCGCCATTGCTTTATTTGGTATTCCCTTTGAACCAGACCTAGCACATATTAGTGCAACAACTTTTTTCATACAATCTCCTTCATTAAACTAATATACTTCATGGCCATGTACTCTGATGTCAACTGTATCGGTAACATCACCTTACGTTTATTTTCTGTTAATTCATACATTGCGTTCAATAAACCATCTCTAACACTATCTGGGAGTACATTCCATTGCTCACCATAGTGTGGAACAGGATTTGTGTCCGTGTATTGTCCGTCTCCATCGACAATAATGCAACCCTGAGCAAGCTGAGCCATTTCCGTACTACCTCCGCAGTTGTTTGTTGTGATAACAGGGATACCGGCACCTATATACTCAACGACACTGTTCGGACAGGCGTCACGTTTACTCAAATGTATGGAAAAATCAGTCCTCTGAAAGAATTTGATCATCTTGTCCCTATCAACATGCCCGTAGTAACATATATTGCTATGTTTCACTTCCTTGTTATCATGCATCTTGCCAAATATGTTGAGTCTAGCAGGATATTTCTTGTTATATTCAATGAAAAGCTCGATAATCTCCTTGAGCCTCTTGTGCCTACGCCATTTCGATGTCACTGTGATGTTAATTCCAGGGTGCTCAACAGGCTCACCTGCCCAATCAGGGTCAATGCCATTGTATATCACATCGAACTTAGCACTTGGTTTCCTTGGTTTAAGTAACTTCTCTATCAAAGTCTTTGAGTAGGCACTCTGGTATATGATTGCATCGGCAACCTGGTGTGATTGGCTTATTTCAACATTTCTTCCAGCATAGTTCTCGGCACTATTGTAATATATGCCATCAAGTCGCAAAACTTTAGGTAACGTGGACTGTACTCCTATGCGCACCCCACACAACTGGACATCTGGTTTATCTGATAATCTTGTTGTAACTGAATGGCCCCAAGACTTCCAGTATGGGAGCATGCGTTGTATTACTATGTGACCTTCAATGTTATCGAGAAGTACCCGCATATTTCTTAATATCCTTATCAGTAATTTTTATTGGTAACAGAACAAACCAGTGACTTGTGACTGGCATCCCATCATCCATTTCATCAAGTTGCTGTAATCCCTTAAAATGTGCTTCATAAACATTATCAGGAACAGTGTATCCGATGTTTTTGACAGCAAGTATTTCATCTAATAATTTCACCTTATTAAACGGAGTCAAGTCCAGTAACATATGGAACAATGGAATGTCATAATGTTCACAAATATAATTTTCACCATATTTAAAATGTTCCATGTCAATGTTGTTCCACAAATCGGCTCTGAACGTCAATGGGATACTGGCTTGCCATGAGGATACTCTGTGTCGTTTTGTTTTTAGCGTGCTCTCTGGAATCCTCTCAATATATTCGGCTTTCCTCTTTGGTGCATTGCTTGAGATGTAACTCCCATATGTAACCCAGACACCAAAAGAATGATATGAAATGATTGTTTGGAGCGCATAGGGGTCGGCGAACCAGTTGTGTAAGTCAAGTAGGACAATGATGTCCTCTGGCGAACCAATAAAATCATTCAATTTTAATAGATTAAAGGCACCTAGTCTCTGGTCATTCCTGAAAAACTTAACATCTGGATATTGTGCCATGGTGTCAGTAATATCAACAACAGAACCATCATCTACAACAATATGAACCATTTTATGATTGATACATTGTTTTTGAACACTAAGAACATTCTTCTTTATAGCATCAAATGGACAGTTGTGTCCTATGCTCAATACAATAATTTTTGCCTCACTCATATTAGTTCCTTATCAATGGTTGATATTTATTTTTTGATCTAATGAACCTGGCAGTGTCTTCCTGTTCTTGTCTATGTGTTTTTTCCACTTGCAAGGGATTAATATCATTATACATATATTGAACCTCTGGAATATAACCTATATGACCATTCCTAGACATCTCAAGTGCAGGGAGGAACACGGCCTGATCATAACAATACTTGAAGTACTCTCCAGCACTGTCTTTCAAATCATTTTTATCAATATTATTCCATAAAAATGCTTTCATTGTTCTTAAATGGGTGAAACTCCAAATTGATTCTCTGAACTCATTGTTGGACATCTGTCCTGGAGAGTATCGTGGAATCCAACTTGACAGTCTACCAGACTTCAAGTACTTGAACGTGGAATATGTCATCCATGCATCATAATTTTTATAAAAAGTGTTGATGTTCTTCAAAACGTTATTGTGTGCTAGATAATCATCCAGATCAACCGTCATAATTATATCATCAGGAGATTGAATATTTGGCATAAGACACTCAATTGCGTTCAGAATCCATTTTTGGTTATATACGTTATGATATAATTTGATTTTTCTGTCAGTATAGTCAAAATGGTTTAATCGCTTATATGTTTTATCCGTTGAAGCATCATCAACAATAACATGAACATAATTGAAATAATCTTGATTCTTAACAGATGATAAACACTGCTCAACATATTTTTCACAGTTATAGCCACATGAAAATATTATTATTCGTTGTTCATCCATTCGTTCCATGCTCCAACATACACATCTTGTTTAACGGGGTTTTCTTGGGCCTTACTCACTATACTCGTTGTCCCGTTTTTATTTATCTTCTTGATTGCTCTAGGAACAGTCCTCATCAACATTTCTTCACGTTGTTTCTTCTTCTTGACTTCTTCTTGCCAGAAAACCTCTATTGCCTGCTTGCGCCTTATAATGTCTTTCTCAAGGATTCTGTTGTTTCCAGCAGATATTGCATCGGCCTTCTGTCTAGCTTCATCTTCCAATAGGTGTCTTTTCGACTTCATTATATCATCATATCCAACAAGATTTCTGGACACATCAGCAAATGAAGTATAGACCTTTGACAATTGTTTGATAACACCAGAACAGGTCGTTGTTGGAACAATGTCTCTGAAGCCTTTAAATATATTCATTGGAATACAAACGGAATCATCATCCAAAACAACTTTATTTGATATTATCTCAACACCCTCATCACTTTGCAAGTCATCTGTTCTACGAAACACAAGACCATCATGTATATCATGTTTCTTAATTACTGTTAAAAAGTCACTGGAAATGAACCTGGAGTTGTTATTAATCAACACTATCCAGTCAAACTTGCCTCTTGCATTATAAAATATCTTCTCAAAACATCTTGTTGGATACTTTGGTATTGCAGTGGTCATAAGCTCATCAGTAGCAGTGACCTCATTTTTAAGTGATGAGATGATGTCCTGGTTTGTATTAGGACACACTATTAAATATTTATCATTCACCATCTTTAGCCCACCTTGATTGTCTTATCTTCTCTTTAACTTCAGTTCTATTTTGGGCAATCTTCATTCTTTTCTTTGTTTCTTCTGATTTTAATTTGCCAATTTTAACATCACTCATCTTTTTCTTTATTTCTATTGGAATATGTTTTCCTCTCCAAAAACTACTATTACTTTGGCTAACACTCATCTTTTTCTTTGTTTCTTCTGAATGCTTCTTACCTAAACAGTTTTTATTACCTTTCAATGCATTACTTATTTTTTCCTTAACATCATCTGAAAAAACTCTACCTGTTGATGATAATGACATCTTTTTCTTTGTTTCTTCTGTACATAATCTACCAGAATTATTGCCTTTACCAGCATCTTGTAAATTACATAATGGACCAAGACACAAATCATCTCTACCTATTGCACGCTCCATTTTACCTTCAAGTTCATATGCAACACTTTCTGATAACATATCACCATATTTTATAATATATTGTTTTATATCAAATGTTTTTCGTATCTTGTTAATTTTATTGATAAATTTTTTATTATTACATCTTTTTTGATAACAAGTTTTCAAATGTACAAACATTCTCTTATCATTTCCCTTGCCCACATAAAACGGTTCATAGTCAAAATGATATTCACCATAATTATAATTACCTGGTTTTCTTGGGTCTAGGTATACATAAACATAAAATATTGGTTGTTCTGGATTTATTGTTTTCATGGTTATACCTCACATAAATAGAATGGAAGGGACAGCAGTTATATACCTCACTGTTTCCTGTGTACTGCTAATACCAGGATTACCTTCTATTATATTTAGTATAATTTGTATCATTTTCCAGTGACCGGGAAAATATTTTTTTTGCACAACTTGTTTGTATCATTATTTGCCTGTGACTTCTGATATCCATCACTTGCCCATGAAACACTTTGAGTATTATCAAATTTTAAATTAAAGTTCATCTTGGAAGGAATCACCTTTTCAAGTATTGAACCACATTTATCACATCGAACATTTTCTGTTTCTGAATATTTCATCATTTTTTCAACATCTTTCTTGCACTTCTTACAATGAAAATCATATATTGCCATATGTCACCTCTTTAAACCTTTCACAAAATTATTAAATCCATTAATTATATGGTTGGTATCATTAGTTTGCATGACACAAACATTTTTACCTGTCAACATTCCCCTATATGATGTGTTCCCATGCTTCTCTGTAACCCATGAAAATACTGGTGTTTCTTGTAAATCAGCAATGAATGACCAGAAGCCCATGGGGCAAATGACCGCTCTAGCATTATTAATATATGATAAAATATACTCATAACCGTTCTCAAAATAATCACTCTTTGCCAGAACCACGTTCTTCTCAATTAAATGTGATCTCATATCACCAACAACAATTATATCATCAGCATATATTGATTTCATTAACTCATAGACATCTTCTATCTTTTTACTGAACTCTATATCGTCTGGAATAAAAAGAAAATAATCACCAGCAACATCTTTATCAACTTGAATCTTGGAATATAATCTACAATAGAATGGGTACTGGAAGAAATTGGAATAATTCAGTGGAAAGTAGTTTATATAACAATCACATTTTTTTGATAATTCATCTCTATATGTCTTTGTGAACAAGGCATAATCGGCCTTTGATACACTCTTATGTAAAACACCATTTTGCAATAATTCATCTCGACTGATGTCCTCATATACCGACAATTGTTTATCATAATCAATCCAGTCATACAGGAACAGACGATTTGTGTGTGATGATATATAAATCTTATCAATGCTTAATGTCTCTGACACCCATTTAACATATGGACGAAACACGAATGTTTCATATTTCCAGTCTCCTACATAAGGTCCAAACGCAGCGGCATCAAACATTCGTCTAATTTGATATAATTGTGTTACCAGTCCATGGTTCTAGCAATGGTAACAATATATCAAAATCTCCTCTATTTAATTGAACAACCTCAATATTCTTCAATATATCAATAAAAATTTCTTCATTCAAAACGAACTCTTTTTCATACTTCCTTAAGTTGTTCAGGTTAAGCAACACCTTATTATTCTTCCTGAAGAATGATATAAACGGTGCTCCAACATGGTTCTCAACATAAAACTTCTTACCAAATGGTTTCAGGTACATGTTATATTCTCTAATACTATTGGAAACAACGAACCTGTTTGTATTTGGAAAGTTGTTCATTACTGTCTTAATACATTCTTCCGTAACACTCTTAAACATTAATTTTATAATATGTATCTTGGTCATTGAGACCAGTGTTGCATCATTGACGTTTGTTTCATCAACTGTTATATAATCCTTTCCAAGTGTTGATAACCTCATCACTTCCTCCGAAGGTTCAAGTTCACTGTATAATCAAACCCAGTATGTGAATTTTCGACAACAAAATCATATATGGAATCAACCTTACCATCTAACATATTTATATCCTTGTATTGCTCCATCTTAGCTGGCATTAAGAAAAACCTTAGTTTCTTGGAGAACCTGCTATTTTTTACAACTTTCTCCATTTCAGCAATGCCACGTTCATCATTATCAAGTGCTAGAATAACACCAGCATCTGTCTTATGAATGATCTGATTAATGAACTCATCATTAACACTTGCACCAAGACATGTTGTTCCCTGGTTACCGACTGACAATGCATCAAATATACCCTCTGTAACCACTATATGTTTGTTTTTATCAAAGTTATCATTATTTAGTATTATATAACTTTTCTCCACGGGCGGATTATCATATTTTCTTGGATCTTTATTGATTGCTCGTCCCTGAAAAAATAGAATATTGCCAACAACATCATATATTGGAATAATTACACGACCCTTATATCGGCCCTTATGTGCGATCAGGAGTCTGTGACCATGTGTGTTTCTACTGGCAATAAACTCCTTTAATTTATCCTTATATGCATTGAGTACAACACCTTCAACATTGCTGTCAATTGTAACACAATCTCCTGTGATATAATTGTGATAAACCACCGGTGGAATGTCTAGTTTTTTCTTCTTAGGTTTAGTCTGGTAAAGACTTTTTTTGATTGAGTCACTATTGAACTTACGGAACTCTTTCTTAGCTTCATCATATGAAACACCTTTTATTAATGAGTATAACTTAATAAAATTACCAGAAGCTCTATCATCACTGCAATTAAAACAATGATATATTGGCTCACCATTGTTATAGTTCAAATTAAAACGGCGCTTTGATTGACTTGATGAACTGTCACCACATAGAGCACACCTACAATTATAATGGCTTCCGTTTCTGGAAACCTTTACTCCTGTGAAGTTCTCATACATGAATGAATTTACTGTATCAATTGGGATAATCACTCTGCAACTACCTCACTTTCTATGTCAACAATAACATCAAACCCTTCAAACTTTGTGCAGTTGAAATCAATTGCTGACATTGTAATAATAAACGAAATCGTCTTGTTTTTAAAATAATTCATCTTACAAGACACCATGTTCTTCTTTATTTTACAATTCATGCACTTAACACATAACGGGTATATCATTTCTGTCATCAACGGACATCCTCACTTCCCTACGAATATCATCTGGTAATAGACTGAAAAATGTATGAGCTTCTTCAGATGATGGTTCAGTAGAGTATAGCATTGTAAACATCAGGAGTGCAATTTGAAATGGATTTGAGCCTTTTTCACTTTTCTTCAATCCCACATATATCTTTCTCAATGCCAATTTTATTGCACATGATACACCTTGTCGTGTTATCATTACTCCTGTCTGCTTATATATATTTTTTGTTATTTCCTCACCACTCATTGGTAAATCATTTGTTACCTTAACCTTACTCCAATCAATATACTTACTGTCTCCAACTTTATTCTTCACAAAATAACTCTTTTTTTTCATTATGTTCTCCCTTTCATTTTTATTGTAAGGCATTATAACACAATAAAATCATTCTGTCAAGAATTATTTTGCTGTTTTATTTAATAATGTTAAGGCTTGTCGTTTCTCTTTCCTAGCCTGTGTTCTGACTTCTTTAAAATACGTTATCAGTGCAACCCTTTTTTGTTTCCTATTAGAACATGACTCATATACCTTCTGTGTATCAATGTCCTTACAGTTCAACAAGTTGATTTTCTTGTCTTTTACCTCGATCAACTTCTTGTTCAACATTTTTTCTATTAACGACTTCCTGAAATTCCATCCAAACATAACATCCTCCTTTAACTGCACTTGTTTTCTCCACAATTTTGACATATCATACAACCTTCAGCTGGTGCCATTGAATATGTCCCACATTTAGGACATAAATCATTACCAGAAGATTGCTCCTCTTCATTTCCACCGTTTAAATAATACCTTTGCAATAACTTGGCTATTCCATCAGGTATTGATAATATCTGTGCTGGCTTCTTATCATTCTCATCGAACCTGAACCATGTCGGTCTATCAGAATTGATGCCTAACATCGTTTTTATAATCTCATCCATTGGAACACCATGCTGTAATGCAATAGATATAACACGTCCAAGTGATTCAGTAAACACATTAAACAATTGTCCTGACTTACCCATATTCATAAACACTTCAACAGGTTTGTTGTTATACTTAGATACCGTGATGTACATCTTACCATTACCAGTTTCCAGAACATGCATGTCTGCTGTCAACTTATTGGGTCTGGAGAATGTTGATTTAGCAACAGGCCCACTCTTTGTAAATGTTATTGGTTGTGAGTGCTTACTACCATCTCGATATATTGTAACACCCTTCAAACCTTTCTCATAGGCATATCTGTATAACTCTGACACTTCATCTCTTGTTGCTGTTGATGGTAAGTTCAATGTAGAGGATATTGCATTACTTGTGTGTTTCTGTACTCCTGCTTGCATGTCAATACGATCTTTGAACTTAATGTCATGTGCTGTAACAAATACATCACGAACTTCTTTTGGAATACCTCTGATACCTTTCAGTGAACCTTTATTCTGTTCAATTTTCTCAATAATATCTTTTGTGTACCATGTTTCTTTTTCATACATCTTCTGGAAGATTGGATTAACAAACAGGTACTTGTCTCCAGATTCTGCCAATGTCTTAGTGAACACCAAACCAAATGCCGGTTCTATTCCATACGAACAATCACAACTCAATGCTGTTGTTCCTGTTGGAGCAACTGTTGTGAATTGTGAGTTTCTCAATCCATTCTTTCTGACTTTTGCCATCACCTTCTCATTATAACTGATATGTTCTGCAACGATTTCAATAATATCATCTTTAACAATATTGTAATCGGCGAATGTTCCTCTCTCAACAGCCATATCAGCACTGGCTTCCACACACGCTGTTGTAATTGTTTTCATACACTCTGCAATAAGATTTCTTCCCTCAACACTATCATATGCAAGCCCCATTTCAAACAGGGTATCAGCCGCACCCATGAACCCAACACCAAACGGCCTATACTTACCAACCATTTTCTTAAATCGTTCATCTGGAAAATCCATCTTATCAATCAAGTTGTCCATAAGAACTGCAACTTGATATGCTGTTGCATAAAGGTCTTGCATATTATATGTTCCACTTTGACAAAACGCATGAAGATTAATTGATGATAAATTACAGGCCGAGTAACCTTGCAAATATTGTTCGCCGCAATTATGGACCAATATGTCATTTGCAAAGAAATTATGATTTTTAGATGTTGTGATGTCATACACATCTTCATTTCCAGACTTCTTTATACCTTTTATTCTTGTTCTGATAACGTGATATTTTTCCATTCTTTCATCTCCATTTTATATGATTTGTCGATATATTGTTTTATATCTGTTATAACATCTATTTTTATATGTGGATAATCATTCTTCATCATATCCACCTTATACACCCTATTCTTATAATAACCTTTAATTTCAACAATATGATTCAAACTACCATCATCATTTAATATATTAAAGTCTGGTCTATACGATGTCCCATCTGATAACATATATTGTTTTTTCTCATATGACCATTTTATTCCATTGTTATCTAACCACTTGGCATAGATATATTCCCATGATGATCGTAACCACACCCTCGTGCCATCTTTTTTTGTATAATATCCCTGTATTCCTCTACTCGATGATTTATGCATTGATGGATGTGTATTTGCCCAGTCATGCCATGGATTTTTGTTTCCCAGTATTCTAGTGCTTCTAAACTGTCTTGTTTTTTCAGTAGTGACATCATATCCTGTTCTAACGACTATACCCAATCGTTTAAATAACAATCTTATTGTTGTATATGTGATACCTAGACTTCTTGCTATGACCTTATATCCATATCCATCATCATATATTGATTGTATATATGGTATTGTATTAACATTCATATGTTCAATATACTGTTGTATCACATGCGTTCTTTTCATCCTATTATGCACATTCACATCATTAATAAATTTGAGTATATCATCTTTATATACACTGTCTAATTCCAACATCATTACTGTGTTCCATGATTTATTCATTCTATTCCTCCATTGGTTTTATTACTATTATTTATATAAATAATCCATGTGGAATAGTGACAAATTAATTATATTTCAATTGGAGAATTATATCATCAAGGTTTAGTTCGCTAGCTTCAACATATCCTCTATTTTCGGTAAATACTTTATGATCTGGTGTTAATTTCAATGTTGTTCCATCTTCAAGTTCCAATTCAATGATTTCAACATTTCTTTTTGTCACACCACACCACTGAACAGTGTCCCATGTATTGATATTTTGTTCACTGTCGTATGACATTATTGTTGTGCTTCCACTTCCATCAAATTTATCAACAAGTTCACTTACAGCAATTTTACCAAAATTTGTATGCACAATTGCGTCACCGGTTATACATGGGTTACAGCTCTCGATTGGAAACAGTTTCTTTAATGTATTGTATTTGTTTACTGTGTCAATGAAGATGATACCTGGGTCTGCTGTCTTCCACGCTGAATCAACGATGTTATCCCAGAGTTGTCTTGCAGGAATCTCACTTACAACATCGGTGCTGCCTGGTGACACCAATTGAAACGGAATGTTATCCTTGAATGATTGCATGAACTTATCAGTAATGGCAACTGAAATGTTCATGTTAGCAAGTCTTCCATCAACTTCTTTACATTGTATAAATTCAACAATATCAGGATGATGTACTGGCATGACAACCATAATTGCAGCACGTCTTGCTCTTCCACCTGATTTTGTTGTTGCTCCCACTGAATCATATAAGTGCATGAATGATATTGGGCCTGAACTTTTACCAACCGGTACAGGCACTTTACCATTAACAGTGTCCTCTTTCTTTCCTTCATATATAAGTGCATCCTTTTCTCTTAAATTGCCTATAGGTATACCAATCCCAGCACCCTTCTGGAATATCTTTCTGGCAACATTGGCCACATCATATATCCCGTTCATTGAATCTTCCAATGATACAACATAACATGCAGAAAACACTTTGCTCTTTGTTCCTGCACTGAACCATACAGGTGTATTGGGTCTCCACATGTTTCTTGATAACAAGTCATATGCAATAGAAACATCGAAATCAACACCATCAACTATTTTGCCAGAACTAAATTCACTAGCAACACGTTGATATGCATCAGTAACAGTTTCATCTGAAAATGTATAAAGGTCCTTAAATATTCTAAGGGCCATCTCACTCAATTTGAATTTATCAGGATTTCTACCTTCCATTGTTCACCACCTCCATATTAGACCAATTCTCTTCCAGTAATAACAACTTCAACAAATGAACCATTCTCCCACCTCTCAATATTATAACAAACTCTTTTATATGCTGTCATGTGCTTCAAAAATTGTATCGCAACATTCACATCATTATAAATTAATGCATTCCAGCAACCATATGGCAACTGATATTCCTTTTCAAACTCCTGTTTTTTCATATCATCGACTACTAAATAACGTGTCATAATCAACCTCCTTAATAATTTCAGAATTAATATAAAATTTTCCATCAACCTCAGCTGCAAATATCCTTCCACATCTTAAATGATATACACTAGCGTTGCCCCCAGTTATCTCTGGAACAGTCTTCCTGGTCAATCATTTCTTTAAAACATTCTCTTGTCACTTCTGTTTTCTTGTAAAACGGAACATTGATATTCATAATCAATCTCCTTAGTATAATCTCATCATTTGTTGTTCAACATGGTGAAAGTTATCAACATATTCCTTAAATCCATTCTTCTCAAAAAATCTATACATATTTGATGGGTCTGCTAGTCTGTATGAGTCATATGTGTTTAATATTCTCGTTTTGATTGTTGTTGGAATTAAGTTGAAATCCATTAGTGTTCTATTTACTAAAAATCTCTCTGTTAAATTGTTATCCTTGAGCCATTTTTCATATCCAACGGCCAGAATCCTGTTTAATTTCACCTGTCCAAATGCAGGTTTTCTTTTGTCTGCTGGATAATCTAATGGGGTAAGTATATTGAAGATGTCATCCTTGCTCTGTCCTGTTAAGCACTTCTCAATAATAAAGGCTCTGGGGCTTATGCATGTAACATACTTTCGTTTCAATGGGTTGAATATCTTTACTCTGCTTGATGATAATTGAAGAAAATCCTCATCTGTTGATACTATTGTATATTGATCATTTCTTTCTATACATAAAACAGCAATAACATCATCTGCCTCACAGTGGGTAAGTTTCAGCACCTTGAATGGAAGATACTCCACAATCTCTTCAAGGAAAGTGTCCATCTGTACAAAAAACTCGCGCCAATCAACACCTGTCTGCTTGTCCCTCTTGCCTTTCCGTGACTCTTTATATCGTTCCCAATACAACTTTCTCCATGACTTTGGATAATCCATCGCCAGTATGATTTCTGTCACACTCTTATTGTTGATCAATGACCTATATAAGGAGTCAATGACCAAAAACTTCCATAACTTGTAGTCTGGATTTGTGGTAGAAGCACCAACACTAGAAACAAAGAAACATCTAACAAATAAATTGTTACCATCATACAACATCTTCATCTTAACACATTTTACCTTTCTTGTTAATTGTTAAACTGCCTACTTAACTTTTCGCATGTATTTTCCGTCTGCCGTCTTAATGTGGAATGGGCGATTGTATTTAGTTGCCTGAAGATACTTGGTAACAGGGGAATCGGGTGAAAACCTCAATCTCTTCCTGTCAGCCCTCATATTCTTGTAGAACTCATCCTCTGGAACATCGAACACTGGCATACCGTTCTTCAGGCCCTGGGCTTTAACCTCTGGAACATCTGTATCGAAGCCGTCATCCTGTGTTGAAACCATTGTGCTATTGGCTGCCGCATCTGTTGCTGGACAATCGCCTGTTGTAAATTCTCCTGACATATTACCTCCTATTTAACATCTTTTTGTTAATAAAACTGCTAACTTTTATTAACATCTTTTTTACTGCCAACAACGGCTTTAACCGTTGCCACCACTAAGCCTAATGTGATTATTTTCTTCACAAATTTTTTGATACGGTCGAATACCCCTACCTTCAGGACCTCGGGTCTCTCATCCTTCCTTATCTCAATATAA
>Ga0247841_10008427_pt1 | contig 14859 bp, 14 predicted proteins | sample LaCruzMarch2015__2_FD_192410 | JGI IMG/M metagenome (GOLD analysis project Ga0247841, IMG submission 192410) | Freshwater microbial communities from meromictic Lake La Cruz, Castile-La Mancha, Spain - LaCruzMarch2015_18m | ecosystem: Environmental > Aquatic > Freshwater > Lake | place: Spain...
AACATCGGCCTGGCTGGGTCTTTAGACGAGTTCTTCCGAGTCGGAAATGTTTTCAGGGCTTCTGTCCTGTACAACGGCGGGGGGTTGCGCGTAGGTTTTGCTCCGCACATGAGTGATTTTCTGGCAGGGCTGAAAGAAGCGGAGCTCGAAACTCACAACTTGCCTGTTTTATGGAGCAGACACAGAAAAGCAAAGCGGTTGGCGGACATGGAGGCTGCAATTTACGCCCATAGATTGCCGGGCGCGCCGATTGCTTTTGTGAAGGTTGTGAGTGATTATTGTTCTTTGCCAAGCCTAATCGCTTCGCTGGTTTCTAGAAGAGAAAGAGCTAAAATAAAAAGCGCTCTTCTGGGGGCCTTTGAGGGCGTGGTCTTCGGATAGTACTTCTGGCTTTGTTGTCGGAAGTTTTTTTATTCTTCTCTGGCAATGCAAATGCCCCATACAGATTTGGCGCCAGCTTGGCGAAGGGTTTTGGCGCATTCTTCCATTGTGGAGCCGGTGGTGTAGACGTCATCCACTAAAAATATTTTTTTATTATAAATTTTTTCCGGGTTTATTATTTCAAAAGCCCCAATTAAATTTCCTTCTCTTTCTATTTTGGAAAGTTCCATTTGCGGAGCCGTGGCTTTTGTTTTTATCAAACAATCTGGAATCATGGGGATTTCTAAAACATTTGACAGCTCTTTCGCCAGTTCTTCTGACTGATTATAGTCTCTGATTTTTAATTTTTTATTATCTACCGGAACGGGAACTAAAACAGAATTTTGCCAAATTTCATTTGTATTTTTTTTAGTCAAGACAAAGTGCTCTATTAGTAGGCTGGCAAGGGTTTTTGCCAGGCTTTTTGTGTACGGCTCATATTTAAACTGGTGGATTAATTTTTTTGCCAGAGGATTTTTAAATGAGACCGCAAAATAAAGGCCAGCCAGTTTTTTAGGCGAGCATTTGGGGCACTTGCCTTTGTCTGTTTTTCCCGGAATAGAGTGCAGGCCGTGGCTGCAGAGACAGTAATCCCATTCCAAAATTTCCAGAAGGCTTCGGCAATCCTCGCATAAAAATGAGCCCTCTTTTTGGCATCCGAGGCAGAATTTTGGGAAGAATAAATCCAGTAAAAATGTTTTTTGGTTATCCACAGTGTGTTTGACTTTATTTTAGTATATAATTAATTAAAAATGGCTTCAAACAATTTGAGCAAGCTTAATGTTTTTTCCAATCCCTTTAAAATGTTCTTTCCAAAGAAAATGGTTGGAATTGATATTGGTACGACTGCGATAAAAATTGTTGAATTGTCGCGTTGGGGCCAGGGAAAAACGTTGGAGAATTACGGAGAAATAAAATCATCGTCCCTTTATAAAGATTCATTCAGAAGCATTGAAAAGGGCAGTTTTTTGCTGTCTGATTATTTTATTTCAAGAGCGATTAGCGCGGTTTTAGATGAAGCTAAAATTAAAACCAAAGAAGCAATTTTTTCTGTTCCGGATTTTTCAACCTTTTGTGTTTCTTTTGAGCTTCCCCCGATGACCTTGAAAGAAATCCCGCAGGCGGTTTATTATCATGCTCCTCAATATATTCCGTTGCCAATTACAGAAACCACCTTAGATTGGAAAATTATTAAAGGAACGCCGGGAGACGAAAAATCTTCGCTGGAAATATTTTTAGTGGCAGTTCCAAACCAGATTGTTCAGGAGTATCAAAGAGTTGCCGAAAAATCCGGGCTTGAGCTTTATGCCATTGAGGCAGAGGCGTTTGGAATAACAAGATCATTGGTTTCTCCGTCAGCCGACGGAAAGAAAAAAATAATATGCATGGTTGATATTGGAGCTCAAAGCACAACCATAAACATCGTTAGTAAGGGGAGCTTAGTAAAAAGCTATAGTTTTGATTTCTCTGGCGGTCAGCTTACCTATGCGATTTCGGCTTCTTTGTCTTTGGGAAATGTTGAGGCAGAAGAAATAAAAAATTCACAAGGATTAATTTCTTCCGGAGAAAGCATTGCTAAAACCTTATATCTTTTGATTGATCCTTTAGTAAACGAAATTAAAAAAAACCTAGATGGAGTTGATGAGATTTATCTTACCGGAGGAACCGCAAATTTGCCGGGGTTAAAAGAGTATTTTGGTGAAGCGTTTAAAAAAGAAGTAAAAATTCCGAATTGTTTTTCTGAGCTATTGTATCCGCCGATTTTGGAGAAAGATCTCCAAAAAATGTCGCCAAGCTATTCGGTGGCGGTGGGGGTGGCGCTTGGGGGTCTGGAAACATAAGGTGTATAATAAAGAAATAAAAATTTAAATCTGTGGATTTTAGTATTTTTTACAGATTAAGAGTAAAAAAAGTCTGGTGGGTGGACGTGATTTTTTATTTTGCTGCATCTTTATTGGTAGCCACAGTTTTATGCTACCTCATTTTTATTTTAAAAATTTATTTGCAGGAGCAGGCGATTAAAAATTTGGATGTTGAGACGCTAAACGTTGGAACCGATGCTCAGAAGGATGAAGAAAAAATAGTGTTTGGCTATCAGAAAAAAGTAAATGATTACGGCATGCTTCTCCAGAATCATAAGTTTGCTTCAAATGTTTTTAGCTTTTTAGAAAAAGATACTCTGCCAAACGTATGGTTTTATAGGTTTTCAATGCCCATGTCGCAAAATCAGATTGATCTTGCCGGAGAGGCGGAAACAATGGATGCTTTGAGCAGGCAGACGTCTGCTTTTGAAAAAAATGAATTTGTTAAAAAGGTCAGCATTTTAAATTCTGATACAGGAGTGCTTGGGAAGATTAGCTTTAATTTGAGCCTTCAGTTGGACCCCAAAATATTTAATTATATTACCCCTCCGCCCCCAGAAATTGTAGAAGAGGAAACCACCAATCCGGAAGTTATTTTAGAGCCCGAAATGCCGGCTATAGACAAACTAATCACCTCTTTTGACTTGCCGTTAGACCCGGAAGTTGTCGGGGTAATTGACCAGGAAAAACGCACAGTAACTTTAAGTGTTCCCCAGGGCACAGATTTGAGCGCTTTGGCTCCCAGAATAAATTTGTCGCCAAAAGCCACGGTTATGCCAGTCCCTGATGAAGTTGTAGATTTTACAACGCCCGTTGTTTATACGGTTGCGGCTGAAGACGGTTCCCAGCAATCCTACACTGTAACAGTTGCCATTGCTTCGGCTTCAGAACAGTCCGCAGAAACTTCAAAATCAAAAACAGGAATTATTTTTGCAATCATTTCTTTGGCGGCGCTGATTATAGCCGTAGGGTTGGGCATATTTTTCTTTTTGAGAAAAAGGTCAAAAGACAATAATAAAAATAACGTAGCGCAAAATGGATTTTAATCGGCCAATTGCCACAGCTTTAATACTTTTTACAATTGTGCTTTTGATATTCTTTTTGGTTGTTCCAAAATACAATCAGTTCAAGACTCTCCAGCAAACATTGGGAGAAAAGCAGGCGGCCTATGATGCAAAATTTGCATACTATTCTGAAATCGGGACAATTTATGCAAAGTTGATGGAAAAGAAGGACATTGTTGAAAAAATTGACAACGCGATACCCTCGGAGTTGTCATACGGCTCTTTGGTGTACTTTTTCCAGAAAAAAGCTCTTGAAAACGGGCTTATTGTAAAGGGTTTATTTTTGTCTAAAGCTTCTCCAATAAATCCTGACAGCGACTTAAGAGAAATTGTTTTTTCAATAAACCTGCTGGGGGAATACACCGCCCTAAAGAGTTTTATGGCCTCTTTGGAAAGATCGTCGCGATTGTTTGATACTAATAATATTTCTTTTGGCACCATGGTGGCCCCTGTGACGCCGGCTTCCTCGTCATCTTCTAAAGCACCTGCAAAATCTCCGGTTCAAATACAAATAATACAAACATATCCTTTTCAGCTAGAAATAAAAACATATTCTTATTAAAATGATATGGCAATAGTTTTTATATCGCCAAAAGAGAGGCAAAAAATGTTTTTTACAGGAATAACTGTGCTAGTTTTGCTCGTTATGCTGGTTTTTTCACTTGTTGTGCTTTTGGCAAAGCCGAATCCGGTTCCGCAGGAATTAGTTTTTAACAGGCCTAAAATTGACATCAATCTTCAGGTTTTGGAATCAGATCAGGTTAAAAATTTAGAACCTCCGATTCAGCCGGATTTGCAGTTCAAATATACGGCGACAACAGATAAAGGAGTAAAAACTTCAGGAGTGGTTACGGCTGTTTCAGAAAATGAGGCCCGGGAAATTTTAACAGGATTGCAAATGACAAATATAATTTTGGAAGAAGCAAAAATAGGAAGGGACAACCCTTTTGCCCCTTATTATAATATTTTACCATGAAGTTAATTCAGGAATTATTTGCAGAAGCCAAAATAGACGAAAAAAAGAAAGAAGAGCTTGAACAAGAAATTAAAAAAACTGGGAAAACCGAGGAGGAGTTAATTTTAGATAAAAAATTATGCCCGGAGGATTATTTGTTTGAAATAAAGAGCAAAATATACAAAGTCCCGCTTAAAAAAGTAAAAGCCGATAAAGTACCCCTGGAGGTTTTGGAACTGATTCCGGAGGAAGCTGCTACAAACTATAAAATGGCTCCGCTTGAAAAGAAGGAAAACATTGTTGAAATAGGAATGGTCTATCCCGAAGATGCCGCCGCCTTGAATGCTTTGAGGTTTTTAGCGCGCCAGCAAAATTTTTCGTATCAGGTTTTTCTTATCTCTTTTACCGATTTAAACGACTTATTAAAACAGCACAGAACCTTAAAATCTGAGGCAAAAAAAGCCCTTGAAGAATTAAACAAAGAAAAAAAGGATATTTTTGGAGTTGAGTCGGGGCCCCTGGGAAACATAATGGTTGACGAAGCTCCGATTATAAAAATGGTGCTTGTGATTTTGCGCCACGCAATTGAGGGTGACGCTTCTGATATACATATAGAAGCCGGAAGAGAAAAGTTAACTGTGAGATTTAGGCAAGATGGCGTTTTGCACGCCAGCCTTTTTCTGCCGTTAAGCGTGCATTCGGCTGTTGTAGCCAGGATTAAAATTATTTCCGGACTAAAAATTGACGAAACAAGGCTGCCCCAAGACGGAAGATTTTCTGCGAAAATAAATAATCAGGATATTGATTTCAGGGTTGCTACTTTTCCGGCGCTCTATGGGGAAAAAGTAGAAATTAGGGTTTTGGATCCCAAAGAAGGATTAAAACCTTTTGAATCTTTGGGGTTGCATGGCAGAAGTTTTGAAATTGTGAGCGAAGCAATCAAAAAACCGTACGGACTCATTTTATCAACAGGGCCTACGGGATCCGGGAAAACAACAACCCAGTATGCGTTGTTGCGAACATTAAATAAAGAATCAACTAATATAGTAACGGTTGAAGATCCAATTGAATATTCTATTGCCGGGATAAACCAGTCCCAAGTAAAACCTGAAATTGGATACACTTTTGCTTCGGGTTTGCGCCAAATTTTGAGGCAAGACCCGAATATAATAATGATTGGAGAAATTAGAGACGAAGAAACAGCCGACCTTGTAATGCACGCTGCTTTGACCGGACACATTGTTTTGTCTACTTTGCACACGAATTCTTCTGTTGGGGCGGTTTCAAGGCTGATTGATATGGGCGTAAGGCCGTTTTTGGTGCCTTCTGTGCTTCGTGTTGCCATTTCGCAGAGATTAGTAAGAACACTTTGCCCGGCATGCAAAATAAAAGCGAGGCCGGCAGAAAAAGTCAGGAGTTATCTTTTAGAAAAAATAAAGAGCATACCGCTTTCAGCAAAAAAAGATTTAAAATTAGAGGACCAAATATACGTTTATCAAGCAAAGGGGTGCGAAGTATGCAACTTTAAAGGATACTCTGGAAGAGCGGGGCTTTTTGAGGTTTTACAAATGACAAGCGAACTGGCAGAAATAATTTTGAAAGATCCTTCGGAAAGTTTGATTTTAAAACAGGCGCAAAAACAGGGCATGCTGACAATGGAACAGGAGGGAATATTAAAAGTTTTAAACGGCGAAACATCAGTGGAAGAAATAGCCACAGCCGTATCTGGTATGTAAATCCGAAGCACGAAATCCGAAATCCGAAACAAATTCAAATGACAGAAATTCAAAAGAACCCTACGGGGAATCCGCCTGCGGGCGTCAAATCAAAACAGTATGATTTAGAGCAAAGAATATATTTATTCGCAAAAAACTGCAGAGATTTTATAAAAAAATTACCCAGAATTATTACTAATAACGAATACGGGAAGCAACTGGCAAGGTCATCGGGCTCGCAAGCGGCAAATTACATTGAGGCAAATGAATCGTTGAGCAAAAAAGATTTTGTAATGAGAGTCAAAATTTGCCGTAAAGAATCAAAGAAAACACGTTTGTGGCTGAACTTATGCGACATTAACAACGATAAAGAATCCACAGAGCTAATGAACATCTTTGGTGCTATAATTAGAAAATCAGAATAAAAATATGAATAAAATAATTTTATTTATAATAATAATTTTAGGCGTTGTTGGTTTAACCGGCGTTATTTTTGCGGGAAAAGTATTATGGCTTGATAAAAACATAGCAATTACTGATATTGGATGTAAGGATAGCGATGGTAATGATTTATATACAAAAGGAGAAGTTGATTATTCACAAAATATGATTTTGAATGAGGGAAATATCTTTGAAGGTCATAATTTTAAAATACTTTCGTCAAAAAAAGCAGTGCTTGATGGCAGGCAATTTAGCGTAAACCAATCGCAAACCGTAAATGTGATTGATGATGTTTATTATCCAAAGTCAGATGGTTCAAATGGGATTGTGCAAATTAACGTGCCGACAACTGTATTAATTAAAAAAATAAATTATCGGGGAGAAGAAAATGCGGAAAATTCTGCTGAAGTAATTGAAACTTCAAAAAACATAGATCAATGCGTGGGGAATATTTTAATAGATAATACATGTATAAGAGGAATAAACGCTGGACATGTTTGTGAAAATGGTTGCGTGGATGGTGCTTGTATAAAATAATAAATTAAGAAATTTCGTAATTGTTTCGGATTTCGATATTCGAATTTCGAATTTCTTTTTACGAAGTAAAAAGCTGTGGATTATTTGCAAAAAATAAAAGGCTTGCTTGATATAGTTGTAAAAGAAGATGCGTCCGATTTGATTATTTCTGTCGGACATGTTCCGAATTTAAGAATTATCGGCCAGCTTGTTCCGCTTTCCAAAGAAGTCGTAATCACTCCAAAGGATTCTGAGGGCATTGCTTTTGCATTAATGATTGAGTCTCAGAAAAAAAGATTTCTTGAGCAAAAAGAAGTTGATTTTGGGTATGAGTTTGATGATAAAGGAAGATTTCGTGTTAACGTTTTTTACCAAAGGGGAAATATAAGCATTGCGCTAAGATATATTCAGTCTAAAATAAGGACAATTGAAGAGCTGAATATGCCCCCGGTTCTGCACGAATTTACCAGCAAACACCAAGGCCTTGTTCTTGTTACAGGAGCAACCGGGCAGGGAAAGACTACAACTTTGGCTGCACTTGTAAACGAAATAAACTTATCAAGGTCTGTGCACGTTATTACCGTTGAAGACCCTATAGAATACACTTATAAACCGGAAAGGGCAGTTGTTGAACAGAGAGAAGTTTTGCTTGATACTTTGAGTTTTCAAAATGCTTTGAGGGTTATTTTAAGACAAAACCCCGATGTTATAATGGTTGGAGAAATGCGCGACTTGGACACAATTTCTACAACAATTACTGCGGCCGAAACTGGCCACTTGGTTTTTGCCACTTTGCACACAAATTCGGCGGCTGAAACCATACACAGGGTTGTTGATGTATTTCCGGCTGAACAGCAAAATCAGATTAGGTCTCAATTGGCAATGTCGCTTTTAGGAATAGTTTCTCAAAGATTGGTTCCCAGAATAAAAGGAGGATTTATTCCATTTTGCGAAGTTATGATTTCAAACCCGGCAACGTCAAACTTAATCAGGGAAAATAAAATACACGAAATTCCGGCTGTCATAGAAACTTCTTCCAGAGAGGGAATGATTTCAATGAACAGATATTTGACTGACTTAGTCAGAAAAAAAGAAATTACTCTTAAAAGCGCAATGGATTTTTCAACCAATCCGGTTGAGATTAAAAATCTTTTGCGATAAAAACATGAATCACATAAAAAATCGTAACGGTTTTATAATATTATTTATTTTCTTTTCTCTTTTGTTTATGGCGGGCTTTGTTTTTGCTGATACGCCCCCGCCCTGCGGAGGGTCATGCACTTGCGGTACAACCAAATGTGAAGGGACTGTAAAATACTCCTGCAGGGCAGGCGTAAACGGTAATACTTGCTGTGCTTGGACATTTCTTGATTATTCCTGCGGGGGGGGTACAGCTCGTTGCGGAGACGCAATTTGTAATGGAACAGAAAGTTGTAGCACTTGCTCTGCTGATTGCGGAAGTTGCCCGCCTCCTCCCCCTTGCGTCCCAAATTGCAGCAATAAAGCCTGTGGAGCCAGTAATGGTTGCGGAGGAGTATGTCTGTCGGGTTCGTGTTCCGGAGGATTGGTCTGCGAAGGCGGACGATGTGTAACTGCAGTCGCTTGCACCGATAGCGATGGAGGAGCAAATCCCTTTTTAAAGGGAGTTGTTTCAGAAAACGGAGTACAAAGTACAGATTATTGCAATAATAACCAATATTTGGTGGAGTATTTATGCCAAGAAACCCATAAAAGCTGGACAACAATAGATTGTTATACTTCCGGAAGCGGACAGGGATGTTATTCGGGAACTTGCAAATGCACTCCAAACTGCACAAACAAAAAGTGCGGGTCGGACGGTTGCGGAGGTTCATGCGGAGAGCCGACAAAAACCTGCGAAACAACCTATAAAGGTCAGTGCGGAGTAAATTTGGATAACGGTTGCGACCAAAATATTTTGGATTGCAGTAATAATTGCTCAAGAGAGAGTACAAAAAAATATTGCAACCCGGGAAATAAATTATGCGAAGAAAAGAAGGTTTGTAAGACCTGCGCAAAAGACTATCCCGGCCAGTGCGGAAAATTTGATGACGGATGCGGTCAAAAAATAGATTGCACATGTACAAACCAAAATTGCGTTAATGGAAAATGCTTAAGCGATTGCACAGACAGCGATAAAACAACATTATCGCCTTCTGGAAAAGATTATTTTGTAAAAGGGACCACATCTGATAGCTATGGAACAAACACCGACCTATGTTACGCATCCGACAATAGAATATTTGAATATTACTGCGACGCAACCTTGGGATATTCACAGGGCGAATGGCATAATTGCCCCAATGGATGCAATGATGGCGCGTGCAACAAATGCAAGCCAACAAAGACTTGCGCAAAAGACTACCCTGGGCAATGCGGAGTGCTTCTTGATGACGGATGTTCGGAGAGCTTAGATTGCAGCAAAAATTGCGCCAGAGGAACATATTGTGACATTGCAAAAGAAAAATGCGTGGATAAGCCCGCAGTAAATTGCTGTGTGGGAATTTTTGGAGATGCCAGACCCGGAGAAGAGGCAAAATGTAATTTCTTTAAAATTAAGGGAGATTGTGTTGGTGTTTGTTCTTGGGACCCCGCAGATGGAATATGCCATGGGTCTTATGCTAAATGGGTTGCAAATGATATGAATGATGCCTCCCCCAAATGCCAATCAACAAAATTGATATTTACTGAAAATTATCAAGTCGCCTTAGCAGAGACATCAGATTTTCTTGCTGGTCAAAATTGCAAATCTCCAAGAATTTTTCTTACCAAACACGGGACCTCTGAAGATTGCGGACCCTTGTTTGATTATGCCACAGGGTGTATGAAATGCCTTTCCGGTAAGTGCAGTTCTTTAAAGCTTTACGCTAGTAGTTGTTCAGTTTTAAACAATAACGATAAAGTGGACAAATTGGCCAATGCATTGCAAAAACAAATTGTTGAGAATGGCGGAAATATTAAGGTGGAAATTACCGGCCAGATGAGCGTTTTTAATAAATGCGTTCCAACATGGAAAACTTACACTATTGATAAAAACGAAATTGTAACAGATGTAGTTAAGTGCGACGATTTGTACAGTTATGGCGACAAATATAGCTATTACTACGGAGCTGATTTTGGAGGATGTTGGGGAAACAAAAGCGAAGTTGCGCAATTTGAAAATATATCTTGCAAAAAGACAGACGGCACTATTGGAAAGGCAATGTGTTGTCCGACTTACGATAGTTCAAAAAGATGGAGTTGGAAACCCTTAGATTCCAACAACCCGAGTTGCCCCTTGTCTCAAGACATCTTGTGTAATAACATCAATGGTCAAAAATGCTTTAATTCGGATGTTGGTAAAAAGACATTATGCAAAGATGGCAACAGCGTAAAAAATGTTATGTGCTGCGACTCCGGTAGTCTTCCATTTGTCGCGGATTCATCTTGGAAAGTTTTAGATTCTAATAATTCGCAATGTTCGATGCCTTTTTGTAGCGGTGTAAAGGATAAGAATTGTTATAAATCTGATATTGGAAAAAAAGCTTTATGTGCCGACGGCAACAGTACAAAAACTGTTATGTGTTGCGACACGGGGAAACCCGAAGATTCGGGTATAGTTTTTGCGAGTGGCGTTTCAAAATGGATATCTGTTGACTCTGGCGCTCAAAAATGTCCTGCTGTTCCCGATTTGCTTTGCAATGATCTAAAGGGCAAAAATTGCCCTGGACAAGCTACGGGGAATCAAACAAAGGGTTCTTGCATGGATGGAAGCAGTAAAAAAAATATAATATGCTGTAATACGGGCAAACCCGTTATTTCAATAGATTCGGGCACAGTTTGGCCAAATACTTTTTGGATATGGACGATTGCCAGCAAGTGCCCTTCTGTCCCCGCTCTTTTATGCGCAGATTTTAACAATAAACCCTGTGAATCCTTTCCTCCGCCTATAGAAAAAAAAGTTTCTTGTAAAGACGGAAAAACCACAAAAATTGTTATGTGTTGCAAACCAGGAGATTCTTTTGTTTGGACAGCCGTTGATTCTAAGAAGCCTCAATGTGCGAATACTACTGCGTACAACGGAATTTTCAATAATATCGCTGGCGTGTTAAAGCCCATCACAGATACATTGAGCAACACAGTTGTGGTTATTTCTTCGGCAGTTGCCGGAGTTGCCGCAGGAGCATGGTGGGTCATCGCAAAATTTATTTTGAGAAAATAATGAAATATTCGTATCAGGCGAGATCCAAAGAGGGAAAGATTGAAATTGGAACGGTTGAAGCGTCCTCAAAAGAGTCGGCGGCCGCGCTTTTGCAAAAGTACAATATTTTTGTGACCTCTTTAAAAGAGGAATCTCCACGGGCGGTTTTTTGGAAGGCATTAACTTTTACAAGGAAAGTTTCCAAAAAAGATTTGGCGATATTTTCAAGACAGCTGGCGGTCATGCTTGAATCGCGAGTTCCTGTTACGCAAAGTTTGTCGGGGCTGGCAGTCCAAATAACAAAAGAAGATTTTAGGGAAAAAATCAGAAAAATTTCGCAATTGGTTGATGAGGGAAATTCGTTGTCGCAGGCATTTTCTTATTATCCGGAAGTATTTAACACTTATTATGTCAGCTTGATAAAAACAGGAGAGGCTTCGGGAAAAATTTCAGAGTCTTTGTATTATCTTTCAGACCATCTGGAAAGAGAACACGACATTGAGTCTCAAGTAAGAGGGGCTGCGATATATCCGATATTTGTTTTGTCTGTGCTGGTAATCGTGGTTTTGATAGTTATGTTTGTTGTGATGCCAAGGATTTCGGATTTAATAAAAGAAACCACATCAGCCCCGCCCTTGTTAACAGTTATAGCGCTGGGTTTTTACGCATTCATTTCGCGCTACGGATGGATTTTGATTCTTGCTTTTATTATGTTGATAGGATTTGTTGTTTACTATTTTAAAACAGAAAAGGGTAAGAAACTTTATGACAAATTTTCTTTAGAAATTCCAGCCGTTGGAGAATTTTTTAAAAAAATAAACCTGATGATATTCACCGAAAACTTGGCAACCCTTTTGTCTGCCGGGCTTTCGGTAAACAGCGCCTTAAAAATTACGAAAGACACAATAAACAACCATGTTTATAAAGAGATTGTTGCTGAAACAGAAAAGGGAGTTTCTGAAGGAGAAAAAATAAGCGCTGTTTTGGTGAGACACCCAAAGTTTATTCCAGCGTTTGTTGTTCAAATGGTGCAGGTGGGCGAGCAGACAGGAAAATTGGACAAAAATCTAATGGAGGTGGTGAATTTTTACCAGAAAGAGGTTAAAAGGGCGGTAGACACTTTTTTGGCCATGCTTGAGCCGATTTTAATAATATTTTTGGGGGTTATTGTCGCCTTGCTTGCAATTTCTGTTTTGTCCCCTTTGTACGGGGCTTTGGGAACTATATAAGTTATTCACACCTTGGCAGTTGCTGAATCGGCCTACAAATATTATAATTTAATAAAATTTAATGAATAGGAAAAAAGGGTTTACCTTAATTGAGCTGTTGATTACAATCGCCATTTTGTCTGTGCTGTCTGGAATCATTATGTTTAGCGTTACCCAATATATAAACAGAAGCAGGGACGCAGCAATACAGGGAACTTTATCCAGTTTGATACCTGCCGGAGAAGTTTTTTACGACCATAACAGCGGAAACGGGTATAATAATCTAAATGTTTCTGGTTCGGATTTCTGCGGTTCAAGTATTTTTGCAAATGCCAATAATTCTGTTTCGCTTCAGCTAGATAACAGTTGCCAATATAACGGCAAGCCCGTGATTTGTTGCAAAGCAACTGCTAACGCCTGGGCCGCCTGCGCCTACGAATTTGCAGATAAAACTAAAGCGTTTTGCGTTGACAGTACAGGAATTAAAAGAGAAATATGCACTTCTGGATGTTCTGGAAGCATAACTTCTTGTCCGCCGGCAACAACCTACTGCATCAGCCCCAATAATAATAGAACTTTTTAAATAACGAATTATAAAAAAAGAAAGGTCGAAGATAAAGATTATAAAATAAGCTAAATTAATAAATAATTAAATTAATTAAACAAAATGACTAAATCAAAAGGTTTTACAATCATTGAGTTATTGGTGGTTATTGCCATCATCGCAGTGTTGGCCGCAGTTGTGTTAGTTAACGTTACAGGATATATCAGCAAAGCAAAAGATGCAGCAATAAAAACAGATATAGGCAACCTTGCAACAGGAATGGCTTCATGTTATAGCAGTTTAGGAACCTACACAGGTTGTTCCGCAAACACAACATACGTGCCAGCCGCGTTAGCAACAGATATTGATTCTCAAAACGGCACTGGCGGAGCTGCTCTTATTGTTAATGTTGATACCAATGGCACAGCTTTTTGCGCTTCCGCAGAATTGGCAACAAGCACGGGAGATAATGCATATGTCTGCACCGATTCTACCGGAGTAACCAAGAGCAGTGCAACCAGCACTTGCGGAACAACAGCAACCGCTTGTCCAAACTAATTTTTAGTAGTTCAAAAACACCCTGTTTAAAGCGGGGTGTTTTTTGTTATAAAAAATGATAAAATGATCTAATGGTAAGTTTTTTATTCGGATTTTTTATCCCGACTTCGTCGTGGATCCTCGATGGCTTTGCCATCGGGATTTTGGGGCTGTGCATTGGCAGTTTTTTGAATTGCGTTATTTACAGATTAGAAGAGGAAAAAAGTTTGAACGGAAGGTCGTTTTGCCCAAACTGTAAGCACAATTTAACCTGGAAAGATTTGTTTCCGGTTTTTAGCTACTTGTTTTTGGGCGGAAAATGCCGTTACTGCGCCAAAAAAATTTCCTGGCAATATCCGGCGGTTGAGTTTGCTACCGGAATAATTTTTTTGTTAATTTTCAATTTTCAATTTTCAATTTTCAATGAATTTTCAATTATACAATTTTTAAATTTAGCATTTTTGTTTTATATTGCCAGTGCGCTTATAATAATATTTGTTTATGATTTGAAGCACTATTTAATTCCGGATAAAGTTTTGCTTCCTGCAATTATTATAACTTTTATCTTTTGTATTTTTGAAGAATTTAATTCAAATTTCAAATTTCAAATTTCAAATTATCTTTTGGCGGCAATAATAGCTTCGGGATTTTTTCTTCTGATATTTTTAGTTTCCAGGGGCCGTTGGATGGGTTTTGGAGATGTAAAGTTGGCAGTTTTAATGGGCCTTGCCTTGGGGGTTCCCAATATTTTTGTTGCATTGTTTTTGGCATTCTTTTTTGGTGCTATAATAGGAGTAATATTAATGGTTTTTCAAAAAAAGGGATTAAAAAGCGAAATACCCTTTGGCCCGTTTTTAATCGCTGGAACGTTTCTGGCTTTATTCTGGGGTCATGAAATGATTGTTTGGTATCTGAGATTATTTCAAATTTAAAAATTTAAAATTGATTATAAACTTCAAATTTAAAATTTCAAATTCGCAGGCTGGCATTACATTGGTTGAAATAGTGGTTGTAATTTTTATTATAGGCTTGCTTTTGATGATTTTAGCCTCAGGTTTTCCGGAAATGCAAAGGCAATTTTCCCTTTCAAGGGCAACTTATAAATTTGCCCAAGATTTGAGAAAAACACAGGATTTAGCTTTGTCCGGATACACAGCCATATCAAACGTTAAGGGCTACGGTGTTTATGTTGATTTAAGCCAGCCAAAACAATACATAATTTACGCCGACAGGGGCAATGGCGACCAAAAATATAATGTTTTTAACTCAAACACGTGCGCCAATGAAACGAACATCCAAAACGATTGTATAATGGAAAAGATTGACTTAAGCAAGGATTCTCCGGGAGTAATAATAGACAGTTTATATAATGTCAGTTCCAATTACGTAAGTATAAACT
>Ga0247841_10008428_pt1 | contig 14852 bp, 16 predicted proteins | sample LaCruzMarch2015__2_FD_192410 | JGI IMG/M metagenome (GOLD analysis project Ga0247841, IMG submission 192410) | Freshwater microbial communities from meromictic Lake La Cruz, Castile-La Mancha, Spain - LaCruzMarch2015_18m | ecosystem: Environmental > Aquatic > Freshwater > Lake | place: Spain...
TCCAATTAGTAGTACAGCTAAAATACTAGATAGTGAAGAAATTAGTATTTCCAAACCATATGCATAAACTTCAATATCCTCTTTTTCTTTAATTATCGAATTAACATAAAAAAACTGTGCTATTCTTTTTCCCAAACGATTTAACATCTTTAATCAGTCCCTTGATGTTTGATTTGGTCAAAGTATAGCACATATTTTTTTGATTTCTTTGGTTATGTAATAAACCCATTATAAAATTGTAACTTTTACAGTTCTAAACATTATTCAAAATAAACATAAGAACAAATGTATCATCTATATGTTCAAGTTCTACCGCTCCGTTATACCTTTTTACACTTCTTTCTATATTATTAAGTCCCAACCCATGGTATTCCGTGTCAATTTTAGATGTTATAAACCGGTTTTCGTGTTTTAGCACATTTCCATTTGTCGTATTAGTAATTTTGCATACTAGATTATTGTTTGAATATGATAAAATAATGTTGATTTTTTTATCTCCTCTTTCTATCCTACTACAAGCTTCAATAGCATTATCTAAGGCATTACCAAATATTACACATGTATCTACATGGTCTATTCTTACTCCCGACGGAATTTCAATTATGCAATTCACTTCAATATTTTCACTTTTAGCTCTATTTATTTTCGCATTTAATAAAGAATCAATTACTGGATTACCTGTCGCTATCTCATTTTTAGTGTTTTCAACTATGGCAAATACTGTTTTTATATAATTAAGAGCCTTAGTAATATCATGCTTTTGTATAAATTCAGAGATGCAAATAAAGTGGTTTTTAATATCATGCCTTAAACTCCTCATTTCATTTTTAGAAATTATAAGGTTATCATAGTAATTTAATTGAAATTCAATTTGTTGCTTCAATAGTTTATTATGTGTTTGAATTTCGGCTTTTTCGAGTATAATCTCAAAGAGGTAAAAAACCATAATATTACTATATAACAGACCAATGGATGCAGCAAAAGAAATATATGACAGACTTGTATTGCCCTCTTTAACGTTAATCATAATTATAACATACATAGATATAACTGTTGTAGCTGATATTGATAGCATCGCTAACAAATAGAGTAGTGGCACTTTTGAATTTTTTCGTTGTTTAAACATACATACCGATTTTGTAATTATCAACAAAACCATTTTTGATATTATAATTCCTAATAGCCTAGGTGCTCCAGATTTGAGTAACACTTCGGCACTATTATTATCAAATAATAATATTCCAAACATCGTAATCATTTCAGACGCAATTAAGAAAGCAATTAACAAAATAGTAGCAAATATTTTTGTTTTAATATCTCCATTAAATAAAAACGACAGAATAAATATACCACTTATTCCAAATAATAATGTAATGGTTGGATATGGCATGAAAAAAGTAATTAAAGTTAATATAACAAAGAAAATACCAAAACCAAATATTTTGTAAGTCCCGTTACTACTATTACCACCTAAAAAGTCTTTCAAAAACATATAATAGACTATTGTTTCAAATAGGCACGTTACTATTTCTACTCCATGCCATAACATTTCATTGTTCATATATTATAACTCCTCATCAAAAAGTTCAAATGTTCATTTCTAACCATTTTTCTTCTACTCTCGCTTATTGGAAGCATTTTACCATTACATAATTTTAAATTCTCATACTCTATTTCTTTTATATAATTCATATTGACGATATATGATTTATGTATAAAAATAAAGTCATATTCTTTAAGGACTTCATAAATTGTTTCTAATTTCCCATAAAACTCATATTCTTTTTCCTTTGTATTAATTATTACTTTCCTTTTATTACTCTCAAAGTAAAAAATTTCATCGTAACTTACGCAGTTACGTACTCCACTTGTAGTAAAATAAAATGGTTTGCTATTTTTCAAGAACTTTTGATGAACTAAGCTTAAAATGTTCTTAAATTCTTCAAATGAGACTGGCTTGATTAGAAATCTAAAAGGGCTAACTTCAAAACTATCATATACATATTCTTTATGGCTAGTTATATACACTATTAAAGCTTTTTCATCTGACACACGTATTTTCTTTGCTGTTTCAATACCATTTAGTCCATCCATCTCCATATCTAAGAAAATAACATCATATGGATTGTTTTGATTAGAATATTCTCTAATGAGATCATCCCCAGACATAAAAGAATCATAACAATTATTTTCATATGTTGGTTTTAGTATATCTAAATAGTTTTCCATAACATTTATCTGACTAACTTCATCATCGCAAATAGCAATGCGCATATATAGTACCTCCTTCAATTTATAATTACTTGAAAGGTCTAAATCTACTATCGTATTATGGAATTTTTTACTTAAATAATAAAACCTCACTTCTGTAGTATTTATACAAAAATGAGGTTAACTTAAGCCAAAAATATACTGTGTTTGTACACCTTCAATGGATGCAAAATAACATTTTGTAGAAGATTAAAAAATACAGCTTATGAATTATCAAGAAGTTTTAATATATATTCATCGGCAAGTTTTTTACCTTTTTTATCAAGTAAAAAGTATTCACAAGAAGGATATTGTGATCCTCTAACTATATAGTCAATTGAAACCCCAAAATAATCACATATAATGATAAGTGTGTTAATATGCGGAAACCCCTTATTATTTTCATATTGTGATATAGAATACTTAGTTATAGAATTGCATCCAAGCTGAGAAAGAATTGCAGCAAACTCATCTTGGGTTAATCTCTTGCCTTGCCTTAGTTTTTTTAATCTTTCACCGAAGATGTGCATAGCATACCAACCACCTTTTGCAAATTAATTATAATACAATTAAAAAAATCTATTAGTTCTTTTATTATATCATTGGTTCCAAAAAATATCAATACAAAATATGACATTTTTTGCAATACATCCAAAACAAAGAATAATCATAGTAGTTTTTGTTATCCTCAAGTAGGGTAGCACTTACTTGTAGCACTCAACTACTCCATCACAGTTTGAAAAAAGCTATCTGATAAATTAAAAATCCTAAAATTCCGGACATATAGGGTTCAAAAGTTGGAAATTTCTATTGGCACAAAAAAATCGACTTTTTTGTTTTACTATGTCCGAAAACTCAACAAAACAAATTGCAGCTTGAAACGTGCATAAATACTGCATTTTAAACAAAAAAAGAACATGCCAAAATACATTTCTCGGACACGAGTGTTTGCATTTAAGCATGTTCTTCAGAAGCGGTAAAATTTACCCAAAAGTTAGGGCGTATTTTATTTTTTAGTAGGTAGTTGTGTTAAAATTCAACTAATAATTATGTTTATTGTCAATCAATCGAAAATAAATCGTCAAGAGTTATAAGTTTTAAGTTTGGATTTTCGTGTTCTAATTTCAGTGCAGTTTTGCTATATGGCACTTTTGAAAAGAAAATAAAGTGATGTTTTTTATATCCAGGCATTAGATATTTTTTTGACAACAGATTTTCTATTTCCCCTATATCAGGTGTTTCATTTCTCCATTTACATTCGCCTAAAAGGATTTCACTGTCAGTTTTGTTATCTGCAACAATATCAAAATCTGCATTTTTCTTTTCTTTTTTATCATTACCCCACCAAATACCAAAATTTGTTGCTAAAAATGGAAGTCTTTTTGCTTTATTTTGTCTTATAATATACTGCATGCAAATTTCCTCAAATGCTGGTTTGCCAATGAATGTCGAAAGATAGCTAAATACAAGACTATCGGCTATTTCAACACCTGTTCCTGTATCAATACCTGCTTTGTTTAAAAATACATATTTATACCAAAATCTAAAACAATTATCAGAAATTTTATAAATACTTTTTTTGCTACGCTCTGGATTGTCACCAAATGGATGTTCTTTGTGCAGTATTTGTAAGTCCATTAGTGTTTTAATATATTTAATAGTTTTTGATGTATCTTCTTCTATTTTTGTAGAAATATCATTTAGTCTACTTGCACCTGTTGCAATTGCTGAAATAATTGAATTATACATTGCAGGTTCTCTAAGCTCTTGCTGTAGTAGCATAGTTGGCTCATTATATAAATATCCGTCCGTTTCAAAAAATAGTTCTTTAATATTGTCTTCAAAAGATAAACTTTGGTCTATTTGACTCAAATAATGGGGTGTTCCGCCAACACATGCATAATATTTTACTTTATCCTCATTTGATATATTACCAAGCATTTTAGATGCATCTAAATAATCAAATCCCTCAATTTTAAGCTGTGCGGTTCTTCTTCCAAACAATGGACTTTTATAACCTAAAACTTCACTTTCCATAAAGCTAATTTGACTACCACATAAAATCAAATATAGCTTTGTCTCTAAAAGCTGATGGTCAATCACATTTTGCAAAATAGACTTTATACTTTTATTCGCACCTGCAATATATGGAAATTCATCAATCGCTAAAATAAACTTTTGTGTTTTTGCTTTTTTTGCTATAAAAGAAAATGCATCGTTCCAATTTTTAAATGCACCTGTTTCGGTTGGGATTTCAAAAAAGTTATATATTTTTTCAGAAAATATAACTAAATTTAAGTGATCGTTGGCTTCCTGCGCCGCAAAAAATATCGATGGCTTGTCTTTGATAAACTCACTTATTAATGTAGTTTTACCCACGCGTCTTCGTCCATACATAACTATCATTTGAAATTTATCTTTATGATATAGCTTCTCTAAAGAAGCAAGTTCTTTTGTTCTACTAACAAACATAACATTCCCTCTTTTACTGAATTATAATTATTATACTTAGGTTTCAGTAATATCATAGCATGTGATATTACATTTGTCAAGTGATTAGTTAATTTGGTTTTTATCCAACATACTTCTTGACCTCTGGTAGATTTCACCTGCAAATTTTAGTTTATATAATAATTATTGATGGAATCGAATGTAATGCCTATTTTCCCGATGAGATTTCTTTGTTACGGTGATTAAGTCAAGCAAAATTCTTCTTTCGTAGTCGCTACAATCTGAAAGGAGCACGGAAAATTCATGGTTGGAAACTTTTGTTGTGTTTTCAAGATTATCAATTAAAAGTTCATCTGCCGTGGTGTTCAGAGCATTGACAATAAGGATAAAGGTGTCCAAGCTCATGCTTTTGATTCCACCTTCTATATAACTGACATAGGTTGGGGAACGGTCAATTAGTTCAGAGAGTGTCTGTTGAGAGAGACCTTTTCTTTTTCTGATTGCTTTAATCTTTTGTCCAATTGAGATGTAATTTAGTGCCATAGTAGATACCTCCAAAAAAATTTATTGGTATCATTATTGACTATAAATACTTGAGGCTCTACCCAATGCATACAAATAACAATGTGTATGATGTTTGGCAACAGGTTAGAAACTTGTTTCTGATCTATTATTGATTTCGCCTTTTATAAACCACGAGTCAATTACTTGACCCGTGGTTTATTCCTTTTATCGTCAAATGACATTAAAATATTTTTGAGACTATTTTATTTCGGGGGGCAATTGATATGAATGAAGTAGAAATATTTAATAAGATGAATGAGATTGCGGAAACACCACAATTCTCTATTATTTTTGGCGAGGATTCCGAGCAATCAAGGAAGATTGCAGAACATAAAGAGTGGTTACAACGTATTCGTCACGAAAGACCGAGTACCAATGTGCCATATAAGGTTGGAATCTATATTCGCTATTTCAATCAAACAAAATATGAAGATTATCTTTCGTATCACAAAAAGCAGTTTAGCGATACAGTTGACCTTTGCCCGAACTGGACACTGGTAGACTTTTATGTAGATGAAGGTTCCTCAGCACCCAATATGGAATCATCACCCGAATGGAGCCGTTTGTTGAATGACTGCTTTGACGGCAATGTGGATTTGATTATTACCCAGAAAGTTTCCAATGTATCGAAAAGGATATATGAGATTACTCTCTGCGCTCGTTTGCTTGCAGCCCAAAGTCATCCCACTGGCATCTATTTTATCTCAGAAGATATTTTTACCCTTGCTTCCTATTACCGGGAGGATTTAAAAGATATATATTTCCTGCCTTCTCCTGATTGGCAGGTATTCCCTGATGATGAAAACAAAGTGGGGGGTATACTGCATGATTGACGAACAGAAACGATTTCAAAAGCAGCAGGATATCGAAAAGACCCGTAAGCGAATGCAGGCTACCATCGATCCTGATAATTATGAATATGTTCCTAAAAAGAAGCAGACGGATTACTACGACAACGACATCAATCAAAATGTGGCTATCTATGTTCGTGTTTCCACAGATGACGTGAAGCAGACAACTTCCTATGAGTTACAGAAGAAATATTATGAGGATTTCGTCTTGCATCATCCAAACTGGACGCTTGTCAAAATCTATGCCGATGAGGGCATCAGCGGCACTTCACTTAAATACAGGGATGAATTTAACCGCATGGTAGCCGACAGCAAGGCCGGAAAGATTGACATAATTATCTGCAAGAATGTATCCCGCTTTGCTCGTAATGTTACCGACTGTATTGGCATTGTCAGAGATTTGGCGGCTTTGAAACCTCCGGTCGGTGTTTTCTTTGAATCCGAAAGTATATTCTCCTTGAAAGAAGATTCTCAAATGGCACTGACTTTTCTTGCTACTATGGCTGAGGAAGAATCACATACAAGAAGCCGAAGCATGGAAACCTCTCTTCGCATGAGATTAGATAACGGTATTCCTTTGACTCCCAAGCTTTTGGGATACACTCATGATGCCAATGGCGAATTGGAAATTAATCCAGATGAGGCCCCCACAGTAAAGCTTGCATTTTATATGTATCTGTATGGGTATTCTACCGGGCAGATTGCGGATGCTTTCATCGCTCTCGGACGTCGTTCTTATCTTGGGAATATCAAATGGACGGCAGGCAGTATCGTTCAGATTTTAAGAAATGAGCGGCACTGTGGCGATGTGTATACTCAAAAAACATTTACACCAAACTACAGGGATCATCTCGCTAAGAAAAATCGTGGGGAGCGTCCGCAAAGCAGATATTTTAATCACCACAGAGCAATCGTAACGAGAGATGATTTCATTGCTGTTCAACGAATGCTTGATAATGCCAAATTTGGAAACAAGTCCATTTTTCCAGAGCTTCGGGTTATTGACAGCGGTATCTTGAAAGGCTTTGTTACTATAAATCCCCGGTGGGCAGGATTTAAAGAGGCCGAATACTTTGGGGCTGCAAAAAGCGTTTATCTAATACCTGAAACCGAACAAGAGTTTGTCCCTATAGAAGTGAAAGAGGAATATCAGCTTGAAGTGGGAATCGGAGATTTCGACTTACGTGGATTTGAAATCACCCGCTCTGAATTTTTTGATTGTGGCCGCCGTCCGACTGTGACTTTTGGAGACAAGAAAATCAAGTTCAGTATTGAGTGTATCCGAAAGTTTGGCGAAAAGAACTATATAGAGTTACTTGTAAATCCAATTGAAAGGAAATTTGCGATTCGCCCTACTGATAGGAATAACCGAAACGCTGTAATGCTATCTAAGGTTTCAAATGCGAACTATTACCCTCGTGATATATCATCAGCTGCGTTCAGCAATACTATCTTTTCATTGTTTGGTTGGAATAACACCGATTGTAAATACCGAATCATTGGTTCCCTATATGAGCAGGATAATGAATTGGCATACATTTTTGATGTTATCAATTCTGAAGCCCTATTCAAGCCTTATGCTTTAACCACACAGGAATTATCTAAAGAAGGTCAGGTTTCCATCCAGCCATTGACATCTTATGGCAAACGGATTAGGGGGATTCCAGAGGAATGGGCTTCCTCGTTTGGAAAGCAGTTTTATCTGCACGACCTATCGCTCGCTTCCCTTGAAAGTCAAAGTGAGGATGATTGGAAACTTCGCTTAGAGGGGCAGCTTTTTAAAACCGGCAAAAAGATAGCTGTGACAGAGTTTGATGAGCTGAAACAATATATCAAAAAAGAACTTAATGAAGTCACACCACAGGAGGCATATCATGAATGAAAACAAAGAACAGCAGATGCAATCAGATGATTCGCAGGGTATGAGGGATAATTCTCAGTCAATCGAACCCACAACATCGAGTGGTGCACCCGTTCTTTCTAAGAACGATGAGTTGTTGGAGATGGGTGCGTCTTTCGATTTTGATGGATTATGTTAATACTGCTTGTCTTTCAAAGTTCCCAGAAGCAGAACATGTGCAAGTGCTTGTCAATCGAAAAACTAAGATTCTCGCTCTGCGCCCTTGCAAGGAAAGTGAAAGAGATTCTTTCCTTTGGTGCAACAATTCTAAGGGTAAGCGAAAACCTAAACAAACAACTTGTAAATTGTTTTTTGCAAAAATCGTTACGCTCATGAGCTGGAATCCGGACTATCGGTATAAACTTACAGGAAAGCTCGTCCATGCAAACGGCGAATACCTTATTGCCTTCGATTTAACTGCTACCGAAATATATCAGCGGACATTTCCAGAAGGTGCTAAACCTAAGACATCAAAAACTCCTGTATTCCCTTTGGAATGGCAGGAACAATTTGGTTTGCCGTTTAATGAGCATCGGCAATCTATGCAAATCAACATATTTGACGGTTACGCCATTTATGCAATCAAAGACCATTCCAAGATAAATGGATGCGCATCTGCTGCAGAGCAACAGGCTTTAGTGTCAAGTATAAATAATGGAGGTATAGGCGAATGAATACACCATCTAACTTAAATACACAAATGTCAATCGATTTAAAAAAATATTGCATTCGTGTACATAAGGAATCGTTGCATTTAATCGGAGATCCGAAATATATTCAGTTTCTTGTAAATATAGGTAGCAGAATAGTGGCAATTCGGGCAGTCGAAAAGGAAAAGGTTGATCTACAAACACATATGGTTGATCAAACCCGCATGGAGTCGGATTTTTCCCTTGAAATATACAGTCGCCTTTTCGTTGAAAGGTTATGTAAAGAATTTGATTGTTTCAACGAGGGTAATTCCTTCCGTTTAAAAGGAACCGCTATTCAATCTGAACGAATAGTTGTCTTTTTCTTTGATTCGCTTCAAAAAGTCGACATTTAAGGGAGGCATTTATGGAAAATAAGGCTTTGCAAACCCTTAATATCGACAAGGACTTCAAAAATTTAATTAGTCCCCTGCAAAAGAAGGAGTATCTTAAGCTTGAATCCAATCTCTTGGCAGATGGCTGTCGCGATCCCATTATCACGTGGAATGGATTCATAATTATTAAGAAAATATGTGGAGGTGATTGCAAATGGCAGTTAAACCAACAGCACCAAGGGTAATGAACGGAAAGTATGGCATGCTCTATTGGAATGGAGACCCCATTTTTGAGGTAGATTCATTTGAAGCAAAGATAAAAATAGACCGTGAGGATATTTCTTTTGTCGGCACAATGGGCAAGGATAGCAAAATGACAGGCTTTTCGGGTGAGTATAGTTTTAAAATAAAGAAGATATTTTCTCGTGGGCAGATATTATTTGCCAATGCTATCAAGGAAGGCAGAGATGTACGAAGCCAGTTTATAGGTAAAATTGATGATCCTGATTCCTACGGCAGTGAGCGATTAATATTGGAGAATTGCTGGCTGAACGAGTTAACACTTATGAAATTTGAAAGTGGAAAAATAGGTGAAGAGGAGTTCGGTGGCGGATTTACAGACTATTATTTTGCTGATATTGTGGTTCCAAAATAAAAAAACAGGAGGAAATAATGAAATGAATAAAAATACAGCATTAACATTGAAAGATATTATCGCAAAGAAACAGGCTATTTTAGAGAGTAAGAAAACACCCAAGACTGCACAGCTTTATGTTAAGTCCCTTGATGGGGTAATAACCATCAAAGCACCAGATGCAGGGATTGCACAAGATGCAGTTGGCATGGACAACGGTGATATTTATGCCGTTTACCAATGCGTAATAGAGCCAAATCTGAAAGACAAAGAACTTCAAGCCGAGTTTGGTTGCGTTGAGCCTATGGACATTGTAAAGGTATTATTTGACGAGGGTGAAATTCCACAGATTGCTCAAGAAGCCTTAAAACTCGCAGGTTACATAGATGGCGTTGAAAAGGTAAAAGAAATAAAAAACTAATAACCGAAGATGGTGAAATGTATATGCTACATCACTATCTTCAGCGTGGATTCAAACCTGAACAGATTATTAACCTTCCATATATTGATAAGCTGTTTTATAGGGCAAGTATGGATTTGGCACTTGAAGAGGAAATTGAAAAAACACGTGTAGCAGGCTGGTCGTGAGCTAAGCTCACTGCTCGCCCATGCAACCAGGGAGGTGGTTAAAATTTCAAGAAAAAACATTGGTGCGACACTTAGTTTAAAGGATAATGGCTTTACAACTGGCATTAGAAACGCTATAACTGGTACAAATAACCTTAGAAACTCAACCACCAATGCTACAGGTTCGCTTAAAAAGATGGGTAGTCAGAGTGGTATTACAGGCAACTCAATTGCATCTCTAACAAAGAAAGCGGTAGGTTTGGTTGCTGCTTATGCAGGGTTTTCTGCAATTAAGGACTTTCTAATGAGCAGTGTTACAGCCGCCAATGAATCAGCAAATGCAAACGCAAGGCTTGATCAGCTTATGGGCAACGTAAAAGGTACTACTTTAGCACAGATTGATGCTGTAAAATCCTACGTAAGTGAACTGCAAAAGCTAACTGTTGTTGAAGATGATGTTGCAATTGCTGGAGCTTCACAGCTTGCTACATTTGCTTTAAATGGTAAAAACATTAAGAAACTATTACCTGCTATGAATGATTTAGCCGTTGGTACATACGGGGTAAATGTAACTCAAGAGCAGGTTATAGGCAGTGCAAATCTTATGGGTAAGGTTATGCAAGGACAGGTAGGAGCGTTATCTCGTGTTGGTGTAACTTTTGATAAGACACAAGAATCAATACTTAAAAATGGTACAGAAGCACAAAAGACCACAACACTTATACAAGTCCTCAAGCAGAACTATGGTGGGCTTGCGGAGAAAATGGCTCAAACACCAGAGGGCAGAATTATACAACTTAAAAATGCATGGGGTGATGTGCAGGAAACCATAGGCGGTGAGCTATATCCAGTAATTACAATGGTATTAGGCTTTATGGCTTCTAAAATACCAGTGGTAAGTTCTGCAATAGCAGGTGCGGTTACTACAATAAAACCACCACTTTTATGGATTAAAGATAATATTATACCACCACTTATTAATGCATTTATGAATGTGCGTGACTGGGGTGTTTCTGCATTTAATAATATAAAATCAGCTATTGAAGCCAACAGACCTAAGTTTGAGAGCATTAAAGCTGTTTTTATAGATATAGGGTTAAAGCTTAAATCTGCATTTGATAATGCACAGCCAAGTATTAATTGGGTAAAAGATGTGGGCTTGCCTGCACTTGTAGGGATACTTGCAGATGTTACACAAAAGATAACGGACATATATAACTATTTTAACGATAATTGGTCGCAAATTAAACCAATCGTTGAGGGAGTAACAAATGCAATAATAATATATAACGGTGCATTATTAATATCAACAGGTTGGACGAAGGCAGTAACAGCTGCAACTTGGGGATATACTGCTGCGGTTAATTTATGGAAAGCAGCACAAACAGGAGCATTAGGCATAGAATTAGCGTGGGTTATTTGGAGAGGTAAAGATATTATACAAACTGCTATTTTAATTGGTATGTATACATGGGATGCAATCGTTAAGGGAGCACATGCTGTTGTTACATGGGTACAGGTTGCTGCAACTGGTGCATTGACAGGAGCACAGTGGCTTTTAAATGCTGCATTTTTAGCAAGTCCTATAGGGTGGATTGTGTTAGGTGTTGGCGCACTTATTGCAGTATTTACACTTCTTTGGAAAAATAACGAAGGCTTTAGAAACTTCTTCATCGGTATGTGGGAGGGAATAAAGAGTGCAGTTGTATCGGCAGGGGGAATTATTAAGGGAGTTATAAACGGCATTTGTAGTGCAATCAACATATTAATAAAAGGTTATGTAGGTGGCATTAACGGATTAATAAATGGTGTAAATGGAGTATCAGGAGCACTTGGCATTCCTGCAATACCAAACTTACCTGTACCACAAATACCAATGCTTGCAAGTGGTGGTCTTATTCAAAGGGCAGGAAGTGTAATGGTCGGTGAACGTGGTGCTGAAATACTCAGCCTGCCAAGAGGTGCATCGGTTACACCGCTTGATAAGGCAGGAAACAAAACAGAAAATCATATTAACATAAATATCAATGGCTCTAATTTGACAGTTGATGCTATTGTAGGTGAGCTAGTTCCAAGATTAAAATTGGCACTTGCAAATATGTAGAGGGGGCAGATTTATGGAAATTTATCTTTCAATTAATAATAGAGAGCAGGTTATGAAATTTCCAGTCCTGCCCTCTGCTTTTACTGTAACAAAGCCACAGAAGAATGACACCTTTGAAACTATATCACAAGGTGAGCTTAAACTAATTGGACTTACAGGGCTTAAAAGTCTTAGCTTTTCAAGCTTCTTCCCTGTAAGGGATTATCCGTTTCTAAGGGATAGAAGCGATACAGGGTTTGGCTATGTGTACACCATAGACACTTGGATTGCAAGGCGTGTACCAATGAGGCTTATTATTACTGACACTCCAATAAATATGGCTGTGGTAATTGATAGCTTTGAATATACGGTCAAGGCAGACGGTGATTTAGGCTTCACTATAAATTTTGTAGAATTCAAGTTTGCGGAGGTGAGCTGATGCATGAATTATGGTGCTACCACGAAAGTCAGTGGCACAATATAACTGGTGTTGTTGGTAATTTATCGTGGAAATCAAGCATAAATGAACTTGCTGTTACAATGGATTTTGATGTCGCATATTCTGATGCAGGATATTTTACTACTATACCAATTGCTGAAGGTGATGTTATTTCTCTTAAAAATGGCGATGAAATATTTAAGGGCATTATACTAACTGAAAATATAAATGGCAGGTCGGCAAGAAAATATACTGCATGTGATTTTGCATTTTACCTTAATAAAAGCAAGGAAACATATCAATTTAATCGTATGAATGCTGGAAAGGCTATACGCAAAATATGTAGTGGCTTTGATGTGCCAGTTTCATACATTTGTCCACTAACGTCCACTATAACGAAAATATATACAGATAAACCGTTGTCGGATATTATAAAGGATATTCTGGGTGACGGTTATTATATGGAAATGCGACCAGAAGGGTTATACATTAACAAGCCTGAAAACATCACAATTAGTGGTGTTTTTTCTTTTGCTGAAAATCTTTCTCCTACACCAATTAATAAATTGATTTCAAATCCACAGGTAACCCGTAGCATTGAGGCTATGAAAAACAGTATTAAAATTATATCAGGCGATGAAAAAGGCTTTAAAGTCCTAAAAACTGTTAAAGATAATACACTCATAAATCGTTATGGCTTATTGCAGGACGTTATTAAATTAGAAAAAGGGCAAGATGCAGTAAAAGTAGCAAATAGTGAGCTTGAAAAGCTTGCAAGGGTCTCTGTTAAATCAAGCCTTGAACTTTTGGGTGACGATAACGTCCGAGCGGGCAGATACATTGAACTTGTGGAGCATATAACTGGTATAAATGGGGTGTTTTTAATTGAGAGTGCGAGTCATACTTTGGCTGGTGGTGTTCATAAAATGAAAATTGACTTGGGGTGAGGACACTTGACATTTGGTGAATAAATGGTATTATTATCTATATGAATTATTCATATAATAAAAAATTCGGAGGTTAAATCAATGCCTGAAGGTGACCCGTTACTGTGGCAAATTTCTTTTCAGATTATACTTATTATGGTAAATGCTGTTTTCGCATGTGCAGAAATAGCTGTTATATCTATGAAGGATTCTAAAATTCAGAATCTTTCTGCTACAGGAGATAAGCGTGCTGTAAGACTTGCGAAATTAACTGAACAACCCGCTCGTTTTCTATCAACAATTCAAGTAGGAATAACGTTTGCAGGGTTCTTGGGTAGTGCTTTTGCTGCCGACAACTTTTCTGATAAACTTGTAAATTTTATCACAAGTATAGGTGTGAAAATCGATCCTGCAACATTAGATAGTATTTCTGTTATAATAATAACATTAATTTTGTCTTATTTCACGCTTGTGTTTGGAGAGCTTGTGCCTAAAAGAATTGCTATGAGAAAGGCAGAACAACTAGCGCTTGCTATGTCCGGACTAATATATTATGTTTCAAAGGTTTTTGCCCCATTAGTAAGCTTTCTTACATTTTCAACAAATACTATTTTAAAGCTTATTGGTATAGACCCGCACGCAAACGAGGAAGAGGTTACCGAAGAAGAAATTAGGATGATGTTAGATACAGGAAGTGAAAATGGTACAATAAAACTTGAAGAAATAGAAATGATTAAAAATATTTTTGAATTTAATGATAAGGTTGCTGAAGATGTAATGACACACAGAATAGAGGTTTCTATACTTTGGATGGACGAAACTCTTGAGCAATGGGAGAAAACTCTCTTTGAAAGTAAGCACTCAAGGTATCCAGTGTGCAATGAGGACACTGATGATATTGTAGGAGTTCTTAATATCAAGGATTATTATAGGCTTAAAGATAAAAATCTTGATGTTCTTAAAGAAGAAGCTATTCGCCCTGCTTGCTTTGTTCCAGAAACAATAAAAACTGATGTATTATTTAGAAATATGCAAAAAAAACGCAACCATTTCGCTGTTGTTTTAGATGAGTATGGTGGTATGAGTGGTATTGTAACAATAAGCGACCTAATAGAGGAAATCGTGGGTGAGTTTGATGACGGCGATGTCGATGAAGAGCAAAT
>Ga0247841_10008429_pt1 | contig 14850 bp, 11 predicted proteins | sample LaCruzMarch2015__2_FD_192410 | JGI IMG/M metagenome (GOLD analysis project Ga0247841, IMG submission 192410) | Freshwater microbial communities from meromictic Lake La Cruz, Castile-La Mancha, Spain - LaCruzMarch2015_18m | ecosystem: Environmental > Aquatic > Freshwater > Lake | place: Spain...
AAACTCTGACCAGTAAACTGATCGGTTTCAATTTCCATAGGCATGGAAATAGCAAGACCCGTAATACGGGGCACGCCACCACCAACACCTTGACCAATACTGCCGGCCATACCTGCAACCAGATCAGTAGCGTCCATAAGCGCAATATAAATATAAGCACCAGGAACCGTGGCCGCTTGAGCAGCCCCAGCTAACGTAAAGACTCCCAGGTTATCATATATTAACGAACCACGAACGATAGCATCCAACGCTCCAGATTGCCCGTCTTTGTGTACAGGCAGAGTTTTATCAATCTGCTGGAGGGAAGGGTATGCACCTTTTAATACATTTAATAGACCCATAATAATTCTCCTTTATTTTAATCAACCATACATTTACTAGCTTGTCCATTAACCGAACCCGTGAGAATTAACCTCTCAAAAGGATCCTTGATAAAACCAGCAGACTTGATTTCGCTACCATTACCTAATGTAGCAGGTGTAATCATTTCAGCCAGTTTGCTAATTACATCAAATGCAATAGCAGGATTTTCGGCTAATTTATCAATTAACTCATTCGTTTTGTGTTTATGAATTAGACCTTTACCAGTAAGCATACCAATTACTTGATGGGCTTTCTTAATAAATGTTTCCTTCTGTTCGTTGTAAGTATCTAACTGAGGCTGTACAAGGCCAACATAGTCAGCAGCTTGCTTAAGCAATGTATTAACCTTGTCAGGACTCATATCGTTATTTTCTCCTGGCATAGTACACCTCTTATTTTTTCTGACTAGCTGCAGCGGCTTTAATAGCACCAACTTGAGCAGCCAAAGCGTTAGCCAATTTATTAATCTTATTTGTCTTAGCAGCAGCTTGCTTGTTTTCAACTTCAGCGGGGGACGGTTCAGCAGGAGCGGCTGCAGGAGCGGCTGCAGGAGCAGCACCTTCCGCACCCCCTTGTGCACCACCGGATGTCAAATATTGCATTAACTGTTGCACTTCTTCTGGCGAAATAACACCTGATTGCACTAACTGATCAAGTGCGGCAGCTAATTCATCAATACTAATTTCTTCTCCACCACCTTCTGCACCAGGAGCACCAGGAGCACCAGTCATACCTGCCATAGCTGCATCAGGAGCACCTTCGGCACCGGCTAAATCACCAACAGCCTGTTCGCCAATTGCTTGCCCTAATTTAACGTACTGCATATCTTCATCTGTCAACTTTTCACCTTTATTGATCTTAACACCAAGTTCAGCAGCCTTAGCAAAACCAGCTTGAAAACCTTCTTGAGCTGTCTTTGCAATTAATAGTTCTTGAGCTTTTGCCGCACCTTGTTTATATTCCTCGGCTGCTTTTTGCTCAGACAGTCTTTGAAATACAAAATTTAATGCTTCCTGTGCTTTCTCTGCACCGGCAGCTTTAGCCAAAAGTTTTTCAACTATATCAACACCTTCTTGTTCGGAAAGCACGATAGCGGCAATCTTAGCCATAACATCTGTGGTTAATTCAATACCATCGAGTTCAGCAGCTTTAGCTTCGGGAGCTTTAGCTTCTGGAGTTTTAACTTCAGTAGCAACCTCAGCTTCGGGAACTTTAACTTCTGCGGCAACTTCTTTCTTCACTTCTTTCTTCACTTCTTTCTTCGCCGCATCACCTTTTGCACAAGCCTGTTTATTATCCACTTGATATGCACGAATAGCTTGAATTAAATCATTAGCTAAAGCAGCACTCTTAGCAGTCATTGCATCAGTACTAAGTTCTGGTTTCTTCGCTACAGAAGCATCAGCCTGATCATCAGCATCTAATGTATCTGCACGGGTTTCAAGTTTACTACCAGTACCAGCACCAGCCGTGTCGCGTCCGCCAACATCTTCCAAATTCCTTGATTCTTCTTTAGAATCCTGTTTCGGTGTGGGCTTTTTGGCCTCTTCTTTAACAGGTTCCATTTTACCAGTAGATTCTGGGGGATTGGTTGTTGCTTCCTCGTCACCTTTTTTACGGAAAGCGGCCGTCTTAACAGCAATTAACTGTTTTGTTTCATTAAGAATTTGTTCCATTGATAACACCATAATATATCTCCTTTTATTTTTACTACTTTATTAACAAATTACCGATGACAATACTAACATGTTTTCCTTATTAACACCAGGATTAAATCTTATAATGCCGTCTAGTGCAGATAACTTATATGCACTATATAATTCAGCACTTATTTTACTTGTTCCATTATCCGACATATTACCCTCGGTGTTCGCCGTCTTATCAAACTCATACCCAGTTATCGTCCTGTCTATTACTCGTCTATCTATTGCACTAGGTAAAATAGATATATCACCGGCTAATTTTTTAATAAATCCATTTATCTTTTTGTCGCCAGTAATATAACTAAAACAATTATCTATGTCAATATCAAAATATGAGTTATTGCATATTCGGTTATATTCTCCTGTTTTAATTAGGTTATTAAACACATTGTTTCGAATTATATTTCGTATATCCTCAATACTTTCCGCCAATTCTCCGTAGGTTGGACCAAAGGCATACTTAAAAAATGAATCAACATCAAGTACAACACCGTTTTGTGCTAGTTTGTTAAATGCTATTCTCGGAGTTATATTGCGTAATTGTTCAATATCACTATCAGATAATTTGATATTGGCCGCTTTTGTTAATTCTATAAAATAACGTTCTTGTGATGTACGTGTTGATGCCTTCTTAAATAAATTATCATACATGGTTTCAAACTCTGCCAAAACCTTACATAGTGCATATTTACGAGTACCGGATTCCGTCAAAGGAATAAGACTAGAAGGAGTTACAATACCATGTTCCACAGCTAAATCGACAGAACTGATTACCTTACGATCATTAGCCACCTTGTTCAAATGCCAGGCAATACGATCTGCCGGTCTACCTACAAAACTTATATCAAAGAAAGTAGGTTCATCGTTATATGTACCTACAACTCTACCATCTTCAAATACATCGCCAAGATTATCTCTCACGTGAGAGCATTGTTTAGGATCACTTGCAGACTTTCTTATGTTACCACAAATGGTACAGCGATCATTTGGAACACGGCAAGCCATTGAGAAGGGGATAGAACCCTCTTTCTCTAACCTATCCAATTCGGGGGCGGCTTTATCCTTATGAGCATGAATAAATAACTCTATCCTGCCCATAGGTTCGTTATATGCAGATGTCTTTACTTCTCCAAGTGCTTTAGCTTTATCTTGATTCTTATGATGTCTATATACATTTGCATTTTTAACAAACGTATCATGGTATTCTATACAAGCTTTTTTGGGGAATAAATCACCATTACGATTTGATCCATAATGTTCAGAATCGCCTAGAGCTACAAGATGAATACCCACATGATCCTTATCCGGTTTTAATGCCGAATAATCCATACCAAATACATTAGCGGCTTGCTTGGTAAAATTTTTAGCTTCTTTAACTATATTAATACTAACATCTACTATTGGGTCAAACGAGTCTGAAAAAATAAGTTTTGTCATTCCTGTGTTCATTGTTCCCCTCTCCCTAGTAGATTTGAAAACGGTCCAGATAGCACGGGTAAAATATGTTTCTTAGCATGATTTTGAATAACCCATGCGAGTATTCCCATACCTATAGCTCCTGGATATGTTCCTTTTGTTGGTATTTTACTTGGATAACCAAATCGTTCTAATTGTGTTATGGGTAATCTACTTGGTGGAACTGCGGGGACCGCTGGTTTACCTGGTATCTTTCTCATCCAATTACGTGCCCCTCTTATATTAACCCATTTATCTGCTGTAGCTGATACTGCTGGTGTTCCTGGTTTCCATTCAGTATTTAAAGGAGCTATGCCTTTAAATAGTTTTCTTACAGCATCATAATTAATCCAACCTTGTCCGCCTTTTTTATATGCATTTAGCCTATCTCTAAAATGTAATGGTTGTCCGCTTTGTCGTATTGGTTTAATTACTTCTGTTATATATCTTTTAATTGCCGCCATTTGTGGTTCATCTGGAATAGGAGTACCTTTTGCATCTCTTGTTACTTTTCCTGCCCAGCTGAGTATTCCTGCTGGTGTTACTGGCCCACCCATCCAAGCTCTAGCTGCTGCAGCCGGCAAAGCAACATTTGTCCCAGTCCATATTCCAGCATTTATTAAATGCTCTGGTAAATTTGTTTTTGGTGGTTTTGAACCACTGAATAGCATTGAAGAAGCTGGCACAGCTGCACCGCTTAAACCGCCTAATAAAGTACCAATAACAGTAGCGTCACGGATACGCTTTTTTCTATCTATTTCAGTCTCATCTTCATCACCCTCTACTTTATTAGATAGTAAATTACCTGCGGCACCACCAATAACTGCCCCGCCACCGCCGCCTAATAACGTATAAAGCAATTTAGGATCCATATTATACTCGCTTATTTTCCATTCTAATTTGTTTTTGTGCCGGCATTGTTCCGCCTAATTCTTTTGTTGTCTTCTCAAGATTAAGCCATGTATTTGCATCAAACGGACTAACTGCCAGAGAGTGAACTGACGATCTTAATATCGCCCTAACAACCTCTTTATTCAACGATATTTCAGGAGCTGTTTGAATAATATTTTTATATGCCTTTGCTACAATGTTTGGATCCACATCACTAATAACTGGATCTGTTACAATTAAATCTTCCAATATAATTGACCTATGTGTATCTTTTAATCTAGAAACTAACTTGTTAGATGCCTCTATATCAGGATACTGAATTAACTCACTGATACCCTGTTCTATACCACCTAACGGTTTATAAAGTGTACTGGCTACATCTTGCGGATTAACTAATGAAGGCTGTTTCGGTTTGCTCCCTTTGTCCTCGGGAGCCTGTGCTCCCTTATCTATAAAAAAACAATCGAGAACACTGCCCTCCTTTTCCTTTTCTGATATAGCATCATACATATCTTTTTCAAAAGAATTGGCAGCTTTCGTGAGTGTACCTTGTTCCTGGTCAAGACTATCACTCTCCCGCAAACACCGACTAGCTTCTTTTATTAAACATAGATATTCTTTTAAGTCACTATCATCCACAACCGGAGAAGTAACTGGATTATCAAATGCTGCTTTTAAATAAGAAGGAATAAACGAGGCAAACTTATCTATAACGTTCTTTAAAGTATCATCGCTTTTTATGATTGCAGCTAATCGAGTAAGTTTAGCAGAAGCAACATCATCATAATTCCTACGTAAAGTATCAGCAGCTTTCATTAAGTTAGCACTCGCAGTTTCTTGTAGTTGAGCGGATATAGATGCCGCATGTTTAGCCACATCACGCGTATCGTGAATTACCTTATTAGCCCTGCTCATTTGATTGTCAATACTAAGTCCATCAACAGAATGATCAATGGGAGTTTCATTTCCAGAAATACCATTAATAACAGTTACATTAAGTAAACCATCCTGGGCTGCTTTGTTATAAAATGAATAATCCCGCTCGGTAAAATCTACTGGTTTACGAGGCACTACAGTGATTTTTGCACCGTCCGGTAACTTATCAAACAAACTTAAAACAACTTGGTTGCCGTCGCATAGTTCAAAAGAGGCAGCTTTTTGATCATCTTTAGCATGTTTATTAAAATGATGAATAGTCTTTGCTGTGTTGAACATTTCTACCAAGCGTTCAGTCTGGTCAATATTTAATTTTGCGTCAGATGCAGCCTTAGTAACGGCTTCAGTAGATGACATGCCGGAGTTATAATGATTGACTGAACTCTTAAGAGTGTTTATTAATCTATCTTTTAATTCATCATTTATCATAATTTTATCCATTCTGTAATTTATCTTTAATGCCTGCGTTCATTTCCGCGACGGCAACCGTTACACCATGATCAGTAATATCAGTTTTCTTTATATTAGACTCAGCCAATAGTTTCTGTTGTAATATCTTATCCTGTATTTCCAACTCTTCTACCGTTAAAACGCTCTCTATCATTTTAGGGGCCATCATCTGTAATAGTTTTAATCCGAATATATCTATTGTGCCACTATTACCACCAGGACTCAAGTTTTTTCTATCCTCTTCAATATCGTGTTTTAACCGCATAAAGTTAATATAGTTGTTATGAGCGGAGTTTATATCAAAATTACTTATTGAACCACGCATCATTCTTTTTAGACTTAATTCCCGGCTAATTTCTAGTGATGTTTTATAGTATTGTAATTCCGCCTCTTCAATCGTATTTTCTTTATTTAATCCCCATATGGCCGAAAGCATTGGATAACCATACTGAACAGCCGCCACCTTCCATTCAATAGGTTCTGCATAAAAATTACTCTTATTTCTTTGTGCCTGTATATCTTCAACAGATGCAAAGTCGCCAAAGGCAAAGTGCATTTTTAACGGATGTGTCTTTATTAGTTTTCCGTTTTTATCTCTAATGTTAAAAAATAGTTTCTCATATAACTTTACCAGGTCTTCACTTATGTCCATATCGTCAGCAATGCCACAATAAGTTCTGTCTGTTAAAAGTAATGCCTCAATATAAAACTTTATTGCTTGTGGTTCGTTGTCTTCATACCATAATGTGACTGTGTGATAATTCTTATATATCTCCGGTATACCTACACCATTTAGTTTTATATATTTGAGATAACGTGATGTTTCAATAATAATATTATCTTTAACTATCTCGCCTGGTATTATTTTAGTATTTACAGTCGTCGATAAAGCCGAAGCAACACTAAATCTCCAATTAGGTTCGTAGTTAATAGGAGAATCAAATGGCGTTTTAATGTCTATAGTTGCAAATTGCATGATTATATAAGTGCATCAACGTTATTACTAATCGCTTTCTGTTTTAGTTGCAAGATTAGTTGCCCAAAATGCTTAAATACATTGCGAAGTAAATCCTCTAAATCCATTAAATCTCCAGAACCGTATCTATCAGAAAAATCATCATTCTTCCAGTAGAACAGGAAAAGAATACGTCCAATTCTATCCAAGGATTTAATCATTTCAGGAAGGTATGTATCAATAATATGAGATACATCAAAAGTCTTAGCAAGTCCACCAATAGCAGCATGATCAAATATTGTCTTTTGTCCTGTTTGTGCTGCCTGATCCATTAACTGCATTACATTCTGATTAATATCTTTTTCTGCTTCACCACCCATATTAAATCCTCGTACCATTGGATTACGTAACGCAGGTACACCTGTAAACTGTCCAACAACATTCTGATCATAAGGCGGTTCAACAATAGCCCCAGTATAAGAATCACCAGCAGATGGTGGAATCATTGGTGACGGCATGGCCACACCAACCATCGGACTTCTAATCTGAGCAAACTTGACCAACCGACGAGCCTTGATATTCTCTCTCGCTTCCTTCAAAGTATAATCCACATCATCCGCATCGAATCCATACTCCTTAATTAATTTAACCGTCGCTGTCTTATAGTTATGTGGACCATCAACGAAGTCATCTAACCGTATCAGATATTCAAGACCCCTATCCGCAGACTCCACCACCAGCTTGTGTAATGCACTCTTAAACAACGCCTCGTCTAAATCAAGTAACGTACCAGGAACAAATGCCTTCCATACTGCCATCAATTTATCATCATCGTATGGACGTGTTTTAACTTCTAATGCTTTCCAGTTGGAAGGCACAATAAGTTTTTCACTAACTCTTCGTAATTTATCGCTTTTGTAATCTGCCAGTTGCCATGCTCTTATATCACCCTGATCAGGGTATGTTTGTGCTATAGCATGATTATCTATGGCGTCCCATGTACCACGCTCTCTTGGTAGCTTGGCGCACTCGTACTCAGAACGAACATCAATCTCTGTTCGTCCGGCATTAGACGACTTCACCGTACATACTTCGAATATTCCAGAGGTATTTAATTTATCGTCAATAAGTATATAACTTGTACGAGGTTTAACACTATTAAGTGAAATAGCTTTCTTAAAAATATCACTATCCGGCTCATGTTCAACTTTGGCAATAACCCTGCGAGGATCAGCCTGAATAGCTAACTTGTTTTCAGCATTCACTAAAATCAAGTATTCACCATCTGGTTTAGCTGGACCAAGAACAGTACAACTCATTGTTGTACCATTTGATAACAGCACATCATACTTGCCAGGTTCGGAGGGGGTTGTAAATTGTTTAGTATAGTCAGTTGCAAACATTTCAGATTTCTCGCTTGGATCACGTATATCTTTAACTGTAAATCCATCACGAATAATCTTCTGTTTATCTTTCATAGGTACCGGTGTTGCAGGTGCCTCACCATAATCTGAAACAGATGTAACAACCTTTACCTTCTCAGCTTGCTTTGGATCCATCATATTAAATTCATTAATGGCTAATGATTTAACATCAGGATAAAAGGTCATAGCAGCATTGGCAACCTTAAGATCGTCCATAGCAGATAATAAAACCTCTACTGCACTCGGCCCACCATGATCTTTAAGGAAACCGATAAGTTTACTGTTCTCTGCTGTTTTACTAATCGGTAAATCTGTCTGTTTTGCTAAACGGCTGACTGCACATGCTAATGCTGTTTTAAATTCCTCATCATTATCGATCAGTTCAGCCAGTTTAATCTGCATATCATTCCATACAGCAAAACCAGTATTGATTATATTCTCAGCAGTATCACTCTCTGAAATCTTACTTATACCATAAGGAGTAGCAAGGAAACCAAAATTGGGATTCTCAAAATCCGCCCTAAGTGCTGACGGCGTACTAGCCCCTTTACCAAGATTAACCGATTGTTTATCAAGTACATAATTAACCCATGTTTCCTGTAACGGAATAAATAAATTCTTAGCTTTATTATAAATCAAATCCATACCCTTAATCTGATTATTAACAAAGAAAACAGGTATATAATAATAGTCCTCGTTAACCTTAAAACCAAAAATACCTACTGCCTTAGAACCATCCTCCTCTTGCTCTACGATCTCAAAGCCAAGCAGATATGATACTAATTGAGGAGCCCTATCTTTTAAGAACGTATAAGCTAAATTACCAAAATCGGTTTCCAGTTGTTGCTGGCTCGGATTATCTGGTCCTGCCGATTTAATCAAATCGGATTTAAACAATAGGTCTGAAAATGTTAACATAGTATTCTCCTATAAATATGATTTCTTACATATATAATATACAATAATTAATAATACTGCAACAAGTAAATTACAGTTTAATCGGTTTTAATAATTCACCCTTTGCTATTGCCGGAATAGGGTTTAATCCGGTTGTACTAGATTCAGCTCCTCTGTGTACGTTCTTTAGTAGATTAGCATCAAGCCGGCTTGTTCCAAGTTGTGCAACCCAGTCCTTTTCATAACTGGGGGTTAATCTTAGACTAGACATAAATGGAGTAAAACCAACTGGTTTTTGATTTACCGCAATAGTAGTATGCCCAAACTTGTTTAAAGTATTAATTACATTCTTATTTACTTTTGTACCTATTGTGTAATGTAATGCAGGTTGTTCAAGGTACATTCCTAACGCATCCTTGGTTTTCTTTGTAATTGTGTCCAATCGTGGTTTATATGATTTTGCTATAGAACTATATGATGTAACTTCTCCAGGTAAAAAATCACCTTCATCATCATCTATTTCAACATGATCTAATAATGGTCTGGTAATTACCTCTACATTACGTCTATTTACCTCATAACCGCTATCCCGCAATAACTTGGTAAATCTCTCTGTAAAGTATCTACGACCCTCACCAAGCCCCTTGTAGTGCACCACGTCGTAAGGGTTAATGATTCCTGATGATAACTGATCCCCTGCCTCTACTTCGTCGCCTGGCTTAACCTTAATAGATAAATTGGGCATTACATAGTGTTTCTCGTCATTAACATAAACATAATTACCACCCTGTTCGGCAGGTTCTATTTTCTGTATTATACCTTCAATAGTAGATAAGGTGGCAGCATTCTTGAAATTCTCTGGTACATGCATAAATTGACTTATCATATCAAAACCAACGAAATCATTTCCAAACTCGTCGTCGTTATCTACTGTACCTGCTTTCTGCTTTTGTCCTCCCTGATGTTTTGCCCTTAATGCAGACTGTGCAATTCTTTCCGAAACAGCAGATGCGGCAGTAATACCTATATAATCACCAATATTGGAAAACTTATTAGTCTCACGAATACCCACACATTGTTTGCAAAGTCCTTTTGGGGCCATACATGTTAATGGGGATCTAACAACTATATTATCAATATTCCTATTATTTAAACTTGTTAATATTTGACGAGTAAGTACCGTACCTGCTTTGACACCCTCTACGTCTTTAGCCAACACAGTTCCAATATTATCATCATCAAGTGTATTAACAGGAATACCGTGTGGAGTCTCACAATCATCTGTAGTCACAACAGTACCAATAGCGGCATTATTAATTTGTTTGCCAAGTGCTCCAGCCAAGGCCGTTTGAATCTTAGTACTTAATACTGCTTTCCTGGCTCCATATGTAGCTGCCCAAAACTCAGCCGGAGTTAGCCCCTCGGCATAACTATGTTTGATAAAGACGGGTATTGTCTTATCGTTAGCATCTTGATAAATACCAGGCGTAGTCATTAATTGTGCTAGTTGAAGTTTACTTCCCCGAGCCTTTGATTTAACTTGTAAAGCAAATGGGTTGTTAGACGAGGTAGCGGCCGCATAAGTTTCTTCCACTAAATGATCATATACCATATGATACAAATCAGATATCGCCTTTTCCTTTTCCTCCTCCGAACCAGGTGATGCATTTATCTTTTTCTTTTGTTCTTCAATATGAGTAAACCATTTATCACGATCTTTAATAGGTAATTGAGCAGCAGCGAGATTAAGTGTTATACCTTCATCAAATGAAGCATTAGCACCAAGACGCATTAATTTGAAAGCAACTTCACGATACTTCTCAGGATTATGTTTGACAAGATTAGCAAGCAGATTATCTAAATCGTCTTTTGTTAAAGTAGCAAATTTGTCTTTATATTCATCAGGTAGCGTTTCATTAACAAGAATTCTACCTATCGTTGTTGGCATTTTATCCTCGTATTAATGATTCTTGCGTGTTGCTAAAAAGAATTCGAGTATATCAACTGCCTCACACGCTTTACAAATATTTGCTGTAATGGTTGTCTCTGTCATGTCGGAATATTCAAAATAATCAATACCTAACAATCCAAAGGCATTTCCAGTTCTACACATTAACGGTATAATAACATTATACTTACAACCCTGAGATTCTTTAATTTGTTTAAAATATGTTGGTGGTAATGTGGTTATTTTGGAAAAATAGATATGTCTATTCTTCACCAAACTACGCGGGCATGGATTAGGACAAATAAATTTTGTAACACCGGACAACTCATTACCTAAAATCATAGGTCCAAAGGTATCAATAACTAAAGATATTTTTAAATCCTGTAACCCACCACCAAAAAATTTTATATGACTGGCACAAACCTCATGTGTAACACTTGCTTTCCATGATGGTGACATGGGTGAGAAATATTCACCATTAGAAAATTGTGATACAAATACTCGACCAGCATTCATGACAACACGCAACTCTGCAATTTTAGTCTGTATAGATATATATTCTTTAATCCGCTTTCCAGTAAGTAACTTATACCCCCATGGACGAAGATCCCACACGTGCTTGGCTTTATCCACTATCCACTTACGTGTTACACTAATTAAAAGTAATGTACCTGCCATTGCGGCTACACCAACCAAAGCTGCGAGTTCCGTCATAAAGGGAGTCACGTTTACCTCTTTCCTTAGACAAAACCCAACCACAAACAACTTATTTTATTCGTAGTTGGGTTTTGTATTATTTGATTGTGATTAATTTATCTCGTTTATCTTTAATTACGGCGTAACCGCAACCATACCGGTTAATGACCCTTGGTAGTAATATAGAGTATTTGTCATAGGACCATATACTACAAAGTTACCTGTATACCAATTACTTCTAACATTAACCATATTAGCCACCGCTGTAATGGCTGCTTGCACATTAGATGCTGTAACTCCACTACCGGGTGTAAAAGCTATACCGGCAGCAGTATCCAAGAATGCATAGCCACCACTATTAAGATTGGTAAATGTAGGGTTCTTTGGTGCAATTCTTGTCCATGATACTGAATCAAAACCAAGAGCATTACCAGCACCACCATAACCACCAAATTTATATACAGTACCTTCAAATGTACAGTTTTTAAATCCGTTGATATATGCGCCAGGACCCGGTGCCCCAAATGCTTGTACCATATAATTTGTAGCAGGATTACCAAAAGGATCAATTGAATAATCTATATTACCAATACGACAATCATGAAGATCAATAATTTTCATATTACCGCACACTCTTTTGGTTAATTTAGAATCAAAACCAAGAATAAACGTAGTACCGGGATCACACAATACAGATTTAACCGCTGTGCCGTTTGTTGATACAACCTTACATACCCAAGGTGTGCTTGCCATATAGTTAATTGGAATAGCAGTTGGTGTTGTGTATGTAAAATTATGTCTATCAATAACAGAATCAACAGGCCAATTAGTTACATTAATTCCTGGCAAACCATTAATAATACTCATAGTTTGACCAGTTAACAAACCGTGGTTATAACATGTAACCTTAACATTATTAGAAGAGAGTATATTATATTCCATACTCTCATCTGATTGGTCGGATCCAGCAAACATTATAGTCGGTGTAAACCCAGCATTAGCTCCAATATAATTAACATTACCATGTAAACAAGCACCACTATAGACTATTTGCCAAACACCGCCAGCCCACTCATTAACCATTACAGGACCAACAACCCTAAATGTTAAATCACCATTAATTTGCAAACCTGTCTTACCTATATAATGTGCTTGAGCTGGTCCAATAAATGCAGTAGCCGGAGATTGTCTTCCACTTCCCGCTGTCTTAAAGAAATCCGCTATAAGTTTATTAACTGCAATATTTCCGTTAATACGTACACGACCATCAGCTATCAATGTAACAACATTTTTACGAGGAAATACTACATCATCCTCATAATCACCAGCAGCAACATGCAATACTATGGGAGTGTTATATTCATTCCAATTAGCAGGAGCTGTTTGATATTGTGCACAAGCGTATGCTAAGGTTTTATAAGGGCGAACAAGAGAACCAGTACCTGTAGTATCAGATCCTTGCCCAATATCAATATAAACTTCAACAGCGTTAGCAAGACTATTATACCAACTAGTAAGTGTATTTGCCTTGCCTACTGTTGACGTGTATATGGAATCAGTAGAATATAACAAATAACTGCCTCCTGAAAATGGTTCGTGCTTAAGCATATTAATCCACATCTGGCTACCAGAAATATGTGTAGGAACTTCTTGTGCAATACCTGTTGCTGCAAATGCTAATGTAACTAAACAACCAACAAGAACATTAATAAATTTACGTCTCATGATTATCTCCTTTTAAACAGTTATTCTAACTCTGCTGTAATGATACTATAATAGAAATTAATGTCAATTATAATATAGAATTTACTTCGCTTTGTTCTTCTAATTCATTAACTAAAACTCTATTTGGACAACACCGACAATATATATGCGACCCTTTAAATGGTAAAACTACCAAAAACTCACAACCACAACTGTTACAACATATTGTAAGTATCGTATTTGTACTGGTTACAACTTGTTTTACTTTTTTCATTATCGTCCATATAGCTTGTTTACCATTACACCATATAATTTATTGATATAAATACCGTATAATTTAACCATATTATTAGTATCTGCTGGATAATACTCATACGCACCCATATCAACTATTAGATTATAAATACGATCTTTACCACCCATATCAACTGAGTTAGATAATCCTACCCAACCATCATTAGTTCCCGTATCCTTACACGGAGAACTAGACTGTAAACGTAAATCAGTCGAAGAAACAAAAAATGGATCTGTTGTAATTGACCCTATGTTAGTAAATGCTACACCACAAGAATTAGAATAATAACAAATAGCCCACTCAGGAAAACTATCCTCTCCACCGTTATTCCATGAAATCGAATTTACGAATATACTCGCTATTGATGGATGGGAATTGTTAGCAACCGTACAATTGTAATATTGATTTAAATAACCGCAAAAACCAAAACTGTTTGAGGTTATTTCGCAATTATAAAAAATATTACCATACCCGATTCCACCAGCCCCGCCCCACTCATTAGAAGCACTATTAACTGTTACTAAACTGTTGTAAATAACACAGTCTCTTGCTCCACCACATGTAAGAGCAAAATTACTAGCGATTGTACTGTTGTGTATAATAGAAAAATATACGCCTCCCCCTTGAAACGCGGAGTAGTTATTCATAATTATACAATTAGAAATTGCACAATATGCTACACCACCACCAGGACCAGTACTCCAATTACCTATAGCATAACCATTGGTAATAGTTAACCCTATCAAGAAATTATTTTCTCGTGATGCGCCTGTTATAACTCTATTTGTTACCGCTGGATAAGCACCGCAAATAGTTACCTCTGCTGGATTATTATTAATTGATCTTACTGTTGTTCCTGCATTGAGTGTTAGATTTGCTATATATGTCCCATTACTTACCCAGACGATATAATTACTGGCACATGCAGTAATAGCACCCTGTAAATCATTAGTAGCGTCGGCCCAATTTGTACCTGTTCCAGTACCATTGGTGGCTACATACCAATGATGATTTACCTCTATCTCTTCGGTAGCCCAGGTGACTATTGGATTTCCTGTTGCCATATACAGTGCACTATAAGTCCCTTGAGGATCAGTTCCTATCGTATCCCCACCTTCCCAAAAAGAATATTC
>Ga0247841_10008430_pt1 | contig 14849 bp, 15 predicted proteins | sample LaCruzMarch2015__2_FD_192410 | JGI IMG/M metagenome (GOLD analysis project Ga0247841, IMG submission 192410) | Freshwater microbial communities from meromictic Lake La Cruz, Castile-La Mancha, Spain - LaCruzMarch2015_18m | ecosystem: Environmental > Aquatic > Freshwater > Lake | place: Spain...
CATTTTCCAAAAAATATCTTTAGGATAATCCCTGCTAAGGTTACACGAAATTCAGATGGAGTTACCTATAAGGTGAGAGAACCAATGCAAATTGTATTTTTTGAAGGATATAATCAGAGAGAAGAAAAAGAACAAATTGAAAAAATAGAAAGAGCATTTAATCAAGTGATGTTGCCTAGAATTTTTTCTTCTGAAAAAAAAGGAGTTATTGAAAGACAGCATTTAGGTTCTTCTTGCAAGCAATCAGAACAAAAAGGGAGAGAAAATTTACTCCCTATAACAAGAGAACAGGCAATTGAATTACTTAGATCTGGAATGAGCACCCAAGATATTTGTGCACAATATTCTGGATTGACAAGAAGAGAGCTCGGAGCATTAAAAGCATGGCATGGGCCTAATAATGGAAATAATGGTTTAAGAAAACCAAAAACAAGTGGGCAGGAATATCCTGCAGGATTAGTGGAAATAGTTAGAGATGAATTAAGCAGAAGAAGACAGGACGATAATTATAGGATATCAACAAATGATGAACTTGTAGAATTAACTGAATGTGCAAAGGGCCTTGTTACAAGATGTCTAAGGGAGTGTCTAAGTGAAGAAGAAAGAGGATATAGAAGAAGAGCTATTTTATCTCAGACAGCAAGTGATACCATAAGCAAAGGAAGAGGAATTGCAAGACAGACAACAGAGGAAAGAAGAAAAATAGGCAGTGATAATTATTCTAATGGTAAGGGAATTGCTTCTCTTACAACTGAACAGAGAAGAGAAATTGGAACTAGAAATGCTGAGATGAATATGACTGTTAAGTTTGGAGAAAATAATTATCATTCTGCATCTGAAGCAGCAGTTGCTGGATTATTGGAAAAATATATTTCTGGATGGAAAGTTGAAAGAGGCAAAACATGGCAGGTTAATGGACATAGCCTAGCTATTGGAGCTATTGATTTTTTTGTAAATGGAAATTTTGTTGAATATCATCCTCCAAAAACTTATTATGGAAATGGTGATTTTCAGACCCATGAAGAATATGCAAAGTTCAAAGGAATAAAATTAAAGATAAGAGAAGAACATGGAAAGGAAAGAGCAGATGTTTTTCAGAGAAGAGTTGAAGGAATTATAAAAAGAAAATATACAGAATCAAGGGCAAGTGCTATTGCAAAAAGCGATTATGCTGGAACTCATTTAATATACTGTGCTAATGCTGATGATGTTTATGATAGGGTTGTTTTAGCTTATTCCCAAACTTCTCCTAGCAGAGAAGAATTTTTAGGTGAATTTAGAAGACTTCATAGAAAAATAAAAAAAGATAATAAAAATGCATAATGTCAAAGAATCTCAAAGAAAGATTTAAAAGATATTAGATTATTTGCTAATGGAAGAAGAGTTCTGATAGATTGATATGGATGAAGCAAAAACACCAAAACCAAAAGGATATTGGGAAGATAAAGAACATATTCTTTCGGAGGTAAGAGATTTAATGCAGAAGCGTGGAATTATAAGAGTTCCTAGTTCAAGACAACTTGAAAAAATTGGAAGGAGTGATATTTCCATTGCAATTAAAAGAAATTATGGATTTCATCAGCTAAGAGTAGATCTTGGAGAAGAAATTATTCAAACAAAAAGTTGGAATAAAGATAATATTGTTTCTGAAGTAAGAGATTTAATGCAAGCTCATAATTTAACTGTTGTACCTTCTTCAAAGCAACTTAAAGAATTGCGAAGACAGGACCTTTGTAATGCAATTAGACGACATTATGGATTTTATCAGTTAAGATTAGATATTGGAGAACAAAATGTTAGAGTAAGGCGAGGTGATAGAAAAGATATTGAAAAAGTCAAAGAAAGAGCTCTTAGATATATGGCTGAAAAAGGTTATGTAACACTACCTTCTAAAAGCATAATGCTTAAAGATGAACAAGGGCAACTTGAAGCAGCTATAGAAGAAATTGGATTTGTAAAATTTAGAGGATTGTTAGATGTTAAGCCTATTATTGATTATATAACTCTAGAAGGAATAAAAAAATGGCCTTTAGAATCTACTTTAGAAAAAGCATATGAATTTTTACAAGCACATCCTGAATATCATGGACTTCTTCCAAGGGCTAAGGAAGAATTTGAAAAACATGGGCAAAGCGAATTGTTTGCTGCAGTTAATTTATCATTCAGAGGTTTTGATAAATTTAATGGTATGCTTTTGAATTATACTGAAGAAAGGCGAGGATTTGATGAAAGAGATTTAAAAGTTAGGAAGATTTAAAAGTCTGTTATTTTTAATAATTTCAAGGGCCATTAAGCTAGTGGTTAAACTGACTCGTTTACACCAAATTTAACCAAAGTGTTACCGATTTAGTAATAATAAAGTTTATAAATGGTAATGTATTAGTTATTTTATGTACAAAGAAAGATACATAAAAAGAAAGGATGAATTATTGAGGGACAGCAGCATTAATCAGAAGAATAGAGAAGTTATAGAAAAATTTTTGATATTTCAGGAATATAAATTAAAACGTCAGAATGGACTGGCAGAAGTTGATGAAAGATCTTACAAAACTCTTTATTTCTATATTGGAAGATTGCGAAATTTGAATAGGTGGTTTAATAATAAAAGTTGGTCTGAACTAACTGAGGCAGAGCTAAAAAAATTAATTGATGATTTAGAAGATGGAAACATCAAAACAAAAAAAGGAACGCGTTATTCAGATAGAAGTCTTTATTATGATATGATTCAGGGAAAACTTTTTGACCTGGTTGGAAAAGGAATTATTGCTGCTAAGATTTTAAGGGAATTTTCTATAAGAGGAAGAGAGTTTAAGAATGAGGTCAGATATATCACAGAAGAGTCCTTTAGGAAATTAGTTAATAATGCTTATACGCCTGAACAAAAATGTTTAATGTGGTTAGCTTTTGATATAGGAGAAAATATTGGAACACTTCTTGAATTAACACGAGAGGATTTTCAAAGACAAATTAATCCAGATACAAATGAGCCCGAATACTTAGTAACATTAGCAAAAGAAAAATTAAAGAGAAGTAGAACTGCTAGAGGCGAATCAACTAATTATAAAGAGACAGTAGAATTTCTTGATTTAGTACTTTCTAATTTAAGACCTGCGCCAACAGGAGGACCGCAAAATAATTATCTTAATTCTACAAAAACTTTTGCAGAGCTGCATCCAGAAAATAAATTATTCAAATTTGGCCACAAAGCAGCAGACAGATTTTTCAAAAGAGCTGCCAATAAATCAGGAGTGAAATGTCTTCCAAAAAATGACACCCTTACATGGAAGGATCTAAGAAGTTCCATGGCCTGCAATGCATTACGGAGGGACTGGTCTGTTGCGGAAGTTTCGGCACGGCTAGGTCACAGACCATCATCCAGAGTTCTGGATAAATACTGCACCTATCTTGCGCTTGACAGAAGAAAACCAAAAACAAAAGTTTATCAAAGCAATCTAAAAAAAGTAGAAACAGAATTAGAGCAGCAAAAAGAGACTTCTAAACTTCTTGGTTTGAGACTAGAAAACATGAAACAAGAACAAGAAGAGATGAAAGATGAAATAAAGAATCTTATGTTAAAAGTAAAATCTGAAATTAAGGAAGCTATAATTGGAATTAGCAATATGCAAAATAATATTATTGTAAGAACTCATTAATTTTGTTTTTCTAATTGATTATAAAACAAATCATCTAATGGAATTCTTTCTGATGCAAAGAATGTTTGAAATAAATAAGTTAAATCCATAAAATTTTCAAATTCTCCATCCTTTCCAAATCTGGCTTTAATTGCATGCTTTATCTGGTCTGGATTCAGCTTTACTCCTGCTTCTATAATTGTTTCCTTAAATAAGTCTGCAAGAGTTATTGGCAAATTCTTTTTTACATAAACTCTAAAATATTCCCTGAACATTATTTGCAATGTCAAGATGATGAATTTATTGTTGCCCATATTTTTTGTTTTATCATTTATCAATTTCCTATCTTCTTTTGTTAGGTTCTTTTCTTTTGCAAGCTCATTAAGATACTCGAAGAAATCTGAAACAATTTTATTCCATTTTATAGAATGAATTGTTTTACCTCTTTTGTCTGTTACTTTTTCATCAAGGTAAGTTTTTAGCAAATCTTCTTTTATCTGTCTTCTTACTGTTTGTTTATGGGTGTTGATTTTATCGCAAATTTGTTTAACAGTTAACTCTTCATTGTTCAGAGCAATTAGTATCTGAGAATCATACAAACTGTTTATGACTGGTTTTTTGACGTACATATATTAATTAATAATGTTTTCTTTATAAAGTTATCTAAAAATAGTCTTAAATGCTGTTTTTCGCAGTCTTATTGCTTATTCTATCACTGGACAGACGAAATGTTTATAAATGGAATGGTATTAATATCATCATATTATTACCAAATTAAAATGGAGCACGATACCGAAACTTTAAAGGAAATCAGTGAAAGGCTTGAGAGAGTAGCCCAGATGATAGAAGACATGCTTGAAAGATTTTTCAGCACTCAAAACCAGCAGGGGCAGGAGGAACAAGAAAATGAACAATCAAAAAATAATGGAGAAAGGAGGTAAAAAAATGAAAAAACAAAAAACATATGTATGTTATTCGTGCAATTTAAAATCTAAAGACAAACCTTTTGCTGTAGCTAAAATAGATTATCCTCTACCTGTATCTGCAAAATTATGTTCTATTTGGTGCTGGAGAAATTTCTTAGTTGGAGAATTAGCAATTTTGATAGATCTGGATTATGAAGAAGATTTTTTTTGCATTTTGACCAAAAAGTTAAGAGACAAAGAACTTCTTAAGTATGTCAAAAAATTAGCTGTATTGTCCAATAAAACGCCAAAAGGAGGAACAAGAAAATGCAGCAGCAAGCAGTGATTGAAAATAATGCAGAGAATCCTGATGAAAAAGAAGGAATTGAACTAATTGAAAAAGTCAGGAGCTCAATCAAATCAGCCAATTCCCATTTTTATGCAGTTGTAAAAGACCTAAGAATAATCAGGGACAAGAAGTATTATCAGCTGATAAAAAATGCTAAGACCAATGAATGCTTTTCCAATTTCGAGGAATTCTGCTTGTTTTATTACGAATTATCAAGGACAACTATTTTTAATTACATGCAGGCGCTGGAATATATTGAGAAGCATCATCCAGAGCATGTTCACGCGTGTGAACCAATTGAGCATAGAAAAATAAACCTGCTCGCAACTATTGATAATGAAAAATATGAGGATAAAAGAAAAGAATTAGATAAAACGGTATTTGATGAAAAGATAAGTTATAGAGATCTTGAAGAAAAGATAAAATCATTGAAAGAAAAATCTATTGATATTGATTTAAAGAAAGTCCAGCCCTTTGATGAAAATATTTTCTATCTTGGCGAAACATATGAAGAATATGAAGATGATAAAATTTTATGCATTGAAAGATATAATGATAAAATAAAAGTTCATTATGATTCTTTTGCTACATTGACTACTCAAAGTGTTCTGTTTCATAGGGATGGAAAGGAATTTGGATTAAGGGATTATGCAAGAGTGCAAAATTTTCCTGATAATTTCAAGTTTGTTGGCAATTATTCTGAGATTAAAAAGCAGATAGGCAATGCAGTTGATGTTAAAATGTCTGAATTTATCATCAAGAAACACATCAAAGGTAAAAATTATATGGACCTTTATAGCGGCTGCGGTGGTTTTTCTCAAGGCGCTCACAATTTAGACAAAAAATGTTTATGGGCAAATGACTCAAACAAATATGCAGCATATTCATTCAAGCTTAATTTTCCTGATACTAATGTGAGTATTGGAGATATAAGAAAAATTGATGAAAAAGAAATTTATAAAAAAATAGGAGAAATTGATTTTATTTTAGCAGGATGTCCATGCCAGGGTTTTTCTCAGGCAGGCAATAAATTTGGGTTCGAATGCGATGAAAGAAATAGTCTCTATTTGGAGCTGATACGATTCTTGAAATTTTTAAAGCCTAAGCAATTCATTATGGAAAATGTCCCTAATATTCTTCAGTATGAAGATGACATTCTCAAAGATTTTAATGATGCAGGTTATAAAGTCATAATTGAAAAAGTAAATGGCTTGCAAATAGGTTCTAAGCAAAACAGAACCAGGGTGTTTTTTATCGGTGAATTAAAAACTGCATCAGACAAAAGAATAGGAGAAAAAAGTCAATTAGAATACCTACATAAAAGGAATAGTAGCTATGATGATAAATATGGCATGTTCTTTAATTTATTGCAAGGATTAGATGTTGAAAAAGTCCTAGAGTTATATGGCGGAGTAGGTATACAAACCTATTATCTTGAGAATCATAAAAAAATCAGTTATCATAAAATTGTTGAAAGAGATCAAGAATGTTGTAGTATCTTAAAATCAAATTTTCCCAATAAAGAGATAATTCTTGGTGACAATAAGGATCAAAAATACAGTGAAGAGTATAATTTGGTTCTGCTGGATTCTGGTATGAATAAATCTAATTTTGATGAAACGATTAATTTAATGAATAGGATTAAATCAAAATATTTTATAATTACAGAAACAGGCGCGTTTAGAGTTAAGTTCAAAAAGAATTTCACTCATGAGAATCATTATCGAGAGGTAATTGAAAAATTGAGTTCTGCTGGTTATAAGGTTGAAAAAATACTATATGAGCATAATTATGGTTTGATTTTAATCAATAACGAATTTGCAGGGATTCCAACAATTAACAAAAATACATTTTCTAATCAAGAATGGAGGGATTATATCTTAAAAATTAAAAAATGATATTTGTTCAAAAATTCTGGAAGCCATCATTAACATCTCAGTTTCCTCTATGTCCAATTCCTTTTCACTTAGATTCATATAGGGGATGTCAGTATAATTGCAGATATTGTTTTGCCAGAGATGTAACAACCTTTTCAAGAAGAAATCAGGAAAATAAATCTTTTACTTATGTTGAAGGAAATAGACCTGAAAAGATTAGAGCTTGGTTGGATAAAACTATTAATAAAACAAAATTCAATTATCATAAAGGTGAAGAAGTAGCTATCAAAGAGAGAATTCCTTTGAAAATTGGAGCTAATGCTGACCCATTTCCACCTATTGAAAAAAGACTTAAGATAACCTATAAAATTTTAAAAGCATTTCATAAATATGATTATCCTGTTCAAATCCAAACTAAAAATCCGGGTATGTTATTAGATTACATTAAGGATTTTGAAAAACCAAATTGGGCTGTCTCTGTAACTTTAATTAGCCTTGATGAAAAGTTTTGTAAGGTTTGCGAGCCAAATGCTCCAACACCTCAGGAAAGATTAGCTTGTATTAATGAATTAACTGATAAAGGAATAAAAGTGATGATTAAAATTCAGCCCTGTATCTATCCAAAGATTCTTGAAGACCTGCCTGAATTAATCAAGCAAATAAAAGAAGCAGGAGCTTGGGCTTTTAATACAGAAGGACTTAAGGTAAGGAAGTCAATGCCCTTAGGAGAACAAAAGATTCTACAGGTTATAGGAGATTATTTGAACATTAATCTACGAGAGTTCTATAAGAGCGAGAATAATCTTACTTCAAATGATTATGAATTATCAAAAAAGAAAAAATTAGAATATATCCGATTGGCAGAAGAATTAGCCAAGAAATATGGTCTGAAATATTTTGTCGCAGATAATGATGATTTTGGTTGTATTGGTTCTGGTTGCGAATGTTGCGGAACTGAAGTCCTGCATGACTATAAAATATTTGGCAATAATAAGAGGAGTTTGAGATTTGGTATAAAAAATAATGTTTCTAATGAGATTGGCAAGTGCTATCTTAACTTTTGCAGGAATATGAGCAAATCTATGACTATTGATGAATACATGAAAAAATGCAAAATAAAGGCAAATTGTAATGTCGATGCTGCTCTTGAAGAATCAGAATGCTGGAGGGATAAATAATGGCAAATCCTATATACTGTTGCCTATCAGGGCACATGCAGCCCATTCTTTTCAGGATTATAATAAATAATATGGCCAAGGAGGTGTTTTAACATGGAAAGCATAAAATATTTCATAAATGTTATCATAATAAATGATTCTTTAATAACTGAAAGAAAAGAACTTGCAAGCATAGAGGGCTGCGCTTTTTGTTCTAAAAAACTTAATGAGACTGTTTATCTGTTAGGAGTTTTAAATCCCATTACAAAAGAAACGAAGATCACTGGTTTTTGCGGAAATTGCATTAAGAACTTTGAACATGTAATAAAGAACATCTTTGGATTTGAGCAAATAGGAGATTTGGAGATTAAAACTTCCAGCAAGATTATTCATTATTTTGTAAATGAGGTGATTGAAAATGAGTAACACTCCTGAATTCAATGAAGAAGATGTAAGAAGATTTTACAAATTCTTAGGGCATGAGAAAGAAACAGAAGTAAGGATTTTATTTAAAGTTGGAGATCCAAGAATGTTCCATGTAAAGTCTGAAAGAGAATTTGTTGAAAAATGCAAGGCATATAATGGATTGGGCAATGTCTATGCAGGACTTAATGAAAGACAACCTGGCGGAACAAATGCAAGTGATGTAATTAGCATTTCAACTATTCCAATAGATATAGATTCATCAAGAGATGATCCAAAAGAAAATCCCGCAACAGAAGAAGAATTAAAACTGGCTGAGGAAGCAAAAGATAAAATTATCTCAGACATGATTAATAGCGGATTCAAAAATCCATTATCAAATTTTACAGGCAATGGATTTCAATTATTTTACAAAATACCCAAAATTGTTTTAACTGAAAAAAACAGGCATGAAACTGAGTCAAAGATGCAATTATTGCAAAAACGCTTAATAGATGAGTATTCTAAAAATTGTCAAATAGATAACATAGGGGATTTGCCAAGGGTTGTAAGGATTCCTGGAACAATGAACATAAAAGGAACTGTTAAAGAAAATCGACCTCATAGATTAGCAAAAATAATAAACGAGAAAATTGAAATAGAAGAAAACCCTAAGCTTTTAGATTATATTTTGTCTTTAAATGCAATTGAAGAGTCAGCAGAAATAAAGCCCATTGAAAACCTGAAAGAAGAGTGTTTGTCAAAATGCATAAATTATCTGTATAAAGAACATAAATTCAGAAATTCAAATGGATGGATGAGAACTGTTTCTGTTTTGTCATCATTTTTTAGATCAATAGGATTATCTGAAGATAAAACTTTAGCACTAATGAATGAGTGGAACTTAAAACAATATTATCACGAGTCTGGAGAGAATGAACAAATAAGAGGAATTGTTAATGGAATTTACAATAAAGGATTATTCTGTCCAAATTGCGAAAAAATAAGGAAAGAATCTTCTGGATTTCCGCATTGCGGACTAAAGGAAATATTTGTAAATGTCAAACTTGGAAATTGTTGCGGCAAATACAAGAATCCTGTTGTTTATTACAATGCTAAAGCAAAGGGCGAATCTTTATTAGAATCTTCTCCAAATATCACTGCTGAGAACTTTTCAGTAGATAATGTATTATCTGATAAGATTGATAATATTAAAATAGCCAGACAGAGCGGCAAACTTGAAGATGGCACGTTTTATTGGATAATTCCTATTCTTTACAAAGGTAAATTTATCTTTGTCGCAATGACTGAAAAAGAAGAGATAATTCCAATAATAAATAACTACGAAGTTATTCGGAGATCTTTAGATGAAAAAGAAAGAAGAAAAATATCTGAAGATGAAAAATATTTTTATTTTGATTATAAAGACAAACGATATAAATTAAACAAAGAATTGTATTTTACTGATAGATACGGAATTAGAACTCCTTCCAGAAAAGTTTTGGATATTAAATCTTTTAAAATTAACAAAACTGAATTATTTAATAAATTAGTAAGTTCATTGAAAGAATACTATGATCATTCTAATTCTTTAGAATATAATCTGGTGGCTACATTTGTGATTATACCTTATATCCATTGGGGTTATGGAAAAACATTTTACTTGATTATTGTAGGAAAAGAAGATACAGGCAAATCAACTCTTCAGGGATGGTTGGCTAAAGTTCAGATGAACGGATATTTTGCAGGGAAATCTTCTATAGCAGTAGCTGTAAGATTTACTCATTTTTTTGGAATATCTCTAAATCAAGATGAGTTTGAAAAAATAGGCAAAGACGAAAAGCCTATTATGATGGGGGTGTTTAACACAGGGCTTAATCCAGAAGGTACTTACAATATGGTAAATATGAATAATAAGTCTATAAAAGACCAGATAACTTCTCTTTTTACTTTTGGGGCTAAAAGTTTTTCTTCTAATTCTGATAATTTGTCTTTAGACTTTGAAAAGTCATTTTTATCTAGATGTTATACTATGACTGCTACAAGAAAAAATAGAAAGACAAAGAACATTAATGCATTAACAACAGAAGATAATGAAATATTGCAAAACCTTTGCGATGAATTGTTTGTTTATTGTCTGCTTAATTATAATAAAATTGAGAAAGACATAAAAGAAGTTGAAGCTGAATTGGAAAATGAAGGATTATTTGGAAGAAAAACTGATTTATACAGCATTATTTTAGGCATAATAAAGCATTTCAATGGAGATTATTCTAAAGAGAAGAAAGAACTTCTTTCCAGAGAAGGAATCTCAACTTCTACAGATTTCAAGCTTACTCGTGAAACAATGATTTTAGAATGCATTGCTAATAAATTTGTAGCTGAAAAAGATTCAAATTTAGGATATATAGAGATACCCAATAAGGAAATTAAAGATTATGTTGATAGAGTTTTAAATTTGAATGATCCATATAAAATGTCTCCAATATCTATTTCTAGCGCATTAAAAAGTTATAGTTTAGTTAGAAGAGATGACCAAATAAAAAGGGTTGGCGGGCAGGGAAATATAAAGTATGTGATATTCCGTTCAGATTTCTTGGATACGCTAGGACGATTTGGGTTTAATAGTTTAATAAATATAATTAATGCAGCTTTTCGGTCAACATTAACTTCACTTGTTTCACAGTCTTCACCTTCTTCACAATCAGAGCAACAAGTGCCTAATCTAACTAATCCAAGTGAAGCAAGTGAACGTAGTGAAGATAGTGAAGAAGGCAGTAAGGAGGATAGTAATGAAAATCCTGAAGAACCGCCTTTATTTGAGGAGGATAATTCATGAAAGTAGCAATTTATCTTAGAGTTTCAACAGAAGAACAAACCACTCTTAATCAAGAATTAGAACTTAAATCTTATTGTGAAAGAGAAAGGTTGGATATATATGAGATTTACAAAGATGAGGGAGTTAGCGGCTCAACAACTTCGAGACCTGCATTAGATAAGATGCTCAAAGATATGCGAGATGGCAAATTTGAAGCAGTAATTGTTTACAAATTTGATAGATTAGGAAGAAACACTCGACATTTATTGCAGGTGTTAGAAGAGATGAAAAATAAGGGCGTGCGATTAATAGCAACATCCCAGAATATAGATACCAATAGTCCAATGGGAAAGTTATTCTTCACTATCCTCGCAGGATTTGCAGAAATGGAGAGAGAACTTATAAGAGAAAGAATATTATTAGGATTGAAAAGGCGGAAAGCTGAAGGAAAGCCGCTTGGTCGCCCTAAAGGTTCTAAAGATGATAAAAGAAGAAAAAGAAGCGGTTATCATTTAAGATGGGCAAACAAGGATAAAAAATAAAGAGAGTTGATAAAACAAATAAAAATTTGAAATTATTAATTAATATTTACGACGATAAAAAGGGACAATATTTAAACAGAGACGTTTCTGATTTTTTAAATGGTTAAATCAAAAAAGATTAACAAAGGATTATTTTTTATTGGATTATTAATTGTTGGGCTGTTAGTTTTTGTAGCATTCTTTTTAAGTTTTCAGATAGAACAAACTTCTTTTCATTTAAATGAGAAGAAAACAGGAATGCAGAAATCAGATATTAAATTCTTAGATGCAACATGGCATTTAGTAGATTTTCCTGGATGTGAATATGCTTACAATGAAAACAGAGCAATGCAGGAGATTGGTTTAATTTATACTCTTGCTTTTTATGAAGAAGATTATAACTGCAATCTTCAGATAACAACCTATTATGATGATGGAGAGATAAGCACACCTCAATCAAGAAAATTAGATGAAGCAGCTCACACCTTAAACGGATTTAATGTGTTTTACAGTTATAAATTTGATATATGTTGCAGTGATGGAATAAGTAATGCTTGTCAGTCTAAGACAGTTAAAAGTTATTGCTAGGGGTTGCTTACTTAGATAGATACCAAATAATCATTCCCAATTGATTAATTAAAGTATAAGCTGTTAACAATATTGCAATAAACAAACAGATGTATTTTGCATATTTCAGAATATCCTTTTTATCTTTTGGAATTGCGTAGCTTAAAGTAAAAAACAATGCAATTAGCAAAGGCATTACCATTGTTTCTGTGTAGTCCGTTATCATCTTACTATCTGTGTAATTACACAGAACCGCTATAAAAAGTTATCTGTGCTGTTACACATATGTCCAGAAGAAACATTTTAGAGGTGGTTGAAGACATTCTTAAAGTTCTTAAAAGAAATAAGGAACTATCAGTTAAAAGTATCTCTAATGAAGTCCGTTCACAATGGGAAACAACAATTAAAGCATTAGAGTTTATGAAGAGAGTTAATCTTGTGAAAGAGCGGCAAGGCAAGAAGACAAATAAAGCTGAAAGATTGTTCAGCTTAACAAAGTAAGGGATATTTTAAATAATTAAACTACTTATCTTCAATATGGCTTGTAAGTGCATTGTTTGCGGTGCAAGAATGGAAGAACCAAATCTAATTGCTGTTTATAGAGGAAAGCGTGTTGTTCTTTGTTCCACTAATTGTTTAAAGCAGTTAATTTATGGGAAAAGGAATGAAATGGTTATAGTTAAATAATATACCCCTTGTTTTGTTTAACTCTCGATAGTTCTCTGTGCTTCTGAAGGGCTTGTTTACAAAATAAACAAACACTAGTTAATTTACTTCGTCAGATTAAATTGGAGTAATGGTCTTGAATTAATTTATATATAATATCTTTCAGATAAATATTTATATATAAATTTTTATCCGGAAAATTTTCCTGGCCCGCATATATATAATAAAATAGAGAGCAGAACTAATAAGTAATTGTAGGCGTATGCTTGTGCAAGGAGTGTGTGCATAACTTGAATAGATAACTATCCATTGCAGTAAATAAATCCCTATAAACATCCCTTGCTTCAGTTTGTTATGTCAAATCCAATGAATGCATTCTTTGAAGATGCGAAAGGAACAATCATCCTAGTCTTGTTTGCAGCAATAGTCATTTATGTTCTTGCAGTGATGGGTACTGCGTTTGGAATGCCTGAACTTACAAACCAGATAATAAGCTCTATTGGTTTGGGCGTCTTGTTAATACTGGCTATTCCACCAATCGGTGCAATTGTTGCACTAATTATCTGGATAACTACACAGATGCAAGATAGCAATAGTTTCTATTAAACTTTCTAGAAAGTATAAATTTTTATATGGGCTATTATTCAATTATTTTATAAGATGAATCAAGAAAATAAAAAAGAAGGTGTTGGAAGGACTATTATTAAAATCATTCTTGTTAGCATAGTATGGCTATTTCTCTATTACTTTATTATTGAATTACTTGGTTCTAACATTCATCCATCAAGCAACTATAAGCTCTTTTCAATTTATTTGGTGGGGCAAGGATGGATTATATACCATTTTTTTAAAAAAAGAAATACCAAGGAAGTGTCTGGAAAGAGTTGGACATGGATTTATGTTCTTGGAGTAATATTAGGAATTATTATATTATGGGCTATTGTCTTTCCTGAAGATGCTTCAAACTCAAATTCCCAAACAAACAATGTTAATTCCCAAATTCAAAATTCTCTTGATAAATCTAAGGATTCAATCGTATGGGTAAAGTATGAAGTTGATGGCAAAAACTCCGATGGAAGTTATTTTAAAAGTGGTTCAACTGGCTCAGGTGTTATAGTAGGAAATAAGAATGGAGAGTTAACTATCTATACCAACAGGCATGTAGTCGATTGTGAGTATAGCGATACAAAATGTTTTCAGAGAATTAATGAAGATATAGAAATCCGGACACAAGATGGAAAAATTCACAAAGTTGATAGAGTTTCTTTCAGTAAATCAAACATAGATTTGGCAATACTTATGATAAAGATTCCAGAATCAGAAAATTATCCTATTGCATATTATACAGGTGATTTTAAAGTAGGAGATAAAGTTACAGCTATTGGCTATCCTGCATATGCTGAAAATGTAGTCGAGTTCTCAATTAAAGAAGGGGAAATAACAGATATTAAAAGTGTGCTGTCTCAGTCAACTGGAAAAAGTTATAGATTTATAGAATCAGATGCTTACACTTATTTTGGTAGTAGTGGTGGAGGATTGTTTGATAACTCTGGAAATCTAATAGGAATAAATACTTTGATTGAAATTGATACAGAAGGAACAATACAACAAAGTAGAGCAATAGATTTTAGTTCTGTAAGTGAAGAAGAATTTGTTTATTGTGAGAAAGACTCATACTTTGCAGAGGGCGGATGTGTACTAATATGTAAGAGAGAACAGGTAAAAGGACAAAACAATCGTGCTTGTTACGATGCTTGTGGAAAAGATTTCTATTGTGAGTCTACTAAACCAACAATAAAAAGCCCCTCATGTAATGATGAAGGTTATGTTTTAGGTAATGATGGATTTTGCCATCCTGCCTGTGGTGGATCAGTATACTGCTCTCAGGGAGCTTATTGTCTTAGGAATGAGTGTGTTTCATGTCCAACTGTAAATACTTATCTATTCAAAGATGG